>Ga0210009_1002629_pt1 | contig 12758 bp, 8 predicted proteins | sample CryGeyCG2114_065_FD_185457 | JGI IMG/M metagenome (GOLD analysis project Ga0210009, IMG submission 185457) | Groundwater microbial communities from aquifer - Crystal Geyser CG12_big_fil_rev_8/21/14_0.65 (SPAdes) (version 2) | ecosystem: Environmental > Aquatic > Deep subsurface > Groundwater ... | reverse complement strand
TAATCTGGGTCAGGGTTTAGAGGATGTTGATTACCCAAAAACTCTGCTGGAAGGAATTTTAGCTCATTGGGGAGAGTTGAATAAATTGATTGAAAGCGGTGCGCCGGAATGGCCTCTGGAGCAAATTAACATTATCGATAGAAATGTTTTGAGGATAGGAATTTTTGAATTAATTTTTGGAGCAAAAAAGGAGGTTCCCCCTAAAGTAGCCATAAACGAAGCTGTTGAATTAGCGAAAAGTTTTGGCGGTGATTCTTCCCGCCGTTTCGTTAATGGTGTTTTAGGCACAATTTATCGGCAAATGGACGAAACTATGATACAAAAATGATAAAAGATTTTCAAAAGATTGCTCAACTTTTAAATCTATCTTTTCAAAATTTGGATTTATTAAAAGAGGCCTTAACTCACCGTTCTTTTTTAAATGAACATAGGGACTGGAATATTCCTCATAATGAAAGATTAGAATTTTTGGGAGATTCAATTTTAGGCTTTGTAGTAGCTGATAATTTAGTTGAGCAATATCCTCAATTTGCAGAGGGAGAATTAACTAGTTTAAGAGCCGCTTTGGTTAATAGTGATTCTTTATTGGCAGTAGCTAAAGAGCTAAAACTCGAGGATTATCTTTTAGTTTCTCGTGGCGAAGCCAGGGAATTAAAAAATAGCCGTTCCTACCTTTTAGCCAATACTATTGAAGCTTTAATTGGCGCTCTTTATTTAGATGGAGGTATAGACAAAGCCAAAGATTTTATTAAAAAATATATTTTTTCCAAAGCCGAAACCATTCTTCAAACAGCATCTTATAAAGACGCTAAAAGTCTTTTTCAAGAAAAGAGTCAGGCCTTATTAGGCATCACTCCTATTTATAAAAGTTTGAAATCATGGGGGCCTGACCATGCGAAACAATTTGAAGTTGGTGTTTATTTAAACGAAGACTTAATTAGCCAAGGCAAGGGCTATTCTAAACAAGAAGCAGAAATTAATGCAGCTCAAAAAGCTTTGGAAATGAAAGGCTGGCAATAAAATCAGCTTTCTCCTTATGTTTCTAAAGAAGATAATTTTAAAAAATTTTAAATCCTTTAGAGGGAAAACAATTTTAGAGTTTCCTTTTTTAATTACGGCTATTATTGGGCCCAATGGTTCTGGAAAATCAAACATTGTTGATGCTCTTCGCTGGGCTTTAGGCGAGCAAAGTTTCAAAAATATTAGAGCTGATAAAGGTCAGGATTTGATTTTTGCGGGGAGTGGAAAAAATACCTCAGTCGCTTTTTGTGAAGTAGAATTAATTTTCGATAATCAGGAAAAAATTTTTAATTCAGAATATAGCGAAATTAGCATTTTAAGACGAATCGACAAAGAGGGTGATAATAGTTATTTTTTGAATCATAAATCTTGTCGCTTGAAGGACATCATTGATTTAACAGCTAGTGCCAAGATAGGACTGAAAGGATTTTCTATCATTAACCAGGGATCAATAGAAAGTCTTTTATTGGTTTCTCCTCAAGAAAGAAGAATAATGCTAGAGGAAATTTTAGGATTGAAAAATCTTGAACTAAAAAAAGAGGAAACAAAGAGAAAATTAGAAGAAACTGATATCAACTTAGATAAAACTTTAGCCTTAGAAAAAGAAATCTTGCCCCATTTGAGATCTCTTAAAAGACAAGTTAATCGATGGGAAAAAAGGGAAAAAATTCGAGCAAGTCTAACTGAAATAGAAAAACAATATTTTGCCAATATTTATCATTCAGTTCTCCAAGAGGCTTCTCCCCAAGGGCAAGATTTAGATAGCCTGAATCAAAATTTAGAAAAAATAGACAAAGAAATTCAAGAAAAAGAAAAAAAATTATTATTTTCTAAGGAAGAAGGTAGCAATGCCTTAGAAGCAAAAGTGCAAAATATCACTCAAGAAATTATTGCTTTGCAAAACCAAAAATCAATGTTTTTAAGAGAACTGGGTCGACAGGAAGTTAATCCTGGTTTTTCTTTTTCCAGGGAGGAATTAGAAGAGAGGATATCAAAGATTAAAAATCAGTTAGGGCATTTATTAGAAATTAAAGACCTGTCTTTAGTTCATAAGGCGATAAAAGAAATTGTCGATAATTTGAATAATATCTTTTCTGGCAAGGAGAAAGGTAATCAGCAGGATATTAAAAAAATTCAAGAGGCTTTAGAGGAACTAGAGAAAAAATTATTAGCTAGAAATCAAGAATTGAAGAAAAATGAGACAGAAATTAACGAAAAAAACAAAGGATTTCGGAGCGCTTTTGAAGAAATAACTAAATTGAGAAGCCAAAAAGAAGGATTATTAAAAGAGGTTCAAAAAGAAGAATTATTAGTTGAGAAATATAAACTGCGATTAGAAGATTTTAAAAGAAGAGTAGAAGAAGCAGGATTAAATTATCCTGTCATTGAAGACTATTACCAAAAGAATAAAAATGATATTCTTTTAAGTAATGAGAAGTTTATCCTTCTAGAAAAACAAGTCTTTAGGCTGAAACGAGAGATTGCCGAGATCGGAACAGAAGATACCAATGTGACGAGAGAATACCAGGAGGTCTCAAAACGATATGAATTTTTATCTCAACAAATAGAAGATCTTCAAAAAGGGTCGCAGGATTTAAAAATCTTAATTCAGGAATTAACTAAAGAAATTGAGAAAATTTTCGAGAAATCTTTGAACGAAATTAATAAAGACTTTAATCGCTATTTTCGATTAATGTTTTCTGGGGGATCAGCTAAATTAGAACAAATCAAAAAACAAAAAACTTTATCCGAAGAATCTTATTGGGGCATTGATATTAAAGTAGATATTCCCAAGACCGAATTAAAGAGTTTGGAAATGCTCTCTGGCGGAGAAAAAACTTTAGTGGCTATTTCCTTGCTGTTCGCTATCGTTAATCAATCCGACCCACCTTTAGTGGTAGTTGACGAAATCGATGCTGCCTTGGACGAAGAGAATAGCCAACGTTTTTCTCAAATCCTGAAGGAGCTCTGTAAAAATACTCAATTTATTATTATTACTCATAATCGCCTGACAATGGCTATAGCTGAAATAATCTATGGCGTGACGATTGGCGAAGAAAATAGTTCCCAATTATTATCAATAAAATTAGAGGATTCTGAAAAAATATTGCAAGAAACTAAAAAATAGAGTATAATATTAACTGATTTGGTAGCTGGAAGAAGGTCGACGGCTACTCGGATAGTAAAAGAAATTAATAAGAATGTTTAAATAGAAAATATGGCTGAAACACCTGTAGATCAAAAAGTCCTCGAAACTATAGTCAAGAGCGTGGTTAATAACCCTGACGCGGTCAAAGTTGAGAGAAAAGTCGATGAAATGGGAGTTCTACTTTCTTTAAAGGTAGATCCTCAAGACATGGCTCAAATTATTGGCCGTCAAGGAGTAATGGCACAAGCTCTTCGTACTATTTTAAGAGTTGTCGGGGCTAAGAATCGAGCAAGAATTAACCTCAAGATTGAGGAACCATCTGGTTCCACTCATACTCGAGAAGCCGAAAAGGCAGCTGATCAGATTACCGAGGGTTTAAATCTTTAATTTAATCGGCAATCTCGTCATTTGATTGAAAAATTTACCAAATCGCGGTATGATGAATAATCTACCGCGATTTTTTTGTCTCAAAAATTATGCGTTTTGATATTCTAACAATTTTTCCCGAAGCTTTTGAAAGCTATTTTAATACTTCTATCATCAAAAGGGCTCAAGCAAAAAAACTTCTTAAAATAAATATTTTCAATTTAAGAAAATGGACTAAAGATAAGCATCAGACAGTTGATGATAGACCTTATGGTGGTGGAGCAGGAATGATTTTTACGCTAGAGCCGATTTTTAAAGCTTTAAAAGATTTAAAAAAGCATCAAAAACAAGTTAAAACCAGAGTAATTCTTTTCTCTCTGAAAGGGAAAAAACTAACTCAAAAAAAATTAGAGCAATTAAAAAAGTACGATCGATTAATTTTAATTTGTCCTCATTATGAAGGAGTGGACGAAAGAGTGGCTAAATACCTTGTTGATGAAGAAATTTCTATTGGTGACTATATTTTAACTGGTGGAGAGCTACCAGCCATGATTTTAGTAGATGCGATTACCCGTTTAATCCCAGGAGCTATTAAAGAAGACTCATTAAAAGAAGAATCGTTCTCTTCTTTGCTAATTAAAAATTTAAAATTAAAAATTAAAAATTTATATTACGAGTACCCTCAATATACTCGACCAGAAGTCTTTTATCCTTATCCTCTCAAAAAAAATGCTTGGCGAGTACCGAAAGTTCTTTTATCGGGCAATCACCAGAAAATTAAACAATGGCGGGAAAAACACGCGATAAGTCAAAAGGCAAAATTCAAAAGTCAAAATTGAAATTCAAACCCCAAAATGCAATAAATATTAATTCCTAATTTCTAATTAACCTAATTTCTAATCAATGCTCAATCTTTAAATGTCTAATGTCTAATGGTTTTGTCATTTTGTCATTAGTCATTGGGATTTGATTAGATATTAGAAATTAGATATTAGACATTTTTATTAATAATTTTATGCTTACTCTTTCTTTCACAGTAAAAGGACGATTATATAGAATTAAATCTAGCGATGGTGAGGACCTACTTATTTCCCTTGACAAATTTTTGAAAAAGAATAGAATAAAATCAAAGGATATTAATCGTATTTTTTTGGATACTTCTCAGGAAAAAAGTATTACTTCTAAGAGAATAGCTCAGGCTATTCTTAAAGCTTTAAAAATAGCGAGAGAGTGAATAAAAAATATCAATTACACTTGTAAAATTAAGAACCCATCCTACTTGGGAAGGGGTTTTCATAATTAATCATTAATGTCCAAAACTTTAGAGACAAAGAGTTTTGCCCGTCATTACCGGGGAATTTTAGAACCTCCATCTTTGACCCAATTTCAAACTGCCTCTTTTGATTGGTTTATTAAAGAAGGAATTAAAGAAGTTTTTGAGGAGTTGTCTCCTATTAAAGATTATACTGGCAAAGAATTAGAACTGGAGTTTTTAGATTATTATTTAGAAGAACCAAAATTAACCGAAAAGCAGGCCAAAGAAAAAGAACTTAACTACGAAGCTACTTTAAGGGTTAAGCTTAAATTGACCAATAAAAAACAAGGAACAACAAAAGAGCAAGAGGTTTATTTTGGAGAAGTGCCGGTGATGACTCCTAGAGGTACTTTTATTATTAACGGCATAGAAAAGGTTGTTATTTCCCAAATCAATCGTTCGCCAGGAGTGTATTTTCAATCTGTAAACTTTAAAGGGGTTAATCTCTTTGGGGCAAAATTAATTCCTTATCATGGCTCCTGGTTAGAGTTCGAAACTGATACTGATGGAGCAATTTGGGTGAAAATAGACAGAAAAAGAAAAGTACCTGTTACCGCCTTGCTTAAAGTTTTTGGTTTCGAAACTAATAATGAGATAAAAAAATCATTTGCATCTTTAAAAGAAGAAGCTTCTCTAAAATATATTGAAAAAACTATTGAAAAAGATTCTTCTACTAATCAGGAGGAAGGTTATATTGAAATTTATCACCGCTTACGACCAGGAGAATTAGCCACCTATGACAATAGTCGAGATTTGATAAACAATATGTTTTTTAGACGAGATAGATATGATTTAGCTAAAGTCGGTCGCCATAAATTGAACCAGAGATTAGGAATAAATGTTTCGCTTGATCAAAAAACTTTAACTCAAGAAGATTTAATAGCCATTATTAAAGAAATCATTCATCTTAATATTGATCCAGAAGCTAAAGATGACGATATTGATCATTTAGGTAATCGAAGGATAAAAGCTGTAGGAGAAATTTTAACAGAACGTTTTCGAGTTGGTATTATGAGAATGAGAAGGACTATTCAAGATAGAATGGCCACTCTCGATCCTTTAACTTTAAATTCAGCTCAATTAATTAATCCCAGACAATTAGTTACTAGTTTGAAAGAGTTTTTCAATGTTTCCCAGTTATGCCAATTTATGGAACAGATGAATATGCTCTCAGAACTAGAACATAAAAGAAAAGCTACGCCCATGGGTCCAGGAGGATTAGTGAGAGAAAGAGCGGGTTTGGAAGTTCGTGATGTTCATCCCAGCCATTATGGCCGCTTATGTCCTATTCAAACACCAGAAGGTCAAAATATTGGCTTAGTTTTATCTTTGGCTTTATATGCTAGGCTTAATGAATTTGGCTTTATTGAGACTCCTTATATTAAAATTAAAAATGGATATTTAACTCAAGAAATCATTTGGTTAGATGCTTTTGAAGAATTAAAATATAAAATTGCCCATGGAGGAATAGACATCGATGAAAAAGGAAGAATAAAAGACGAAATGGTAGGGGCAAGAATTAATGGAGAACCGTCAATGGCTAAACGTGGAGAGATTGATTTGATAGATGTTTCGTGTCAACAAACTATTTCAGCAGCCGTTAGCTTAATCCCTTTCTTAGAGCATGATGAATCTAATCGTGCTTTGATGGGTGCTAATATGCAAAGGCAAGCAGTGCCTTGCGTGAGACCAAAATCACCTTTAGTGTCTACTGGTATGGAGCAAAAAATTGCTTTAGAATCAGGACAATGTTTAGTTAGCGAGATAGAAGGCGAAGTGATAGAAGTGGATAGTGTTCATATTACTATTAAAGCCAAAGCAGGGAGCAAAAAGAATTATGAATTAATAAATTTTGCCAGAAGTAACAAAGATAGCTGTCTTCATCAAAGACCAGTGGTTCAAAAAGGTCAAAAAATCAAAAAAGGCGATTTATTAGCTGATGGCTCAGCAACAGAAAATGGAATTTTAGCTCTAGGCCAGAATTTATTAATGGCCTTTCTTCCCTTTTATGGCTTTAATTACGAGGATGCCATTGTTATTTCAGAAAGAGTTTTAAGAAAAGATTATTTTACTTCAATCTATTTAGAAGAATTTACTTGTGATGTGGTAGATACAAAATTAGGGGCAGAAATGACGACCAGAGATATTCCCAATATTTCTGAGGAGAAATTAAAGGATTTAGATGAAGATGGTATCGTTCGTCTTGGGGCAGAGGTTAAAGGAGGAGATATTTTGGTGGGGAAAATTTCTCCCAAAGGAAAAACAGAGCTAACTCCAGAAGAAAGACTTCTTCAGGCTATTTTTGGGGAAGAAATAAAAGAAATCAAAGACAGCTCATTGGTTTTGGAACCTTCACGTACGGGAAGAGTTATCAGAACCAAAATATTAAGCCGTCAGAATGGCGATAAATTAGATGCCGGTGTGATTAAAAAAATTAATGTGGAAATTGCAGAGTTAAGAAAATTAAGAATAGGTGATAAATTAGCTGGTCGACATGGTAATAAAGGAGTAATTTCTATTATTTTACCCGAAGAGGATATGCCTTATTTAGAAGATGGCACGCCAGTAGATATCATTCTCAATCCTTTAAGTGTTGGTAAAAGAATGAATCTGGGTCAAGTTTTTGAAAACCATTTAGGTTTAGCTTGCGAGAAACTTGGTTATCGAGCTATTACTCCAGCTTTTGATGGAGCCACAGAAGCAGATATCAAAAATGAACTGAAAGCCGCTGGTTTAATCGAAGATGGAAAAGTTATTCTTTATGACGGTAAGACTGGTGAACCTTTTGAAAGAAAGGTAGCCATTGGCATTATGTATATAATGAAACTTGAGCATATGGTTGAAGACAAAGTTCATATGAGGGCTATTGGGCCATATTCTTTAATTACTCAGCAGCCGTTAGGAGGTAGAGCTCATTTAGGCGGCCAAAGATTTGGAGAAATGGAAGTTTGGGCTTTAGAAGGTTATGGCGCTGCTTATGCTCTTCAAGAGATGCTCACTATAAAATCTGATGATGTTATTGGTCGAGCAGCCACTTATGAATCTATCATCAGAGGAGAAAAAATAAAAAGTCCTAATATCCCTGCTGCTTTTAATGTTATCCTAAAAGAATTCCAAGCTTTGGGTTTATCAATTAATCTTTTAGGAGTAAAAACCGAAGAAGGTTCCTTTGAGCGAAAAGAAGAAACTAATTAAATTTTTGTATTTTATGAATGAGCAAAAAGATTTAAGAATTAAAGATTTTGAAGCTCTTTCTTTAAGATTGGCTTCTCCAGAAGAAATTCTTTCTTGGTCTTATGGAGAAGTGACCAAGGCTGAAACTATTAATTACAGAACCCAGAAACCAGAAAAAGAGGGCCTTTTTTCTGAGCAAATTTTTGGGCCGGTAAAAGATTATGAATGTGCTTGTGGTAAATATAAGACTGCTCGCTATAAGGGAGTAATCTGCGATCGTTGCGGTGTAGAAGTGACTAGATCTTCTGTGAGGCGAGAGAGAATGGGTCATATAAAATTAGCTAGTCCTGTGGCTCATATTTGGTTTTTGAGAAGCATTCCTTCAAGAATAAGTTTAATGCTTAATATTACTCTCCCTTTATTGGAGAAAGTGATTTATTACAATAGTTATATTGTAACTTTGGTCGATGTTAATGCTAAGGCCAAAGCCTTGGAAGACTTACAAAAAGAGTTCAAAAATAAATTAAAAAATTGGCCTAAAGAAAAAAGAAAAGAATTAAAAAGTTCTTATCTAAAGGCTAAAACAGAATTAGAAATTTTAAAGCTCAGAGTAGTTTTATCGGAAATTGATTATCTTCAGCTTTCAAAAGAATATGCTCACATTTTCTCTGCTGCTACTGGCAGTGAACCAGTAAAAAAACTTCTCGAAGCTATAGATCTTAAAAAATTAAATCAGGAATTAGAGGACGCTATTAGTAAATCAAGAAAAAATATTCAAATAGATAAAAAATTATTAGCCAGATTAAAACTAGTTCGATCGATGATTAAAGCTGGCATAAGGCCAGAGTGGATGTTTTTGACCGTTTTGCCAGTGTTACCACCAGAATTAAGACCAATGGTTCAACTTGATGGTGGCAGATTTGCCTCATCCGATTTAAATGATTTATATAGAAGGGTTATTAATAGAAATAATCGACTGAAGAAATTGTTGGAATTAAAAGCTCCGGAAGTCATCATTAAGAATGAGAAACGTATGCTTCAAGAAGCTGTCGATGCTTTAATTGATAACTCAATTAGAAAATCTTCTGGTTCAGCACCAATGCATGCAGCGCAACATCGTCCTTTACGTTCTCTAGCTGATATTTTGCAAGGTAAGCAAGGGCGTTTTAGACAGAATCTTTTAGGAAAAAGAGTTGATTACTCTGGCCGTTCAGTGATTGTTATTGGTCCGGATTTAAAAATTCATGAATGCGGTTTACCCAAAAAAATGGCTTTAGAGTTATTTAAGCCCTTTGTGATAGGAGAGCTAATGAAAAGAGAAATTGTTTTCAATCCTCGAGCTGCTAATCGTTTAATCGAAGAAGGACCGGATGTGGTGTGGGAAATATTAGAAACTGTGGTTAAAGATAAATATGTACTTTTGAATCGAGCGCCAACTTTACACCGTTTAAGTGTTGAGGCTTTTAGACCAAGATTAATCGAAGGCTTAGCGATTCAAATTCCTGCCTTAGTTTGTCAACCATTTAACGCTGATTTTGATGGTGACCAAATGGCAGTTCATTTACCCTTAACCGAAGAAGCCCAAAGAGAAGCTCAAAATAGAATGTTAGCTAGTCTGGGGTTACTCAAACCAGCTGATGGCGATCCAGTGATGCTGCCTCGAAAAGACATGATTTTAGGAATTTATTGGTTGACATTGGAAATAGAAGATAAACGATTAGAGAGCGAATACAAAGTTTTTTCTAATATCAAAGAGGTTTTCTTAGCTTTAGATAATAAGAAAATCACCTTTCAGGAAATAATCAGAGTTCGTTTAGAAAAGCCAACTCTTGAGGGAGAAAAACCGGGGCAAATTATTATTACTACTCCTGGCAGGATTATTTTTAATCAAATCTTGCCTCAAGATTTTCCTTATATTAACCAACAGCTGGGAGCCAGAGATTTAAAGAAAATTACTCGCGATCTTATTTATTTTTATAAAGATTTTAATAAATGCGCTGACATTATAGATAGTATTAAAGAACTCGGCTTTTATTATGCCACTATATCTGGAATCACTTGGGGATTAACTGATTTAAAAATTCCTCAAGAAAAATATCAGATAATAAATAAAACTTCTCAAAAGATTGATGAAATTAATGCCCAATATCAAGAAGGATTATTAACTAATAGTGAAAAAAAATCTTTATCAGAAGAGCAATGGCGTCATGCTAACTCTCAAATTACAGAATTAGTGCCAAAGACTTTAGATCCTTTGGATTCGGTTTCCATTATTTTTAATTCTGGTTCTGGGGGCGATTGGGGGGTAGCCAGTCAGATTATGGGCATGAAAGGATTAGTAGTCAACCCAGCTGGAAGAATTATTGACTTGCCAATTTTAAATTCTCACCAAGAAGGTTTTAATGTGTTGGAATATTTCGCTGCTTCTCACGGCGGCAGAAAAGGTTTAGCTGATACTGCCCTAAAGACTTCTTTCGCTGGTTATCTTACTCGCCGATTAATTGATGTTAGCCAGGAAGTGATTGTCAGGGAAGAAGATTGCCATACTAAAAATGGACTTAAGGTCAATAAGAAAAAAGTTGAAGAAATGGATGAAAAATTTGAGGACAAAATCCGAGGTCGCTATTTACTTCAAGATGCTTATTTTGAGCGAAGCGAGAAAAAAGGTTCTGAGCGAAGCGAGGGTTCTTATTTCGAGCAAAGCGAGAAAAAAGGTTCTGAGCGAAGCGAGGGTTCTTATTTCGAGCAAAGCGAGAAAAAAGGTTCTGAGCGAAGCGAGGGTTCTTATAATAAGAAAGGCAAAGTTATTTTAAAGGCTAATGAATTAATTGATGATAAGTTAGCTAAAAAGATTGCTGAAAATTGTGAAGAAGTGATTGTCCGCTCGCCTTTAACTTGCGACAGTCCTTATGGTGTTTGTCAAAAATGTTATGGTCTGGATTTAGCTTGGTTAAAACCTATTGATTTAGGAGAGACGGTTGGCATTATTGCTGCTCAAGCAATTGGTGAACCTGGAACGCAATTGACTTTAAGAACTTTTCATACCGGAGGGGTGGCTCAGGCTGTTGATATCACCCAAGGTTTGCCTCGGGTTGAAGAATTAGTTGAAGCCAGAATTCCAAAAGGAGAAGCTCAGATGAGCGAAGTTGATGGAGAGGTGATTGAAATTGAAAAAGAAGCCCATCATAAAATTATTCGGATTAAGCCAGACAATCCAATAGAAAAAAGAAAAAAATCCAAACAAAAGAAACAAAAAGAAGCGGAATTCATTGAATATTCTATTCCAGAAATAGCTACTTTATGGGTGAAAAGAGGGGATAGAGTGAAAAAAGGAGATCAACTTTGCGAAGGGAACTTAAATCTTAAAAAGATTTTAAAAATTTCAGGCAAAGAAGCTTGTCAGGATTACATTCTGCAAGAAATTAAAAAAGTTTATAATTTAGCTGGAGAAAAAATTAATGATAAGCATCTCGAGGTTATTATTCGTCAAATGTTTTCCAGGGTAAGAATTATTGATCCAGGCGAGACAGAATTTATTAAAAGTGAAATTATTGAAAAAGAAATGTTCAAAGAAGCCATTAAAAAGATGAAAGAGCAAAAGAAAAAACCACCTCAGGCTGAAGAAATAGTTTTAGGTATTAAAAATGTGGCTTTAACTTCTTCTAGTGTTTTAGCACCGGCTTCTTTTCAAGAAACAACCAGGGTTTTAGTAAAAGCCTCTCTGGAAGCGCGAGCGGACTATCTTCGCGGCTTAAAAGAGAATGTGATTATCGGTCGGCTCATCCCAGCCGGCACTGGTTTCCGTAAACTGATAGATTTGACCGAGCAATAAATTGCTCGGCATCAGGGCAAATCTTTTATGAAATGTATCGGCTCCGCCGATGAATCTTCAAAACATAATAGCCGGACCATGACCAAAGAAAAAATTCTTCAATCTTTAAAAAAAATTGTTGATCCGGAGTTAGGAATTAATATTGTTGACCTCGGCTTGATTTATAAAATAGACATTGATCAGAAGAAAAAAACAGTTAAAGTAGTAATGACCTTGACCACTCCTTTTTGTCCTTTTAATAATTATTTGATAGAACAAGTCAAAGATACTTTAAATAATTTTAAATTTGGTAAGGTAAATTTACAGTTGACTTTTGACCCTCCTTGGGACCCCGAGATGATGAATTCTGAGTTAAAGAAAAAAATTAAGGTCAACCAATCTAAAATTCATGAATCTTTCAAAAAACCCAAAAGAAAAAAAAGATAAAAAAGATGATTTACCTAATCATTTAGCTATTATGATCGATGGTAATCGTCGCTGGGCTAAAGCAAGAAATTTATCATCTTTTTTTGGTCATAAAGCAGGAGTAAAAAGAGTCATAGAGATTATTAAGTATGCTCAGAAAAAAGGAATCAAAGTTCTTACTCTCTATGGTTTTTCTACTGAAAATTGGAATAGATCAAAAGAAGAAGTGAATTATTTAATGGAATTATTTTCCACTTTTGCTAAAAAATATGCTTCTCGATTCAAAAAGAAAGGAATTCAACTTCGTCATCTTGGCAATATAAAAGATTTGCCCAAATCATTACAAAAAAATATTCAAAAAGCTTGTGAGTTAACCAAAGATAACCAAGAAATGGTTTTAAATATCGCTTTGAATTATGGCGGAAGAGATGAAATTACTCGGGCAGTACAAAAAATAATCCAAAAAAGAATTCCTGCAAAACAGATTACTGAACAAT
>Ga0210009_1002627_pt1 | contig 12760 bp, 12 predicted proteins | sample CryGeyCG2114_065_FD_185457 | JGI IMG/M metagenome (GOLD analysis project Ga0210009, IMG submission 185457) | Groundwater microbial communities from aquifer - Crystal Geyser CG12_big_fil_rev_8/21/14_0.65 (SPAdes) (version 2) | ecosystem: Environmental > Aquatic > Deep subsurface > Groundwater ... | reverse complement strand
GTTCGTGAATTTCCCGAGCTGGTGGGACCACTAAAGGATGAAGGAATCGTCTGTTTGGCTTGCGGTGAACCCGTATGGGGGACCCTTGGGGCACAGGCGGAAGAAAAGGGAATCACTGAGATAGATGGTCTGGTGGCGCGCATGAATACCTTTTTGAGCGCTACTGAGCTGACAGAGAATTAATTACCTGATAACACTGGTGTCGCGTTAAGGATTTTCATTATGCCTATAACCTGTTGTAATATTTTATGTTAGTCGCCAATAATACATTTTTCGATCTGAACTTAGCAGAAGTAGAATCTGTTGCGTGTTATTCTATTTACAAAGATAGGATACCGCATGAACCAGACTGTGTTTGCTCAAATTATGGAATTGATACAACGCCATGAGTTCAATCAATGTGTTCGACGATACCGTGGAAATTACCGGACACGGCACTTTAGCTGCTGGGACCAGTTTTTAAGTATGAGTTTCGCGCAATTCAGTTACCGTGAAAGCTTGCGAGATATTGAAGCCTGTTTGAATGCTCAACCGAATAAGATAAAGGCTTTTTTAGGAACTTCAGCCAATGCTGTAAAGACTCAGGTGTGGATCGCGATCAGTGTTTATGTTCTAGTAGCAATCATTAAGAAAAGGCTAAATATCGATTTGACGCATTACACAATTCTACAGATTTTTAGCGTATCGTTATTTGAGAAAGTGCCTATTTATCAATTACTTACAGGGACGGAAAATTTAACCCAGAAGGAGTGCTCTCCTAACCAGTTGAAATTATGGAACTTCTAACGCGACACTAGTGACCTGATAATAAAAAACCGAAGGATTTAAGTACGATGGCCGTAACAATTCAACAGGTCGGAACTGGAGCAACCTTTCTTGCCAAGGGTGACTCGGGACATTGGGTTGCGATGGACGGCAACGCACAAGTCGGTGGATCAGATGCCGCTGCACGCCCCGTGGAATTGGTTTTATTCGGGCTGGGTGGTTGTACGGCAATGGATGTTGTCTCGATCCTGAACAAAATGAAAGTACCGCTCGAAGATTTTCACATCGCGATTGAATCAGAACGCGCTGAAACTCACCCCAAAGTGTACACGAAAATTGAAATGACCTACCATTTTTATGGCAACGATTTACCACTTGAGAAGCTCGAGCGGGCGGTCCATCTTTCTGAAAAAACATACTGTTCCGTCAGTGCCATGCTTTCGAAAACCGTGGATATTTCTGTGAAAATAGAGAATCATAACACTGCGGTAGGTGTATAAGAAACCTAGACCATGCGTAAAAGTATTATCATCATTACCATTTTTCTCTTCGCCTCACTGGTGGTGCTGGGATTTCTGCAATCAACGCCAGCAGCAAAATTTCCCAATATTTCGGCACCTGAATTAAAGGCAAAGCTGGATATGAATGCTGATCTGGTGTTATTAGATGTGCGGACACATAGCGAATGGGACGGTCCACTTGGTCACCTGAGTGGCGCGCTATTAATTCCATTACAGGAACTGAACACGCGCTTCACCGAACTATCTTCCTTCAAAACAAAAGAGATCGTGGTTTACTGTCGCAGTGGGAATCGCTCACAAGTTGCAACGGCAATTTTACGGCAAAAGGGATTCAACGCGATCAATATGTTAGGTGGCATGAAGGAGTGGCGTGCTTTGCTGGCTGGTGACACCAACCAGGTTGTGAAGTGAAAGTCTGGCTAAAACTCACTCTCGGAGTCGTTCTCGGTGCAACTGTCGGATTTGCTTATTATTTCTTTGTCGGCTGCAAAACGGGCACCTGCCCCATAACTTCAAGTCCGCTCATCTCCACACTTTATGGTGGTGTGATGGGGCTTTTACTTGCTTGGCCATCTAAAAAGAAACTTGTGGGAACAGCAACAGATCAACCCCGGTGAACCATTTTTTAAAAGTTGAAGTTTTTATCACTTTCCTGTTCTTATTTCAATTCCCATCCATTTTATTCTATCTTCACACCCGGACATCCTCAGAGGGGAATTTGGAATAATGGACCTACTTATTTTTATTATCGGTGTGATTTTGTGGGGCATAATCTCACGCTGGATTTTTCCCTACTTTAATTTGACACCTACCTGAGGGGCCGGCCCTTATTCTCCGGGAGAGAAAATGAAAAGTATCGAATCGATTCCGTTTGGGAAAAAAGATTTGGAAGAGAGCGAACATGCGTAGAGTAGCGATTTTATTTTTTGTTTTGTCATTAATCACAGTATCGGCGGAATCACGGTTCGTCTTTGATCACCAGGATTCCAGTATAACCGGGCTCGGTGAGTTTTATCAATTCGAAGCTTTTATTATCAACACCTCCGATGATACTCTCCAACTGACGGCCAACCGCATCAGTCTTGCTGAAGCACCCTTGGAATGGAGCTGTAGCATGTGTGTGGTATATTGTCTGCCGCCGTTTATTGATGTTTACGATTTTACATTAAATCCCGGGGATTCGGCATGGTTTAGTCTGGATGTCTATCCATTTGAAACGGATGGCACAGGTGTTTGGTCGATTACCATCATTGATTCCAGCACGATGGATGCTGATACCGCTCAATATGGTGTCACATATGGTTCCACGGGTATACAGAGTGAGACGACTCAACCCATGACACCGCAAGATATTGAGTTGTTAAATCTTTTCCCAAATCCAACCAACGCGTCATTCACCCTTACGCTGGATCAGATGATCCCGGGTGATTATAACCTGTCATTGTTTGATCTGTTGGGGCACGAGGTGGATCGCCGCGCAATTCATATCTCTCACTCCACTCGCCAAAATGTCAGTTGGGATGCCAATGCTCTAAGTTCCGGAAATTATTTCGTTCAAGTTCGGGGAGGAGGAAAAGTGTGGCTTCAACAAATCACTATCGTCAAGTGATTCTTCGTTTACTGGCACCGGTATTACTGTTCAGTTTGATTTGGGCAGGCAGTCAGGAATTTCCCCGGGCAGCCGTGAAAAATCTTACCGGACAGCGAGTGGAACTTCATGACACCATTAAGGGGAAACTGACTTTGGTCAATTTTTGGGCAACCTATTGCGTACCCTGTCGCAAAGAGATGAAAATTTTAAATCAGCTCAACACTCAGTATGCCCCCCGGGGATTCCAGGTTGTTGGTGTTGCGATTGATAACTCAAAAACGGTTGGTCGTGTGAGCGGTCTGGTTCGGTCTCAAAAATTGGATTATCAGGTTCTGCTTGACACCGATCAAAACTTGTATCGCACCTTTAACACCAATGCCATGCCCTTTTCCGTGCTGGTGAATTCAGAAGGTGAGATTATCTGGGAACACACCGGATACATTCCCGGCGATGAAGTTGAACTTGAAAAAATCCTCAAAACATACCTTGCTCCGGATTCCACTCACGCGGATTGATTTAGGTGAGTTTCACGTTACCCTTCACGATCAAAACCAAAATTGTATTTCTGAGTCTGCTTTTTTTTACGGTGGGAGTTTTTCCGTTTTCCTGGAATGGCTCCCTGAATTCTCGTTTGGGTGAAGGCGATCAACTGGGTGTCCGTTACAATTACCTGGAAAATTTCCTGAGTCTTTCGGCAAATGCGGGTTCCCTGCGCCTGCAACTGGAACTTGCCTATAATCAACCACCTGAATACGGTTATTCCCTCATCGGTCTGCGTCAGGGTTTGCTCACCTACCAAAGAAATACATTTACGGTCGAACTTGGAAACCTATCTCAGGTTTTTGGCAGCGGCATCAGTCTGAATCTCTTTGAAGAACGCAATATCGATTTCAACAATCTTCCAGTCGGAATCAAGCTCGATTACGAGCAGTCCGATCATGTCTGGTGGACAGCTCTCGTGGGGCGTAAAGCACCATTCCAGTTCTATTCACCGTCATCCAACAGCCGGGTTCCCGATGCAGAAGCGGACTATTGGCTGGGCGCTGTACGAGGCATTTTCTCAAGTCGCAACCAAAATCTGCAAATGACGCCCTACCTGGTTGTCAGTCTGCTATCGTCACCGATTCAGGAATTTTCAGTGGATGTTACCAGCGAAAAAATTGTAATTGACACCCTCATGCTGGATGTCGCGGTTTCAACAACGGGTCTGTCAACATCATTTTCCCGGAAAAATTGGGATTTGATGCTAGATGGCGCCTGGACGAGCAAAATTTTTAGTCAACCTCATGGTGAGCAATACATTTTGGTGACCAGCACTTCCCAGGGAATTTTTACGAAGGATATGATTTCCGGTACATCGGGCTACGCGTTTTATGGCAGATTCAATCGCTATTTCGATGCCATTTCCCTGATGCTTGAATACAAGAATTACAAACTGGGTATTGAATCAGCGAATGAAAAAACAGACCATTTTCACCAAGCCACCAAACCGCTGCCGTATCAGGTGGGACCCACCGGGCTGAGTCAGCATGACGTTAGCTTGTTGGGGGCGATTACCCATCCGGTTGATTATGGCGACGAAGTAGGTTTTAATCTGGAAATCCGTTGGCCATTGACATTTGAATGGACGGTTCGGGGACAGGCAAGCGTATTAAGTTCAAGTGACGACCGCTCAATCACCGCGCCGATCACAGATCGTCTGCAAGGCCGTGCCCTCCCAACATTTCACGCCAATTATGCTCCGTTTCAGGAATACCTGATTGAATTGGAGTATGCCGGTGAAAATTTTGCAACGCGGGAAATTATTGCATTCACACAGTCAACTCTGAGTGGACTGACGAACGAGACTGCCCAATATTTAACCGTTGTTCCAGCCTACCTGACCTTTCGGCTAAATGATAATTGGGTACTGGGGTTGGTGAGCGAATTGCAAACTGCCTCAATAAAAAGTATGGATCAGAATGAGATTGAAATCGGTGGTTTTGATTTTAATTCGGCTCACCACATCATTTCGGCAGACTATGGTTCAAACGTGAGTGTTGCTGCCATCTGGGATTATACAAATGATCCGACCCAGGTGGATGAAGCCGGACAGCCACTAGAAAACTGGTTGAGCGGCGAGGTTTCCTTACGCCCCACCAGGGATATTCAGATCAGGGCATCCTATGGCGCTGAAAAAGGCGGCGTGCGGTGTACGGGAGGCGTTTGTCGGGTTGTCAATCCATTCGAGGGCACAAGAGTCACCTTGGAGGTTAGGTTTTGATTCGGCGAACCTTCATGACCATTAGCGCCAGCCTGTTCACCCTACTTGTTTGGACCTGCAGTTTGGGTGTGGAACCAGTATCCAAACCAGATTTTTCCGGACTGATCATGCTCGCACCCGGAGACTCCAGCACCCTTTCTTTAACACAATTAATGGCTTTGGAAAACGACCAAATCCTCACGTACGAGGTGACGGGATTGAGTGATAGTTCTATCGCTCAGGTCTGGAATTTGTCCGGCGATTCACTCAAAGTGATGGGAGGGCAGGCCGGAGTATGCGATCTGACATTGCTTGCTTCCAGCGGGAGTAGTCGCTATGAGGTAGCATTAAAAATAAGTGTTTCATCAGTTCATCAATCAGGTTCCGCCAATAGCATCAACCTGGGTGATACCCTGGTCGTGAATTTGTGGGATTACGGTGTTGTGGAATCCACCACCATTGATTCGATACATTTGAATTTTTCGACGCCAGGAATTTGTCAACAGACGGGATTTGAGAACGGATTACTCTCGTTTTCCACCATTCGCCCCGGCGAAACAAGCGCGGTGATTGAGGTCTGGCAGTCGGGTACGCGAACAATGATTGAATTAGAACTTGATGTATTTATCCAGCGAATGGTGCTGGCAGAACTTTTCACCAACGCCGGTTGCATTCCCTGCGCCCCCGCTAACGAGCTGCTTAATGCGATCAATTCGGCATCACCTGAGGAAGAACTCGCGGTTATACGGTATCATGTTTCCTGGCCAAGTCCCAATGACCCCATGTACCATTACAATCGGTCCGAAAGCACCGCCCGGGTTCTCTATTATGGTGTTTCACAGGCTCCGACGTTTGTGATTGATGGCGTTTTTGCACCCAGTTCCACCGACCTGTGGTCCACGCAGATTCAACAGGCTTCGGAGAATGACGCATTAATCAGGATCGAAATTTCCGACGTGACCGATATAGGCGTTGATTCGATTGCCATTGATTTCCAAATGGATTCTTATGCTGAAACGGAGTTGACAAACCTGCGGATCATGTTTGCCGTGACGGAAGACAGCGTGGAGTTTTTAGGGGAGAATGGTGAAGACCTGCACATGCAGGTGATGCGTGACTACCACTATATGCCGCTGGCATCCCTCGCACCGGATGGTCAGTTTCTGGGACAAGGTCGTTTAAAATGGACGGCGGTCAGTGCGGACCGATCACGCTACCAGGTCATCGTTTTTGTTCAAAATGATTCTGATAAAAAGTTGCTGCAAGCGACACAAATTTCCCTGAACTGACCCGAGGAGTTTTTCCAATGCCATCTTTTCAAATACATCCCTTTTTGGTCCATTTTCCCATTGCACTCATTACGGTTGCAGCACTTTTTGATTTGATCGGGGTTTTATGGAAACGCCAATTTTTTACCAGGTCGGCTTTTGCAATGCTCCTGGTGGCAACCGCTGTGGCGGTGATTGTAGGCATTTCCGGCTATGCCGCTGAGGCACGCCTGGAACAGAATATTCAAATTCTGGCTGCTGTGGCAGATAATCTCACCCATCATGCGAGTCTCGGGAACACCTCAGTTTGGTTGATCGTGGCGGTTGGTCTTTTTCGAATTTGGTCAGTTTTGGAACGAAAAACCTGGTCCACAAACGGCTGGATTTTCCCGCTGGTCATGATTTTGCTCTCGGGTTGGGTGATTTACACAGGGCTGGCGGGTATTGATTTGTCCCAGGCAATCCGGGCAGCGTATCAAGCGATGAATTAACCCGGGGTGGTGACTGGAAACGTCCCGTATAAAAGAGATCTGCCGGAAAAACAACCGTACTTACAGGAAGTTGGAACATTTGAAACCACATAAATATATATTAATGCTAATTTTACCTATCGTAATTAGCGCCGCTCCAACCCGTTGGGGATGGGGATCGCATCGATATATCAACGATCATGCACTGGATTATTTACCCACCGAAATGTCGTTTTTTCAAGATCAGCGCACTTTCATTCGCGAACATGCTGTGGATCCGGACCAGAGTGACAATCGCCCCGGTTACTGGCACTACATTGACATTGATTACTACCCAGAATTTTTTAATGGCACACTGCCTACCGATCTTAACGCCTTAATCAATCTCTACAACTCATACACGGTGACGAATAACGGAACGGTGCCCTGGGCTATCACCACCGAAATGGACAGTGTTAGTGCGCTCATGGCTGCCGGGAATTGGACGATGGTTTGGCAAGCGGTGGCGGATTTGGGGCATTATGTCGCCGATTCTCATCAACCGATGCACCTGACGGAAAACTATAATGGTCAGATGACCGGCAATTATGGCATTCACTCCAGGTACGAGACAACCCTTACGAATGCGCATTTGGATTATTTAGCCTTACCGGTGGGCATTGCAGAGTATTGGGAAAATCCCATCGACACGATTTTTCAGTATATCGATGAGGTGTACCCCTATGTCGGGTTGGTTCTGGCAGCGGATGATGTTGCCTCGGCTCAGAATCCAAGCTATGGCAGTGTGTATTATAATTTGATGTGGGACGCGTTGGACTCCATTACAACTGACGCAATTCATCGCTCGATACTTGATCTTGCCAGTGCCTGGTATACGGCCTGGGTGAACGCCGGGAATCCCTATCCACCCGGCGTAGGGATTGTCAGCGAAATCCAGCCCACCAAATTTTTCCTTAATCAGAATTTCCCGAACCCCTTCAATCCCGGCACGACGATACGGTATGTCCTGGCACGCCCATCAGATGTGAATCTCGTGATCCTGAATTTAAAGGGTCAGGTGATACGGTCTTTTGCTTCCGGAAAGCAGCCTAAGGGCGAATATTCGCTTGACTGGGATGGTCGCGATAATTCAGGCAGATTGGTGAACACAGGTCTCTACTTCGCACGGTTGACAACCAGCGGTGGTTCGCAAGTCATCAAAATGACTTACCTGAAATAGTCGGTTATTTTTTCAGTAACATCTGATTAATCGCGTGGTTATCAGAAACTCAAGCTAATTTTTGATTGTCTCGCTCGTGGGCGTGAAAAAAGCGGTTGGATCATATCCGATTTGCCTTCTCCACGCTAATTGAACTCAGATTTCTTTAATCCTGTAAATCCAATCCGGATTGATTTTATTGCGCTCCTAATTTTTGTTGCGTTTAAAAAACCGGTCTGTAAATTAAACTGACTGGTCGGTCAGTATGGAGCTGAAATAAATGGAATTCGCAGAATGACTGAAAAAAAATCCAAAGAGGTGAGACAACAGGAAATTCTTGAAGCGGCTCTGGAAATTTTTGTTAAAAAAGGCTACAACGATACGCGAATGGACGACATCGTTAAGGCGACGGGCTTGAGTAAAGGCGCTATTTATTGGCATTTTACCAGTAAGCATGATCTCTTCATGGCACTCATTGAGCATTGGATGGATCAGTTCGCGCCGCTTTTAAGCCCTGGTTACCATGCAGGTAAGTCTGCCGTCAAAATTCTCCGGGACATCGGTCGCTTTACGCTCAAAACTTTTTATTTAAACAAAAACTGGTATCTGGCTGAGTTGGAATTTTGGGCAATGGCCAATCGCGACAAAGAAATTCGCAGCCTGGCTCAAAGACTTTATCAGAGGATCATCGGTGAGTTTGAATCGGTGATCCGCTATGGCATCAAAGAGGGCGAATTTCACACACCGAACCCTACCGCGGTTGCAATGTCAATTATGACGGCATTACAGGGGATGATCTGGTTCGTTATGATCCAACCGAAAAATTTCGTGGTTGATGATTATGTCACCACAAGTCTTGAGGCCATTATCACAGGCTTGACAGCGAATGTTGCATCACCGGTCACCGAAAGTACCGGCATACCAACATGACAAAGAAATCTCAATGTGTCACAAACGAAGGGGAACGCTATGCATAAAGGCGGACAATTTTTAACAACGCCCATCACTGAATCCGAAATCTTCACCAGGGAAAAATTCAGCGAAGAACAGCATGATTTTTTCAATATGGTGAAGGATTTTGCGGAGAGTACGCTCACTCCAATTTCCGAGGAAATTGACAAGCTTAGTCAGGATTTATCCCGGAAATTGATGATGGAGATGGGTGAGATGGGTATGCTGGGTGTTGATATTCCGGAAGTCTATGGGGGACTTGAGCTGGACAAAGCCACAGCATCTTTGGTTGGTGAAGCGCTCACCCACGGCAGAAATTCATCCATCGTTGTCACCTATTCTGATCAGACGGGTATTGCCATGTTGCCCTACTTATGGTATGGAACACCGGAGCAGAAAAAAAAATATCTCCCCAACCTGGTTTCAGGAAAGTGGATAGGTTCCTACGCGCTCACGGAGCCCGGATCAGGCTCCGATGCCCTGGCAGTTAAGACGAACGCCATTTTGAATGAAGCCAAAACACATTACATCCTGAATGGTGTCAAACAATTCATCACAAATGGCAGTTGGGCAGATGTTGGGGTCGTGTTCGCCAATGTTGACGGTGAAAAATTCACGGCATTCATCGTTGATCGAGATTGCAAAGGTTGGAACCGTGGACCGGAAGAGAAAAAGCTGGGGATAAAAGGTTCATCCACCACCACCTACATTCTAGAAAATTGCGAGGTCCCGGTTGAGAATGTTTTGGGTGAAGTCGGTAAAGGCGCTGCGATCGCTTTTAATGTTCTGTATGTGGGTCGCTACAAACTGGGGTCAGTTACTCTCGGTGGTGCCAAGGCAGTTATCAAACTCGCGTTGCAGTACGCCCATGAGCGTCATCAATTCGGCCAGCCCATTGCCAATTTTGGTATGCTTCAACGGAAATTTGCAGATATGGTTGTCCGCGCATACGAATCCGATACGGTTCTATATCAGGCTGCCGGGAGTATGGATGAGGCGATCGGCACCAAATCGCCGGCCGATGAGGGATATTACGCACATCTCCAAAAAGCCATTGAGGATCACGCCATCGAAACATCTGTCATCAAAGTTATCTGTTCAGAAACACTCTGGCTAAATGTTGATGATGGTCTGCAAATCCTGGGTGGCTACGGCTATTCAGAAGAATATCCCATGGCAAAACTCTATCGTGACGAACGCATCAATCGGATTTTTGAAGGGACAAGTGAAATCAACCGCCTTATCATCGCCGGGACCGTATTAAAAGATGCCCTCATGGAATCGTTGCCCATCCGGGACGAGGTTGATCGTGTTCGCCACACCATGATTCCTGAACTCGATCTGAGTAAAGCGGGTGATTTTGAGGACGAATTTAAAATTGCCGAGTTGGCTCGTTCACTGGTTTTGAATGCGTTCGACACCTGCATTCTAAAATATGGCCAGGACTTCAAAAATCGTCAGTGGGTGATGGAACCCATCGCCAATATGGTCATCGCATTTATGGCCATGCAGGGTGTTCTGAGGCGTCAGGTTCAGCTACCGGATGGTTATGCCAAGCGGGAAACGGCCAATGCTCTGGCGAGAGTGTCGGTGGCACAGCGATTTGCTGAAATAACGACCCTAGCCCGGGTTATTTGGGGTCATACACTGAATCATAGAGATCGAAAAGCCGTGGAAAAACGGCTCAATGATCACATTGAGGAGATCGGATACTATCCGGATATTATCGCCAATAAAGAGCTCGTGATTCAAGCGCTCTATGAAGCTGGCGAATATTTTTTAAATGACTAACTAATCGAAAATTTTTTTAAGTGGGAGAAAAACCATGAGCGATCGTTATAGCGTAATTGTTGATGCCGTCCGGAGTCCGATTGGCTTGAAAAAGGGATTGATGACCGGGATGCGTCCCGACGAAGTCACGGCAGAAGTGATCAAAAGTCTATTTGTACGCAATCCGAACCTCAAACCTGAAATGGTGGAGGATTTGGTTTTGGGGTGCGCCTTCCCTGAAGCAAGTCAGGGAATGCTAATGGCCAAAGGGGTTGGCATTCTGGCCGGACTGCCGCTCTCCTGCACCGGCAAAGTCGTGAATCGTTTCTGTGGTTCTTCCATGGACGCAGCACACCAGATCAGTCAGGCGGTGATCGCCGGTGATATGGAAATTGGCATTGCAGCCGGAGTGGAGGACATGCTGGGCGTGCCCATGGGTGGATACAATCCGGACTTCAATCCAAAACTCTATAAGCTGGGTTATTACATGGGGATGGGTGAAACTGCGGAAAATCTTGCTAAAGAACTAGGTATCAGTCGGGAGGATCAGGAAGCGTTTGCCATTGACAGCCACAAAAAAGCGTTGGCGGCACAGGCTGCCGGACGGTTTGACGCTGAGATCATACCGGTGGAATTAAATGGTGTGAAGGCCGTCCGGGACGAAGGTCCCCGGGAACCGGATGTTGAGAAAATAAAATCTCTGAAGCCGGCATTTTTAGGCGATGGAACCATCACCGCAGCCACATCCAGTCCCATTTCGTTTGGGGCTTCGGCGGTATTGATCATGAGCAACACCAAAGCGGCGGAATTGGGGCTGACAGTTCGGGCGAAAATTGTCAGTCGGGGCATCGGTGGTGTTCCGCCAACACACATGGGATCGGGGCCACTCCCGGCAACTGCGAAGGCATTATCAAACGCCGGCATGAAGCTGGATGACATTGACGTGATTGAGTTGAATGAGGCATTTGCCGCTCAATCACTGTATGTGATTCGCAAGGGTGGCTGGCCCATGGAAAAGATCAATTTGAATGGTGGCGCTATCGCCCTGGGTCATCCACTGGGGTGCTCTGGAGCTCGAATCTTGACGACGCTGCTAAATGTCATGGAACAGCAGAATGCCAAGCACGGACTGGCCACCATGTGTATTGGTACCGGTCAGGGAATCGCGACCATTCTGGAAAGGGTATAGCCATGGCCTTGAAGATTGAAAAGGTTGCCGTACTGGGTACCGGTGTGATGGGTGGGCAGATCGCTGCACATCTTTCCAATGCCGGCATTCCCAGTTACGCATTTGACATGACTCAGGAGATAGCGGAAAAGGGGATCGCAGCCACAACCAATCTGAGTCCGAATCCCTACTACAATCCAAAATCCGTTGAACTCATCACCCCCTGCAATTACACCGATCATCTGGAAAAAATTGCTGAAGTAGATTGGGTGATTGAGGTGATTGCTGAGCGACTGGACTGGAAACACGATCTCTACCAAAAAATAATTCCGAAACTCAAACCGAGCGCCATTTTCACCAGCAACACCTCTGGTTTGCAGGTTAGTGATTTGGTGCAAGGGATGCCGGATGAAATTCAGCGACGCTTTTTCATCACGCACTTTTTTAATCCACCCCGCTACATGAAGCTGGTGGAATTGGTGCCTGGTGTCCAGAGCGATCCCGCCATTATGAAACCCATGGCCGGTTTTCTGGAAGATATTCTCGGCAAAGGAGTCGTGTATGCCAAGGATACACCCAATTTCGTTGCCAACCGGATCGGCGTTTATGGGATGATGCTCACACTCAGGCTCGCGCAGGAAAAACGACTAAATGTGACGGAAGTTGATGGTTTGACCGGCACACTGATTGGCCATCCGAAAAGTGCGACCTTTCGTACTGCTGATGTCGTAGGGCTTGACACGCTGGCATTTGTCTCGAATACAGCCTTTGAAAAGTGCCTGAATGATGAAGAACGCGAACTCTTCAAAGTTCCAC
>Ga0210009_1002621_pt1 | contig 12803 bp, 13 predicted proteins | sample CryGeyCG2114_065_FD_185457 | JGI IMG/M metagenome (GOLD analysis project Ga0210009, IMG submission 185457) | Groundwater microbial communities from aquifer - Crystal Geyser CG12_big_fil_rev_8/21/14_0.65 (SPAdes) (version 2) | ecosystem: Environmental > Aquatic > Deep subsurface > Groundwater ... | reverse complement strand
TGGCAGAGTGGTTGGCCTGGCTCGCTGCCGAACAGCAAGCTTGCGCATGAGTTATCCAGACTGCGTCGAACACGTCATCCCGCTGCCGATTGCCGTGCCGTCCGTGCTCGCGATGGGCGCATGGTTCAAGAACACACTTTGCATCACGTCCGGCCGGCAGGCTTTCATCAGCAAGTGCGTGGGCGATCTCGATACGCCCGCCGCCTGTCTTGCCCATGAACGTACCGCGCGCAGTTTGCTCGACTGGCTGGGCGAAAAGCCGGCCGCCATCGTCCACGACCTGCATCCTGATTTTCATTCCAGCCGCTTCGCCGCACAACTTGCGGATGAGCTCGACGTGCCGCTGATCGCCGTTCAGCATCACCACGCGCACATCGCCGCGGTATGCGTTGAACATGGGGTGATGGAACCTGTGTTGGGCTTGGCGCTGGATGGGGTGGGGCTGGGCACGGATGGCACTGCCTGGGGCGGAGAATTGTTGCGCACCGAAGGGGTGAGATTCGATCGCCTCGGCCATCTGCGCCCATTGCCTTTGCCCGGCGGCGACCGCGCAGCCCGGGAACCCTGGCGCATGGCGGCGGCGGTGCTGCATGAATCGGGACGCGACGACGAGATCACGCGACGCTATGCAGAGGAACCCGCTGCCGCGACGGTGATGGCGATGCTGCAACGCAATGTCAACTGTCCGCGCACTTCCAGCATGGGGCGTGTGTTCGATGCCGCCGCCGGCTTGCTCGGCCTGTGCCACAAGATGGAGTTTGAGGCGCAAGCCGCCATTGCATTGGAGCAAGCTGCCACCCGTTATATCGCTGCACAGGGTTGGCCGCAGGCCTTGCCGGATGGCTGGCGGATTTCCAATGACGGTGAGCTCGATTTGTTACCCCTGTTCTCTGTCCTTGCCTTCACGCAGGAGGCAGAGCAGGGCGCGGCACTGTTTCATGCCACCCTTGTTGCCGCATTGGCTGACTGGGTGGAACAGATGATGCAGCGCACGGGTATTACCACCATTGCCTGCGGCGGCGGATGTTTTTTCAACAAGCTTCTGTCTGTTAGAATGCGCGAACGGTTTGCTGCGATGGAGATTCGAATGCTTACTGCGCGAACCCTGCTGCCGGGCGATACCGCGATTGCCTTGGGGCAGGCGTGGGTGGCGGGATGCAATATGAATCGGAGCCATGCGTCTTGACCGCTTCCCTTACAACTTAACAAGGAGATCCAATGAAAAAGTTATTGATCGTATTCGCTCTGGGTCTGTCCGTGCTGTGGACGGCTCTTGCCGTGTTGGCGGCTGCGAATGAAGACATAGTGAATGTCAAACAAGGCGCAGCGATGCAAAAGCAAGGTGCGCTGTTGCTGGACGTGCGCGAACAGGATGAATATGCCGCAGTGCATGCACCCGGCAGTACCTTGATCCCGTTGGGGCAACTGCCCTCGCGTCTGGCCGAGATACAGCAGTACAAGAATAAACCTGTCGCCGTGGTATGCCGCTCCGGAAGGCGCTCTGCGCAAGGTATCGAGTTGCTGCGCAAGGCGGGCTTCACGCAGGCGTTCAATGTCGATGGCGGTATGAATGCATGGGAGAGTGCGGGTCTACCTGTCATCAAGAGCAATTAGTTCTGTATGTGCCTCGCCATCCCCGCGCTTGTCGTTGAACTGTTGCCCAACGATATGGCGCGCATCGATCTGGATGGCGTGCGCAAAGACATCTCGCTGGCGCTCGTAGAAGATGTCGCGGTGGGCGACTACGTCATCGTGCACGTCGGCTATGCCCTGCAAAAGCTCGATCCGGACGAAGCGGCGGAAACATTGGCGCTGTTTGCGGAACTGGGCAAAGCCGCATGAAGTATGTCGATGAATTCCGCGATGGCGATCTGGCAAAGAATATTGCCCGCAAAATCGCCCTTGCAGCCAATACCAATCGTACCTATCGCCTGATGGAATTCTGCGGCGGGCATACCCATGCCATCTCGCGTTACGGTATCGCCGATCTGTTGCCCGCTAATGTACGGATGATCCACGGCCCGGGATGCCCGGTATGCGTATTGCCTATCGGGCGCGTGGATCAGGCGATCCGCCTGGCCAGAGAGCAGGGTGTGATCCTCTGCACCTATGCCGATACGATGCGCGTGCCTGCTTCAAATAATTTGACGCTGATGCGCGCCAAGGCCGATGGCGCAGATGTGCGCATGATCTATTCAACGCAGGATGCGCTGAAGATCGCGCGCGATAATCCTGAACGTGAGGTTGTGTTCTTCGCCATCGGCTTTGAGACCACCACACCGCCGACCGCAGTGGCAATCAAGCAGGCGGCAGCCGAAGGGCTGAAAAATTTCAGTATCCTGTGCAATCACGTGTTAACCCCGGCAGCCATGCACGCCATCCTGAATGTGGAGGGCGGCGTTAAATTGGATGGATTTGTCGGCCCGGCGCACGTCTCCACCGTTATTGGCAGCCAGCCGTATGAGGTATTCGCCAGCGACTATCACAAGCCGGTGGTGATCGCCGGATTCGAACCGCTGGATGTGATGCAGTCCATCCTGATGCTGGTGCGGCAGATCAACGACGGACGCGCGGCAGTCGAAAATGAATTCACCCGTGCGGTGACGCGCGAGGGCAACCGCAAGGCGCAGTCTTTGGTTGGCGAGATTCTTGAATTGCGCGAGACGTTCGAGTGGCGCGGGTTGGGGACGGTACCAAACAGCGCACTCCGCTTGCGCCCGGGATATGCCGCGTTCGATGCGGAGCCGCGCTTCGGTGTCGAATACGTTGCGGTACCCGATCACAAGGCTTGCGAATGCGGCGCGATACTGCGTGGCGAAAAACGCCCGCAGGAATGCAAGATATTCGGTACGGTATGCACGCCGCAGAATCCGGTCGGTTCGTGCATGGTCTCTTCGGAAGGGGCTTGTGCCGCACATTACACCTATGGCCGTTTTCGTGAGGAAGTGCAATGAGTACAAAAAGAACCGCTTATGTCCGGCCGCTCGACCTCAAACAAGGACGCATCGAGATGTCTCACGGCGCGGGCGGGCGGGCCATGGCGCAGCTGATCGGCGATCTGTTCGCTGCCGCATTCGATAATCCGTTTCTTGCGCAAGGCAACGACGGCGCGCTGCTTCCGCCGACCAGTGGCAGGCTGGTGCTGACCTGCGATGCGCATGTGGTGTCGCCGCTGTTCTTTGCCGGCGGTGACATTGGCTGTCTTTCGGTGCATGGCACGGTGAACGATCTGGCGATGATGGGTGCACAGCCGCTCTATCTGGCTGCTTCGTTCATTCTCGAAGAAGGTTTCCCGTTGGCCGACCTCAAACGTATCGTTGAATCGATGGCGCATGCCGCACGCGAGGCGGGTGTGCCGATCGTGACTGGCGACACCAAAGTGGTCGAGCGCGGCAAGGGTGACGGCGTGTTCATTACCACCACGGGAGTCGGTGTGGTGCGTGAGGGCATTACGTTATCGGGTGACCTGGCACGACCCGGCGACAAGGTATTGCTGTCAGGCACGCTCGGCGATCACGGCATGGCGATTCTGTCGCAGCGCGAGGGGCTGAGTTTCGATGCGCCGATCGTCTCCGACACGGCGGCATTGCATGGACTGGTCGCGGCGATGCTGGACTGCGGTGCGGATCTGCACGTGCTGCGCGACCCGACGCGCGGCGGGCTGGCGACCACGCTCAACGAGATCGCTCAACAATCGCACGTGGGAATATCGCTGATGGAAGCGGCGATCCCGGTGAACCCCGTGGTTGCGGCTGCGTGTGAATTCCTGGGACTTGATCCCCTGTACATTGCCAACGAAGGAAAGCTGGTCGCCATCTGCGCCGGGCAAGATGCCGAACGATTATTGGCCGTAATGCGTGCACACCCGCAGGGGGGCAGAGCGGCAATCATCGGTGCGGTGATCGAGGACGCGCTCGGCTTCGTGCAGATGACCACAAGACTGGGCGGACGCCGCATTGTGGATTGGCTGACAGGCGAACAACTTCCCAGGATTTGTTGAAGCCTCGTTGTTGGCGCGACAGTTTGTGCAAAACCGGGCGAGAACGCGGCGAAAATATTGCGGGATGTTTGGAATGTCGTCGGAGGTTGCCAACGCCATGAATTGTGTGGCGTCCCCAAGGGCATACAGCGAAATCCCGACCATTATAACCACAAGCACTTGCAAAATCTTGCGAAAGCGACTGGCTATTTGCCCGTAGCACAGCTACAAAGGATTGTCGCTCCAATCCGTTTGGCTTGCTGCCAGCAGCGCAGGCCAGTCATCTGGCGGATTACCTCTATCCAACATTTTCTGAAATATCGCGTAGGGATCAGATTTGCTGCCTGCAGAACGCAACGTGTGTTCGTCGTTGACCCAAGCAAAAATAATCACCTTCGCCTTCGAATCGTAACGAAAAAACAGCCTGAATCTGCGTCCGATTTTGGCTCTACGCCAATGGCGATAAGTTGTCCCCATCGTATTGCCCTGCCGATATTCCTCGCGGGCGGGGTCACTTGGCACGATTTCAAAAATCAAGTGACTCAGAGCTCGGTACAGCTTGACGTTGGCGTTGGCCGCAAAGTTTAGAGGATCAGACGCTTCAGCCCGGTCTGAAGCTATCTTCAGTTTCTGAAGTTGCTCAATCAGGCAACCGTGAAACAGCAACGACCAACCGTGGCGCTGCATTACAGAGCAACTTCGCCGACGATCTCCTCATCGAGATCAACTGTGTGATCCAGATTAGCCAGCATCGCCTGCACCAGATCGTCCGGCATAGAGCTTAAGTGTTTGCCGGATTTGATATCTCTTTCCAGCAGAACCAGAAAAGCGCCTATGGCAGGGTCTTCATGTTCTTCGTCGGCACGGGACACAACGACATCAGCGCCGCGAAGATCGAAGGCCACCTTGCCGCCGACCCCAATTTCCAATGCCTGACGGATTGGCTTGGGCAGAGTAATCTGGCCTTTTGAGGTAACAGTCGCTACTTCGTGAATGTGGGGCATGAAATACTCCTTAACTGATTGACGACTTTAGTGTAAGGATATTTCCTTACCGTGTCAAACGGAAGTGTTTCTGCTTGTAGGAAGCAAATGAAAGGTCACGTGTTCTTTAAGTCAGCCATGAAAAACTATCCGTCCAATCGGGAAAATAATGAAGTCAAATTGGGATTTTATTGGTATTTATGAAATAAATTGTTGCCACGCCATGAAGCCACCTCCCAAATCATGCAAGTCTGTTGCATTTCCCCAGGAAATCAGCTCTTGCGGCACTTCCACGATCTCAAAATCCGCAACCGGACTCATTTCGCAGCACTCCGCGCCACCCCATCCAGCAACTTGATGAAATTCCGCTTCGGTTTGAACTGTACCCGCAGCTCCGCCAGGTAATCGCCAAATTGCTGTGACTGGTTCTGCGCTTTCATCAACCCGCCCACCTTGCGGATTAGTTTGATCGCTTCCTCATAAGCGGTGTTGTTGGTCTGCTCTACGATGGGTGGCACCACGCGACGGTATAGGTTGATCGCGCCATCGGGGCGCGAAGATTCGAGCTTCCCGGCCAATGCGATCAGCAGGCTGCGATCACAGGTGCCTTCATGTATAGATTCCCAGGCAGCGTCGAGATCGTTCTCCCACAACGCGATTTCTACCCGCAACGTGGTGTTGGGTGCCGAAGGTTTCGGCTTCCAGCGGCTCGTTGTGCTCGCCTCGCGTGCGATAGCCTCGGCAACCCATGCCAGCGCTCGATTACGCTGTTCCGGCCAGAGTCCAAGTTTGCCTGCGACATCGTGTAGCTTCTTGTAATGTTCGAGAATCGGACGCTCCTCAAACTGAATCCAGGTCAGTTGCAACGCCTCATCATTGCGTTTGCGCTTGAGGTAGGCCGCCACCAGAAAATCCCGCAGCCGGTTGTCAGGCCGTTCAGGAAAAGCCTTCAGGCCGCGCTCCGCCCATTCCAGCGCCTTATCCGGCTGTTTGGCCTTGAGCCAAATTTCTGCTATGTCGAGATAGCAATAACTGGACGAAAGATCCCGTGACTTGATCGCAACCAGCTCCTCGACATCGCCGCTCGCCTCGGCCAGTCGCTCCATGATGCGGGTAATGCGTGACCGGTGTGCATCGTAGCTGTCCTTTGTATCCCGTGGCTTGAGCTTGCGCCACTCGGCTTCCGCCAGTTCCCGGTAGCGGCGCAGGCCTTCCTTGCCAAGAGCATCGCGATAGGTGTTGGCATCGAAGCTGCACAGGCCAAACGGCAGCGTCGTCTCGAACCGGAACAGACGCTCGGCCAAACCTGCCGGATCGGGTCGCGCCATTGTGCAAGCCTTGAGATGCAACTCGCCCAGACGATAAGCGATGTCGCCAGTCTCGCCGTTCGAATCGTCAACCTGCTCCAGCGAATTCTCGACTCGCTCGATGGCGTACTCGGCCAGTTCGACCAGCATGGCAGCGGTATCGGGCTTAAGCAATTCCGCCAGCGAATCCGCCACCTGTTCGATATTGCTGGCAAAGGTACCCACCTCCCGCCAGTCGACAAAACCATGAATGCGCGTCGCGCCGTCAATTGCCCGCCGGAATGCCTTAACCACGTTCCCGCCACCGCCGCCGGTACGTTCGGCCTTGAGCAATAACGACTGGTAGAGCCGATCATCGCGCTGTGCCACATCGAGCAGGAGATCGACCAAAGCTTCCGGCGGTTGCGTGGCCAGATACTCCTTGATGTCGCGCCACGGATCGCTTCGCTTCTTCTTGCCGGGTGCTGCGCCGGTTTTCGGTGCGGCGGAATTCTCCGCCAGCCATGCCAACCCAACCGCCACGCAATGCTTGCAGAAATAGCCGTCGGCAGCTCGCGGGCAAGTGCAGTCATAGGCCAGATCGCCGTCGTCATCTCTCAGTTCGACCTGATAAGTTTCAGTGCCCTCAACTCGGGCGGTGATCTTGTCGTCGGAAACTCGTAGGCGCTCGACAGCACCAGCAGAGAAATACTCTTTGCCGCGCTGGAACGCGGTAGTGCCTGCAAGGCTTTCGAGTACAACATGATTAATCAAATCATTTTTCACAACGAACCTCTCAATTTGGCCTCGGGGCGGGCTGCACTAGTCACAGCATGGTTTCGGCGAGCTATGTCGGTGAGGTAATTTTTACCATCGGCAGCGGGCAATTTCAGTCGGTTACAGTTTGTAACCGACTCGCTAGGTGTCATGACATACATATTGTTTCTGCGATTGGCATGAGTTGAAGAAGCTTTGGAGATTTCTTGATTGACAGAATGCCAAGAATGGGATGTTTCAGGAGAAACACGAATCGATATTCAGCGTTCGCAGAGTAGCTTGCTGGTTTGCGAAACATTGTGTCGAAGTAGATATCCATGTACCTGTTCTGGGTGAAATCCTGTTCCGTGTTGAGGCGAATGGTCTTGTCCGCAACATACGTCACCATGTTATGGAGAACGACGGTCTCCACTGGAAGCGAAAGCTGACTGTAAGGAATATTTCCGAGCCCATCCAGATTTAGGTCGCCCACTGTCAGCTGCTCACAAAGAGCTTTCGCCGCGCAGCTGATAAACGTAGTGATGTCGGCAGACTTGGATAAATAGTAGAACGCGTCGTACTCTGAGCTTACGCTGGACGGATCTGGAGCTTCGCCATCACTGAGGCACGCGACACAGAATATGTATGAGTTTGGATAGCAGAGGCGAACCTCCAAGTCTGGGCCGATTGTTGCTCTAAGTCCTTCTGGCGTGAACACGTAATTCGAATTTGCGTCTTTGAAATGAACAGCCCCAGGGACTCGAACAGGATGCTGATTGGTGGCGGTGGTGCCATCAGTAATGTGGATGGCACCACCGGAGATAGCATTTAACGCGGATGCGCCGACAGTGATCGGGGTAGCGGGGCCTCGATAGAGAATGAACCCCTCAGACGTGTCCGAGATTGACCATGTGGGGTCGGCTTCTCGGTAATAGTCGAATGTGCCGAGGTGCAGCGTCTTGCATCCCGTGGCAATGTTGTGCTCTGACTTGCAATACTTGACTAAGCGCATGTGCGTGATGACACCTAACGTTTGAATTCAGGGGCGCGGCGCGTCCCTTGGAATGATTGGTTAGGCGAACATCTAAACATGTTTAAGTCTCGGTTCATTCATTCTCTTAGCCAAGAGCTCTTCACCAAGCTTCCTGAACACCTCCCTATTCTCAGCCAAGTTCCCTTGTGTTTGTGCAACAGCGAGCTCTGAGACTTTTAAATCCTGCAATTCGAAAAGCAGGTGATAAACGGTTGACACAAACCCTTCATCATTAAGTTTTAGTTGTTGTACTTGATCTACAAGGTGGGGAATTTGTGAGTCATGCTTGATTTGAGGAATTAAAGTAAAAATCTGAGCCACCTTGGAAAGCAAAATTGAAAAGTCTATCGTAGCCATTCGATACGCTTTTTGTTCTGGTGTGTATATCTGAGGGGTTCCTTTTCTGTCAAGCCAGTACTCAACCGCGAAATTAGGGCCGCCCTTTTCTAAAAAGATTGTTGTTCTACACTCCCCGAGCCATCCGATTTCTCTCTGATTTAAAAAACTCTCCTCATGATTCCTTTTCCAGCGCTGTAGTAGTTCAACTGTATAGCGATCTTCATTGTCGTCTATTAAATCGTGATGCTTTCCGCAAAGAGCGATTAGATTGCCAAACGAATGGCGCTCTTCATCTGATTGGTCCTTGTCGTATCGAGCTGCACCAGGTCTTGATCCCTTGATATGGCAGACTTTCCCCAAAATCGTTTCATGATTAAGATCGAACATCAATTCAGTGCAATCTGGGTGGGCACACTGATTCCCAGATGCGGCTAGAAGCTTCCTTTTGGTAGTGTCTGATACGCCCATGTTCACGCCTAACGTGAAGCGACCGGCAAAAACGCCGGGCATTCTGGAACAACTTGCCGTATATGCTGGCGCTTTGTTTCCATGTTGCCGATTCTGATTGGTACTATTGATGCAAACAAGGTGGCACCCTCCATAAAAACGGCATGGGCAAATTCGCTTTGCGCGTTGTTATTCGCGCCCGCCCACAAGTGTGAATGGGGCGTATTTAACCCGCTTTCGTCGAGGTAAGAGTTAATTGTGTCAACGCAGCGGTTATCGAGCACCGCGCTTGTTATGTCTCTTTTTGTGACTGCAACCAGTGAAACTTGAACTGCGGCCCGGCCCGGCCATCTGATTGAACGAATAGCAAATGAAATTCGACCGCCTTTAACTAGCAACGTCCCTAGTGCTCCTTCGCGCGTATCGCCTTGGGAGATTGTGTTTGTCGAAATAAATGAAAAATAACCTGATTTATTGATGAGATCAAAAGCACGCCTAAAGAAGTATGCGACAAGATCGCTGCGGCCCGCTGTTGGGGGGTAATTCGCCAAGAGAAAATTAAAGGTTGTTTCTCCGTAGAGGGTGCCGATTTTGCTCCCGCCCAGAAACGGCGGATTACCTAAAATGCAATCAAACCCACCGCGCGCAATGATCTCCGGGAACTCCAGAAACCAGTGGAAGAAATGCTTGCGCTCGGCCATCGCCCACGCCTCGGCGGTGGCCTGACCTTGTGGGCTCATTTCGCCTTTCCAGTAGCGCCGGTAGGTGGCGTCGGTAACGAACTTTTGCAGATTGTCCGCCGCCTTGGGCAGGTAGAACTGGGCGATGGGAATGGCGGCGATCTGATTGAGGAACCATGCGTCCTCGCTCTGGCTGAAGGCGAGGTAACGGGCCTTCTTGGCCTCGATTTCGTCGGGGGTGTGTTCCGGCAGTGTGGCGAGATCGTGCCAGCCGCGCAGGATGTCGTCGAGCTGCTTTTGCAGGCTGGGCGAGAGCGGCAACTGCCCAGCCTCGTGGTCTTTGCGCTCCTGCTTGTTGCGCTTCCTGAGCAACGCGGCGGTGCCCTTGTCATCGCCGGGCATCGTCGCGAAGGCTTCATCGGGCACGCCGCGTTCGGCTTCCTCTCGTTTGGCAAAGCCGACGATGGCGTTGCCGCACTTGATGTGGTGGTCGAGGAAGTTGAGCGGTTCGCCGGGGCTGTGGGCTTCGAGCCAGAGGGCGACCTTGCAGAGTTCGACGGCGAGCGGGTTCAAGTCCACGCCGTAGATGCAGTTGCGGATCACGTCGCGGATGGCGCTGCGGAAGGCCGATGGCGAAGGTTGCTCTTCGCCAGTGCGGACAATGGCGAGTTCGGTGGCGATACGGCGGGCGGCGGCGAGCAAAATGTGGCCGGAGCCGCAGGAGATGTCGGCGACGCGCAGATCGAGCAGGGCTTTTTCTGGGTCGGGTGCTTTGAGCTTGTCGGCGATCAGGTAGTCGAGCGAGTGTTTGATGAGCGGCTGGACGAGATCGTCCGGCGTGTAATGACTTTGTGTGTCATCCGCCCCCAACCGCAGCTCGAATGTTGGCGTTGAAAGATGAAAGGAGAATAGCGTTTCGTACTTGAGCAAGTCTTCATAAACCGAGCCGAATTCTTCGACATTGAGGGCGGCGTAATTCACGCGGATAGTCTGCCCGTTGTCGGGGTGTTGGTAAAGACCGAGGGCGCGCAGGCATCCGAGCAGAACGTCGTTGCCCAGCATGGCGTTCGCCAGCGGGCCGATGGCTGCGGGACTAAATAAATCACCTGCCAGCGGGGCAAGGCCAAGTTTGTCGCCGGGGCCGTGGGCTTCGAACAGGCGGAAGGTGGCGAGCATAGCCAGCCACAGATCGTGGTGGCGTTTGTCGGCGAGATGGCGCTTTTCGGACAGCAGGCGCAGGCGTTCGAGACTGTAGTAGCGGCGGTAGATGTCGCGTTGTTGGCTGCTGCCCGATGGAGGGAAGACCAGGTCACGCTCTTCGATGACGAGCAGGAACAGCAGCCGGTAGATCAGGCGCAGCAGGTGCTGGTAATAGGTTTCCGGTTTCAGCTTGCCATCGGCAATAGCCTGACGCAGCTCATCGTTGGCGGGGTGCACAAGAAAGCCGTTGGCAAAATCACGGATGGCTTGTTCAACGGCTTTGCTCAGCCCCTCGCGGATGCGCGCGCCGGAGTCGAGGGAATCCTGGTGGTAGCGCTCGATCAGGCTTTCTGCTGTGGCTTCGGCATTGGCTGGCAAACGCGAGACGTGCAGCAGGCGATAGAGAATGGCGAAGTCGGCAAACAGGCCGTCACTGAAAATGCGGTCGAGGTCGAATTCCAGATAGCTGAGTTTGATGAGGCGGGAGCTATCGCGCAGCAGGCGCAGCACGCGACCGTTGGTGACGATGCCATAAAGCTCGTCGTGAAGATTGAGGTATTCCTGCACCAGCGCGTGGGCGGACATGCGCGGCGCGCCGATGTGTGTGCGCTCCGGCTTGCGATCCAGCCCGGCGGTTTCGCGGGCACCGACGATGTGGATGGGGGTGTTGCCGCGATTGGTGACGCGGTGGGAGATGGCGTAGGTCTTGCCGTTGAGCTCAACGCCCTTGGCCTGGTATTCGAGCTGGTAGCCGAGCAGGCCAAGCAGCGGCGTGATCCATTGCTGGCGGGTTTCGGTGGTGGCCGGGGATTCTGGCCGGAGCGTTTCCAGCTTGCGCTGGAAGATGCGCCAGTAGTCTTGCGCATCGGCCCAGGCGCGGGCGATTTCGTCTTTTACCTTGGTGCCGGTGTCGAGGCCAAATTCGGCGGGACGTTGTCCGGCGGCATCGTCGAGATGGTCGAGTATGTCCGGTGAGAGGATCGCGCCTTCGATGCGGATGCTGGGGTAATTCATTGCCCGCCCGTTCTGTTCCGAGCCCGGCGATATTTTTGCAGGCGGCTATTGGGTTTTTCGGGGAGGGTGTATTCGATCAGGCCGGCTTCCAGCATCTTCCTTACCAAATCATTCAGGTAGCGCGTGGGTTTGGATTTGCCAAGTTTCCGGGCGATCTCCAGCTTGCCGATAGCTCCACCCTGAAGCAGCTCAAGTATTCTGGTGGCGATCTCTGACTCCACCCCTGACTCCACCCCTGACTCCACCCCTGACTCTACCCCTGACTCTAGCCCTGACTCTAGCCCCGACTCTAGCCCCGACTCTAGCCCCGACTCTAACCTCGACTCTGACCTCGCCTGTGATTCCGCCACCTCCAGCGCCGCCGGGTGAATCGGCAGCCGCACCATGAAGTAGCTGTGATCTTCGTCGAACTCGAATTCGGCGGGCGGGGAGCCATTCTTTTCCATGGCTTCCATGATTTTGGGGATGCCGGTGGAACGGCCCTCGGTGAATTCCAGTTCCTTCAGGAATTCGCCGATGCGGCGGTTGCGATAGCGTCGTGGTTGGGCGCGACCCGCGCGCAGTTGTTCCAGGCGCACCGAACGATCCGGCCCCGGATAGCTGATGACCATCAACTCACTGTACTCAATGCGCACCTCGATGGGTTCGCGCGTGTCGTAGCCCCGGTGGTAATCACGCGGAATTCATCATCCAGATTATCGAGAAGCTTGAGTTCGTTCTCCAGAAAGCTGGCGCGCGCCTGGGGCGAAAGGTCGGATGAGGCGCGCGCCTCAGTCAGAACCGCTTTGGCTTCGGCGTGGCCGAGAAACTCTTTCTGCTGTGGTGTGCCGCACCAGCCCCAGAGCAACATTTCCTCTGCGACGATCTGGTGGTTGAGCTTGGCTTGCTCGATGACGTTACGGCAGCGGAACAGCAGTAGCGTGGTTTTTGTGCTGACATGCCGGGTGCGGACGACGGCTGCGCGGGCGGCTCGTTTGTCTACCCGTGCCAGTGTGTTGGCCATGACGAGCTGACATAGCTGTTCGACGAAACGATGGTTGCGCCCCAGGTAGTGATAGCCCTCCGGCGTTGGCGAGAGAAAGCTGA
>Ga0210009_1002620_pt1 | contig 12811 bp, 10 predicted proteins | sample CryGeyCG2114_065_FD_185457 | JGI IMG/M metagenome (GOLD analysis project Ga0210009, IMG submission 185457) | Groundwater microbial communities from aquifer - Crystal Geyser CG12_big_fil_rev_8/21/14_0.65 (SPAdes) (version 2) | ecosystem: Environmental > Aquatic > Deep subsurface > Groundwater ... | reverse complement strand
ATTGGTTTTTTGAGGATTTCCTTCCCGGCGAGTCTCAAACTTCGACCTGGGGATTTCAAATTGAAAAAGAAATTTATTCCGGAAAAAGTAAATTTCAAAAAATTGAGATTTTTGAGACCAAAGAATTTGGTAGGATTTTGGCTTTGGATGGATTAGTTCAACTTTCAACAAAACATGAATTTGTATATCACGAAATGTTGGTTCATCCGGCTTTGTTTTATCATTCAAATCCCAAAAGAATTCTTATTATTGGTGGAGGAGATGGCGGCGTTTTAAGAGAGGTGGTTAAACATTCCGTTAAAGAAATTTTTTTGGTTGATATTGATAAAAAGGTAATTGAAATTTCAAAAAAATATTTGCCTTCGGTTTCGAGAGGAGCTTTTAATGATAAAAGATTAAAAATTTTTAATGAAGATGCCATAAAATTTATTAAAAGATATAAGAATTTTTTTGATGCAATAATCTACGATTTAACAGACCCCACTGGTCCATCGATGGCTCTCTGGACAACGAAATTTTATAGAGATCTCTCTAAGGCCTTAAAAGAAAACGGAGTTGCCTCATTTCAAACTGCTTACTTAAAAGAGAAATTTGCAAAAAAAGTGAGGGAAAATATTAAAAAAGATTTCCCTTTCTTTAAAGTGCACAAGGCTTTTGTTGGCTGCTTTCCTTTCGATGAACATACTTTTTCTATCGGTTCAAAAAAGATTAACCTTGATAGAGTAAATTTCGAAACAATCTCTAAAAGATTTAAAAAATTAAACCTCAAAACAAAATATTACTTTCCCGAAATTCACTTTACCTCAGCCATTTTCCCTCAATACTTAAAGGTTTAACGCCGGGTTTTAAACCTTTTAAGATGTTCAACCTTGAAGTTTAAACACTATGAACTCCTTAACAGAGGAGTTTTTATTTGAAAAAAATTAAATTTAGATATATAATTTTAAATATGTCAATAATTACTAAAATTTTTGGGGATGCTAATGAAAAATTTCTAAAGAAGTTACAGCCGGTAGTTGAAAAGATAAATTCCTTAGAATCGGAATTTGAGAAACTTCCTGATGAAAAATTAAAGGAAAAGACTCAAGAATTTAGAGAAAGATTGGCAAAGGGCGAAACTTTAGATAATTTATTACCAGAAGCCTTTGCTTTGGTTAGAGAAGCGGCAAAAAGGACCTTAAAGCAACGCCATTTCGATGTCCAGTTAATGGGCGGGCTCGTCTTGCACCAGGGAAAAGTTGCCGAGATGAAAACCGGGGAAGGAAAGACTTTAGCCGCCACCTTGCCGCTTTATTTAAATGCTTTGGAAGGCAAAGGCTGCCATTTGGTAACGGTCAATGATTATTTGGCTAGACGTGATACCGTTTGGATGGGCCAAATCTATCATCTTTTGGGATTGACTGTTGGTTGCTTAAATCATGAGCAATCTTTTTTGTATGACCCGGATTACAAAAAACCCGCTGAAGAAAAAGAAAAAACAAGAGATGAATTGGGAGGATTTTATGTTGTCGAAGATTTTTTGAGGCCCGGTTCGAGAAAAGAGGCCTATTTAGCCGATATCACTTATGGAACAAACAATGAATTTGGCTTTGATTATTTGCGGGACAATATGGTTTATGATTTATCGCAGCAGGTTCAGAGGGGATTTAATTTCGCCATTATTGACGAGGTTGATTCAATTTTAATCGATGAGGCCAGAACTCCTTTAATTATCTCTGCTCCTGATATTGAGAGTTCAAAATGGTACGAAGAATTTGCCAAAATTATTCCCAGATTAGATTCAAAAACCGATTATCAAATTGATGAAAAAAGAAAGGTTGCCACCCTGACCGAAGAAGGGATAAATAAAATCGAAAAAATTTTGGGGATGAAGAATATTTATGAAGAAAAAGGAATTAGATATTTGCATCATTTAGAGCAAGCCCTGAGAGCTGAAACTCTTTTTAAAAGAGATGTTGATTATATAGCGAAAGATGGTCAGGTTATCATCATCGATGAATTTACCGGGAGATTGATGCCGGGTCGTCGTTGGTCGGGCGGCCTTCATCAGGCCATCGAGGCAAAAGAAAGTGTTCAGGTGCAACCCGAAAGTTTAACTTTGGCTTCAGTTACTTTTCAAAATTATTTTCGGCTTTACAAGAAACTGGCCGGAATGACAGGTACGGCCGCTACCTCAGCTGAAGAATTTGATAAGGTTTATAAATTGGAGGTGGTAGTAATTCCCACCAATAAACCAATGATCAGGGAAAATTTGTCAGATAGGGTTTATAAAACCGAGGCAGGAAAATTCAGAGCAGTCATTGAAGAAATAAAAACGCGACACAAAATTGGTCAGCCAATTTTAGTTGGTACCAGGTCGGTTGAAAAAAATGAATATTTAGGGAAACTTTTGGACAGAGAAGGAATTCCCCATCAAATCTTAAATGCCAAACACCATCAAAGAGAAGGTGAAATTATTGCCCAGGCAGGTAAGAATGGTCAAGTCACCATTGCTACAAACATGGCAGGTCGGGGAGTGGATATATTACTTGGCGGTAATCCTCCTTTGGCCGACGAAGCGAACAAAGTTCGCGAATCCGGCGGATTGCATGTCATTGGTACCGAAAGACACGAAGCCAGGAGAATTGATAATCAGTTAAGGGGAAGGACGGGAAGGCAGGGTGACCCGGGGTCCTCCCAATTTTTTGTTTCTCTGGAAGATGACTTGATGAGAATTTTTGGTGGAGAGAGAATAAAATCTTTGATGGATACCTTAAAAATTCCCGAAGATACACCCATTGAAGTAAATTTAGTCTCAAGGGCAATTGAGGAAGCCCAATCAAAAATTGAAGGATTAAATTTTGATTTAAGAAAGTATCTCCTAGATTATGATGATGTAATGAATATCCATAGAGAGACAACTTATCGAAAGAGAAGGGAAATTTTAACTGCGACAGATCAGGAATTGGAAGAAAAAATTTTGAATATAATTTTAAAAACCGGTTTTAAAAAGGAAGATTACGAGAAAAAAGAGAAGGAAATTGGTACAGACCAACTTCGCCGGGCTGAAAGATTCATTTTTTTGAGAATTTTAGATACCCTTTGGATGGACCATTTAGAAAACATGGAATATTTAAGAGAGGCGGTGAGGTTAAGGGCTTACGGCCAGAGGGATCCTTTAGTAGAATACAAAAACGAAGGCCACAAAATGTTTAAGAAGTTACTTTCTCGAATGGAATCAGCCTTGAGCAATACCTTAATGAATGTTAAGTTGGCTCCGACTCCAGCCCAAATAGTTGGTCGCCCTAGTCCCGCTGAAAGCGGGACGGGCGCCCGTTTCGCGCGAGGCGCGAAACTAGGGCGAAATGACCCCTGCCCTTGCGGTTCTGGTAAAAAATACAAAAAGTGCTGTTGGCCAAAATTTGGATAAAAAGCGAGTGAAGCGAAGCCCCGTAGTGAAGCGAAGATTCTACTACGGGGTGTTGTTGGCCTAAATATGGATAACCGCTCGCTTAATATGAAAATTTTAAATAAAAAAATAGTTTACAAAGGAAGATATTTAAAAGTTATTAAAAAGGAATTTTTGACTAAGACCGGAAAGAAAAGATTCTGGGAATATGTAAAAAGAAAGAATGCCGTTGTTATTTTTCCCCTGACAAAAAAGAAAGAAGTAATTTTAGAGAGAATCTATCGGCTACCAATTGATTCTTTTGACGTTGAATTGCCGGCTGGCCTTCTTGATAAAAAAGGGGAAACCCCAAGAGAGGCAGCTAAAAGAGAACTTTTAGAAGAAACCGGATATTTTGCAAAAAAACTTATTTTGGTTTTTAAAAAACCATTGGATCCGGCTGTTCTTTCTAATGAATTGTTTTGCTTTTTTGCCCCTGATGTTGAATTAAAAAGAAAAGCAAAAACCGAAGATACCGAAGAGATTGAGGTTTTGAAAGTTCCTCTGAAAAAATTAGTTGATTTTTTGCTGCGTCCGCCAAAAAATACCAAGGTTGATATAAAAATTTTAAGCTTTCTTCCCATTCTCAAAAATAAAAAATTAATTTGATCTGTAATTACGAACTAATTTGGTAACAATTTCACTCGGCAGGCTGTTCAGGGAGCACGCAATCGGCTCACCTAGTAAGAAGAAGATATTTTCCCGCCGTTGCTATTTCTCGCCGAGCCTTACAAGTCTTAAAAAAAATTCAGAGTTTTTCTCTGGCTCGGCTGCGAAGTGCTCCCTTCACATCCTGCCTCGCTTAAATATTCGTATGCCGAGCGTAAGCGAGGCGGAAGATGAAATTTATCTCATCGCCCATTCGTATTGATTCGTAGTTCGTAAGGTTTATGTTTTTCTTTCCCATAGCCATTTTAATATTTTTAATTTTTATTTTACTTTTACCATTTTTATTCATTTTAACCTATTTTAATATTCTCACTTTTGGCTTCGAAAAACTTGGGATTTCTCCTACAACTACAATCTTTATTCTTTTTTTAATTCTCGTTGGTTCTTTTATTAATATCCCTTTGGCAAAAAAGAAGTTAGTTTATGTAGAAAAGCCCTATTTTTTTGGTCTTTTTCGAAGACCAAAAATTGAAATTCAAGGTATTTTTATTAATTTAGGAGGGGCGATTATTCCGATTTTACTTTCTTTTTATTTCCTCTTTCTCGCCTGGAAATCTGGTTTTGAAATTAGTCCGGTTTTAATTACCACAATTTTAATGATTATAATTTCCAAATTTTTAGCTAAAATTATTCCGGGAAGAGGGATTTTACTACCGGGGTTTATCCCCCCAATCTTTTCTGCCCTTTTTGCTTTAATTTTGGCGCCAGGATTTGCTGCTCCCTCTGCTTTTATTTCCGGAGTTTTCGGAACTTTAATTGGAGCTGACCTTTTGAATTTGGGAAAGGCTCGAAAATATGGCGGATTCATCTCTATTGGCGGTGCCGGAGTTTTTGATGGAATTTTTTTAATTGGAATTGTCTCGGCACTTTTAGCCGGCTTTTAATTTTTAAGATTTTGTATTAGAATGAGTCATGATGTCAAAAAGAACGACTTATTTAACTATTATCATTATTTTTTTCTTGGCTTTTTTAGCTGGGAATTTTAGTGAACCTCAATATTTTAACCGGGGGGTAGACTATATCAATTTGAAATTTGAAATTTTAAATTTTAAATTTAAGTTGCCTAATTTTCCAGAAAAACCTTTTAAATTGGGATTGGACTTACAGGGAGGAGTTCATTTGGTTTATCAAGCCGATTTATCCGGTATTGAAGAAAAAGACAAGGGTAAAGTTATGGACGGACTTAGAGATTTGATTGAAAGAAGGATTAATCTTTTTGGAGTCAGGGAGCCGGTGGTTCAGGTTCAGAGAGAAAGATTAATTGTTGAGTTGTCGGGTCAGGTTGACCCGGCTCAGGCAGTGAAAGAAATTGGTAAAACCCCGTTCTTGGAGTTCAGAGAGGAAAAGGAGAATTTTCAGGAAATTATAGAGAAAAATAAAAAAGTAGCCGAAACCAAGGAAGGTGTCCTTGAAGATCCTTTCCAAGCCAGTCCTCTTACCGGCCGATATTTAAAAAGCGCCACCTTGAGTTTTGACCAAACTACGTCAAAACCTCTCGTTTCTTTGGAATTTAATGATGAAGGAGCAAAAATTTTTGAAGAATTAACCGGCAAAAATGTCGAAAGGATCTTAGCTATTTATATTGACGGTATCCCCATTTCTACCCCGGTTGTTCGAGAAAAAATTGCCGGCGGCAAGGCTCAAATTACAGGTAACTTCACAATTAGCGAAGCCAAGGAGTTAGCCAGAAACCTGAGTGCCGGGGCCTTACCGGCTCCCATTACCTTAATTTCTCAGCAAACGGTGGGACCAACTTTAGGGAAAATTTCTTTGGAACGAAGTCTGAAAGCTGGAATTTTTGGATTTTTGGCCATCTTAATTTTTATGATTCTCTTTTATCGGATTCCCGGATTTTTTGCCTCAATATCTTTGCTGATTTATATTGCTTTCAATTTGGCTTTGTATAAATTTATTCCGGTGACTCTCACCTTGGCTGGTATTGCCGGATTTTTACTTTCAATGGGCATGGCAGTCGATGCTAATATTCTAATTTTTTCGAGGATGAGAGAAGAATTAAGGCAGGGAAAAGATTTTTTAATTTCTCTCGAAGATGGATCCAGGAGAGCCTGGCCATCGATCCGTGACGGAAATTTTTGCACGATTTTAGTCGGTTTAATTTTATTTGGCTTAGGGACGAGTTTCGTTAAAGGATTCGCCCTTAACCTGGTTATTGGCAATTTAATCGGTATGTTTACGGCAATTTTTATCACCAATAATCTTTTAAGAATTTTTCAAAAACTATTCCAAAAACAGCTTTGGCTTTGGCAATAAGATAACTTGTGGTGAGGACATTCGGCTGAGCTCAGTCGAAGCCTTTATCGAACCATGAATTTTACCAAATACTTTAAATTCTATAACATTTTTTCTTGCCTCCTTCTTTTTAGCGCCATTTTTCTTCTTTTTGCTATTGGATTAAATTTCAGCATTGATTTTACCGGAGGAAGCATCTTGGAAATTGAATTTGAAAAAAGACCGGAAAATCCAGTGATCCAAGAGAAATTAAGAGATTTAAATTTAGGAGAAATTACCATTCAGCCAACCGGAGATAGGGGAGTGATTTTGAGAATAAAAGAAATCAACGAAGCGAGCCATCAAGAAATACTCTCAAAACTTGGGGAGATTTCAAACGTCAGGGAGCAGCGTTTTGAAAATATTGGACCAGTTGTTGGAAAAGAATTGCGACAAAAGACAATCACCTTAATAATTGTTTCTTTACTCTCCCTCCTCATCTATATTACTATTGCTTTTTCGAAGGTCTCTCGGCCCATTTCCAGCTGGCAATATGGAGTAATCTCAATCTTAACCCTTTCTTTTGATGTTTTAGTGGCAATCGGGATTTTTACTCTCCTTGAGAAATTTTATCAAGTCCAACTTAGTGTTCCCATCGTTACCGCCTTGCTAACTATTTTGGGTTATACAATTAACGATAAGGTAATCGTTTTTGATAGAATCCGAGAAAATATTTTAAAAGGACAAAAGAAAACCTTTGAAGAAACGGTCAATTTCAGTTTAAACCAGACCTTAACTCGCTCTCTTTCCACCGGAACCTGTACTCTTTTGGTTTTGCTTTTTATATTTTTCTTTGGAGGTGATACCTTAAGATATTTTTCTTTAATTTTAATTGTTGGAATTGTTGTCGGTACCTATTCTTCTTTGTTTTTAGCTACTCCTATATTGGTAGGTTGGCTGAAATGGCAAAAAAAGCGGCATTGACAGATTTTTATATAAATGCTTAAATAAAATGATGGAGGATAATTTTAATTATCCAAAAATTTGCGCCGATTTAATTTCTGACTTAAAAGAGAGAGAAAAAGAGGTTATCTCTCGCCGTTTTGCCTTAAATGGTCTAAAAAAGGAAACCTTAGAGTCAATTGGCCAAGATTTTGGAGTTTCAAGAGAAAGAGTTCGTCAGATTCAAAAAGTGGCGATGGAAAAAATAAAGCCAAAATTAAGCCAATATCAAAAAGTTTTTCAATCATTTTTAGAATATTTTAAAAAATTTGGAAATCTGAGAAAAGAAGAGACTGCTCTGTTTGAATTGGGTGGCGAAAACTGGAAAGATGAAGTTTATTTCCTTCTATCTCTTCAAAAACCCTTTCAAAGATTAGGCGAGAATAATGATTTTTATTCTTTCTGGCTAATCGATAAAGATTCTTTAAAACCGGCAAAAGAAACAATTAATTTTCTTTTTCAAAAATTGCAAAAATTAGGAAAACCCCTCACAAAAAAGGAGCTTAGCTCCTTTTTACCTTTGGAAGAGACGGTTTGGGACAAGAGATTTATCTCTTCGATCTTGGAAATTTCAAAAAAAATTCAAAAGAACCCAGAAGGTCTTTACGGTTTAAAGGACTGGCCGGAAATTAATCCCCGGGGAATAAAAGACAAGGCCTATTTGGTTTTCAAAAAAATTGGAAAGCCCCTCCATTTTACCGACATTGCCAAGTTGATTGAGGGAAGCCATCTCCAAACAGTTCATAATGAATTAATCAAAGATTCAAGGTTTGTTTTAGTAGGGAGAGGAATTTATGCCCTTTCAGAATGGGGATATACGCCCGGTGAGGTCAAAGAGGTAATTTTTAAAATTTTAAACGAATCTCAAAAACCTCTAAAAAAAGAAGAAATTTTAGAAAAAGTGCTATCTCAGAGATTGGTTAAAGAGAATACGATTTTGTTAAATCTAAGCAACAAAAAATATTTCAGCCGGGATTCTCAGGGGAGATACCGACCAAAAAGCGAGGTTATTTAAATGATAGAAGTTTTTGATATAGGAATGAAAATTTTACTCAGTGGAACTTTTGTCTTTTTTTTGGTTTTTTTCTTTCTCTGCGTTAATTGGGCCAAACATATGCATCCCGAAAGACACATTAAAATCGGATTTTTGGTGAGCATGCTTTATACTTTTTTGTTTTTTTTAACCGGACTCTTACTCCTTGCCTTAATTAACTTTTTCTATAAATATTTTTTTCCTCTCCCGGGAATATGGAAATCTCCTTTATAATTTTTCAAATTTTAAAGAACTGGTGGTGGTTTCTTCTTCCAATAATTCTTTTCTTCCCGGCAAAATTTTTTTATCTTTGGTGGATAAAATGGGAGGTTTGGTATTCAAAATTCAAGTGGATATTACTTGAAATCAAGCCGCCAAAAGAAATTTTAAAGCCATTTTCGGCCATGGAAAACGTTTTTTCTATGTTGTGGGGAATCATTGATACGGGGAACTGGAGGGAAAGGTGGTGTGAAGGGGAATGGCGTTTGGGTGGAGGGCTTTGGTTTTCATTTGAAGTCGCTTCTTTTGGCGGGGAAATTCACTTTTTCATAAGAATCCCAGATTATTTCAGAAATACCGCCGAATCAGCCATCTATTCTCAATATCCGGAAGCCGAAATTTCCCTGGCTGAAGATTATACCAAAAACGTTCCTCAAAATGTTCCAAATAAAGAATGGGATATCTATAGCGAGGATTACTCTTTGATGAAGCCAGACCATTTTCCAATTAAGACCTATCCAATGTTCTTTGAAAAAGAAGCGGAAGAAAAAAGGGTAATGGAGGAAAAAAGAATGGACCCGATAGACTCGCTTTTGGAGATTTTTTCAAAACTTCAACCCGGTGAGCAATGCTGGCTTCAAATAGTTTGCAATCCAATATTTGAGGCAATATTTCCCTGGGTGAAAAAGGGAAGAGAAGCGGCTGACAAAATAGCTAAGAGACCAGCGCCAACTAAACCAAAACCAATGATTCAAGAGGCGGCCGAAATTCTGATTAGTGGACCGGCAAAAGAGAAAGAAAAATCAATGGAATTAATTGCTCCCGAATTGAGATTAACCCCCGGGGAAAAGGAAATTTTAATCGGCATTGAAAATAAAATTAAAAAAACTGCCTACCAATGCTGGATTAGGCAGGTTTATCTTTGTAAATTAGATGAACCCCATTTTTACGGAAATTACAAAGCGGTAAGGGGCTATCTGTGTAGTCAATTTATGACTCAACATTTAAATTCTTTCATCTTTTACGGGCCAACCAGAACCAGAATTCACTATTGGTTTAGAGACAGGAGACTTTTTTTAAGAAAAAGACAGCGGCTTAGAAATTATATTGAAAGATTACCTTCTTTGTTTCCCAGGACACTTACCGGAGAACCTTTTTTATCATTCGGACATGTCCAAGGAAGGAGGCCGGGAATTAGGGCAACCATTGTTTTAAATATTGAGGAATTGGCAACCATCTATCATTTCCCGGCCAAAATTGTCACCCCGGCAGTTGCCCCGGTTGAGGCTAAGAAAGTTGGGCCACCTCCGGGATTACCAACAGAATAGATATTAGATATTAGATATTAGATATTAGATGTGAGGTTATGGAGAAGAAAATTCAAAAAGTTGAAGATCTAAAAATTTATCAGAAACTCTGTGATTTAACGATAGAAATTCACGAACTTACCTTGACATTTCCTAAATTTGAGTTGTATGAATTAGGTTCTCAGTTAAGAAGGTCATCTAATTCTGCCCCTGCAAATTTAGCCGAAGGTTTTAATAACAAGCATACCAACATATATCTCGAGGGAATTAGCCGAGCTCAGGGGGAGATAAGAGAGACATTACATCATTTAAAAATTGCTTTTCAAAAGAAATATATGAGCGAAGAGAAACTTAATTATTTTTTAAAAGAATATGATATTTGTGGTCGGATGTTAACCAATCTTGAGAAATCTCTTATTAGAACAAAGAGATAAATTATCTAACATCTAATATCCAATATCTAATATCTAAATTATGAATGATGAAATAACTTTTTTGGGATTAACGACTTTCAGAAATCAGAGAAAGCGCTTTGGAATTAAAACCGATGACCGAAGGCGGCACATTTATATTGTTGGAAAAACCGGTATGGGAAAAACAGCTCTTTTGGAAAATATGGCAATTCAGGATATTCAAGCCGGAAGAGGAGTAGGTTTTATTGACCCCCATGGCGAGGCAGCAGAGAAACTCTTAGACTTTATTCCCAAAACGAGAATTAATGATGTGGTTTATTTTAATCCAGCCGACATAGATTATCCCATTTCTTTTAATGTGATGGAAAGAGTGGGTTTGGAACACAGGCACTTGGTGACTTCGGGTTTAATGGGAGTCTTTAAAAAAATTTGGCCCGATGTCTGGTCGGCCAGAATGGAATATATTTTGAATAATTCCATATTGGCGCTTTTGGAATATCCCAATTCAACCCTTCTGGGGGTGAATCGAATGTTGGCTGAGCCGGAATATCGGAAAAAAGTCGTGGATAGAGTAACCGATCCGGTAGTTAAATCATTTTGGGTGAATGAATTTGCCAGATATGCCCAAAGATATGAAGTAGAGGCAACGGCGGCAATTCAAAATAAGGTTGGTCAATTCATTTCCAACCCTTTAATCAGAAACATTATTGGCCAGGTCAGCTCAAAAATTGATATGCGAGCGATAATGGATGGAGGAAAAATTCTCATTGCCAATCTCTCCAAAGGAAGAATAGGAGAGGATAATTCAAGATTATTAGGAGCCCTTTTAATTACAAAATTACAATTGGCGGCAATGTCTCGAGTTGATATTCCCGAAGAAGAAAGAAGGGATTTTTATTTATATGTTGATGAATTTCAAAATTTCGCTACCGGATCCTTTGTTGACATTTTGTCCGAGGCGAGAAAATATAGATTATCTCTGACCCTGGCTAATCAATATATTTCCCAATTGGAAGAGATGACGCCAACGGGAAGAAGCACCAAGGTGAGAGATGCGGTTTTCGGAAATGTGGGCACCCTGATTGCTTTTCGAGTGGGAGCCGAAGATGCCGAGTATTTAGAGGAAGAGTTTACTCCGGAAATTATTGCCCAAGACCTGGTTAATTTGGGCAAATATAATATTTATTTAAAATTAATGATTGAAGGAGTAGCCGGAAGACCATTTTCAGCCGAGACCCTTCTTCCTTTCCTTGAACTTGAAAAATCAAATACCCGAGCGCAGCGAGGGGGAGAGATGAATAAATATTCATCGATCCGGGAAAAAATCATTAAGGCCTCCCAAGAAAGATACGGTACAAAAAAAGAGCTCGTTGAAGAGAAAATTTTACGCTGGATAGAAACAATAAAACCCATTCAGCCGGCGGCTGGGTACCCGAGATCTCAAGTCTCTCCACCTTTATACGATGCTCAATGTTCTTCGTGTGGGAAATTGATAAAGGTGCCTTTTCCTCCCGATAAAAACAGGCCGGTTTATTGTAAATCCTGTTTAAAAAAAGTTGGGGAAGAAAAACAAGCCCCTGTTTCTTTAAAGGAAATACCAAAACTTACTTCCATTCCTTTTTCGGGAGAAAAGATATCAACAGAAAAACCAAAAAGACTACAACCCACCCACTACCCAAAGAAAAAAGTTGATTTAAAAGAACTGAAAGAAGTTTTAAAAAATGCCCTGAAAAAAACAAAGCCATGAGAACTTTAAGAGATTTTAACCTTAAAGGAAAACGAGTTTTAGTTCGATGTGATTTCAATGTCCCCCTTTCGGAAAAAGGGGAAATTTTGGATGATTTTCGAATTAAATTAACCATTCCGACGATTGAATATTTGATAGAAAAAGGAGCGAAAGTAATTTTAATTTCCCATTTAGAGGTCGATAAAAAAATAAAGAGTTTAAGGCCGATAGCTAAAAAATTAGAAGAAGCCTTAAAAAAGAGAGTTTACCCTGTTAAATCCTCGCGAAGCGAGGTATTCGCCAAAGGCGAACAATTTAACAGGGTAAAATTTTTGCCAGATTGTATTGGGAAAAAAATCCAAAAAGAAGTTGAAAAATTAAAAGAGGGGGAGATTTTGCTTTTGGAGAATTTGAGATTTCACAAAGAAGAGAAAGAGAACGATGAAAATTTTGCCCAAGAACTTTCCCGGTTAGCTGATATTTTTGTCAATGAAGCCTTTTCTTGCTCCCATAGAAATCATGCCTCGATTGTTGGCATTCCCAAATTTTTGCCTTCAGTTGCCGGTCTTTTATTAGAAAAGGAAATAAAAATTTTATCTCGGGTTTTAGAAAATCCTGAACATCCTTTTGTGACAATAATTGGGGGGATTAAGCCTGAGACAAAACTAAAACAGGCTTTAAATCTTCTTCAAAAAGCCGACCATTTACTTTTTGGAAGTAAAATCGGAGAGGCAATTTTAATTGGGAAAAAAATAATTTTAGAAAGGGAAATTAGGGCTGAGGAAT
>Ga0210009_1002614_pt1 | contig 12817 bp, 12 predicted proteins | sample CryGeyCG2114_065_FD_185457 | JGI IMG/M metagenome (GOLD analysis project Ga0210009, IMG submission 185457) | Groundwater microbial communities from aquifer - Crystal Geyser CG12_big_fil_rev_8/21/14_0.65 (SPAdes) (version 2) | ecosystem: Environmental > Aquatic > Deep subsurface > Groundwater ... | reverse complement strand
CCGGCTACGCCAAGCAGTCCCAGTCCGACGACCAGCAGGCCGGTGATCGCACCGCCTTTGAAGGCGACATTCAATGCAGCGTTAAGTCCGTCATTGGCTGCCTCGGCGGTGCGGATATTGGCGCGCACCGAGACGTTCATGCCGATGTAGCCGGTCAGTCCGGAGAGCACCGCGCCGAGCACGAAGCCCACCGCGGTTTGCCAACCCAAGGCCAGAAAGATGACCACCAGCAGAATTGCGCCGACGATGCCTATGGTGGTGTATTGCCGGTTCAGATAGGCTTGCGCGCCTTCCTGCACCGCAGCGGCGATCTCCCGCATCCGGTCATTGCCGGTTGGCAGACTCAGTATCCATTTGATTGAAGCAGCACCGTACAGCAGCGCCGCGATTGCACATAACAACGCAAAGCCCAAAGCAGATGACATCGTTTCCTCCCCAAGTAAAAACCGCCCCGTTGCGGAGCGGTGTTGAACATCAAATCTTGAATTCTGCCAACTTCTTGGCGACTGCAATATTCTTCAGTTGCACATATTGCGGCAGCCCATTCTTGTAGGCAGGGTAATCCTCGCCTTTGATCAGCGGTGTGAGATAAGTGCGGCATTTTTCGGTGATGCCAAATCCGTCCTTGGTGATGAAGTTGCGCGGCATGAATTTTTCCACATTGGCCACTTTGGATAACGGTGCGACACCAACCTTCCATTTATATGGTGCGTCAGACACACGCTGCACAGTGGGCATCACGGCATTCTCACCCTTGAGCGCAAGCTCCACAGCAGCTTTGCCGAGCGCATAGGCTTGTTCGACATCGGTTTTGGAGGCAATGTGGCGCGCGGCGCGTTGCAGATAATCGGCTACCGCCCAATGGAATTTGTAACCGAAAGCTTCTTTCACCATATTGGCAACCACGGGTGCCGCGCCGCCGAGTTGCGCATGGCCAAAGGCATCACGCGAGCCCTGTTCAGCAAGAAAGCGTCCGTCCGGGTAGTGACAACCTTCCGACACGACGACGCTGCAATAGCCGTGTTTCTTGACCAAGGCATCCACCCGGGCGAGGAATGTCTTCTGGTCGAATTCGATTTCCGGAAACAGGATGACGACCGGGATGCCGTGCTCTTCAACCAGGCCGCCCGCTGCGGCGATCCAGCCGGCATGGCGTCCCATCACTTCCAGCACGAACACCTTGGTCGAGGTTTTTGCCATCGAACGCACGTCGAAGCTGGCCTCCAGCGTGGAAACGGCGATGTACTTGGCGACCGAGCCGAAGCCGGGACAACAGTCGGTGATTGGCAGGTCGTTGTCCACGGTCTTCGGCACATGGATGGCCTGTACCGGGTAGCCCATTTTTTCGGACAGTTGCGAGACCTTGTAACAGGTGTCGGCAGAATCACCGCCACCGTTGTAGAAGAAATAGCCGATGTTGTGCGCCTTGAATACTTCGATCAACCGCGCATATTCGCGCTGGTTTTGCTCCAGTGATTTGAGTTTGAAGCGGCAGGAACCGAACGCACCGGAAGGGGTGCTGCGCAGCGCGGCAATCGCTTTCGCGGATTCCTTGCCAGTGTCGATCAGGTCCTCGGTCAGGGCGCCGATAATGCCATTGCGCCCGGCATAGACCTTGCCGATTTTGTCTTTGTGTTTGCGGGCAGTCTCGATGACGCCGCAGGCTGATGCATTGATGACGGCAGTGACGCCGCCGGATTGGGCATAAAACGCGTTCCTTTTCACCATTCCCTGCTCTCCCATCAGTAATTGTTATGAGGCTTCAGTAGCGATGCCGCGGCATATTACCCTTTTTTGAAGAGGGTTGGCATCGCGCGTTGGGTGCGCTGCGATTCAGAGTGCGTTCATCCCGGCTGCCGCGATCTGACCATCCTGCACCGAACGCACCCCGCTGATGCCGAGACCACCGACGACGAGGCCGTCCCGCAGCAAGGGCACGCCGCCTTCGGCCGGGATCACACCGGGCAGGGCGAGGTGGATCAGACGGCCGCTCAACACCGCATCTTCCGATACCTTGGTCGGACGCTGGAAAGCGACGGCGGCGTGCGCTTTGGCAATCGCCGTTTCCACCGTGCCGAACTGCGTGTCGTGGCCGCGTTGCAGATAAAGCAGATGGCCGCCATCATCGACCACCGCGACCGTCACTTTCCAGGCATTGGCGTGTGCTTCCGTTTCGGCGGCAGCGGCGATGCGCATGGCATCTTCCAGGGTCAGCACGGGCTTGTTTGCCATGCTTATACGCCGAGCAACTTGAACACCTGGTCGCGGATGGATTCCACACTGCCGACACCGGGCACACACACGACCTTGGGCGCTTTCGCATCACCCGATTTCGACCATGCGGTGTAATAATTGACCAGCGGCTTGGTCTGCTCGTGGTAGACGTTGAGGCGTTTGATGACTGTTTCTTCCGTGTCATCTGGTCGTTGTACCAGTTCTTCGCCGGTGATGTCGTCCTTGCCCGCAACCTTGGGTGGATTGAAGACGATGTGGTAAGTACGGCCGGATGCGGTATGAACCCGGCGACCGCTCATGCGTTTGATGATCTCGCTGTCCGGTACATCCACCTCGACCACGAAGTCGATGGCGACACCTGCCTGCTTCATCGCTTCGGCTTGTGGCAGGGTGCGCGGGAAACCGTCGAACAGGAAACCCTTGGCGCAGTCCGCCTCCTTGATGCGTTCCTTCACCAGATTGATGATGATGTCGTCGGACACCAGGCCGCCCGCATCCATGATCTTCTTTGCAGCCACACCCAACGGCGTGCCGGCTTTTACGGCGGCGCGCAGCATGTCCCCGGTGGAGATTTGCGGGATGCCAAATTTTTCCTTGATGTAGGTAGCTTGAGTTCCTTTTCCTGCGCCGGGTGCGCCTAACAGAATCAACTTCATGGTGTTCGCTCCTTATCTATGATTAACCTGCTCTATGAATAAACCCCGTGCAACCTGTAAATCCTGTTCTGTGTCCACCCCGCTGGGTGGGGCGTGATCGGTGACTGCCACCCCAATCTTGTAACCATGGTAGAGCGCCCGCAGTTGCTCCAGCGATTCCGTCTGTTCGATGGCGGCCGGCGCAAGCTGGCCATAAGCGTGCAGGAAACCTGCACGGTAAGCGTAGAGACCGATGTGGCGCAACACGCTGACATTTTGTGGGAGCGGTTGATTTTGCGCATAAGCGTCGCGTGGCCAGGGGATCGGGGCGCGGCTGAAATAAAGCGCATTGCCCTGCTTGTCCAGCACCGTTTTGACTATATTCGGGTTGCGCATTGATGCTTCATCGTGGATGGGATGGCAAGCGGTGGCGATGGCGCACTCGGGATGGTCTTGCAGATGTTGTGCGACTGCACGGATCAGTGCGGGAGGAATCAGCGGCTCGTCGCCCTGCACATTGACCACGATGGTGTCGTTGCTCCAGCCCAGCTGCGTGGCGACTTCGGCGATGCGGTCCGTGCCGCTGCTGTGATCGGTGCGCGTCATGCAGGCTTGAAAACCGTGCTGCGTGGCAACGGCGAGAATGGGGGGGTGATCGGTGGCGATGATGATCTGCTGCGCCCCGCTTTGTGCCGCCTGCTCGGCGACGCGGACCACCATCGGTTTGCCGCCGATATCCAGCAGCGGCTTGCCCGGCAAGCGCGTCGAGGCGAAACGGGCGGGGATGACGACCTTGAAGGCCAGCATCAAAGTTTTTCGACTTCTTCCGCCGTCATGCTGCGCGCTTCATCCGCCAGCATCACCGGGATGTCGTCCTTGATGGCGAAGGCCAAACGGTCCGCCTTGCACACCAGTTCCTGTTCAGCCTTGCGGTAGATCAGCGGCGATTTGCACAGCGGGCAAACCAGAATGTCGAGCAGTTTGGCGTCCATTATGGTGCAACCTTTTTGATGATGAGTTGAGCGAGGGCCGGGCTGACCTGTGCATCCACACGTAAAACCCAATACTTCTCGCTGGCGAATGCGCCGCATTTTACCGCATCTTTTTCGGTCATGAGTAGCGCATCCGTGTCAGCGAAGGATAACTCCGACGGGGTATAAACATGGTGGTCCGGGAAGGCATGGGGGGTGCATTGCAGTCCCAGTTGTTGCAGATGGGCAAAGAAACGCTGTGGGTGACCAATGCCCGCGATGGCATGAAGTTGTTGTCCCATGAAATCGCCGGCCGTTTTGATCAGGTCCGGGTTGAGCAAGTTGTAGAAATGGGTTCCTGCCAGTTGCATGGAGAATTCGCCCTCCTCTGCGGCACCGCCATTGGCGACAACCGCATCCACTTCCCGCAAGCGCGATACCGGTTCGCGCAGCGGGCCGGCGGGCAGCAGCAAACCGTTGCCGTAACGCCGCGCACCATCGATGACGGCGATCTCCACATCCCGTTGCAGGCGGTAATGCTGTAAGCCATCGTCGCTGAAGATGACATCGCATTCAGGGTGCGCCCGCAGCAGGGCGTGGGCACAGGCCGGGCGGTCGCGTCCGATCCAGACCGGACACAGTTTGCGTTGTGCTATCAGCAGCGGCTCGTCGCCCACTTCCTGCGCCAGATCGTCAATCTGCACCGCGCGCGGCATTTTTCCGTCTGTTCCGCCATAGCCGCGGCTGATGATGCCGGGATGCCAGCCTTGGGCGACCATCTGCTGCACCAGACTCAAGGTGAGCGGCGTCTTGCCGGTGCCGCCAACGCTGATGTTGCCGACTACAATCACCGGCACCGGCAGTTTGACGGAGGACAGCAGGTGCCGGCGGTAGCCCAGGCGGCGCAGCGCGACGAGGGCGCGGAAAATCAGGCTGATCGGGTACAACAGGAGATGCAGCGGAGCGAGGCGATACCAGTAATCGGGCAGGCCGCGCATCGCCTCACTTGTCCGAGCGGGTGGTGAAAGTAATGCGACCGTAGCCGGCCTGGCGCGCCGCTTCCATGATCGCGATCACCGATTGGTGCGTGGCTTTGGCATCGGCATTGATCACGATGACCGGGTCAGTCTCGCTGCCGGCGGCTGTGCGCAAGGCTTGCGCGAGTTCGTTCAGATTTTTGAAGGTGGCGCGTTTGCCGTCGATGGCGTAATGCTCGCTGGCATCCACCGCGACCGCGATCGGTTTGCTGACCGGAATTGCATTGGCCGCCCCGGCGGCTTGCGGCAGATTGATCTGCAGCTCGGAGAATTTCCCGTAACTGGTGGTCACCATCAGAAAGATGAGGATCACCAGCAGCACGTCGATCATCGGGATCAGGTTGATCTCCGGCGTCTCTCGATCGTGGCCGCGGCGGAAATTCATTTGCGTTCACCGTGCACGATCTCCACCAGTTTGACTGCCTGCTGCTCCATCTCGATGGTGAACGAATCGACCAGGGCGCGAAAGTGGCGGTAGGCGATCATGCTGGGGATGGCGACGATCAGGCCGAAGGCGGTGTTGTACAGCGCCACCGAGATGCCGTGCGCCAATTCGGTCGGCGCGGCGCCGCCGGCGTTTTGCGCCCCGAAAATCTCGATCATGCCAACCACCGTACCGAACAGGCCAAGCAGGGGGCTGATCGAGGCGATGGTGCCAAGGGTGGTCAGGAAACGTTCCATCTCGTGGCTGGCAGCCCGCCCCGCCTCTTCGATCGCCTCCTTCATTACCTGCGGCGGACTCTTGATATTTTTCAGTCCGGCGGCGAACACCTTGCCCAGCGGCGAACCGGCGTGCAATTTATCCAGCATCAATGGGGTGACGCCGCGCTGTTTCAATTCTTGTACCACTTCATCCAGTAATTTTTGGGGAATGACATTCTTTACGCGCAGGTAGATCAGGCGCTCGACGATCAGGGTGACCGCAATCAGCGATGAGGTGATCAGAAACCAGATTGGCCAGCCGGCCGCTTCGATGAGGTTGAACACGCGAGGTCTCCACAGGACGAAATTTCCAAGGGGCGCACTGTAGCCTGTCAGCACCGGTTTGGGCAAGGCAAGCTGCCGGTAAAAAGCGTTATGATGTCGGCTGCGGTTGAATGAAGCCAGTGGCGGAATAGGCTAGCATTCCCGTCTTCGGGGGAGCAATGAGGGGTGAATTTCTGGAGATTTCATATACTGAAAAATGCATTGCTGCGAATCGTTTGATTTCATAATTTTGCGGAATAAAAGGAGGAAGCTATGTTTGAGTTCTTGTGGAAAAAAAAGGGATTGCCCGTGCAGGATGAGGTTGTCAAACCCGCAGAGCGGCCTGTGGCTGCGGAGGGACAGGCCGTTTCCGGCACGCAATTGCATTACGACCCCGATCTGGTATCGCACCTGTTGGGGGATCATCAGGTGTTGCTGGGTATTTTTGGTGATATCGTCGCTGCCATGAAGCTGAAAGACATGGAATTGGTAAAAGAAAAACTGGGCAAATTCGGCGATGAACTGAACGGTCACTTACTGAAGGAAAATATTCGCTTTTACGTTTATTTGCAGCACAGTCTGAAGAACGATCCTGAGAATGCCGCCACGATGCTGGGATTTCGCAAGGAAATGCAGCAAATCGGCAAAGCGGTGGTGGATTTTTTGCACAGATACACTACGGAAGGTAATTGGAACGAGGCCACGTGGCAGAGCTTCCAGCAGGAAATCGGCGGCATCGGCCAAGTGTTAACCAAACGCATCCAGAGGGAAGAAAATACGCTCTATCCGCTTTATCTGCCGCCAAAAAATTAGCGCTTAGTTATCCAATTAAGCGACGCATGCGTGCTAACTTGCCGTCCTCAAAGCATTTTTTCTTACCCACAAAACTTGTGGATAACTTTGTGGATGGAAGTCGGCCAGAACCAGTGAAAAGCCCGTCCCCATCGCATTTCCGATTTGCTGCACAAAAATTAAACAGTTTAATAAACTCAAATAAAACATATAGTTAGTTTAATTTGATTTTATTGATGTCGGTGCTTCTATGCGCAAGGCCCGAATCGACTGGGGGTTGTGGATGATTGGCATTTGTCAATAGGCCATTTGGCCTGTTTTTGCAGGGGTGATGATTATTTGAGCTGTGAGATCAGTGCCTCGCGCAGTGTCTGGATAGCGAGGGAATCGGGTAACTCCTTGCAAGTTAACCAGAATGTGTCTTCCACCCGTGCGCCCAGCGTGTTGATCTTGGCGCTGCGGATGGTGACTTGGTGCCGGGTCAGCAGGTAGGCAACGCGCGCCAGCAGACCGGGGCGATCCCCCGCAATCAGGGACAGGATGCAATGCCCCTTTTCGTCCAGCCGGATATCCACCTCGGGCGCGATGGGGAAATGCTTGAGCTGGCGGCTCTGGCGGCCAAAGGCGGGTTCCGGAATCGTCGCGGCATTGCCGATGTATTCGGCCAGCGCGTACTCGATGTAGTTCATCACGTCGCGGTAGGCAGTTTTATCGTTACTCGCGTCCATCACCAGGAAGCTGTCCAGGGCATAGCCGAGCCGGGTGGTATGCACCTTGGCTTCCATGATGTTGTAGTTCAGGCGCGCAAAAAAATTACAGATGCGGGCAAACAGATACGGTTGGTCGGGCTGGAAGATCAGCACCTGCAGTCCTTCGCCGATCCGGCTCAAACGGGTTTTGATGACGGGCTTGGTCATACTACCCGGGCGTGCCAGCACGCGCGTATGCCAGGCGATCTCCTGCGCCTCGTGCCGGATGAAATAATCATCATCCAGTTGTCCCCAGAAGGAGCGGTAGAACTCGGGCTGAATCGCATCCAGGCTCAACATGGTGGCTGCCTCGCGTTGCGTCGCACCGATCTGGTCGGCGATCCTGCCGTGCACCAGATAATGGCGCGTTGCCCGATACAGGTCTTCCAGCAATTTTCCTTTCCACGCATTCCATATCTTGGGGCTGGTGCCGCGCACATCCGCTACGGTCAACAGATACAGCGCAGTCAGATGGCGTTCGTCGGGAATATGGGTGGCGAACGCGGCAATCACATCCTGATCGCTCAAGTCTTGTTTTTGCGCGGTAGCCGACATCAGCAGATGATGCTCGACCAGCCACACAATCAGTGCCGTTTCGCGCTGCGGGATGGCGTGCTGCTGGCAGAAGCGTGTCGCATCGCGCCGCCCCAACAGGGAATGGTCGCCGCCGCGCCCTTTGGCGATGTCATGGAACAGGCCGGCCAGATGCAGCAGATATGGCTGCTCGAACTGGCCGATCAGGCGGCTGCTCAAGGGAAACTCGTGCGCATATTCCGGCAGCGATGCGCGGCGCAGGTTGCGCACCACCATCAGGATATGTTCGTCCACGGTATAGACATGGAATAAGTCGTGTTGCATCTGCCCCACGATACGGCCGAAAGAGGGCAGGTAGCGGCCCAGAATATCCATCTGGTTCATGCGGCGCAGGATGTGTGTCAGGCCTGTTCCGTGGCGGAAGATGCGCATGAACAACTCGCGGTTGGCCGGGTCAGCGCGAAATTCGCGGCCGATCAGGCGGCGTGCGCGCCACAAGGCACGCACGGTGGCGGCGGAAAAGCCGGTCAGTTCAGCATGCTGTTGCAGCAGAAAAAAACTTTGCAGAATCGCGGTGGGTGCGTGCTCGAACAGCTGGTCGTCGATTACCCCCAGTTTATCGCCGCGCGCGATAAAGTGTTGATTCAGGGCGCGCGTCTCGGCCTGCGGAAACAGGCGTGCGCGCAGGGTTTGCATCAACACATCGTTGAGCAACTGGATCTCGCGCTTGGTGCGGTAATAGCGGCGCATCATGCGCTCGCTGGCGCGCAGCTGCGGGGTTGCCGCGATGTGCAGTTGTTGCGCCAGTTGTTGCTGGTAGTCGAACACCAGGCGGTCGTCGTGGCGGCCGCACAGCTGGTGCAGGCGGATGCGCATGTCCTGCAACAGGCGCTGGTGGCGCTGGGCCTGATACGCTTCGCTGACCGAGAGCAGACCGTTTTGTGCCAGGGTATGCCAAGCGTGGCCCAGGCCGGCGGCGCGGGCGATCCACAGCACACTGTGCAAGTCGCGCAGACCGCCGGGGCTTTCTTTCAGATTGGGTTCCAGATTGAAATCGATATCGGTATAGCGCTTGTAGCGCTCGCTTTGTTCCTGCTGTTTGGCGAGATAGAAAGCGCGCACATCCAGATGCGTCTGCATGGCCTCCTGGAGCGTATCGAACAGACTGTGCGAACCATCGATCAGGCGTGCCTCGAGCAAGTTGGTCTGCACCGTGACGTCGGTGCTGGCATCGATGCACTGCGCCACGGTGCGCACACTGTGGCCGACTTCCAGCCCCGTGTCCCACCACTGGCTGACTACTTCCTGCAAGCGGTTCTGCAGGGTTTCATCCGCTTCCTGCGGCAGCAGAATCAGCAGATCGACGTCAGACCGCGGATATAGCTCGGCACGGCCATAACCGCCGACGGCCACCAGTGCCAACCCGGCGGGCAGGCCGGAGGCGCGCCAAAGCCGGCGCAAGTGTTCATCGATGACACGGGTGTGATCACGCAAATAGCGGGCGGGATTCGGTTGTGCCAAATAGCGTTCGAGCAATGCCTGCCGCGCGCGGCGCAGACTTTCTTTGATGGGTGCGACAGACATCCGGGTACCTCTAGAAATTCACTTTTGCGGGATGAAGCGCAAGGCGCACGGAGCGGAGGAACCGGAGTGTACACAACGGTACATGAGGATTCCGAGCACCGCGCAACGCAGCGATTCGCCCGCAAAATGAATTTATGGAGGTGCCCATCACTCGGGGATGGGCGGCGATCCGGCGGACAGCGTCAGCACCTCGAATCCGTCCGCTGTGACCAGAATGGTGTGCTCCCACTGGGCCGACAGGCTGTGGTCTTTGGTGACCACGGTCCAGCCGTCGCCCAGCTGCTTGATCCCCGCCTTGCCGGCGTTGATCATCGGTTCGATGGTGAAGATCATGCCCGCTTCCAGTTTTATGCCGGTGCCGGCCTTGCCGTAATGCAGCACCTGCGGTTCTTCGTGGAATTTGCGTCCGATGCCGTGGCCGCAAAATTCACGCACTACGCCATAGCCGAGACTTTCGGCAAATGTCTGAATGGCGTGACCAATATCGCCCAGATAAGCACCTGCGCGCACCGTGCGGATGCCGCGCCACATTGCCTCATAGGTTTTTTCGCACAGGCGTTTGGCCTGGATGGAAGGTTCGCCGACGTAGTACATGCGGCTGGTATCGCCGTGCCAGCCATCCTTGATCGTAGTGATGTCCAGATTGACGATGTCGCCGTTTTTCAATTTCTTGTCGCTGGGCACGCCGTGACAGACCTGGTGGTTGATCGAGGTGCAGATGGATTTCGGATAGGGCGCGTGTCCACCCGGCGCATAGTTGAGCGGTGCCGGAATGCAGCCCTGCACGTCCACCATGTAGTCGTGGCAGAGTTTATCCAGCTCATCCGTGGTGACACCCGCCTGCACGAAAGGCGCGATGTAATCCAGCACCTCACCGGCAAGGCGGCCGGCGATACGCATTTTTTCGATTTCCTGCGATGTTTTGATGCTGATCGACATAATGAAGATTCCAAAGCGCGGAGGGCGAGGATATTAGATAGGCAGATACAGCACAACAAAAAAGGCACGCCGACGGCGTGCCTTTTTTACTATGCCCAGATGCGGGGCTTAGCTTTTATTGCCGCTGTTGTGGCCGCGTCCCAGCGAAAAGCTGGTGCCTTGCGGACGGCGGTTGGCATTGAACGGCGCCGGCGCGCGATTGCCATTCACCTCGCCGGCGCTGCGGGGCCGCGCATCGTTGCCGAAGCGGTTGTGCGACTGCCCTTCGCGGTGCTGACCGCCGCGTTCGTCACGGGTGAAGCCGTGACGGCTATCCGGCGCATGATGACGCGGGCCGTTGCTTGCGCCGCGTGGTGCGCCATTGCCACGCGGTGCACCGTTACCGCGCGGAGCACCGGTGCCACGGCCGCTGGAGGCCGGACGCTGCTTGAACTTCGGCTCCAGACCTTCGATGGTGTGCGGCTGGATGGTTTGACCGGTGAAGCGTTCGATGCTGCGCAGGGATCCCGCATCGCGGTTCGAAGCAAACGACACTGCAATCCCGGTAGCGCCGGCGCGGCCGGTGCGGCCGATGCGGTGCACGTAGTCTTCGGCAAACTTGGGCAGGTCGAAGTTGATGACGTGCGAGATGCCGGGCACGTCGATGCCGCGTGCGGCGACATCGGTGGCGACCAGGACGCGCACAGTACCGCGACGCAGGTTGACTAACGTGCGGTTGCGTTCGCGCTGGTTCATATCGCCGTGCAGTGCGGCAGCAGCGTGACCCTGTGCCGACAAGCTGTCGGCCAGGGAATCGGCATCGCGCTTGGTGGCGGTGAATACCAGTGCCTGATTCACATCCACATCGCGCAACAGGTGGTCGAGAATTTGATTCTTGTGCGCCATGTCATCCACGTACATCAGGCGTTGCTCGATGTTTTCGTGGCGGGCTTTGGCGGCGGTGATGCTGATGCGCTTCGGGCTCTTCAACAGGCGCTGCCCCAAATTACCGATCGCACCGTCCAGCGTGGCGGAGAACAGCAAAGTTTGGCGGGTGGCCGGGGTGGCGGCGGCGATGCGTTCCACATCATCGATGAAGCCCATGTCCAGCATGCGGTCGGCTTCGTCCAGCACCAGCATTTCCAGGCGCGAGAAGTCGATACGGCCGCGCTCGATGTGGTCGATCAAACGCCCGGGGGTGGCGACCAGGATGTCGACGAAACCGGACAGCAGCTTGTTTTGCAGCGGGTAAGGCATACCGCCCAGAATGCTCACCACTTTGACGCGCATGTGCTTGCCGTACTTGCTGGCGGCGTCGGAAACCTGTTGCGCCAGTTCGCGCGTCGGGGTCAGCACCAGAATACGCGGGCCTTTGCCGCGCACGGCGGACTCGACCGACAGCTTTTGCAAAGCGGGCAGAATGAAGGCGGCGGTCTTGCCGGTGCCGGTTTGGGCGGAGGCCATCAGGTCATGTCCGGCCAGTGCTTGCGGAATCGCTTCCGCCTGGATCGGGGACGGCACGGTATAGCCGGCTTCCTGCACGGCGGACAGAATGGCGGGAGCCAGGCCCAGCGAAGCGAAAGTAAGGGCAGCTTCAGCAGTCACGGGTGTTGCGGTAGTAATGATATTTTCAGACAAAGTAATTCCTTTTTTTTTAAAACAAAGCGCATGCGCGGCACAAAGCCACACAATGAAATTCAGTAGGGGGGGGTAATACAAAAAAACCTCTACCGGCGCAAACAAACATCGTCGCTAACCGGTGGAGCTTGGCGCATCTTTGGAAACAGATGCAGAGGGTCAGGAAACGATGAACTCGATACCGCCTTGGGAGCGGCAAGGCGCGCATTATACGGATGAGCGGCGGAATAGCCAGCGATTTTTTGCGTACTTGAAATCCGACGCACAGTCCCCACTTGAGCACCGCCTTATTTTTTAATTATGGAGAAATGATGACTACCAGCACTACTGCCAGCCGCGAGACCCTTGGATTTCAGACCGAAGTCAAACAGCTGCTGCAGCTGATGATCCATTCGCTTTATTCCAACCGCGAGATATTTCTGCGCGAACTGATCTCCAACGCGTCCGACGCCTGCGACAAATTGCGTTTTGAGGGGCTGCACAATGCGGCGCTGTTCGAGGATGACTCCGAACTGGCGATCCGCGTGAGCTACGACAAGGACGCACGCACGCTGACCCTTGGCGACAACGGCATCGGCATGAGCCGCGATGAAGTCATCAGCAACCTCGGCACCATCGCCAAATCCGGGACGCGCGAGTTTTTCTCCAGCCTGTCCGGCGACCAGCAGAAAGATGCCAACCTGATCGGCCAGTTTGGCGTCGGTTTTTATTCCGCCTTCATTGTGGCGGACAAGGTGAGCGTCCTGACCCGCCGCGCC
>Ga0210009_1002612_pt1 | contig 12838 bp, 15 predicted proteins | sample CryGeyCG2114_065_FD_185457 | JGI IMG/M metagenome (GOLD analysis project Ga0210009, IMG submission 185457) | Groundwater microbial communities from aquifer - Crystal Geyser CG12_big_fil_rev_8/21/14_0.65 (SPAdes) (version 2) | ecosystem: Environmental > Aquatic > Deep subsurface > Groundwater ... | reverse complement strand
AAGAAATACGGTATAGTATCCGTTGATAAAAATAATAAGGTCATTGATTTTAAGGAAAAGCCGGCTAATCCGCCTTCCACTCTCGCAGCGATGTGCCTTTATTTCTTTCCTAAAGAAAGATTGGACATAATGAAGAGCTATCTGGGGATGGATAACGCCAAAGACGCACCGGGTTATTTTCTGGAATGGCTTTACAAAAGAGAACCGATGTTCGGTTATATCTTTAAAGATAAAAAGTGGTTTGATATCGGCGACAAGAAATCATTAGAAGAAGCTGATAAAGAATTCAGAAAGGAGTAGAAATGTCTAAGGGAAAATATTACGTTACTTCGGAATCGGTCGGGGAGGGCCATCCTGACAAGCTGTGCGATCAGATATCGGATTCCATACTGGATGAAGTTTTAAGACAGGATTCCAGGGGCAGGGTCGCGTGCGAGACATTTGTCACTATGGGCCTTATTATAATAGGAGGGGAAATTACCACTACTGCCTATGTGGATGTAATCAATACCGCAAGAAAAGTAGTCAGAGAAATCGGCTACACAGACCCTAAATACGGGATGGATTATGAAACTTGCGCTGTTGTAAACACGATACACTCACAGTCTCCTGACATTTCACAGGGCGTGGATAAAGGCGGAGCAGGCGACCAGGGATTTATGGTAGGATATGCGTGCGACGAAACGCCTGAACTCATGCCTTTACCTATTACGCTTGCGCATAAACTTGTCAAAAAAATGGCTGAAGTAAGAAGGTCTAAGGCGCTGAAATATCTTGGGCCTGATTCCAAAAGCCAGGTGACAGTTGAGTACAAAGACGGTAAGTTTGTTCGGATAAATTCAGTGGTACTTGCTTCTCAGCATACAGAAGAGATCCTGGATAAAACCGGCGAGCACATAACAGAAAAGGCGAGAAAAGAGATTATAGAAAAAATCGCCAGGCCTATATTGGGCAAACTGGTTGATAATAAGACAGAATATTACGTGAATCAAACAGGCAAGTTTTTAATAGGCGGGCCACAGTCTGACACGGGCATGACAGGAAGAAAAATAGTCGTGGATACATACGGCGGGATCGTACCTCATGGCGGCGGCGCTTTTTCAGGCAAGGATCCGACCAAGGTTGACCGTTCAGGCGCGTATATGGCTAGATATGTTGCGAAAAATGTTGTAGCTGCGGGCTTTGCCAAAAAATGTTGCATACAGTTAGCGTATGTAATAGGAAAGGCAGAACCTTTGGCAGTAATGGTGGATACCTTCGGCACTGGAAAAATTCCGGAAGAAAAGATCTCGATGCTTATCCGGGAGCATTTTGACCTTACTCCCAGAGGTATAATCACAGAACTGGATCTTTTAAAACCCATATATAGAAAGACAGCAGCTTACGGGCATTTTGGCCGCGAAGAAGAAGGCTTTACCTGGGAAGAGACAGATAAAGTAGCTTTATTAAAGAAAGGATGCGTTTGTCCGGCATGAAATACGATATAAGCAATATAAAATTAGCGCCTACCGGAAAATTAAGAATAGAATGGGCAAATGAAAATATGCCTGTCCTTAAACTTATAAGGGAAAGATTCTCCAAAGAAAAACCATTGAAAGGTATAAAGGTAAGCTCGTGCCTGCATGTAACCACAGAGACAGCGGTTTTAATGCATACCCTGAAATCAGGCGGGGCAGATGTGAATCTCTGCGCCTCCAATCCTCTTAGCACCCAGGACGATGTGGCTGCGTCACTGGTAAAAGATTTTGGTATACCTGTTTTTGCCAGACGAGGCGAGAATAACGATGTTTATTATTCCCATATTGAAAGTTCTCTGGCGCTTGAACCTCACATAACAATGGACGACGGCGCAGATCTGGTATCGACAATACATAAATCCAAAAAACACCTTGCCCCTGGCATGTTAGGCTCGACAGAAGAAACCACCACGGGTATAATAAGGTTAAGAAGCCTGGAGCAGAATAAAAAACTTCTTTTTCCTGTTATTGCCGTGAATGACGCTGACACGAAACACCTTTTTGATAATCGTTATGGCACAGGCCAGTCAACAGTGGACGGCATTATCAGGGCTACAAATGTCCTTCTGGCAGGTAAAATTGTTGTGGTGCTTGGCTATGGATGGTGCGGCAGGGGATTTGCCATGCGCTCTAGAGGCATGGGCGCAAATGTCGTTATTACAGAAATTGACCCCACTAAAGCGCTAGAAGCAGTCATGGACGGCTATTCAGTGATGCCCATGAAAGAAGCTGCTAAAAAAGGGGATTTATTTGTAAGCCTTACAGGCAATACCACGGTTATTGCAGGGGAGCATTTTAAAGCGATGAAGGACGGCGCAATAGTCGCTAATTCAGGTCATTTCAATGTCGAGATAGATATACCCGCTCTTGAAAAAATGAGTTCCAAAAAACGCGTTATCCGTAACGGGGTTGAGGAATACACTACTAAAGACGGCAGGCGCATAAATCTTTTAGGCGAGGGAAGGCTTGTGAATCTCGCGTGCGCAGAAGGCCATCCTGCGATAGTCATGGATATGAGCTTTGCGAATCAGGCCCTTGCTACAGAGTATCTTGTGAAGAACCATAAAAAGCTTTCCAAGAAAGTCTACAGGATGCCTGAGGCTATAGATAAAGAAATAGCCAGGCTTAAGCTAAAGAGCATGGATGTCCGGATAGACGCATTGACCCCTTTGCAGGAAAAGTATCTCTCCAGCTGGGAATCAGGGACCTAATTTTTTATCAATATTATCCCGATGGATCCAAATAGTATATTTGCCAGGTGGGCTGAGAGAATCGCCGGCAGCGCCCCGCTTTTACCGAGGGCGATGCAGCTTGCCATAAAGGCATAGTAAATAAATCCTATCACGATACTCATTCCTATTCCGAGCAAGGCAGTGGCCTTGCCTCTCTGTCTTACCCTTAAAGCAAAACCGGATCCTATCAGTATTACCACCAGGCTTGCGAAAGGAATGCTTATTTTCTGATGCAGGTCTACATTGAGCCTTGTTATGAGTTTGGGAGAGGTCTTGGAAAAATTCTTTATATAGTTATGCAGGTCCATAAAGCTCATGTATTCATAATTAGTGCCCTTTGACACAAGGTCTTTGGGTTTTTCCATATTTATTATTTTTTCCTCAAAGAATTCGGGAGAGCCTGCGACCATTCCTTTTTCATCCAGCCTGTACATCAGGATATTTGAAAAAATCCATATCCCATCTGACCATTTTGCCTCATGCGCGTTTATTTTCAGCGTGACATTATCTTTTTTATCCTGTTCTAATATAGTGATGCCGGTCGCTATATTAGAAGATGGGTCGTAATTATCTACGAATATCAGGCGGTTATTTTTACCGTAGAGTGCTATATTGAAGATAGCTTTTTTATTGAAAGATTTGCCTGCGTCAGAGTTATCTATGTAATTTTCTTTGATTGATTCTGCTTTGCGCATGCTATTGGGAAGGATCTTCTCTGATAATCCGAATATCAGTATGGTTATGGCGAGGCCTATATAGATAAAAGGCATGAGTATTCTATAGATGCTTATTCCTGCTGCGCGCATGGCCGTTATTTCACCATATTTATTCAATGTGCCCAATACGTATATGACGGAGATAAGGCTTGCCACTGGCGCGGTCTGCATGATAATCAGGGGTATCATGGATATGTAATATTCCCAGAGTATCCCTATCCGGATATTCTGCCTGAGGATCTCATCCAGATGGCCGAACAGATCTATAATAATATAGAGCACGATAAATACCAGCAGGCAGTATAAAAAAGGCAATATAAAATATTTGGTTATATATTTATCCAGTATCTTCATGCTTCAATGGTTTTGCGCAATAGAAAAATGCCTGCGGCGCCGATTATTATATTGGGCAGGTACATCCAGAATGCCGGGCTCCAGAGGCCCTTTAGAGATAATGCTATGCTCGCGGCCATTAATAGATAGTATAACACAATCACTCCTAGGCCTACGGCGAATTGGATACTTTTTTCCCCGCGCCTGGTGAAAATGCCCAGAGGTATGCCTATGAGTATAAATACCATGCTTGCAAAAGAGATGGATATTTTTCTGTGAAATTCCGTAATAAGCGAAGGCGTGTCTACGTGGTATTTCCCGAGGCGCTTGATCTCGTTTTTAATTTCCTGAAAATTCATTTCCTTAGGTTTTTTCTCTGTGTAATCGCTGGACGCTATTCGTTCATCTACATTGAGCGTAAGAAAATATGTTTTGAAATTTAGTTTGTAAAAATTCACGGGATTTTTAGGATTTGGCTCGTCGCTTGTGCCGTTCATGAGTTTTAATTTAACCGCGTTCTGGTTTTCAAGCGTTATAAATTCTCCTCTCTCGGCTATTATGGTCCTCGTGGAACGCTCGTCCTGCGGCTGGTATATGCGTACGCCCTTGAGTTTATTTTTATCTATCTCGTGTATGAATATTATGTAGCCTTTGAAGCTTTTTATAAATATTCCCGGCTCGAGATATGCGGCAGGCGTTTTTACCCCTATATTTTTTATAATCTTCCTTGAGGCAAAGTGCATTTTTGGTATTATCTCGTTATTGAGTACTATTGAAAAAAGGCTTAATAAAAGGCCTATTACAAGAATCGGAAAGCTCAGGCGGTAGATATTAATGCCGCTCGCGCGTATAGCCACTATTTCATTGTCTCCTGAGAGCCTGCCGAATACTAGCAGCACCGAAGTCAATATAGACATGGGAATGGTGTAGCTTAATAAAAACGGTATCAGGTAAAAGAAAAGCTTGCCCACCAGCCTTATATCCACGCCTTTATTTATCACAAGTTCCGCAAGTCTTATGATGTTTCCCACCACTAAAGTAAAGGTGAAAATTACCAGGGAAAATAAAAACATCACGATGATTTCTTTTATTATATATTTGCGCAGTATCTTCATTGTATGCTGTCTCCTCGCGCCAGCGTGATTACCTCTATGCGGCCCGCGCCTGAATTTTTCAAAAGCCCGGCGCATTCGTTTACGGTAGAGCCTGTTGTGAAGAGGTCATCCACGAGCAATATATTCCTGCCGCTGGCAAGGGCACTATTTTTTAAAGAAAAGCTTGACCGCAGATTTTTTATCCTGTCCTCTCTCTTGAGCTTGCTCTGAGGAGGGGTATTTTTTGTTTTTTTAAGCACGTTCCCTGAATACGTTATACCCAGGCCTTTACCTATTGCCTTAGCCAGGATATCGGCGTGGTTGATTTCTCTTTTGAACAGCTTGTCCGGGTGCATCGGTACGGATAATATAATCTGGCTTTCTTTTCCAATGTCATATTTTTTCATGAAGCCTATAATCAAGTTTGCGAAATCTTTTGAAAGGGAAGTTATTTTCTTATATTTGAAATCATGAATCAAATCTTTTAATGCGCCTTCGTAATGGCAGACTGACCATGCCCTGTCGAAATGCGGCATATCGTTTTTACAATCCGCGCATACGGCCTTTAATTCAGCATCTCCTTTGAGCTGCCTGCCGCATCTTAGACAGAAAGGAGGAAGCCTTTCCTTTAATTTCCCGGCGCAGCTAGCGCAGATATTACGGTCAAACTCGTCGAGTTTTTTAGAACAAACCCTGCATATAGCAGGGTAGAGCAGATTTATCAGCGCCCCTAGCATAGAATAAATATAACATAACGAGCGGATAAAATAAAGGTAAAATTGCGCTTGTCCAGTAAACAACTATAAAATAGACTTTATTAAAACGTAAAAGTTCTTAACATTATGGTATTTTTATGCTATATTGTTCAAATATGGATGATAATAATATAGATAATATAGAGGAAAAGCTGAAAAATATCGAGGACTGGAACAGGGAACGCGCAAACATAAAGCCTATCCTGGAAATAGCCATTGATTGCCATAATAAGGCGCGGCGCGAAGCTGGTTGGAAAAACTATGAAAAGGCGTCGGAGTTTTTTAAGCAGGCTATTGAGAATTATAGGAATGCCCTGAAGCTTAATCCGAAATATTACCTCCAGGATGTCATAGAGAGGGTGGATTTTGTCATAGATGAATATGTAAATAATATGTTTAATTTTAAAGGCTCTTCAGATAGGCTTCGGACAGAAAATGGCGTTAAGGAATTTATGGAGTTCACGCAGGGCCTGAGCGCCGATGAAATAAAGTATATTGACCAGTATGAATTAGCCATGCGTTATTTTAAAATAGCCGATATATATTTTCAGGACGGGGACTCTGACAGGGCGTATGAATTTTTCAATAAGGTGGCGGATATGCAGTCGAACAGGCCTTTTCTGAACAGGGATACGTATTTAAGGATAGGAGAAATACTCTATAGTAAAAGAAAATTCAAAGAAGCGCTTGTAAGCTTTGTTTCAGTGCTTTCTTTCGACAGGGGCAATGCAGGCGCGGTCATCCATCTTGACAGATGCCTGAAAGAATTAAAGATATTCGAACACAGGTTCAAATTTTTATCCGCCACGCCCAATGAGGCAAAAAAACTTATAATGGAGGTGTTATGATCGAGAATATTTTTAAAGAAAAAAGGAAATACCCCAGGATTGAATTGAAACTAAACGCTAAATATAAAATATTGGATTATGAGCAGGCTTTTCAGTTTACAAGGACGCACAATATCTCCGCAGAGGGCCTGTGTTTTGAATCAGCCGACCAGCTGAAACCGGGGATTTATGTGCAGCTTGAAGTGGACCTTAAAGACGGTAATCCGCCCATATCAATGGTAGCTGAGATAAGATGGGTGTCAGAGATCGTATTCGATAGACAGCAAAAGCATATCAACGGCGTCAAGATTATGAGCATGCCTCTAAAAGACGAGGCAAGGTTTTTAAAATATTACTGCGATAAAATAGTCGAGAAATTATCAGCTTATCTAAAATAGGTATCAATGAAAGGGGGAGTGGAATGGTAATGCGTTTGATTGTGGTTATTGCGCTCTTTGCGTCATTTTCACTGGCAGGATGCCTTAAAAAAGCAGAAGAAGACTTGTCCATGGAACCTAATATTACAGAAGAATCCGGGATGCCTGAGATAGAAGGCGCTAGCCAGGGAAAAAGCGTTTCTGTGGAACCCGCGGCCAGCCAGACAACAGTGGTTGAAAAGCCCAGTGTCCAGGACATACAGCAGGCTTTGAAGAACGCAGGCCTTTATGAAGGTAAAGTTGACGGCATTTCTGGGCCTATGACAAGAGAGGCCATAGAATCTTTTCAGTCCCAGAGCGGCTTAAAGTCAGACGGCAAGGTCGGTCCGATGACCTGGCAAAAGCTGAAAGAATACCTTATTAAATGAATCCGGACAGTAAAAAAAGATTTTCTATAGTTTACGAAGATGACTATATCCTTATAATCAATAAGCCTTCCGGAATATTGGTAGTGCCTACCCCGAAAGGAGAGACGAATACTCTTACGGACCTGCTAAATCAGGAACTGGATAAGCGCGGCGTTCAGGCCAAGGCCTATCCATGCCATAGGATTGACAGAGAGACCTCTGGCCTCATTATTTACGCCAAATCCAAGCCTGTCGAGCAGGCCATGATGGAGCAGTTTAAAAAACACCTGGTTAAAAAGACTTATATCGCGTTTGCCCACGGCATTGTGCGAAAAAATTCAGATACCCTGAAAGGCAATGTATACAATCAGAAAAGAAGAAAAACCGAGCTCATGATCACCAAATACAGGGTCATTGAAAGAAGAAAGGATTTCACCATAGTAGAGGTGGAGCCGTTTACAGGCAGGACGAATCAGATCAGGATACATTTTAAGGGACTCGGGCATCCGCTGGTGGGAGAAAGCGTATACGCATTCAGGAAAGACTTTAGGCTGAGGTTTAAAAGGACCGCTCTTCACGCTAAAGCGCTCGGCTTCACGCACCCTGTCACGGGCATAAAAATGAATTTTGATTTGCCATTAGCGGACGATATGGTAAAATTTATACAAAAATGAAAATAACCATAGAGCTTTTATTACTGATAATCTTGCTTTTTATAGGCGCCTTGACAGCCGCGTCAGAGACGGCTATTATTGCGGCCAGTATTATAAAATTGAGGCGGCTTGCAGCTGACGGGTCAAAGAGCGCCAAGATAGTATTAAAAATTTTAGAAACACCGGAAAAATTTTTCGGCACCATCCTTGTAGCCAATAATATAGTAGACGCCCTCATAGCGTCTATTGTAACCGTTATCATAATTTCTTTTATAGGCCAGAATTCCAAAAGCATAATCTGCGCGACTATCATAGCGTCTTTTCTTATAATAGTTTTTGAGGTAGCCGCCAAAACCCTCTCTGCAAAAAATCCTGTCAGGATTTCCTTATCCCTTGCGGGGATGGTAAGGTCTCTTATAGTTATTTTTTCCCCGGCTGTAAGGATTTTATCTGTCATAACCAATTTCATAGTGAGCCTTCTCGGAGGAGGCAAAGGCAAGCCTTCTCTTGTAGTGGAGGATGAGATAAAGGCGCTCATCAGGATAGGCGAAGAAGAAAGCCCGAAGCTTAAAGATAAATACAAAATGCTCACGAAGGTATTTGAATTCAGCAATACCGTTGTAAAAACCGTAATGGTGCCAAAAGATAAGATGATATCGATCGATATGAATGCCAAGATAGAAGACATACTGGATAAGGTCCTTGAGTCTGGCTATTCCAGGCTCCCTGTCCATAAAGATAACCCGGACAATATAATCGGCGTTATAAACATGAAGGATTTATTGAATCTTTCTGTCAATAGGGACCTTGTGATCCTCGAGGATATACTGTATCCTCCTATCTTTGTCCCTGATTCCAAAAACGTGGCAGAACTGTTAAAGGAATTCCAGAAGGGCCACGCTCACCTGGCCATTGTAATTGATTCGTACGGCAAGATTCAGGGCCTGGTGACCATGGAGGACCTCTTCGAGGAAATAGTGGGCGAGATAGAAGATGAGCACGACATCAGGAAAAAAAGTAAAAAGATAAATGCAAAAATTTGATATTGCGGTTATAGGGGGCGGCGCAGCAGGGATAACTGCTGCTATCAGCGCCCGGCGTAATGCGAAGGATGTGGTTATCTGCGAAAAGATGCCGCGGCTTGGGAAAAAAATACTCATTTCAGGCTCAGGCAGATGCAATATCTCCAATCTGGATTTAAACGAGGCGCATTATAATCCCGAGTCGCACGAACTCGTAAAGAGCGTATTCTCCAGGTTTGGCAGGGAGAAAATAGAAGATTTTTTTAGCGGCCTCGGATTGAAGCTTTGCTGCGAAGGAAACAGGATCTTTCCTGTTACGGATCAGGCAGCGAGCGTTTTAAAGGTCCTGGAAGACGAGCTGAAAGATTTAAAAGTGGCAGCGGAGCTGGATTTTGAAGTAAGCGGCATTACCGGTTCAGCCAAAGGATTTATAGTAAAATCCAAAACCGGCAAAAGCATTTCGTGCGATACTGTTATAGTCACGGGAGGCGGAAAAGCCTATCCGAGCCTCGGCTCTGATGGAAACTGCTATAGCTTAGCTGAGGCATTCGGCCATAAAGTTATAGAGCCTGTTCCGAGCGCTGTCCCGCTTCTGGCAAAGGACAGGTTTTGCCATCTTCTTCAGGGCCAGAAAATACAGTGCTCTGCAAAAGCGATAATAGACGGCAAGGCAAAAATCCGGAAAGAGGGAGAACTGCTTTTTACTAAATACGGGCTTTCCGGGACAGCCATACTTGATATCAGCGGAGATATTTCCATAGCCATAAATAGGCTTGCGAAAAAACTCGTCCAGGTCTCCGTTGACATGGTCCCTTTTATGGATACGGGCGAGCTTACAGAAGAAATCTCCCGGAGGATTCAGAAAGGTTTTGCTCCTGAGGATTTAGCCATAGGCATATTGCCTAATAAGTTTGCTCTTATTTTCAGGGATCTGTTTAGAGGCGCAAGCGTTGAAAAAATAGTAAATACGTTAAAAGGCAAAAGATTTGATATAATAGGTACGAAAGGCTGGAACGAGGCGGAGTTCACAGCCGGCGGCATAGATATCGAAGGGGTAAAAAAGGATACCTTGGAATCAAAATTAAAAAAAGGCATTTATTTCGCGGGGGAAATTCTGGACGCGAATGGAGAGAGGGGCGGTTATAATCTTGCCTGGGCATGGGCATCAGGCTTTGTGGCCGGCTTAACAGGATAAAAAAAAGGAGGGGATATGCCGTACGATGCAAGTCTTGATAAAGAAGTATTTTCCAAATCTCATGAAAATGATGATGGAAAAATCACAGTAAGCGTTCATACCTACAATAACGGGCCTAAGAAATTACAGATAGTCAGGGAAAACAGAGACCCTGAAGGCGCTCTCAGGTTTGCAAAGCTCGGGAGAATGACCAAGGAAGAAGTCCAGGGAGTCCTGCCTTGTATCCAGGAAGCCATAGGAAGCATGTAGCCTGATTTTAAAAATGAAAAAAATCATCATAGTATTTTTTCTTCTGATGTTTTTTGCCTCTTTTACCTGCATGGCAGAAGACCAGGCAGAGAAAAAGTCTCCTCCTGATATGATTGGCCTGGGGGTACTCGTAAGCGATTCTGTTTATAAGGGCGTTGACAGGGATGTCTGGCCTGTGCCTTTGGTGTTTGTCAGAAAAGGTAAAATCGCTATAAAAAGCGTAAAGGCTGAGTATATATTCCTGGAAGACAAAACCCGCGAGGCGAATTTTTTTATTATGCCCAGGTTTATGGGATATGACTCTAAGGATTCCAGCTACCTGGACGGCATGAAAGACAGGAAATGGTCTCTTGACGCAGGCGTGGAATATTCGATTATCATGCCTTATTTTTACGATTCGAAGGCCAGCGTATCCATTACGCAGGATTTATTAGGAAAATCCAACGGTCAGGAGGCAAGGTTTTGGCTTAAAAAGATGTTTGATTTCAGGCCTTTTTTTATAAGGCCTGGCGTGGCTATTATGTGGCAGTCCAGTAAAATGGCTGATTATTATTTCGGGGTGGAGGATTCCGAGCAGAAATCAGGAAGGCCTAGCTATAATCCCGGAGCTTCGGTTAGTTATGATTTAAGCGCTGACGCATTCCTTTTTTTCTCCAGAAACTGGGCGCTTTTCTCAAGGTCTGATTTTTTATTTTATGGCCACGACATAAAATCCAGCCCCATCATCCGAAAAGGCCGCTCAAGTTCCTTTATCCTGGGTATAGTTTACGTATTTTAATTTTGAAATGACAAGGAAAATTTACATCCGCACCTTCAGATGGCCGTTGTCCACCCTATAGACGCACGATGAGCTGCCTTGCGGAGGCGTTGGTGAGGTAGCCCCGGCATGTCATCCTGAGCCCCGCCTTTGGCGGGGCGAAGGATCTCAAAATAAATGTCATTCCCGCGAATGTGAGGATCCGCTTTGTCACAAATAATAGGTACTTTTTGTGACAAAGTAAAACCCACCCATACACTTGTACAAATTGTCTATATTTATCCTATAATGCTCGGGAAAAACTGGACCACTTTTTAAGCCCAAATAAGATAAATTTTGCGATATAATAAGGCCTTAAGAAGGAGGTATCCAGTTATGGCAATGCGTAAGAAGCACGAACCGGCATTAAAGGCAAGGATAGCGCTTGAAGCGATTAAGGGTGAAAAGACCATGGCTCAGATAAGCGCTGAATATGGAGTGCACGCAACACAGGTCACGCAATGGAAAAAGGAACTGGTAGAACGCTCCGCAGAGCTATTCGCAAAATCTAATAACTCCATGGCGCAGCAACATGAAGATCTTACGGACAAACTTCATAAGACCATAGGCGAGATTACTATGGAGAACAACTGGCTCAAAAAAAAATTACAAATCTTGGGGTAGCTGAACGCGCAAAGTTTATTAATAATCAAGACGAAGTATATAGTATCCGCAGGCAGTGTTTGTTATTAGGGCTTAACCGCTCAACATGGTATTACGAACCAGCTCCCTTATCTGAAAGGGACAAGATATTAATGAATCTACTGGATGAACAGTATACAAAAACTCCGTTTTACGGTGTTCGGAATATGACGACATATTTGCGCGGGTTACAATATGCAATTGGTAAGGATCATGTGCGTACGCTCTTACGCAAGATGGGGCTCGTGGCAGTCTTCCCCAAGCCAAACCTATCAAGGCCTCATCCGCAGAATAGAATTTATCCGTATCTATTGCGGGATATGGAAGTAACCATGCCTAATCAGGTCTGGAGCGCGGATATTACATATATCCGGTTAGCCTGGGGTTTTGCGTATTTGGTAGTGATTATGGACTGGTACAGCAGAGCTGTACTCGCCTGGAGGCTTTCAAATACTTTGGATGCAGGTTTTTGCGTAGAGTCATTACAAGAGGCCATTAATAAATATGGTAGCCCTGATGTATTTAACACGGACCAAGGCACACAGTTTACATCCCAGGAATTCATAAGCGTATTGACAGCGCACAATATCAGTATCAGCATGGATGGCAGAGGCAGGTGTTTAGACAATATCTTTGTTGAGAGATTATGGCGCACTGTTAAATACGAGAATGTGTATTTAAAAGGGTATCAGACAATACCTGAAGCAAAGGCAGGATTAACCGAATATTTTGAGTTTTACAATAAGGAACGGTTTCATCAGTCGCTTGATAACAAAACGCCCTGGCAGGTATACTGCCAAGACTTTATTGAAGGCTTTAAAGGCCTGCCTTCAATAACAGAAACAATTTATCTTAACTAACCATTAAAACTGGTCTTGACAAACCCGACCACTTTAATCAGATTATCTATGCTGTGTCAATATTTTTATATCTATCTTATCCTGACTGCGCCTTGATATCTTTTTTATCTTTATTAAGTCTTTTAACCCTATAAAGAATACCTTTTCATTCCCGTATTTGGCT
>Ga0210009_1002605_pt1 | contig 12872 bp, 16 predicted proteins | sample CryGeyCG2114_065_FD_185457 | JGI IMG/M metagenome (GOLD analysis project Ga0210009, IMG submission 185457) | Groundwater microbial communities from aquifer - Crystal Geyser CG12_big_fil_rev_8/21/14_0.65 (SPAdes) (version 2) | ecosystem: Environmental > Aquatic > Deep subsurface > Groundwater ... | reverse complement strand
CCATGACCCGTTCCCAGATTTCCGCCGATTCCATGCAAAAATAGATGAACAGATCGTCACCACCCACTTCCCGGATGGTGTTATAAACCGTGCGGTACATGTCCAACCGCAACGGTTTGGGATAGCGAACCTTCCCGTCCATGCCACGAATCAATTCGGCAAACATGATCCGGGATTTGGGAAACTTATCCAGCACTTTGTCCTTCATCTCCGGTGGAAATCGCAGCGTACCCATGGAAATCCAGGTCACTTTTTTGGGATCAACCACATTGAATAACTGATGGATCAGCTCAATGTAATTTTCACGCCAGTTCTCGTGATACAGAATCGGATCGAAGTGCAGTCCGATTTTGTAGCCCGCGTCCTGGATTTTTCTCATGGCTTCCAACCGTTCCGCTAAAGACGCCGCCTTGTGCTCCTCAGCCTCGATAATGGCTTGGGGATTCACCGACCATGAAATCACGGTGTGACCCTCGTGGTCAAGACCCAACAGATTTTCGATCTTGTTGGATTTGGTCTTCAATTCCAGCAGCACATTGGGCAATTCAGCGAAGTATTCCACCACCTCTTTGGAAAATTCCGAGGACCCGTCAAACGCCAGACTGTCAGACAATTCGCCGGTCCCGATCCGAAAAAATCGCTCCGGTTGGGTGGCAATCTTTTCTTTCACCTCAGCCAGCAGTTTGTCCGAATTGGCGTACACCGTGGTCACGGGATTATTCAGATAGAACTGCAGAATACAGTAGGTACAGTCAATGGGACAGTTGCTGGTCTGATTGATCACGTGGTAATTGCAGCAGCGATAGGTCCGGTCAGTACCGGGACACTGCTTCACCGTGTGACCCTCTTTTTCCGTGAGCAGAATCTCCCGCTTGCCGGCGTTCAGGGTGCGGTGAAACATCTCCGCCTTGAGCTCGTCGGTGAGTTCGACAATTTGAACATCGGCTTGGGGATTGTTGCGTTTATAACGCTCGACGATGGGTTGATCAGCGACTTTTTTGTCGACGGTAATCGTCTGGATCTTGGGTTCTTTCATCGTTCTCGGGGTGGTTAGATTTGGTCAAAGACCGGTTCCAGATTGGCATCACTCAGCCCCCGTAGAATTTTCTGTAATTCCGTCAAATCTTTGGCGTGAAAGGTCATCTCGAGCCCCTGCTTTTCAAAGTAGGGGTCCCATTTCACCTTCACATTTTCCGGTATTTTGGCGGCCTTAATCGTCTGTTTTAATGTCTCTTCGGCAGCGGTGAGATGTGGCATTCGCGCGGCATTGATCTTTTCCCGAATGTCCATCACCACCGGACGCGGATCGTCAATGCCTTCCCGGGCGATGTCCCACAACCCCATCTGTTGTGCCTTGGTTCGGAAATCGGTATCGTCGCGTTGCGCCATTTCCCAGATATTCTGGATGATTTCCGCCGTCATATTAATCCCCAGGTGCAGATTTTGGATTAATTGCACCACCCAGTCCAGATGCGCCTCTGCCCGTTGGAAAATCAAAGCGCGTTTCAGACTTAAATCTTTATCTACGATCAATTGCTGTAATTCCCCGGGTAATTTCAAGAGGAACAGATAATCGTTCATGAGGTGGGCCTGGGGCGGAATTTCCAAGGCGTCGAATAAGCCCTCGGCGATCTGCGTTTTGGTAAACCCCATCTTCCGGGCGACACCAATCAGGTTGGCTTTATCTATCAGGGTTAAGGGGGAATAATATGCCGCCACCACATTCAGCAAATCCATGGACGATTCCACCTTTTCCAGCAGATAAGCCGGGAGTTGGGTGACTTTGGCAGCCTGTGCCGCCTCGAAGCGCTGTATCCCGCCCACGATTTTATTGCAACTGCCCGTATTCAATGCCAATAACGGTTTCTGGAGTGGCTGGTTCGCATCGAATGCCTCCCTGCGAAACGGCAGGGCTTTGAAATCCGAGTGACTGGTTGGACCGATCAGTCCGATGGATTTGAAGGTGACTTGCATAGCTGACGAGAAGATCATTTCCCGAAAGCGGTGCGGCAAGGGGAATTCCTGTTTAAAGAAACATCTGCTTAGTATCTTCTATCATTTGTCCTCCTTTTGGATGGGGGCATTGTTGGGAAAGCGGCTCTTGTTCCCTGATGCGCCACGCCCGAGCAAAAAAGCGAGCCTGGGAAAGAGGTCTTGCAGCCTTAAACAATATCGACGAAACTTGGAGTGCGGCGATTGGAGAATATACTGAAGTAGGTGATGGCTACTACATGTGGGTCCCTGAACATCAAAAATGTTGGGAAATTGGTAGCGGTTTGGATGATGACATTCATCAGGATGGCAGCGTGATGCGCAGTATCCGCAACGGTAGTTTCGATTTTGAAGAGGAAATCTGTCGTCCCGTCTTCGAATGCCGGACGATCCCTGCTCATTGGGATTACATCGGTTACTCGGTGGTGGTCGGAACCAAGAATGATGGCCTGATTCAACCCGAAACTGCCCGCTGGATTACTAATGGTGCCTGGACACCGGAGACCCCACACCTTATGTACCCCGAAAACAACTACTACTATGGTGATGATCCCACAGTTTTTCCCAACGGCGGCTGGAACCACAGTGAAATGATGCGCTATACCCGGATTTACAATGGCGAAAGTCTGCCGGCAGCTCAGATCCAAACACCGCTGAAGGTGAATGCGGATGATATGAGGGGTTGGTTCGGTGAGTAGATCTTTTTACTCCCTGATAATGGTGATTCTGTTCCTGGCGGTTGCTTGTGTTGAACCGCCCGAAACGCACGTTAACCATGACCAGGAAGCCCTTAAATTGGTCTGGGAAATAGGCTACGATGCTTATGTGTGGGGGTCCTATGCGGCCCCCACAGTCTTCCGGGACTCGCTGCTCATTTATTCCGGTGATGGCGGGATTCATTGCGTGACAGTTGATTCCGGTCGAAACAAATGGACCTCAAGCTATCTTTCGGCGGGGTTCATGCACAAAGCGTTTGTCATGGACCAGGCTGCCCTCTTTGGATTCAGTGGTAAAGATAAGGTTTTTAGTATTCAGCTTGAAGATGGCAGCACTCTTTGGGAAACCGAGATCGATTCTGGAAGGACTTTTGGCTATCATACAGCTTTAAATGAAGATAGTTATTTTATAGGCACCAGCAGCCGCAATAAAAGAAAAACCATTTGGAGATTGAATAAAGTCAACGGAACCATAATGGATTCGATAATCACAGCCTACATGCCATGGGGCTTATTTACAAAACAGGGTAGGTTGTTCAACTCAAATGGTTGGTATCCTGATAACAGCCCATATTTCATCGGCAATATTGTTTGTTATGATTTACCGGATATGGATACCAGCTGGGTATATTCCACGATTGGGGGAGGGATTTCTTCGGGTAACATAGTTGAAGAAAACAACATCCTCTATGCCGGCACGGTCTGGGGCGGGAGTCTGGGGAATGAAATCGTGGCCCTGAATGCTGAAACCGGAACGCGGCTCTGGCGGACGGAGACCTACGGCTGTTATCAGATTGTGCTGGATGGAGATGTGCTGTATTATGCCGGAGGTTCCAGTGTCAACGCCCTGGATAAAAACACCGGGCATGTTCTGTGGGAAGCAATTATTCCCACCACCGATGAATCCAGTCCCCTCGCTTATTGGGATGGTTATGTATACAAAGCCCATGGTGGCACACTCTTTATCTTTGATGCAACGACTGGTGAGCGCGTTCATTACACCTATACCTTCAATGGGAATACCGAATATGTTTACCAGGTTTCCACCGGCGCAGGAAAGATCTTCGTACAGACCAGTCAGCATTTGTATGCCTTTGAACCCTTTAACCCGGAGGCCCTCAGCAGCAACAGCGGGGATGCCATCTTGCAAATATGATTTTGATGGCTGATATTTTATTTCTTAATAAATTAACGCCGTAGGACGGATCATATCGGGAGGATAAAAATGGTTAATATAATTAAAACTACATTGCTCTATTTCACTGTAGGCTTTTCTATTTTAACATTTGTTTTCCAGTTTAAAGATACTTTTTTGGAGAAGATTATCCTTATTTCGATATTGACAACGTTTTTAGTTCTTTCCCGGTGGGCATATGAGGTCATCCATAAAAAGAGACATCAGTCCTTGCATGGAAGTTAAATCGTTTTGGACAGTGAGGTTTATATTCATCATACTTATACAGATTGGTCCCAACAACGTTTTGGAGTCTTGTGAGGAAATTAGAGAAAAATCATAAAAACCGGAGTATAACGTGCACGAAATCGTCGTTAATGTTTTTGGTTACCTGGGTAGTCTGGCATTCACCTGGATATTAGCGGTAATGTTCACTCAATCAGCTAACCCTACCCGGCGCCTAACCGTTCCTGTGAAGCTAGCCGCAACACTATTACTGGCGGCAACCGTTTATTTTTCCGGCTATTTTCTGGTGCTATTACTGAAATTTTTGCTGACGCACACACCAGCCATTGAAAATGAACCCTTCGCAATACATGGCGGGATTTTCATCGGCCTCATGCTTGGATTGCTCATTGCTAAAAAACAGCAACTCTGGTTTCAATCTCAAACCAAATGGAGCAAGTGGCTAATTGATCTGGTTTTTTATGCGACGGTAGTGGTGGTGGCACTCCCGGTTGGTATATTCTTATCTGCATTTGCCGGCTACTTCTTTGCCAATACACCCTGATACCGCTCAGATCCTGTCCGCCAGAATGTCCGGTTCCGGCTGGGGGATCACGACCTTCGCAACGAGCAGACCCTTGCTCTTGATATAATCCACACCGGCCTGAACCGCTGCTTCCACATCCGCCACCGTGCCGGTGAGTGTGAAATAAGCCTTCCCGCCAATGGCCATGGCCAGATGAATTTGGATCAATTGCACATCAGCGGCTTTGACCGCTGCATCCGCCGCCTCTATCAGTGATGCCACCGAGAAAGTTTCGATAACGCCCAGCGCTTTCAACTCCGGTATGATTTGCGAACCAGCGATGGCCGGAAAAATCTGCGGATCCACATTGGGAATAATGAAGTCATCCACAAGCGTGTCATCGGCGATGATTTGACCCTCGGCGATGCTGGATTTCACGGCATCGGTTTCGCCGCCAATGACCACCATATATTTACCGGGACAGATGGTGCGATTCATGAGCAGCTTCACATCGGCTGCTTTCAGCATCGTGTCGGCAATCTGGTAGCCCCGGGCGATGCTGGTGGTCTCTATACATCCAATGGCGGTTAATTTCATGGTGGGTCCTTTATATAAAATTCATTCCTGTTTTAAACTCAAAACTTTCTGGGTGTCTCCCTGAGCCCCGTCGAAGGGCACCCGGAAAGAATCTTGATGGCTAATGGATTGATTCTTTCGATCACTCACAGCCATTTCAAAAATTATTAAGGAATCTTAATTTGTCCTTCGATGGAGCTCAGGAAGACAAATTAAGATTCTTGAGAGAATATCTCCTCGCCAATTCCGGCAATTTCTCATATTCCTCATTAATCAATGCCAGCTTCTTCTCCCCTCTCCAGCCTTTAATCTGTTTTTCAAGTAGGATAGTATCATCAATATTCATTTCATCCGAATTCCAGACCAGTTTGACCGGTCGATGACCCGCCGTGAATTTTGAAGCCAATCCACGCTGGTGGAGATTCAGGCGTTCTTCCAGATTGTTGGTCACGCCGGTATAGAAAGAGCCGTTAGAACATTCCAGTATGTAGACAACGCCTTGTTTCATTTTACAGCTTAATAGCTCCGAATGTCTTGTCCCATAGGGATCCCTTCGGGGCTGAGCCCCGTCGAAGCACATTCGGAGACGATTTCATTTTACCAATACTTGCTTTTCGATTTCGCCATAAAGCCAAACCCCGGCAAACATTCGCCGGTTTATTCAGCCTCGCCCTTCGACGGGGCTCAGGGAGACGAGGCTAAACCCCTCACCCCTCAATGACAATAAACTGCCGACTCACATCCGTCACCGTCCCGGTGATACTGGCATGAATATCCGCACCCAATTCGCTGCTGGGAACCAGTCCGATTTTATCACCCGCCACAACCTGGTCACCCTTTTTCACCAACGGATTCGCCGGTACACCGATGTGCTGTTTCAACGGAATTTTCACCTTCAAAACTTCCACTTCCGCCGGGTCAAATGTCGCCGGAGTATCCGCATACCGACGCAATCCCAATTTTTGGATCAATTTATTGGTGGGGACTTTCCGGTATTCGTGCAACGGGTGTTCCTCTTTCGTTACCTGGCGCAATTCATCTGAAGTCCACTTGATTTCCTTGGGGCGCAATTCACGCTTGGCGGAGACACACATATTGCGTGGGTCCAATTCCTCCGGGCAGGCGTAGAGTGAACAGATATTGCACTCGCAACAAGCCAACGCCCACTTGTTCAATACATCACTCTCAGGGCCGGAAAATTGCAGGGCTCGCATCACAAGATGCGGCTTCACGGGCTGCCCCAACAGATAGCGCGGACACATCTCGGTGCAATCCGAACACTGATCGCAGGCTGATTTTCCGATTTTTTTATAAGTCCGTTCCGGTGCGGATTTTTTCCAGATCAGGCGATGATCAGTCGGCAAAACGATATAGCCGGAGCCGGTTTTGGTAATGGGCTTGTCCAGATCGGTTTCCACCTTGCCCATCATAGCGCCCCCATCAATCACCGCAAAATCATCTGTCGTCGTACCACCGCAATACGCCAGCACATCCCGAATCGTCATACCAACCGGTGCCCAAAAGGTTTTGGGAGTTCTCACCGCGCCAGCTACTGTGATCATGGTTTTTGTGACGGGGATGCCCTGGGAGGCATTATAGATATTCACCAGACTTTCCACATTGCTAACCACCACCCCGATCTGGAGCGGAATCCCGCCCGTGGGAATCAGACGGTCCGTAGCAGAAAACACCAGTTCATACTCGTCACCGGCGGGGTAGACATCATCCATGAAATGCAATTCCACGCCGGCTTTTTCTGCCAGTGGACGCAGCAATTCAATTTCTTCTTTGTGTTTGCCTTTGATGCCAAAAATGGCGCGTTTTGCCCCCGTCTCCTCCTGGAGCAGCTTCAGACCTTTGATGATCTTTTCGCTTTGGTCGCGAATCACGGCCATGTCCTTGAGGAACAACGGTTCGCACTCGGCACCATTGGCGATGGCGATTTCTACGCGTGCTTCGAGTTTTTTATAGGCGGGGAATCCGGCTCCACCGGCACCCACCACACCGGCGGATCTGATTTGTTCAGTTAGGGTAGACATGGGGGAAAAATAGTCCGTGGGTCAGATAATCCAAAGGAGATGGTGGATGCTAATTGACATTTGTTCTTTGAGCTTGGTTATTGAGAAGTCCATGATTCACCATTCGCCAAGCTCAGAATGACAATTTCTGGCTTATTTGGATGTATTCTCTTGATGTCCTTCGACCCTGCTTCGCTTTGCTTCGCCCGGGCAGGCAGTGCTCAGGAAGACACCAAGAGAATAGTATTCATAGACATATTGTGCTCCCCTACATCTTATTTGTGCCACGTCGTGTTATTTCTTATCTGTGTTCGTCTGTGTGAATCTGTGGTTAAGATGTTTTAAATCTTGTCTTTCCGATTCCGGCTCAAATGCAACCCACCGAACTCACTGATCACCGCCATATAAAACCCAAAGTCATACCACCAACCGGTGTTGTGGATTTCATAGATTCGGATATTGTCATTAAAAAAGCCGATGATCACTGTAATCGGAGCAATCCAGCCGTGCCAGATGCCTGATAAAAACCCGGCTTTGTCATCCGGGCCATAAGTGCCGCCGCCAGCCGCGCAGCCAAATAAAATTATCAGTCCACCTACAAATAGTCCGATCACGATCCAATTCTTTTTGGTCATGGTGTGTTTACCTCCTCAAAAATGCCTTTTTCCCTATTTTTCCGAACATTGCCCGAATTGAACAACTTCCCATTCATGGCGATGTAGACACCGTGCGGTAAACTCTGGACATAAGCTACCGCCGCACCCAGGTTGAACAGACCATCCGAGCTACCAAAAACGATGGGAATCATTGCCCCGGTGAGCACGATGGTTTTGTCTTTGATGCGGTCCGCCAGGTATTTCGCGGTTTCCGGCATGGTGTCAGTGCCATGGGTAATGATAATCTGCGTTTCCTTCACCTCCTGACAATTGTGGGCAATCAATTCCCGATCCGAATCGGTCATCTCCAGGCTGTCCATCATCATTAATGTCCGATAATTAATCGTGAGATTCGTCCGGGCAGTACGCAACATCTCCGGCAGATGGGTGTCTTTGAAATAGAGAAAACCATTCAGTTCGTTATACTCTTTGTCAAACGTCCCCCCGGTGATCAGAATTCGAATTGGCATTTGAAGTCCTCTCCAATCGGCTTGCTCCATAGGTTGAAAAATCTTGGGCGAATTTAGGTGGTAGTGTTACATTCACCAAGATTCTTACGATTTATACGAAATTACTGCACCCGGTTATACCGGTCTTGCTGTCATTGGAGAGGAGCCACCAACATTTGAAACACTTTTTTTTCAAAAAATTCATATTCCCTTCATGATACTGACGAGTCAAGTGGCTTTTCAGGCCTGCGCCCCGTCTTATACGCCGGCTTATCTTGTCGTACCCCAGGCTTATATGCCTTATCCGGCTGAAAATCAAACGGGCGCGGGCATATCAGGGACAGTAGCGCTTGCACGCAGCGACTCCACCCAAGCTCTGTTTTCCTCGAGCCGCGTCATGTTTTCCAATACGGTTAATAAAAGGTGGTTTCGGCTGGGGCTAGCTCTTCAGTTTTATGGTGGTGGAACGCAAATTGACAATGTTCCGCACTATAATGGTCATAAAAATTTTTGGGGAGCTGCTCTCCTGGGTGAAGGCTATCTAACCCTGCCTTTGGGACCGCTGAAACTAGGGGTGGGTATGACACCATCACTGTATTTTGAATCCGGTTCCTACGCCAAATTTTTGGAAGACGCTTCGGCGGATGGCGCTATTGTATTTCTGAAAAATGAGAAACCCTTACTATTTACCGCATCAGCACTGGCGGAGTTGACACTAGATGAAACCCACCGCCTGGAATTTCATTACGGCATTGGTCTACCTGGTTTCATGAACACGGGCGTTGCCCTATCAACCCAAAAAGGCTTTTATTGGTTGGATCCGTGGCGGCTGGTTAATGGTATGGTCGCCGGCGGCGTCGCAATTCGGTTTTAATCATCACCTGCTTACCCAACCTGCAAATCCGGTTGGAAACCGCAACTACGTTTGAGAGGATGCACTCATGAAAAAAACACATCTCGCAAATACGATCCTGGGCACCATTAGCTGCTGGTTACTGATTAGCTGCAAAGCGATCTATGGTCCGATCTCTGCCATTACACCGGCGCCGGTGATCCTCTATCCTCCAGATGATAACGGTGGTTATTTGATACAAGCCGAAGCCTTTAAGGGGCCTGGGTGGCACGACGATGAAGATTTTCGGTACCTACGCTACAATCTCTATACCGCCACCCAAACGACGCATTTTCGTGTAGCTTTGGGTCTAAGCGAGCAATCCGGTTCTATTCGTGTGAAATACGCCGACTCCCTCAACGGGCACTACAATTTCACACAAGTGGGTCTGATCACGGCCTTTGGATTTTCGGTTCCGGTTAAAAACGGCAAATTCGGCGTTGAATTTCAACCCACGGCTTACCTTTCTTCTGGATCCTACAGCCGGTTTTTGGACAGCTTAAGCACCAGTAGCGCAGCGGGTCTGTACCAACCAGTGTTGGCACCCGGACTCGATTGGCACACAAAATTTTTTGTACAAGCAACTCTGCCGGATCAAGCTGAAGGGAATATTTATGTGAGCGCTTCGAACGGCAATAATTCCGCAGAGGAAGAAAAAAACAGTTTTATAATCAATACGAGTCCTCATCGGTTATCGCTGGGATTTTCCTATTTCAGAAAGCCGTTTGGGGGATTTATCGAATACCTGTTTGTTAAGCACATACGCCTGGGAATCAGCTATCAATTCTAAGCAAAAATCATCTGAATCAGGTAATCGCTGGATTTTGGAATGGTTGATAGAAAACCAGCGAATTTTCTGGTTTGGTTTCGCGCTGTGGTCTGTCCTGAACAGTTGTAGTCCGCTGTACGGTCCAGCGGGGTATATCGTCCCCGCCCCGGAACTGGTTTTTCCCTATCAGATTTAAAAGTACACGTCGATGATTAAAAAATTCCCGGCACCAGCCGCTTGGTTTCACCCATGTAATTTTCGTAGGGTTTACCAAAACGATCCAGATTTTCCGCCTCTTCATTCTGCATGGTAAATATCAGAAACACGGTCGCCATTGATGCCAACATCAAGCTGATCCGTTCCGGGTGTTTAAGTGCTGCACCCCAAGCCAGATAGAACAGCGATGCGTAAAGTGGATGCCGGATATACCGGAAAATGCCATGCTGAATCAAATTGGTTGTGTGTTCCCAATCGCCACCTACGGCGTGACCGGCGGTTCTCAACAAATAGTATCCGGAAATCACCAGATAGAGCGACGCCAGCAAGAGAACCCAGGAAAGAATTTGTCGCGGCACGAGGGGCTCCGTAAACCAATACGGCGTGTTGAGCACCAACAGCCCAAGAATCGCTTCAAATGCAAAAAACCGCGGGTATCCATGGGATTGTGGATTGCTTAGGGATGACCAGGACAATCGGAGAATAATCACCGACCCCAAACTCATGAAAATTCCACCGATCATAACACACCTCTTAAGCTTGAGGAGAATTTAAGACCATGAAAATCTTCAAAACAGCGGAAAAATCATTGGCTTTATCATCCGCGTTCCCGAATTTCAGCCCTTCATGAAATCATCATCAACCAAACAGGCTGCCCTGGCAGCGTTTCGTGACCATGTTTCCAGTGGCAAAGCGGAATTCTTCCGGAAATATCGCATGGATTTCGTCATGGGGCGGCGCGAAGGCGCTTACCTGTGGGACATTGATGGCAAAAAACAGGTGTTCAATCTCCATTGCAATGGTGGGGTGTTTAATCTGGGACATCGTCATTCAGAACTCATTGAACTGCTGAAATCCAGCCTGGATGAGGTGGATATTGGCAACCACCATCTCCCGAGTCGCTATCGGGCTGAGTTGGCACAAAAACTTTCGGAATTAATGCCTGGTGATCTGACCTACACCATTTTTGGCGTCAGCGGCGGCGAGGCGGTTGATCTGGCATTCAAGGCGGCACAGGGCTTCACCATTCACAACGAATCAAATTTATAGAAACGAGGCATAAAAACCGGAGAAAAAATCCTACTAATGAATTACCCCGAGGCAAGTTTCGAGGAATTCTCTCGATTAAACGATCATTTTTATCGCTTGAGTTCTCCGGAGTGGACGACTATCAATCCAACCACAATTAAAACAATTCCGTAAAGAGTATTATTTTCAAGAGCTCCTTTTGCTAAAAAAGCTCCAATAACAAAAACAACGCCCCCTGATAATCTTATCCATAGCGGTCGATTCATGGTTTTCTCCTTTTATAGCATTGTCAAGACACAGCGGCGGACTCATCTGCTAAGGTATTACTGATCAAGAAATACCCAGCTGAGGTCCATAATCCGAAAGTGTCTGAAAGAATTGTTCCAATACCATCAGCGGTATGTTGCCATGCATATAAGCCAAAGGAACCTCTTTCCCAAGCCTGGAGTACGAGCTCCCGAAAAATTCTTCCTTCCATCGCAGCTACTGTTGCAGTTGATTTCATTGAATTTAACTCATCAACAAGACCAATCATCACACCCGGGATGGTGTCCTTAGCTGCATCATAGTCGCCTTTAATAGTTTTATTGTTTATATCAATTTCAACGCTATACACCCTTGAGGCGGGATTAGAAGGTTTAGCGATGCGAATCTCTGTATTATAGGCACTATTAGAATGGTATGTTGTTTTAACATGCAAGACAGGGACAGAATTAGAATTTTCAAGCCATTCTTCAATTGTAACCTCTGTAATAGAACCATTTTTCATTTTTCCTATGGATATCTGATTTACTGAATCCCATTCAAATTCTACGGATGCCTTATCACCCTTCGCGTTTACTCCGACAACCCGGCTTACTCTTCCATCATTTCCATATACTACTTCAACACTTTGTGAATCACCGTAATTCTGATCCGGATTAAACAAGTAATTTTCAGGAAAATTTGGTGCTCCGATAAATCTGTGGAATGATCCATTTCTTTTTAGCACATCGTGTAATAACTCTTCATACTTCCATGCTTTAGCCATAATCTTAAGCCTCCTTGTTAAATTAACCTTGTAAAACTCTATTAAATTTATATCCCCCCCCCCGCAAGAATCAATCAATATTTTTTACAACGATAGATTCCCCCAACATTTCCAAAATCGATCGAAATTTGACTGATTTCTAATAAAACCGTCGTCCCAGTTAATCACTGCTTCACACTAATTGAATTTTGGCAACTTTCATTGCTTGTTAATTAACAACCTATCAGTCCGGACACCACGGCTGGGAGCGTAAATAATATTCAGATTAGATCGCTATGCAGGTTTCGGAAGATAATCTCTAGAAATGCATTGTCATGATAGTTGCCTTTACCGCCACCTGGCGGGCGCGCACATGTAGCTGAAACGAATGGACGGAAAGCTGGAGGCGGGATTTAAACAACTCTATCCAGAACTCAAGCACTTTTGTAAAAAAATGGATCGCCGCAGCAGGAACCGTCTGAGTTTTTCATCCTCAGCCGGAAAAATCATTGGCTTTATCATCCGCGTTCCCGAATTTCAGCCCTTCATGAAATCATCATCAACCAAACAGGCTGCCCTGGCAGCGTTTCGTGACCATGTTTCCAGTGGCAAAGCGGAATTCTTC
>Ga0210009_1002601_pt1 | contig 12881 bp, 11 predicted proteins | sample CryGeyCG2114_065_FD_185457 | JGI IMG/M metagenome (GOLD analysis project Ga0210009, IMG submission 185457) | Groundwater microbial communities from aquifer - Crystal Geyser CG12_big_fil_rev_8/21/14_0.65 (SPAdes) (version 2) | ecosystem: Environmental > Aquatic > Deep subsurface > Groundwater ... | reverse complement strand
GCTGGCAGAAGAGCATCGCGACGAACTGGCTCCAGCTCGACAGTCCTTTGCTGCGATATTCCGCGCCGGTCTGCCGGACGATGCGTTCAAAGTCGCTGCGCGGAATGAGCTTGAGTATTTGGCTGAATATGCCGCATGATGCTTTCACGTTGGGTCTCCTTCGGTCAGGGTTGGGTGGGTTTGGTGATTCACCCGTACCCTACACCTTGGGATGATCCAACGCCTTATTCTGTTTTGGACAAGAGTGATAAAGACTGTAAACAAGCAAATAATTGTGGCGGTATATTTGACGGTATATGTGTTTTTATAAACCAATCAGAAGTATGTAAATAAGGCGTTGTGCTGAATGATTCAATAGCACCTATCCCAAACGCAGTAAAGGAAAGCCCCGCCGGTCGGGGCTTTTTTTGTCCGGACTGTTAGCACTTAATTCGAATTCGGCTGAGAGCCATCTTCCCAGCTTCGCGGCGGGTTTGTTTTTGGATTCTTCCAGCCTTTTTTCCAGCCGATTTCTGCGTTGATGCATGACTGCATGAGGTCCGCGGCTTCTTTTTGCTGACGGCACCACTTTCTTTGCTCTGTTGTTTCGGTTTTCCAGTGCACCTCGTACCACTGCACGCTGTGACCGCCATACGGGCCTTCATTGCTGACATGGCTTACTTCTTCCTCCGGTGTCTCCTCAGATGAAGAGCATGCAGACAAAATACTTGCTGTAATCAGTACGGTTGCTATAACGATTGCCCTGTTCATTGTTTCCGGCTCCCTGTTTTTGGCACATCTAACGTTAAAGGAAAATAAATCTTCGCGTGATCGAGTGGGTGAAATTTAGCATGAAACTCTCTGCAAGCCGTGTGGAGTCTGGCAAAACGGCAGCAGCAGGAGGCAAAAAACGGATTTTCGCGGGCGGTGAAGAGGGTGCGCATTGAGGTGTGTTCCATTGGATCTACTTTGCTGGACAAGTCATGGCGCTGGCGACGCATTCCTTGATTTGCAGGGTTCCTGTCTTGTTCCATACCTTCAGTCCCGGGTCCGCTGTGTGTGCCTCGCCCGGTGCGAGGGTAACGGATTTGCACGGGGGCGAACTTTAAGGGAGTCGCGCAGAGCATGTCAATCCCGCTGCCAGGGCTTTGCCGGATGAGGGTGGCGGGTTGCAGCGGTATAATGCGCGCGGTCCTTGTGGTTTAACTTTGTGGTGGAGTCTCCTTGTTCAAGCTCATCGGTGTTGTTGCAGGTTATTACTTTTTCGGTTTCATCGGGGCGCTCGTCGGCCTGTTTCTCGGCTCGGTCATCGACCGTATCCGCGCGTTCGGTCAGGGAGCGCTGAACCCTTTGCAGAATTCGATCCGGCAGACGGTGTTCCTGGAGACGGTGTTCATTTCGATGGGCAAGCTGGCGAAGGCGGACGGGCGAGTCTCGGAGGAGGAAATCGCGCATGTCGAGCAGTTCATGCAGAAATTGGGCATGACAGCGGAGCATCGCCAGCAGGCCATTGCCTGGTTCAAACAGGGTACAGCACCGGAATTCGATATCGAGCCGGCCTTCCGCAAGTTCATGTCTGTCTGTGGCCACACGCGCAACCTGAAAGAGATGCTGCTGATCTATCTGATCGTCATGGCGTTGGCAGATGGGCACTACCATTTGGCGGAAGAGAAGCTGCTCTCGGATATCGCCGGACACTTGGGCTATGGCCCGGAAGCGTTCAAGCGCTTGCTGGACATGGTGGTGAACCAGACTCATTTTGCCGGCGGACAGGTGAGCACCGAGGCGGCACTGGACGATGCCTACAAGGCATTGGGTGTAACGAAGGACAACACGGATGCGGAGATCAAGCGCGCCTGGCGCAAGCTGATGAGCCAATACCACCCGGACAAACTGATGGGGCAGGGCATGCCGGACGACATGATCAAGATGGCGACCGAGCAGGCGAAAGACATTCAACTCGCCTACGACCTGATCAAGAAGAAGCGGAATCTTTGAAAAAATCATTAGCCACGGATGAGCACTGATAAACACGGATAAAATTTTGTGTTGAACTGGGTTGTTGCCTCAGTGAAAGACTGAGGGCAAGATTTGCTGCACTCTCTTTTTATCTGTGAAAATCCGTGTTCATCCGTGGCTCAACTGCCTGGTTTCGGGTTGAACTGCAATTTATGGATTGGAGCGTTCTTCTGTTCAGCGCGGTTCGATCTGCCACAAGTGCTGTGCCACGGAGAACCACGCGCCGAGCCAGCCGAGATAGGCCGAGAAGACGAGCAGGGTGAGGCTGTCGGCGGGCGTGAGCGGTTGCAGGGCGAAGCTGCTGGCATACAGGCTGGCCAGCTCGACGAGCGAGGCGTTCAGCGCATACAGCATCCCGGAAACCAGCAACCATGCGCCGACACCGCCCAATAATCCCTGCAGCATGCCGAAATAAAGAAATGGGCGGCGAATGAAGGCATCGGTGGCACCGATAAGTTTGGCGACCTCGATCTCCTGGCGCCGGGTCAGAATCTGCAAACGGATGGTGTTGAAGGTGATCGCAACCAGAGCGAAGCTCAGCAGGGCCGCCAGCAATGCAACTGCCAGACGTCCGAAATCCAGGATGGCTTCCAGTTTGCGCAACCAGTCCGAATCGAGTTTGGCATTCTCGACACCGGCGCCGGCCTGTAACTCGTTGCGCAGCGCTTCGAGCGTGGCCGGGTCTCTGCTTTTGGGATGAACGATAAAAGCATCCGGCAAAGGATTTTGCGCCAGTCCGTCAATCACATCCGCCATTCCCGTGCTCTGGCGCAATTGTTTCAGCGCGGCATCGCGCGCAATGAATTCCACCGTTTCAATCGCCTCGTGCCGGCGCAATTTGTCGCCCAGTTTGCCGATCTCGGCAGGGCTCGTGCTGCTGGCAAGATAAAGGCTGATCTGCGGTTTGGCGCCGAGTCGGGCATCCAGTGTCTGCATACTTTGCAGCAGGATGTAGCCACCGACGGGCAGGCTCAAGGCGATGCCGATGACGAGGATGCTGAACAGGGATGCCCCCGGGGTCAGCCGCAGGCGTTGCAGCGTCCCGCGCAGTACCCGCAGGTGTTCGCGCAGCGCGTTCATTGCAATTCCCCTTGCTTCAGGTGCAGCGCGCGCGCCGGAAATTTTGCCAGCACCCCTTCGTCGTGGGTGGAGATAACGAGTGTTGCGCCGACCTGATGGAAAGACTGGAAAATCGCCATGATCTCGTGCGCATACTCGGCATCGAGATTGCCGGTCGGCTCGTCCGCCAGCAGGATGGTGGGACGATTGACGATGGCACGGGCGATGCACAGGCGTTGTTGTTCGCCGCCGGAAAGCGCGATGGGGTTGGCTTTTTCGCGCGCCAGCAGCCCGACCTTGTCCAACGCGGCGTGCACGCGTTTCGCCGCCGCGCGTGGATCGAAGCCGCAAATCTGCAGCGGCAGCAACACATTATCGAATGCGCTGCGGTCGAACAGCAGTTTGTGATCCTGAAAGATCAGGCCGATGTTGCGGCGCAAAGCCGGGATCGCCTCGCGTTTAATGGCGCGAATATTCTGTCCTTTGACCAGCACGCTGCCGTTGGTCGGGCGTTCGATGGCGGCAATAAGTTTGAGCAGCGTGCTCTTGCCCGCGCCGGAGTGTCCGGTGAGATAGACCATCTCGCCTTCGGCAATGCCGAAGCTGACATCCTTCAGCGCTTCATGGCCGCCGGGGTAACGTTTATAGACCTGATTGAACTGGATCATTTGGAAAACTATTTAGCCACAGGGGACACAGAGAAATTAGCTTCAATATTCGTAGCTGTGCAAGTATAAGCAATTGCTGTCATCTCTGTGTCCTCTGTGATCTCTGTGGCTAACAGGGGTTAAGTCTCCAATCCAAGCAAAGCAGAAACAAACTCTTCCGCGACGAAAGGCCGCAGATCGTCCACGCCTTCGCCCACGCCGATGAAACGCACGGGGATCGGATGCGCACTGGCGATGGCGGCGATGACCCCGCCTTTGGCCGTGCCGTCGAGCTTGGTCAGCACCAGCCCGGTCACGCCGAGTGCGGCATCAAAGGCCTTGACCTGCGACAGCGCGTTCTGTCCGGTGTTGGCATCCAGCACCAGCAGCACTTCATGCGGCGCATCGGGCATTACCTTGGCCATGACGCGCTTCACTTTTTTGATCTCTTCCATCAGGTGCGCCTGGGTGGTCAGGCGGCCGGCGGTGTCGGCCAGCACGATGTCGATGCCGCGCGCCTGCGCCGCCTGCACCGCGTCGAAGATGACGGCGGCGGCATCGCCGCTTTGCTGCGCGATGACGGTGACGTTGTTGCGCTTGCCCCATTCCTGCAGCTGTTCGCGCGCGGCAGCGCGGAAAGTGTCGCCCGCGGCCAGCAATACCGATTTGCCCTGGTTCTGAAAATGCCGGGTCAATTTACCGATGGAGGTGGTTTTGCCCGCGCCGTTGACCCCGCACAGCATGATGACGAAAGGTTTGTGCATTTCGGTCTGCAGGGGCTGTGCCAGCGGGGCGAGCAACTTCTGCAGCGCTTGTGCCAGCGCCTCCCGCAGTTGTCCGGCTTCGTGCAGATTCTGTTCCTTGACCTGGCGCCGCACATCGGCCAGCAGGCGCCGGGTTGCGTCCATGCCCACGTCGGCGGTAATGAGAACGGTCTCCAGTTCTTCGTACAATTCGTCGTCGATCTTGCCGCCGGGAACCAGCAGGGCGGACAACTGTCCACCGGTACGCGCCAGACCGGCGGTCAGACGCGTCAGCCAGCTTTTTGATTCGGGGGTTGCAGGTGTTTTTTTCAGGAAACTAAACATGCAGGCGTATTCAGCAGTGAATGAAATGTCGCATAATGCGCCCCCATTTTAACGGTTCTAACGGTTCTGGATGAGATATATGAGACTTTATGCGTTATGTCTGGGTTTACTGCTTGCCGCCACCGCGCAGGCGGAAGTGTTCGAGACCACGTTGCAGAATGGGCTGAAGGTGGTGGTCAAGGAAGACCATCGTGCGCCGACCGTGGTGCAACAAATCTGGTATCGCGCCGGCAGTATGGATGAGCGTACCGGTGTCACCGGGGTGGCGCATCTGCTGGAACACATGATGTTCAAGGGGACGAAGTCGGTGCCGGCCGGTGAATTTTCGCGGCGTATCGCGGCGGCGGGCGGACGCGAGAATGCTTTTACCAGCTATGATTACACTGCCTATTTCCAGCAGTTGCACAAATCGCAACTGCCGCTGGCGATGGAGCTGGAAGCCGACCGCATGCACAACCTGGTGTTGGGCAAACAGGAGTTTGACAAAGAGATCAGAGTGGTGATGGAAGAACGCCGCTGGCGCACCGATGACGATGCGCATGCCTTGCTCGATGAGCGCCTGATGGCGACCGCCTACCAGGAGCATCCCTACCGCAACCCCGTTATCGGCTGGATGAACGATCTGGAGAACATGACGGTTGCGGATGCGCGTGAGTGGTACAAGACCTGGTATGTGCCGAACAATGCGACGCTGGTGATCGCCGGCGATGTCAACGCCCAAGATGTCTTTGCGCTGGCGCAGCGTTATTACGGGCGTATCCCGGCGGGCAAGTTGTTGCCGCGCAAGCCCTATCTGGAACCGGCGCAGCGCGGCATCAAGCGCATGGTGGTCAAGGCCCCGGCTGAACTGCCGCATCTGGTCATGGCCTATCACGCACCGACCCTGCGCGATGTGGAAAACGACTGGCGGCCTTATGCGTTGTCGGTGCTGGCCGGCGTGCTGGATGGCAACGACTCGGCCAGGCTGAACCGGGTGCTGGTACGCGAGCGGCAGGTGGCAAACAGTATCGGCGCGAGCTACGCCAATACCTCGCGCGGGCCGACCCTGTTCTCGCTGGAAGCGACACCCGCTCCCGGCAAGGAGCTGAATGAACTGGAGGCGGCGCTGCGCGAACAGTTGCAACTGATCGTGCGCGAGGGTGTGAGCGAGGAAGAATTGCGGCGGGTGCGCGCCCAGGTCGCGGCCGCCGAAGTGTACAAACTGGATTCGGTGTTTTATCAGGCGATGCAGATCGGACAGATGGAGAGCATCGGACTGTCGCACCGCAGTCTGCCGCTGATGTTGCAGAAACTGCAGGCGGTGACGGCAGAACAGGTGCAGCAGGTGGCACGCGAGATTTTGCAGGATGACCAATTGACGATAGCCGTGCTCGATCCGCAACCGTTGAGTGGTGAACCGAAGAAAAAAATGGAGATGCAGCATGCGCACTAGACTGATTTCTTTATTGCTGCTGTGCGGTCTGGCGGGCAGCGCTTGGGCCACGCCGCAGATCCAGCACTGGCAGGCACCCAGCGGCGCCCGCGTCTATTTTGTCGAAGACCACAATCTGCCGATGCTCGATGTCGCGGTGAATTTTCCCGCCGGCAGCGCCCGTGATGCGGCGGACAAGATCGGCGTGGCCGGGTTGACCCACGGCTTGCTCGATCTGGGGACGCAGGAGCTGAGCGAGGATGACATTGCACGCGGTTTGGCCGATGTCGGTGCGCGGATGGCCGGTGACTTTGACGCGGACCGTTCCGGATTGTCGCTGCGCACCTTGAGCAACGAGACAGAGCGCGAGGCAGCGCTCGCCATCATGGCGGCTGTGTTGCAGCATCCTGCATTTCCGCAGGCGGTGCTGGAGCGCGAGAAGAATCGGCTGATTGCCAGCTTGCGCGAAGCGGAAACCAAGCCCGAATTTCTGGCGGAGCGCGCCTTCGGACAGGCTGTGTTCGGTTCCCATCCTTACGGCTGGCAAACCGGCGTGAGCGATGTGGAGAAGATACAGCGCGACGATCTGGCGAATTTTTATCGCACGCACTATGTCGCAGGCAATGCGGTGGTGGCGCTGATGGGCGATGTGTCGCGGCAACAGGCGGAAGCGATTGCGCAACGCCTGACGGCGAATCTGCCGCAAGGAACAGGGGCATCCGCATTGCCGGCGGTGGCGATGAAGATCGCCGCATCCGAACAGCGCATCGCGCATCCAGCGAGTCAGAGCCATATCCTTATCGGCACACCGGGCATCGCGCGCAACGATGCAGACTACTTCCCGCTCTACGTCGGCAACTACATTCTGGGCGGTGGCGGATTCGTGTCGCGCCTGATGAAAGAGGTGCGCGAGAAGCGTGGCATGGCTTACAGCGCTTATAGCTACTTCATGCCGATGCAACAGCCGGGAGCGTTCCAGATCGGCTTGCAGACCAAGAAGGAACAGGTCGATGAGGCGTTGCAGGTGGTGCGCCAGACCTTGCAGTCCTTCATTCAGCAGGGCATAACGGCACAGGAATTGCGTGCCGCCAAACAGAATATCATCTACGGTTTTCCGTTGCGCATCGACAGCAACGGCAAGATTCTCGGTTACTTGAGCCTGATTGGTTTCTACAGCTTGCCATTGACTTATCTGGATGATTTTCCGCAGCAGATCGAACGCGTCACGGTCGGCGATATTAACGATGCGTTCCGGCGGCGTATCGACCCGGACGCGATGGCGACGGTGATCGTCGGCACCCCGGAATAGAAAAATAACAACTCGCCGCGGATGAACACGGATGTTCACGGATAAGTTTGTGTTGATTGTCTTTATCCGTGTTCCATCTGTGAAAATCTGTGGCTAAGCAAGGGGTCGGAAAATAAACAAGGTACGCATCATCGGCGGCACCCATCGCAGCCGCATCATTCACTTTCCGGACAGCAGCGGATTGCGTCCCACGCCCGACCGGGTGCGTGAGACGCTGTTCAACTGGCTGGGGCAGACGCTGTATGGCAAGCGCTGTCTTGACCTGTTCGCCGGCAGCGGCGCGCTCGGTTTCGAAGCCGCTTCGCGCGGCGCGGCAGAGGTGGTGCTGGTGGAAAGTAACCCTGACGTATTCAAGGCATTACAGGACAATGCGGAAAAATTGGCGCTGGGCAAGGTAGCCTTGCACTGCGAGGATGGGCTAAAATTCGCGACTCGGGCCAATGGCGCATTTGATATCGTGTTTCTCGATCCCCCGTTCCAGAGCGATTTTCTGTCGCGACTGCTGCCGCGACTGGCGGATTTGCTGGCACCGGGCGCGGTGGTTTATGCCGAAAGCGGGAGCGCCTTCGATCCCGGCACGGGCTGGCAAATTCTGAAACAGGGCAAGGCTGGCGCAGTACATTACCGATTAATGGCACACAGAGAAGAATGATAAGAGTCGTCTATCCGGGTACGTTCGATCCCATCACGCGCGGGCATGAGGATGTGGTGCGCCGCGCCGCCGGGCTGTTTGGCGAGGTGATCGTGGCCGTCGCGGCGAGCCGGGTGGCCACGCTGTTTTCGCTTGACGAGCGCGTGGCGATGGCGCGCGAAGTGTTTGCAGATTTTCATAACGTCAAAGTCGACGGCTTTGACGAATTGCTGATGAAGTATGTGCGCGAGAAGGATGCGCGGGTGGTGCTGCGCGGCTTGCGCGCGGTGTCTGATTTTGAATATGAATTTCAGATGGCGGGCATGAACCGTAATCTGTATCCCGATGTCGAGACGGTGTTCCTGACTCCGTCAGAGCGCTACACCTTCATCTCCGCCAGCATGGTGCGCGAGATCGCGCGCTTCGGTGGCGATGTGAGCAAGTTCGTATCGCCTTCGGTCGAGGCGAGATTGAAAGACAAAAAATCAACCAAAGGAGAGTAGTCATGGCACTGATCATCACCGATGAATGTATCAACTGCGACGTGTGCGAGCCGGAATGCCCGAACGACGCCATTTCGCAAGGCGACACCATCTACATCATCGACCCGAATAAATGCACGGAATGCGTGGGGCATTACGACACCCCGCAATGTGTCGAAGTTTGCCCGGTCGATTGCATTCCCAAAGATCCCAACCACGTCGAAAGCAAGGAACAACTGCAAGCCAAGTACGAGAGGCTGATGGCGGCCAAAGGCAAGTAACCCTCCATCGCTGATTCAGCCACGAGCTTGCACCACGCTGTCTCTCATTTCTGGCATCGCGTCCCGCTGATCGCCCGTCTGGTCGGCGCGGTCTTGCTGACGGTGGCGCTGGTCGCTTCGGTGCGCACCGGGCTGTTGGCGCAGGAAGCGAAGTCGTTTGCGCAAGCGCGCCTGGCCGAAGAGTTGGCGGTGGTGCAGGCTGTCGTGCCGGCAGAGCTGATCGAGGAGTTGCAGCGGGGTAATCGCGGGGTCGTCGAACGCTTTCTGCAACAGCAAATGGATGCACGCCCGGATCTGTTTGAGTTGTCCTGGCGCGCGCCCGATGGCACGCGCATCACGGCGATCGATCACTCCCCGTCCGCCGAACATGCCCCAGCCTGGTTCGTCGCGCGCATAGGCGTGTCGCTGCCGCCAACCGTCATTCCTTTGCAGGCGGACGGTAGCGATCACGGCACGCTGACCATCCGTTTCGATCCGGCGCATGCGCTGGGTGTCGCCTGGCAACAAATCCTCAACCAGGTCAAGGCCGTGGCAGCCGTGTTGCTGGCCATCACGCTGGTGTCCTGGCTGGTCCTGCGCTCCACGCTGCGCGGCTTGCGCGAGCTGGAGAAGGCCTCGCGGGCGTTTGAATCCGGTGACCATGCCGTCCGTGCGCCGCTGTATGGTGTACCGGAATTGCGCGCCACCACCATGGCGTTCAATGCGATGGCACACCAGATCGCGCAGCTGGTGCAAACCATTCAGGCGGAAAAGACACAGGCACAAGTCACCCTGGCATCGATCGGCGATGCGGTCATCACCACCGACGCCGAGGGTCGCATCTCTTTCCTGAATGCGGTGGCGGTCCGGCTCACCGGCTGGATGCTGGAAGAGGCTGTGGGCAGGCCGCTGGCGGAAATTTTTCACATCATCAACGAGGCGACGCGCATGCGCGTGGAGAACCCGGTCGAACTGGTCTTGCTTCACGGCAAAACGGTGAGTCTCGCCAATCACACCGTGCTCATCAGCCGCGATGGAAACGAGTATTGCATTGAGGATTCCGCCGCACCGATTCGTCTGCCGGATAGCACGCTGATCGGCTGTGTGCTGGTGTTTCACGATGTGACGGACAAGAAAAAACTGCTCAATGCGGTGCAATGGCAGGCCGGACACGACGCATTGACCGGCCTGCCCAACCGCGCTTTGCTGTCCGACCGTTTTGAGCGCGCGCTGGCTTCAACACAGCGACAGAACAAACTGCTGGGCGTATGCCTGCTCGATCTGGACGGTTTCAAACCGGTGAACGACCGCTATGGGCACGAGGTGGGCGACCGCCTGCTGGTGGAAATTGCGCGCCGCCTGGAAAACAATTTGCGCAGCGAGGACTCGGTCGCGCGGCTGGGCGGCGACGAATTCGTGTTGCTGCTCGGCGATGCGAGCACTGTGGAGGAAATCTATGCTGCTGCGCAGCGTATCCTCGATGCCATTGCCGCACCCTGTTGCCATGAGGTGGGTGCCATCGCCATTTCGGCGAGTATTGGGCTGACGGTCTATCCTTTCGATGAAGCAGACAGCGACACCCTGTTGCGCCATGCCGATCAGGCCATGTACCAGGCCAAGCAAATGGGGCGCAGCCGCTTCCATCTGTTCAATGTGTCAGAGAATCATGAAACACAGGCGGCACATAGCAGCCTGTTGCGCCTGCGCGAGGCATTGCGGGCGGATGAACTGGTGCTGCATTACCAGCCCAAAGTCAATCTGCGCAACGGCAGTGTGATCGGGATGGAAGCTTTGCTGCGCTGGCAGCATCCGCAGGACGGCTTGATCCCGCCCCTGGATTTTCTGCCTCTGGCGGAACAGACCGACCTCATCGTGGACATCGGCGAGTGGGTGATCGAGCGAGCATTGCGCCAAATGGAGCAATGGCAGGCGACGGGCACGGCGTGGCCGGTGAGCGTGAATATCGCCGCGCACCATTTTCAGCGCGAGGATTTCGCGCCGCGATTGGCACAGATCCTGACGCGCCATCCGGCGCTGTCGCCCGCGCTGCTGGAGATCGAGATTCTGGAGTCGGTGGCGCTCGATGACCTGCAGCGGGCGAACGACCAGATCGCCGTCTGTCAGCGCCTCGGCGTGAGTTTTGCGCTGGACGATTTTGGTACCGGCTACTCTTCCTTGAGCTACCTCAAGCATCTTCCGGTGGAAACACTGAAGATCGACCAATCCTTCGTGCGCGACATGCTGGATGACGAGCAGGACATCACGATCGTGGAAGCGGTGATCGGCTTGGCGCAACTGTTCAATCGTTCGGTCATCGCCGAAGGCGTCGAATCCTCCGAGCATGGCGTATTGCTGATGCGGTTGGGCTGTGATGAGGCGCAGGGTTACGGTATCGCGCGCCCGATGCCGGCATCACAGGTGGCTGACTGGGCGCGCCAGTATCGTCCCGATCCAGATTGGGCGCTGTGGGCGGATGCGCGCTGGGAGATCAGCGACGTGCCGCTCCTGGTGGCGCAACACGACCACCTTCAATGGGTCAGGCGCGTCACACTGGCCGTGGAGAATGCACCGCTGGGGCTGTCCGCAGCGGAGCTGAAAAGTCATCACCAGTGCCGCTTTGGCCATTGGTATTACGGACATGGCCAGGCGACCTACGGCCACCTGCCGGAGTTTGCCGCGATTGAACCGGTGCATGTGCGGGTGCACGAAACCGGCGCGGAGATCATCCGGCTGCGCGACGTCGGTGAGATCGAACGCGCGCGCGAACTGTGCAGCACGCTGCTTGGCCTGAAGGATCAGATCCTGGTGCTGACCCATGCCTTGCAGGTGGCGGTGTTGTCCAGAACTCCGCGCGATTGAACCGTTGGCATCCGCTATTGCCTGGAACGTGGGGGCGCGCCTGTATCGGTCCCGGATTGTTCAATAGAACCAAGGATCCTTGTGGGAGCGCAGTTGATTGCGCGATAGGGGGTAGCCAACCCCCGTCGCCCGATGAATCGGGCCTCCAAAAAATGGATCATCCTGGCAAAAGCATTCTCACGCGGAGACGCGGAGAACGCGGAGTAAAACCAAACTGCGGCCACGACACGGTGCGGCGGAGCCGACGGGTGCGGGAGTGGCCGCATTGCATCTCCTCCCGCAAACGGCCGACTTCGTCGGTAACGTGTCGGAGGTGCTGCGGCCACGACACGGTGCGGCGGAGCCTTCAGATGTAGGAGCGGCTTCAGCCGCGAAGGATATCGCCAGCAAGCTGGCTCCTACGCACGTGTCGGAGTCCTCTGGTGCGGGAGCGGGTGCAATCTTTTTGAATTTCCCCGCGTTCTCCGCGTCTCCGCGTGATCAACTGCTGTTTCTGGGATTATTCGGATTGACAGCAGAACAAGCGTTCTCTATGCTGCGCAGCACGTTCGTTCTGTTTGGGTGCTGCCATGACCGATTTCACGCCTGCCAATGCCAGAGATGTCGAGTACCTTGCCAAGCTGCAAGACTATTACGCCGACTGGAAGAGTATTCCCTCCTACGCTGCGCTGTGCGAAGTATTTGGCATTGCCTCCAAATCCTGGGTCAAGGCGATTCTGGATCGGCTGGGTGAGGCCGGTTTCATCGAGCGCACGCCCGACGGCATGTGGATCCCGACCAGTCAATTCTTTGCGCGTCCGCTGGCGGATGCTTCGGTTCCGGCCGGCATGCCGGTCATGGTGAGTGCGACCCAGGGCGAATACCATGTCATCGACGAGATGCTGGTTGATACGCCTTCAAAGACCACGCTGATCAAGGTGAAGGGCGATTCAATGAGCGGTGCCGGCATTCACGACGGCGATGTGGCGGTGGTGGAAAAACGTGATCTGGCCAATGTCGGCGATATTGTGGTTGCCATCGTGGACGGCGAATTCACCTTGAAGACGTTGGAAAAAGAACGCGGCAAATTCATCCTGCGTCCGGAAAATCCTGCCTACCCCATCATTCGCCCGCACGGGACGCTGGAGATCTTTGGCG
>Ga0210009_1002599_pt1 | contig 12882 bp, 9 predicted proteins | sample CryGeyCG2114_065_FD_185457 | JGI IMG/M metagenome (GOLD analysis project Ga0210009, IMG submission 185457) | Groundwater microbial communities from aquifer - Crystal Geyser CG12_big_fil_rev_8/21/14_0.65 (SPAdes) (version 2) | ecosystem: Environmental > Aquatic > Deep subsurface > Groundwater ... | reverse complement strand
TGTAGGGTCTGGCCACTTAGGCGAACGAAGTAATGATAAACGAATTACATTGCCTTTAATATCATAACCGTATTTGTTCTTATTTAATAAACTAACACCGTAACCATCAGCGGAAAGATCAGCCCAACGCAATGCAGGCACTTCCCATTTGCCTTTGTCCCATTGTTTTTCGAGAGTAGTAGAACGTTTTATAAACGCATAAGGAATTTCATACGATGCTTCATCGCTTTTTACAGAAACAGGGAAGGCAACTTTAAGCATTGTTTTTTCTTCCCACCATTCGATGTTTGTTACAAAATCTACGCGGTTAATTCCATCGTAAAGTACAACGTCTTGTTCTGCAAAACTCGACGGAAAATATTCTGTTGGATATTCTTTCTTCGCACCGGGCTTTAAGTAATCGTGATATGCTTTTAATTTTATCATAACGTTGCCTGCATCGGCAATTTCAATTTTTCTGAATGTTGATGGATATTCAACCCCCGTTAGTCCGATATTCCACGCATCCCAAGCGGTTGGTTTATCTTCTAAAAGTTGAAGTTTATTTCCTTCCTCCGATAAAATATTTTTATCATTTTTTTTATCATAAATCTGTTTAACCCAGCCTGTGGAGGAGTCAAGCTTGACTTTGAAGAATTCATTTTCAACAAATGAATCGCTGTAAGTTAAAGAAGATTTATTTTGCGATGATTTTTGATTTCTGAGTTCATAAACTTTATATCCGAGAGAAGGAACGTCTTTAGCAAGAAAGATTATTTGATTATCATATCTTCCTACATGCAAATACTGAATTGGGATTTCATCTCCTTCGCTATTAAAAACCGCATAGTCGTTTTCGTCTCCTTCCGGCAGTTGAATTGCAGCAATATCAGTTCTCTTCCATGAAAGCGGATTGTAAACCGTAATTTGTTTTCCATTCTTAATGAACGAAGTATTAATCTGCCGGGAAATAAAACTTAATGCATTGTTCAAGTTAACCGATCCAATTTTTTTTGCTTCGGCATAGTCTTGTTCGGCGTCAAAATAAACTTCACGAATGCTTGAGCCGGGAAGTATATCGTGGAATTGGTTGAACATCACGATCTTCCATGCATCGTCAATATCTTCACTCACGTATTTTTTACCGAGAGTAGAAGCTATAGAAGAAAACTTTTCTGTATTTGTTAAAAGCATTTCGCTTTCACGATTATTCTTTTTTGTATTTGCCTGTGTTGTAAATGTGCCGCGGTGATATTCGAGATAAAGTTCGCTGTTCCAAACCGGCAAGCCGGTAGGATCCTGCTGTTTTAAATATTCGAGATAATTAGTTGCTGTGTTAAATTCTATGTTTGGATAGATGTCAAACTCTTTAAGTTTATCGATCTTCTTCATCATTTCGATAGAGGGTCCGCCTCCGTGATCGCCAACTCCAAAAAGAACACATAATTTTGTAAAACTTGTATTTGCCTCAAACTGGCGAAGCTGATCAACGAGTCCGTAAGGATTATCAATTGTGTTTACATAACCGAACGGAAAGTATGTTAGTATGCGCGAACCGTCGGGACCTTCCCACCAAAAAACACGGTGTGGGAAAACGTTGGTGTCATTCCACCCAATCTTTTGAGTGATGAATGCATCAATGCCAGCGTTAAGATAAAATTGCGGCATGTTCCAATTATAACCGAATGAATCAGGGTTCCAACCAATCGGCGCTTTTTTACCAAAAGTTTTTTCGAAATATTTTTGAGCGTATAGCAGCTGCCTTGACCATGATTCTCCCGATGGCAAGTTGCAATCAGGCTCAACCCATAAACCGCCGACAATTTCCCATCGTCCTTCATCATACTTTTGTTTTATCTTTGCAAAAAGATCGGGATAATATTTTTGCATCCATTCGTACATTGCCGCCTGACTTTGCACATAAGTAAAATCAGGGCGCGCTTCAAACATATTCATCACAGATGAAAAAGTTTTATTACAAACTTCAATGGTTTCTTTCTTACGCCACAGCCAGGCGGCATCAATATGAGCGTTTGCCGTGAATTGAAGAGTAAATTGCTTTGCATAATCTGCAATAGGTGTAAATTGTTTACGCACCTTTTCAACCGATGAAGAGAACTTATCTATTTTTCCTTTTTCGAGCGCCGCCACATCGACATCAAGCGCAAGTTTTTGAAGAAGAGCATTGAGCCTTTTCTTTTCATCTTTATTCATCCTCGATTTGTCTATGCCAGGATCAACTTTAACTCTATCGTTGCGTTGATATGTATCGAAGCTCAATAATTTTTGTCCGGTACGCAAACTCAAAACAAGGTTCTTTACACTTTCGCGGACTGGAGATTCTTCACCGAAATCGAGTTCAGCGCGTATTAATCTTAACGGACCGCCCGTGTTATGCGCTTTAATCAGCACAACAAATTCATCACCCGGTTTTGAATTTTCGGCAATTAAAAACTCACCGCTCCAGGGGATGTTTCCGATGAACTTACCGTTAACGTACAATTCGCCGTAGTCATCAACTTCAAAAAGCATTTTCATTTTTCCGTGAACCGGCAGCCCGCCTAAGTATTCGGGCAGTGTGATAACTTTACGCAGCCAGCATGAATCGGGATAAATATTTTCATCTAATTTAACAATGGGAAATTCAGTATCATCAAAAGCAGCTTTACTAAGTTCTGCAATGCCAAGGGAAATGTTTTCTGTGTAATGCCAGTTATCGTAAGAAGCGGTGCTAAGCTGAACAAGTTTATCGGTTACTCTATCAACGTTTGTTTGTGCTGTAATTAGACATGCCAAAATTATTACAAAGATTGAAGTTAATTTTTTCATAAAACTCATATCAATTTAAATTAAGAATATCCTGTCGGGTCAAGTTGCTTTTATCATCAATATCGAATCATTGTTTAGAAAAATGTTTATACAACATCCAGGTAAGTATAATAGATATCAACAGTACTACGCCGGGAATTATTATACCAAGACTCGGGTCGCCAATCGGCTGCCGCTCTGCCTGGAGCAATGTTAGTAATTTCATTTCACTCTCCTTCTTTATGATGTTTACGGTAAGAATGCCATGCAAGCAGCAATCCTAAAAACGAAGCTATATAGGCAATTGACATGCCTATCACCATTGCAAATCCTTTATCCATTTTTTTTCTCCCAGCGTACTTTTCGCTCAAGTTCTTCTAAATATTCGCGTTGACGTTTTTCATATTCACTTGAAATCATTTTTAATTTTGGGTCAATAACGTAGTGCATCAAAATAGTTAATACTATTCCAATTGCAAGAGTTATAAAGCCAATTGGTAAAAGTAAAATACTTAAGCCTGTACCGATGCTTAAAAAGATATAAGCAAGCGGCGACAACACAATTGTTATCCAATCTTCTTTTGTCCATTCATCCGCATGAACGGGATCCCAATCTCTTCTTATAAAAGCCATCGTCAAACTCCTTTCAAAGATATTTTTTCAAGTTCATGAAGCAGCCCGAGGCGCTCGGCTTCTTTGCGTACGGGTTTCCACCAGCCAATGGGACGCGACATAACATAATATTTGACAAGATGATTCATATCCTCCGGTTTCGTAAAAAATGTTACCGGCAAATAAATTAATGCGCCGAGAAGCATAAGCAGCCAGAACTGCTGATAGTCGGGCAAAGACGGAATGATACCGAAATGAGGAAGTATCCAGACAACAAGCCAGCTTAGTCCAAGGTTGGCAATCCACGATGATAAATATCCCCACGCGTTAAATCGCCACCATACAACCTGAAGAATATTTGGCAGCCACACACCGGCAGCCATTAACCACAAAGCAAAAATAAGCCAGCTTGTAATTTCTTCCATCATCAAACCATAAAAGAATGAACCGACAAGAAGCACAAATGTGGCAACTCTTCCAACCCAGACCAATTCCTTTTCGGTAGCTTTTGGTTTGAAGTAATGAAGATACAAATCGTGCGTAAAGTACATAGCGCCAAGATTTAAATGCGTTGATATAGTTGAAATATGAATTGCAATTATTGCAGCGAAGAAAAATCCGACCATGCCTGCAGGAAGATAATCGAAACCAAGACGGAACCAGCCAAGCTCATATTCAGAAGCATTTGAAATATTTGGGAAGAGAACAAAAAAAGCAAGCACGGCAATTGCCCAAACGGAATTGCGAATAAGCACGAACGCAGTCCCCCACCAAATACTATAACTTGCATCGCGTACCGTTTTAGCCGATTGAATACGCTGTGCTTCGGCGTACCAATCAATGCTTGTTCCCATTCCGAAGCCGCCAAGTATGGCAATGAACATCATCGTTATAAACCAGGCAATAGGGAAGTCACCCGTAAACCATCCTGAAAAAGCAAAAGGATTTAATTTTTCGGAAAGACCCATGTCGCCAAGTTTGCTAACAATTTCGCCCTGACCGCCGGCAGCCGCAATACCCCAGCCGGAAACAATTATGATTACGGCAAACGCAATTATTCCCTGCTGAAAATCTGCCATAATCACTCCCCAATAACCTGCGGCGAGCACATAGATAGCACAAACAGATGAGAATAAAATTAAACCAACCCACAAATCCCAGCCGAAAATGTAATTACAAACTTTTCCCATTGCCATGCCCACCCAGCCAAGAATGAACATATTCATAAACACCTGCCAGCCGGAAATCCACCCTCGAAGCATTTCTGCGCCAAGCCCGCCAAAGCGGAGAGTATTCCATTCAGCTTGAGTGTATGCAAGCGAGCGTCTAAAAATTCGTGTTGATACAAAGGCGCTAATTGCGCACCACGCAGAAAAAAAAGTGTACCAGATACCTGCAAATCCATAACGGTAAATCACGCCTGTAACCCACATGGGAGTATCTGTAGCGGTGTGTGTTGCATAAACTGAAGAAGCGGGCAGCCACCACGGAAGTCCGCGTCCCGCAAGGAAAAAATCGGATTCGGAACGTTTGCCAAGCCGGTAAAACAAAATTCCGGAGCCTACCATAACAAGAACGAATAGAACTATCCAAAGCCAATCGAGGAATTCAAATGTTACCATTAGCGCTCCAAAAAAAGTGAAAGTAATTTGCCATTAAAGCAAAGGAAGGATACAGAAATATTATTAAGAAAAAGTAATTCAAATTAAACTAAATCTTTTGTTACAATTTATTTATTGGAAAAATATGTATCGGTAGTTTTGTAATCAAGTTAGGAGAAGTTTAATTTTTTTGTGATTGGAAAAATAATTTGATTAATGCGTTTATCTAAATCTTCGATATATCCCGCCCCAAATTGATTTCAAGATTATAATTAAACTCCCTGCGGGATTAGTCAGCCACCGGAAAGATTACAAAGCGGAATATATGCTTTGAAGCAATTCTTACGTTGAAATTTAAAATATATTATAAAATGTGAGGCGCATGATGTATTGTTTTTATTTAAAGTTTAAATTTAAGATGAAGAAAAAATATTAAAGATGAGCGAGATAAAACAAAAATTAAAAACAGTCTTCGGGTATGATTCATTTAGACCTCTGCAGGAAGAAATAATTTCAAATATTCTTTCGAAGCGTGATTCGCTTATAATAATGCCCACAGGCGGGGGAAAATCTTTGTGTTATCAAATTCCCGCATTATTATTCAAGGGATTAACAGTTGTGATATCGCCTCTTATTTCATTGATGAAAGACCAGGTAGAACAATTAAAACAGCTCGGAGTAGATGCGGTTGTGTTAAACAGCTCGTTAACGCCGGAAGAATATTCATTCAATTTTAATTGTGTAAAATCGAAAAAGGCAAAGATGCTGTATCTGGCTCCCGAATCTCTGTTCAAGGACGATATTCAAAGGCTGTTGAATGAAGCGGGACTCGAGAGTATTACTGTAGACGAAGCGCATTGTATTTCAGAATGGGGACACGATTTTAGAAAAGAATACCGGCAGCTTGGAATATTGAGAAATAAATATCCCGATGCTGTTTGCGCCGCACTGACTGCAACAGCTACACCGCGTGTGCAGGATGATATTGTTAAAAATTTAAATCTTGTTAACTCACAAAAGTTTGTGGCAAGTTTTAACAGGAAAAATTTGTTCCTTCAAGTTGTTCCAAAGTTAGATCCATTTTTACAAACAGTAGAATTTCTGAATGAACACAAAAATCAATCGGGGATTATTTACTGCTTTTCCCGCCGTCAGGTAGATGAACTTCATGAAGATCTGTCCGGCATTGGATTTTCAACAAAACCATATCACGCCGGTCTTTCCGATGTCGAAAGGATAACAAACCAGGATTTATTTACAAACGATAAAGCAGATATTATAATTGCAACCATTGCTTTTGGGATGGGAATAAATAAATCAAATGTTCGTTTTGTTATTCATTATGACCTGCCTAAAAATTTAGAGTCGTATTACCAGGAAATCGGTCGGTCGGGGCGCGACGGTGTGCGTGCGGATTGTCTTTTGCTTTTTAGCGGTTCTGATACTGCAAAGATAAATTATTTTATCAACCAGAAAGAAGATGATACAGAACGGCGTTCTGCTAAAGCGCATCTTGATGCGATGGTGAGATATGCGGAGTACGATGGCTGCAGGAGGCAGCCGTTAATTAGTTACTTCGGTGAGCATTATTCAAATGCGAATTGCGGTATGTGCGATAACTGTATAGCTGAAGCAAAAGAGAGTGAAGATATTACTATAGCCGCGCAAAAGTTTTTATCTGCCGTTAAAAGAACCGGCGAAATTTTTGGCGCGGGGCATATCATAGATATTTTAACCGGCTCCGAACAGGAAAAGATTTTGCGGAACGGTCATCAAAATTTAACTGTGTACGGAATTGGTAAGGAATACACCAAAGCACAATGGAAACAAATTTCCACACAATTATTAAACAAAAATTATTTAACACGGGATGTAGAGTTTGGAAGTTTGAAACTAACTCCATCGGCTATCGGTGTTCTATTCAAAAAAGAAAAAGTATTTGGCAGGGTAGAAGCGAAAGTCCGTTCATCAACAAAGCGATTAATTCTTAAGGAAGATTACGATGAAGAGCTATTCGAAATTTTAAGACAGAAGCGGCGGCAAATAGCCGAAGCGAGAAATGTTCCGCCGTATGTTATTTTTTCAGACCGCACTCTTATCGAAATGGCAAAGGAACTTCCTCAGAATGAATTTCAGCTATCTAAAATAAGCGGCATTGGCGAGAAGAAAATTAAAAGTTACGGATCTATATTTCTTATACTAATAAAAAGTTATTGCGCTCAAAAGAACATACCTGCGAAAAAATCAGTCGTAATAATTAAGAAAACGGAAAGAAAAAGATATATCGAAGTGGGGCAGGAATTTAATAAAAACATATCAGTAGAAAGTATTGCGGAAACAATGGGTGTTAAGCGGGGAACAATTATAAAACATCTCTTCGATTATGTCTTGAACGGCAATAAACTAAACCATGCTTATCTTCAAAGAGAAGTTAAATTGGGAAAAGAATTGCAAAAAAATATTTTAAATGAATTTAAGCTTGAAGGAACGTCGGCATTAAGTCCGTTAAAAGAAAAATTTGGTGATGCGGTAACATATGATGATCTGCATCTTTTGAGAATAATTTTTTTAAATAAAAGCAAATAGACTAAAGAGTATCCCTAATCCGTTAGTTAAAGGATTGCGAGTTACCAATGAAGGCTATTGCCTTTATTTATCAATAGAATGACTTTATCGTCATTGCGAACGAGTCTTCGAGTGAAGCAATCTGATTCATTTGTTGAGATTGCTTCGTTCCTCGCAGTGATCCCGCAAGCGGGATAGGATGTCATTAGTAGTGACGCATTGGGAGCGTAGCAATCTCAAAATTCTACACTGGGATTGCTTCATTCGAAGACTCATTCGCAATGACACTTTGTTTTTAGAGATGCCCTAAAGAAAAAAAAGTTAGAAGTCGGGATCACTTTTTTCGTTTATTTTTACAAATTGGCAATTAACAAATTAACCCCGTTCAAACTTTATAATCCGTAAATTTTTTTATGTAAGCGCCGGTATCAAATTTTCTTTTAGCGCCGTTGTAATTCATATAACGAATTTGACCGAAGACGCTGCGGTTTACCCATGCACGGTCATGCACGCCGCCAATTGACCAGGCACAACCGGTATAGCCGTTCGGATCGCGCCCGTCAAGCGCATATTTATCATTTAAGTAAACTGCCGTTTCCATTGCATGCTGCGGAGAGTTAGACCATTCAAGAATTTTTTTTGCCCAATACATTCGCATATAACCGTGAATTTTTCCGGTTTTTCGCAATTCTGTTTGAGCCGCATTCCAGAGGTCTTCGTGCGTTTTTGCATTCTCAAATTCTTCAGTGCAATAAACAAATTCCCTTTTATCTTGGCTGTGCAGTAGTAAACTTTTTTTCGCCCACTCTCTAAATCCATTAAATGAATCGTAATTTTTATTGAAGTAACAGTGATTATCCGAGAGTTCGCGCCTCACAATTAACTCTTCAAGAAAAGCTCCGGCTGATTCGTTATTGTCTCCCGCTTTTGAAATTTCAAGAGCAACGCGTTGAGCAGAAATTTGTCCAAAATGAAGATAAGGAGAAAGATTAGACTGCGCATCTTTGTTAGGATCGTTTCTATCTTTATTATAATTCTCTAATTTATTTGCCACAAAATTTTCAAGAGTTTTGTGTGCAGCTTCCGGTCCGGGAGCAATCCAATCAATCTCTTCAACCAAAGTATCTACATTTAATTTTATATAAATATCGCTCCATTTTATTTTGGGTGGAGCAATTGTTTTATCCTTTTTTTGTTTTCCCGGTTCAGGGAATTCAGTTAAAAATTCTTGAAGATGTTTATGTAATTTTGGACGAAGAGTGTAAGCTGCAAATTCCTCTTTTCCGGAAACGAATAAGCATGGCACAATATTATGCGCATCAACTTCATAAAAAGGGACATCAATTTGTTTCGCTATTTCTCTTTTCCAGATTCTCTTGATCTTCAATGGATCGAAATCGCTTATTAGAATTGCAGCGCTTAATTTTTTCAGCAGCTTCGGTATTTCCTCCTCCGGTTTCCCTATTGTAAGAAAAAAAGGAATGTTTAATGCAGCTAAATGTTTTTCTGTTTCCTGCAAACCCTTAAGCATAAACCCGTATTGACGGATTGAAGCGTCTAAAAATTCCGGAACCAAATTAAAAACCACAATAATTTCTGTTTTTAATTCTGCAGCTTTTGTCTGTGCAAACAGCAAAGCCCAGTTATCGTAAGCCCTCTGATCACGGCTCATCCAATAAACAACAGTACCGTTAGCTGTTTTACCGCTTTGTAATAATCGTACTCTATTTTCATTCATCGCGTTTGTTTAAATAATCTATTTGGAATTTAGGAACGTGAAAGCTTCATTGCTAAAAAATTTATGCAAGCAAATACCATAATTGTGCAACTGTAAAACAAACTACTAAGCCCATTGCCATCGGGAGGAAGGTAGAGATAAGCGTCCATTTTACACTTCCGGTTTCTTTATAGATTGTATAAATTGTAGTTGAACAGGGATTGTGCAGCAGACTAAACAACATCAAACATATTCCGGTTAATAAAGTCCATCCTCCTGCGTGAAGAATATTTGACGTGGCTTCAATTGAATCGAGTTCAAACATAACGCCGCTGCCCCCGCCAACGCCGCTTATGCTGGAAACTAAAACAGTAAGCATTAAGACGGTGGGAATAACAATTTCATTTGCCGGTATTGCAATAATATATGCGAGAAGAATGACGCCGTTAAGACCAATTAATATTCCGAAAGGATTCGTCCAGTCAATAAAAATTTCTGCAATTGCTGCTCCGCCAATATGAATGTTAGCAACAAGCCAGATTACAATGCCTGCAGGAAAAGCAAAAACGATAGCGCGCCACAGCACAAATAAAGTTCTATCAATTAACGAAGTATAAAGTGTCTGTAAAATTCTTGGTGGTCTGTATGGAGGTAATTCCAGGCTAAATGCCGATGCTTCACCTTTAAGTACTGTGCGGGATAAAAACCAGGAAACGACAAGACTTGAAAATATTCCAAGCACCGCAACGCCAACCACAGCGCCTGCCGAAACAATTCCAGCTAGATGAGCGGGAGCTGTTGCGCCTATAAAAATTGTTGCAATTAAAATTTGAGTGGGCCATCTTCCGTTGCACAAAGAAAAATTATTCGTGATTATTGCAATTAATCTTTCTCTCGGACTGTCGATAATCCGTGCCGCCACAACGCCTGCGGCATTACATCCAAATCCCATACTCATCGTTAAAGCCTGCTTGCCATGAGCGCCAACTCTTCTGTAAAGATTATCCATATTGAATGCAACTCTTGGCAGGTAACCAAAATCTTCAAGCAAAGAAAATATCGGGAAAAAAATTGCCATGGGCGGAAGCATCACAGCAATAACCCATGCCATTGCAAGATAAGCGCCATCAATTAAAGCGCCGCTAAGCCAAAATGGAGTGTTGATGGAATCGGCAAAAGATTTTAATGCCGGATGAACGGTATCAACAAGTATTGAAGCGAAAAATCCTGAAGGAATATTCGAGCCTTCTATTGTAACCCAAAATACACCGGCAAGGAGTAAAAACATTATCGGGAAACCGAGCCATGGACTCGTAACAATTCTATCGATTGTTCTGTCCATATCAAATTGTGGTTTTTTATCATCATAAGAAACTGCAACCGCAGCTATCTGGGCGGCATCAGCATGAATTGATTCGGCGAGCGCATCGTGAAAGTCGTTTCCTATCTCCCAGCGTAATTCATCCGCCAGCGCTAATATTTCATTTGTGTTTTTTTTGTCATTCATGTATTCGGAACAGATATTAAATTTTGGTTTCCATCATCCGGTTTAAATAACTCTTCAAGTTCACCGTTGCGCACTGCGTCAATCATTCTCTGATCGCCATCTAACAAACGCAATGCTACCCATCTTGCATTAGGAAGATGAGGTAATTGTTTTAAAATTTTCGTAGAAAGTTTTTCAACCGCACTTTTCAATTCTCTTGTTTCGCTGCTTATACGATGTGGTTTGCATTTATACTTGCCCGATGCTACTTCATGAATATAATTAAGCAGCTCGGGCATACCTTTATTTTGACGTGCGGCAGCAAGAACAACAGGAATGCCAATTTCACGTGATAGACTTCGATCATCAATAGTTATTTTTTTCCGTTCTGCCTCATCAATTAGGTTGACACACAAAACAGCTTTTTCTGTAATTTCAAGAACTTGCAAAACAAGATTTAAATTTCTTTCGAGCCGGGTTGCGTCAACAACTACAACAGTAACATCTGGTCTTCCGAATAAAATAAAATCGCGCGCTATCTCTTCATCCTGACTTGTTGAAAGAAGAGAATAAGTTCCTGGTAAATCAACAAGCTTAAATTTTTTGTCGTTGAAAGAAAATGCTCCTTCCGCCCGCGAAACTGTTTTGCCGGGCCAATTGCCAGTATGCTGTCTTAGCCCGGTTAAATTATTAAACACCGTACTCTTGCCGGTATTCGGATTTCCGGCAAGCGCAACCACAAAATCGAAATCGGTCATATTAATCCCCTGCCTAATTAAATTGCCGGGTTTGTATGCGGGGCAGGTTTCACATCCTTTATCGCTCATGCTTTTGCCGCTTCCGTTTTGTTTGGTCTAATAAAAATTTGTTGGGCTTGTTTTCTTCTCAAGCCGATTGTTGCGCCACAAATTTTGTAAGCAATCGGATCGCCCCAGGTACTAATAAATTCGTTTGAAATTTTAGAACCGGGAACCACTCCAAGGTCCATCAATCTTCTCCGTTGAGTTCCCCTGCATGCTTTTGAAAGCCCTATTACTTCAGCCTCTTGTCCCCGTTTTAGTTCGAGCAGTGTTTTATATTTTTCGGGGATGGTTTCAAATTCGGTAAGAGGCGTTATTGAAATATTACCGGCAAATAATGGCGCTATAATTACCTCTTCGCCGTTTGCTTCAAATTTTATTCTTTCGGAAGAAGTTTCAATCACCTTCACATGCATTCCGGGGTACAAACCTTCAGCCACTAACTGCGCGTAAACAGTATTCGGTTCATCTTCTATATGAACAATACGCGCAACGTCACCGCTTTGTAATGAGGAAAGTGGTTTCCAGTTTTTTTCGGGCAGTTCGCCGTTTACTGTGGGGATCGGATCGCCATGCGGGTCATAAACAGGATTACCAAGCTGCACCGCAAGCGCGTCAGCTTCAATTGCAGAAATATCATGTTCTTTTAACTCTGCGTTGAGATGCCATTCTTTTTCTGGTATACTTGTTTCATCTGCCAAATATCTTTCCCATAAGCGGTGCACCCTTATAACCCTTAAAGCATAAGTACGCCCTTCTGCGGTTAACCTTAACACATCTCCAGTTACTATCATTCCGAGTGATTCGAGCCGCTCGGCAAGTTTAGCTGCTCTGTCGTACGAAATATTTAAATTACCTGCAATGCTTTGAACTGTGCCGTTTATATTTTTATACTCGCAGTCGTAAATATGTTTGAGAGCATCTTCAACATAAATTCTTTCGTTTGATGTATTCATACTTTTTCTTGCCGCCAATGATCCAATTTTCGGATACAAAATTACAATTAAAAGTATTATCACTATCGCTATTAAAATTAATTCCATTTTTACTTCCGTTATATCGTAACAATTTCTACAAAAACATTATCAGCCAATTTTTGGCTCACATCGAAACTGCTTCCATTAACATTTATTCTAAGAGATTTATCGAAGTTTCTTACCTCTTCAACTACAATTTTTTCGTTTAATTTAATTCCAATGCCGCTGATGTAATTTAAAAATTCTTTATGAAAATCATTCACCCGAACTACTGAACAAACACTATCGGGCTTCATACACGAAAGGGGAACATGTTTGCGCAATTTTGGTATCATAC
>Ga0210009_1002583_pt1 | contig 12930 bp, 15 predicted proteins | sample CryGeyCG2114_065_FD_185457 | JGI IMG/M metagenome (GOLD analysis project Ga0210009, IMG submission 185457) | Groundwater microbial communities from aquifer - Crystal Geyser CG12_big_fil_rev_8/21/14_0.65 (SPAdes) (version 2) | ecosystem: Environmental > Aquatic > Deep subsurface > Groundwater ... | reverse complement strand
CTTTGAGACAGTATTTATCAGATGGCATCTTATCGATCCTGCGAGTTCATTCAATTCTTCGATGTTCATCTTTTTTATATCGTCTGGTCCGGATATTCTTCTTATCATTTTAGATGTCCCTCTCTATCAAATAATCTGCGAACTCTTTTAACAGTGTTTTCGCATCGCTGTCTATTATTGTCTCTTTTACTTGTTTCCAAGCATCAAGAACTAATCGGTCTGCTATCTTTTTGGCATATCCTATCGCGCCATATCTCTCAAGTATCTGTATGGCTTCTTTGATCTTGCTTTTTTCTTGTGTCTTTGATCTCAGGATCGCGAGCAGTGATTGTCTGTCTTTCTCAGCTGCATTCTTCAAAGTGTGGATGACAAGCAATGTGATCTTTCCTTCTGTGATGTCATCACCTATTGTCTTTCCCCATTTTTCTGATGGTCGTATGTTGAGTATATCGTCTACGATCTGGAATGCCACACCTATTGATTCTGCGAATGTGCCTAGAGATACGATTTGTTCTTCTGTGCCGTCGCCTAAGATGGCTCCCATCTTTGCGCTCAGCCTTGCAAGCACCCCTGTCTTGAATGCGCACATCTGCAGATATTCATCTTCTGTCGGGATGATCTGGCTTCGATGCCAGTATATATCTTTTCCCTGGCCAAGATGGAGGCGTAGCATCTCATCATAGATCAGTTCAAGAAGCTTTAGTCTTTTTTTCTCTTCTATATTTTTTAGTTTCAAGTAAGGGAGAAAGTACATGGCGTTCCCCGCGTTTATCGCGATATCTTCTCCATATATCTTGTGGATGGCTAGTTTTCCTCTTCTTAGTGTCGAGCTATCTTCGATATCATCTATCATGAGGGTCCCATTATGTATTATTTCTGGTATTGCCAACAGATCTTTTGTATCACTTCTCTTTCCACCGACCGCTTCGCAACATAATTCCATGAGTGCAGGGCGCCAACGTTTCCCTCCTCTGTTCAGAAGGTCCCATGCAGGTCTTGCTATAGCTTCCTGTACTGCTTTTTCTGAGTATTTCCACTTTGTTGGTCCAAATTGCTCCAAGACCCAGGATTCATCTATTGTTTCTGGTATCAGGGCTTTTAAGGACTCATCAATATCTGCTATTCGTGAATCCAGATGATCTTTTAACATGATTTCCCCCCTATTAAGCTGTCTAGTAGGTTACTTCGTATGTCGTTTATATAATTTTCCAGGTATTCACTTTCGGGTCGTGATGACTCTTTTTATATGACTTATTTTGGATACTTGGTAGGTGCACATACTTTCCGTTTTTATGGCAAAAAAGGATATTTTAATCGGTTGATTATTAAAATTGTGCCATCACTTTGCGGGAATGCACATTTTTTATTTTGGGGGTGTATTTGAAGATGAGTGTATTATTAGACATAGCGAAAGCTACGAGAGTCGAACGGACCATGCCCGTGATTGCGACAATTATGATCCCCCTAACATATGCTAAATCATTCAGTGTCGATATGGTTATTCTTGTGGTTTGTTGTGTTTTGACATATATGGCTTTTGGGTTACACAATGCTTATAGGGATAATGATTTTACACTTCCAAAATACTCCTATTTACTTTCTTTTGCATTGTTGGGGAGTAGTATAATTCTCAGCGTTTATAACGAAAAAATATTGATATTGAATTTTCTTTGGGTGCTACTTGGTCTAATTTATAATACAATCAGCAGACGAATATTATTTGCAGACATAACCATCTTAGTATTTACTCATCATGTTTTGCCAGCATTGTTTGCTGGTTGGATTCTTGGCCTGCAAAAATCCAGAATATTGGGGTATTCAATTGTGATTTTTTTTGTGTTTTGGTTCTTGATCCAGATAAAAAATCTTAAAGGAACAATCGAAGACAAAGAAAGGGGTTACGCTACTCCGGCCACAATATTTCAAAATGGCAGAAGGTTTATCCAGCTATTTCGAGAATTTGGATTTGTGATGATGCTCATCCCTTATTTTTTCTTCGATGCAGGGATCGTTTTTATTTTGAGCTTGCTTGCGATAAATTGTGTGAAGTTTGTTTGCGACTCAATTCTATCAATTGAGAAGAACTTGAAAATAACGCGGGTATTAGCAGTCGTTTTTTTGCTGTCTTGGGCAGTGGGGGTATAAGAAATGACACGGAATGATAAAGTAACACTGGATGAAGTTTTGTTGGTCAATTTTGAGAAATATGATTCTCAGCATGACAATTGGAAGTCAATCGAAGAGCTAATAGGCGCTTATGATTTTCTTGATCTACTGTTTGTCAAGTTCAGGGGTGATGAAGCAAGCAAGGATGAAAAAGACCTTCTTTTGAAAACCCTTCTTACGGTGAGCATGGGGACTGGTGATGAACCCCCATCCGTATTTGTTCCAAAGACCATTGCTTCAGTGACGAAATCTCGGGATTTTGCAGTCATCAATGGATTGATCGGTGGTCTTGCTACATTTGGTACTCATCATTTGGGTGCAGTTTGCGAGAACATGAAGTTGTTGGATGATCTTGGTGATAATGGTGTCAAGATGTGGGTTGATGAAAAATTATCTCATGGGATGAAACTTTGCGGATTTGGTCATCCAGTTTATAAAAAAGACCGACGGCCAGATATCCTCTATGCTTCAATAGAAGAGGTGTATCCCGACCACAAAATGCTCATCAGATACAATGCACTGCGTGATGAACTCCATTCACGAAAAGGAATTCATCCAAATATCGATGCTGTTGTTGGCCTAGCATATAGCTGCATGAATTTTGAACCCGAGCAGGGGATTTACTTATCATTCCTTGCTCGTTCACTTAGCATGATGAGCCATATTCTTGAAGAATTTCCTGGAAAACCATTTGATTTTTTTTTGAAAAAAAGTAAGCGCGAGAGGTGATTTGTGTGAAGTATTATGATGTCATAATTGTGGGAGGTGGAATCGCAGGTTGCGGTCTAGCTTACAATCTAGCTAAGGAATGCCCGGATAAAAGTGTTTTGTTGATTGAAAAAGATGAAATTGGTGCGAATGCAGCTTATGGGTATCGGAATACATTTAAAGAAATTGTGAAGGAATATAATTTACCTTATGTAAAAATGTATAAAGGCATCAAAATTGGTGCTGAAAATAAAATATTGGCAGAAATTAACTGTCCAATGTATTTTTTTGATTATCGTAAGGCTTGTAAACATCTTTTAGATGTCTCAAGCGCATATGTAAAAAAAGAATGTGCTGTTCACCAAGGGAGTCACATTTTAACCACAGATACTTCAAAATATTATTTTGATAAGTTAGTTGATTGTTCGGGTATTAATTTTTTTACAAAAAATAGTGCTAACCAAAAAAGGCCAAAATATTATTGGAAAGGAATTGTTACAAAGACAAAAAAGCCAAAAATTTCAAATGATTATTATTATTTTTATTTTGGAGATCAAGGGCACCTAGAAGAGATTTATCCTTTTTCAAATCATATTCTATATGGTCGGTGGAAATATGTCCGGCAGAAAGAGGTCAATATCTTAACGAATGAAAATTATTATGTTGTACAAGATGTGTCATTTGATGATACAAAAATATGTCAGATCCCATGTTCACCTGCATTTCCTATATGTGAAAAAGACATAATCTGTTTGGGTGATTCATTTGGTAATGCTAATTGTTCATCAGCTAGTGGGATTGGTTCCATTTTAGATTCGTCGAATCTTCTGGCAAATTGTATTAAAACAAACTCTAATTTTGAAAAAATGTGGAAAAAAAAGTATCTTAATTTTTATTTATCACAATTAGCATCTAGGAAAAGTCGATACATGCGAAATCCATTATTAAGCTCATTTGTTGATTATCCTAAAAACCGCGATATACTTCCTATTTTCAATAAATATCCCGAGGTTTTTATCGATTTATTAAAGGGAAATTTTAAGAAACCACCCATGGAGATAGCTAGAAAATATCCTATGTTATTTAAATTTAATACTTTGTTAAATTATTTTTTATTTAAGATGAATCCTTCAGGGGTTTAAATCTGATTTTGATTGATTTGTTAGATTCATTTGTATCTATTTTTATAATTTCATATTTGTTATCTAATGCGGAATTAATAAATCCATTTAACTGATATATTTCAAAATTGAAACTAAATCTTGATATTGGATAGCTTTTTATGGTTAATTCGATTATGTCATCTTCGAATTTATGTCGGAATATGCCCCAACCTAATGCTGTGAGTGTGTTGAATAAAAATTTTAAGTTTTGTTTTTTGTCATTACTTTGTATTTTAATCTGGTTCCAGGTTTTTTCAGAAATTTCTTTCGTAACTGTACCAATAAATTTTGATAGCCCGAACTCATCATATTTTTGATTTATTATTCCAGAAATACCTATTTCATATGGGATAATGACTAATTTATCTAGATAAAACACTCCTTCTTTTTGGATTGCAATTTTATCAAAAGCAATTAATTTAGAAAATGCGGGGAAATCATAATTTTCATTAGTTGTCGGTGTATTTAATGATGCGTAGTTTTTTATTGGTTTCAATTTTTCAGCATCAACTATATATGTTATTGTGTGTGATGGATCAACAATAATCTTGCAATTGTTAGGGCATTTACAATAACATTTGGCTTCGACATTTTTACCCAATAAAAAAGAGATTATACCTGCTGCGAAGCCAGCAAAATTATCTCCCAATGATGATTGTCGACACACTAGATTATTATTTCCTTTGAATATAAAAACATCATTTTTTTCAAATATAATTTCTTTAGCAAAAGTCAAGCCAGCCCCATTCAAATTGGTGACAATGTATTGTAAAATCTGATCCAATAAAAAATAAGGGGGTTTTTTCCCACTTCCCATAAGGAGATATCGATAACCAACGTCTTTCCCGATGAGGTACCATAGCCGACTTGCCTCTTTCTGACCAATAATATTTATTGTTTCTATTTGCAATTTGGATACTATATCTTCGAAGTAGAATATCTGTCTCTTTATGCTTGCATGATGTCCGTATCTTCTGGAAGTCTTACTAAGGATGAACCCAGGTCTATTAATTATAGCTACTTGCGGATGAAATAGTTTTTCAAAGATATATCTCTTTATATTAATCATTTCGCATCAATCTGTCGTCACTGTTCCTTAAGAATCTTGATCCCTTTGCTGTCAATCTCGTAGTTTCTTCCGTCTTTGTCCTGGTCAGTCCATCTCATCTTCGGGATGAACACGCGTCGCTCAATTGTGCCAAATTCAAGAAAATCAAGCATAATATGTCCATCAGTTAGATATGATATGCTGAAATTCGATAGCCTGGTGTCAGCTTTATCTTTCTCTAATGTAAGGACTGTGGTAGCATTGATATTTCTGAATGTAGAAATAGATTTATGCAAAAGTCTTCTAAGCATGATCTCTGTCGGCTCAGTTGTGCCGATATAATAATTGAAAAAGCAATTGAAACTGTCTATGACAAGGCGTTTTATATCTTTATTTTGCCTAATCTTCCTCAATAATTCAGGGTAAGTCTTCTCAAATGCATCGAAGTCGATGCATCTGATTATAATCAGGCCTTCCTGAATGAATTTTTGGACTTCATCAAACATACCAAATCGATGAAGTAATTTATCTATGTTTGTCTGTGGTTCTTCAAGATTGATATAAACCGATTTCTGTCCTTGTCTTGCACCTTCGATTATATAATGGATGGAAAAAATTGATTTACCAACTCCCGGTGGTCCGCTGATGCCTACAATAGAATTTTTTGGTATTCCACCTTCTATCATGCTATCGAATTCTTTGATACCAAAACCTTCCCTCTCCATTTTAATCACAGATTTACTTTGTCTACAGCATATACAAATATTGTTTTTGTTGCTGTATCGATACGTTGGCATTTCACTGTGCTTTCAATATCCAGATTATCGCGAAGTGATCTTGGAATCAGGAAATATCTTGTGGCATCATTTGTTCCTCTTGTGGAAACTTGTGATGCAGTCTCGGCTAGATCTTCGGCGAACATGTAGATATCTTTCATGTGTCCTTTCAGCGCGACAGCTTCTTCATAATCCATCTGTACTTCAACTATCACTGAAGAATCATCAATTATCCGTGTTCCAATTATTTCGCCCATTATGATAGTCCCTTATTTGACTATTCTAATACAAATGATTCCGATATATAAATTTATCGGAAACCGGATAATTTCCGAATTGCATCAATAAGAAACCCTGATCTTGAAAAAACATATCACTGACAAATCTATCGATTATCTCAAACTTTATATAATCTTATGGCCTACTAAGTCATATGGCAGAAGTAATGGATTCTGAACGGCTTGGAGAAAATACAGTCAAAGTAAGATTCAAGCTCACACGCGATGAGTTATTGGCTTTAAAAGGAAATATGCGAAACGTCCATGCAGTCACTCCAAAGAATGGAGAGACTTCTGCAAAAGTCCTTACTAAAGGAGAGGGCGGAAAAAGTGTATATTTTGATATCCCCCGCCTCTTGAAACTCAATCCGGAGATTCCATGGGGCAACACTACAAAGTGCTACCGCTTTGATAAATCATCCAAACAGATATTCTGCTTCGTCATGGATAAATATGATATCTAGTGGGTGACATTCTTGCCTGCTGAATGATACGTGTGGTAAAAATCATCCATGAGCCTGCTGAACGAATCACTTTTTGAATGCACTCCGAGGTCTCTTCCAGAGATATAATTCTCATCATCAGGTATAGTATCGATGACCATACTCTCTTGATTATCGAATGTGTACATGGTGTTGTGCACATTATTTGAATCGCTTATCTTGCAGAACGATAGAAGCTTCGCATCATCAGAGTTCTCTTTTGTCACAGGAGCAGCGATCTTGATGTCAACTCCACGAGCATGTGCATCCTGCAGGATCTCTCTTTGCGCAACAAGACGTTTCAAGCCATTTTCTGTTGTCGCTATGTTCACAGTCTTTTTGCTTCCTTTCAGAAGGTCGGTGACTTTCTTATATATATTCGCACGGCCATTTATCAGGAGAAATACGCCTTTTGGATCAGCATAACGTTTATGCGATTCAAATTTGGGCTCAAGTTTGTCATTCATATAGCTTTCCAGTTCATCAAAACGTTTATTCAATTTTTCTTTTGCGTTTTCGACAGCGGTCTTTGGTGAGACTGCCTGGCATTTCATCGGTTTTGATGGGAGGATGTTCACAAATCCTTTTGTAGATAATGAATCGATTATCTCATAGATCTTACCATAGGGGATACCTGTGATATTGCTTATATCTTTGGCTGTCGATGTGCCATCGTTTATCAATGTAAGATATATGCTTGCTTCGTATTTATTAAGGCCAAGTTCCAGAAGTGGTTTAATCTCTTCATCACTTTGGTTATTGCTATTATTCTTCATTTTCATTTGAAACATATGTTATCACCCCAATGTAGAATAAGCATGTCGCTATCTTTTTGTACTTTTTTGAGACTCTTCTTTGGTGATACATTTGTTCTCTCTTGTCGGGGGGTGATCGTTATTTTTGGTATTTTTTGTGGGATCTGTTTCCTATATTCTATTATTTTTATGGGGATATACATCTTTTAGACCTCTTAACATTTTTTTATATCCCAAGAATTTCTCTTCACAAGCAACCAATCCCCTGGTAATCTATATTGGTTACCAATACAATATCCGTAATCTATTTAAATGTTTCTAATATCCCCTTTGGAAATCAATAATAAGAAGAACATTTATATACTGCCGATTGGCCAAAACTACTTAAAAAGAGATTCTGACATGGAAATCGATAGTAAAATCCAGGAATATCTCAAAAAACAGTCACAGGGAGCTTCGGTGAGTGAGATAGCGAGAGGGCTAGAAATCACACGTGCTACTGTATCAAAGTATCTTGAGGTCCTAAAGAGCAAGGGTCAGCTTAAACATCGTTTTGTCGGTAAGGCAAAGGTCTGGAGTTTTCTCAATACGACAAAATCTGTTGTTGTCGTCTCAAAAGAGGACAATTTTGTCAAGCTTATCAATTATCTGCTGATGCAGGATGGCTATCGGGTGAATGGGGTCTCGGATGTTGGGGGTTTGTTTCGTGAGCTTTCTGAGAATATACCTGAACTTGTCCTGGTGCGTGTAGAAAAAGAAGATAATTCATATATCGATATATGCAAATTGATAAAAAAAAATACTATGACTAGGGATACTAAAGTGCTTCTGATATTCAATAAGAAAACTCCGGAGGAATATGATTTTGCGATCAAGGCTGGCGCAGATGATATTATCTCGATGCCATTTGATATGACTGAACTAAGGGAGCATCTAAAGATGCTCGTTCTCCCAAATGAAGGTTGCCGAGATCCAATCACATTGCTTCCGACGATACATTCGGCACGTTCATTTTTCAATGAGAATCGTGATCAAGTATCGCGTGGTCTGCTTATTCGCCTGGAAGACGCAGAAAAATATAATCTGACTTTCGGTATGGCGAAGTTCAATGACTTATTAAGGCTTCTTGCACAGTTCATAAAAGGTCAAACGGTCGAATTTGATAAGAACTGTCATCTGAGCCAGATAGCGATGAATGCATTTCTTGTCCAATGTCATGAGCTCGCAGAAGATGAAGCAGTTAGATTATGTAATTATCTTGTCGACTCTTTCAATGATATGTTGACTTATCTATCTGCTTATCAATGTCCACCATTGAAGACTAGTCTTCTGGACATTGAGAAAATCAAAGAAGTTCTTGGTTAATCCATCTCTTTTGGGAGTGTGATCATGATGGATTGTGGGCAATTTATACTATTACAATTCACAGATAGATTGCCTCCATGCATTTCAATGATCTTCTGGCATATTGTCAGGCCGATATAATTCTGCATGAGTTTTGAATCTGTCTCAATCTTTCCTTTATATTTTGGGCATGGAAATATTGTATAGTGGGTCATACCTATTGTCAAAGAACTCTCAGTTGAGAAAAAGAGGACTATGTCTCTATGATTCTGTTCGATCCTGACAACTATCTGTTTCTTTGAAATCGATTCCAGTGTGTGGATCGCATAGTTGATTCCTTCAATTATACGTGGTTTATTTATAGCTACTTGTGATTGTTTGCATCTATTTGATACTAAAACACACAGTTTGGCCTTTGCAGTCTCATTATGGGCCATTGCGATAGATCTGATTATTGGTATGATATCTGTCTTCTCTTTCAAAAATGATATCTTTCCTAATTCGAATCTAGATAGTTCAAGTAAAGATCTTACTCTATTCGTAAGCTCTTTTGTATTTTCAATGCATATATCGAGATGTTCACGGACAATCTTATCTCGTACTTGGGTCTTTATGAGTGGAAGCAGATTCATCAACGGGAGTAAGTTTCTTCTGAATCCATAACTTAAATAGTTCTCAAACCAAGTCTTTGTCATCAAGAGTGAATCGGATCGTCTCTTTGCGTTCGTTAGCTCAAATGTCTTTTTGATTAGGTTCTGCCGAATATCGAGGTTTTTTTTGGTTTTTTCATTTTTTGTAATGTCTTCTACCAAAAGGATACTATGTTGCTTGTCATGTGATAAAGATGTATGTATCATGGCATCTTTGATAGAATCATCTTTATGTTTCAATCGGCATTCATATTTTTTATTGACAGATTTGCTATGATGTCTGTTTTGATGATGGGTCTTTATCTTCTGACCATCTCTAAATATGATTTTTGTCAAGTTTTCTCCAATAAGTTCTGTTCTTTTGTATCCATAAGTTATGACAAACTGTCTATTTACTTTGGTTATGACTATATCTAGGTTAATCAATAACATTGGTGCGGGAATTGTATCAAAAAAATCAATATTTTTGCATTCTTTTAAATGACTCATGGCCAATTCATCCTCTCCACCAAAATCTCATTTCAATAGTGTAATATATAAGCTTTGCTATTTCTATCGGATTATTTTATCCATTAGTCAATTTTTTTTACGAATTCTCTTTTATCTGGGGTAAGGGAAATATTATGTCAGTGTACGATCTAATGTCTGATTGGGTGGGTTATAATACTTAAGAGAATAAAGAGGAGTATAATGGTGGTGATCTTATCGATCATACTGCTTCGTTGGATATTGATCGAAAGATTGTTTCCTAGTATCGATGGAATGCTCATAATCTTGATGGGCATCATGCTTCTTGGGTATATTATCATCGTAAAGAGAAGGCTTAGACATAATGTTCTGAGAAATAGCATTGAGGAACCTAAAGAATGAAAAAGATCATATCTTGGTTGATTGGATTGATTGGGGTATATGTTTTTGTTTTTATGCTGCCGGATCACATTTCTCGTTTTGCTCTTATCTATGAAAAGGTTTTTGCAGGAGAATATGTCCGCTTTTTCACTTATCAATTCACACATTTGAATTTGCAACATCTTGTTGAAAATATATTTGGCATCTTAATAATTGGTTTGCTTACATTAGAACTTCGCTTTGAGCCAGATAACATGTTCATGGCATATCTCGTGACTGGTATCATCGCTGCGCTTCCACTTTGGTTTTTTCTGCATTCAACGATACTTGGTGCGTCTACAGCGATATATGGTGGATACGGGATAAGTTCAGCTGGATCCAATAAATTTGGGGTGAACAGGTTGGTTGTTGTATTGTTCATCTGTGGCATCATATTTTTGAAACCGATCTATTTGATCATCCAGGGATCAGATCTATTTATCAGTACTTTGCTACAGGCAAGTTATCATCTGTTGGGTCTTTTTGGGGGTCTGATAGTCTATCATATCTGGTCAAAGCTATCAGCGTTATTATCCCGGCGACAGTCAAAAGTCCTTGCGAGAGTATCATACGATTGTGAAAGGGTGGATGGATAAATATGGTTGATGTGCTTGATAATGAGAGCGGTGTGATCAATAGGGGTGTCAGGATGTCCTCAGGCATAACTGGTCTTGATAAGATGATCTCTGGGGGATTCATACCTGGGAGAAATATTCTGATAACTGGGCCAAGTGGATCAGGAAAGACTACAATTGCAGGTCATTTTCTGGTCGATGGTCCCAAAGGGACAGATGAATGTTCTTTATATGTTTCACTTGAAGAACAAAAAAATAAGATATTTTCTGATCTTGGGACGATAGGTATCGATCTTATTTCTGCTGAGAAAAGCGGAACGCTTCATTTTGTCGGTGGTCCGATCGCAAACATAACAAATTATATGCGAAAGCTTGATGCGAATGCAGAACATATTATCCTTGAAATAGAAGATATAATCCGAAAAAAAAAGATAAAACGAGTCGTCATAGATTCAATAAATCTTCTTACGATGATTCCAAAGATGCTTGAAGAAAAAAGAGAGATGCTTGCGAAGCTATGTAATATGCTTTCTTCACTTGGATGTACTTCATTGCTTCTTTCTGAGACTCGTGATGAAGACCGAAGGATATCAGAATTTGGGATTGAAGAATACATCGTAGATGGTGTGGTCGTACTGTACCATCTGAAGCAAGGCACCAGGTTTGTCCCTGGTATAGCTATCCGGAAACTAAGAGGATCATCACATGACCACGATATCCGTCCATATGATATAACTGCACATGGTTTGATTGTCTATCCAGAAGAAGTGATGTTTATGGGGGATGGTCGCTGATGAAGAAGCAGATTGATACAGGTTGGTCTTTTGTCTTGATCTATTTCTTTATTTTTATATTCATAATTCTCTCGCAGATAGTAAATGCAGTAGTCGACGGTGTGAATGAGAGCGAGATGATTTTTGGCTCTTCTGAGACACGATCTGTCGATGCTGCGGCAAGCATCGATGTCCAGGGGGGGAATATAACTGAATTCAATATCTCGAAGTATCAACAGACATCAGAGTGGCAGGGCTTATATGGGTCGCTTGAAGTACAGATGACACTTGAAGATGCATCTGGCAATGTGTTCTATAATTGGACATCATTCAATGTGAATAATGGAGAGGTATATTTCTCTAGATATGGTGATGTCGATTTCGCAAACATACTTGATCCATTGGCATCCTTTGTCCCTTATGTCCAGAATGTCTATGGTGTCGCGAACACTACTGGCGCAGATAATCTCACTTCTACTTTTGTAGATGGAGTACACACCAATTTTGAGATTAATGGCACAAGCATTACATCACCGACTCCAAGGGTCCTGACTTATAATTATACAAACAGCCCTATCTTTGAGACCGTTCTTCTTCGTGAAGGGGGGGTGAACAGAGATGTCTATGCTGCGATCATACATGAGAATACTGTTGGTTTTGATGGGACGACTGTGGATTATCAAGCTCTATTACCGATACAGACAAGCACTGGATTTGCACAATATTATGTGTATGCAGAACTTAGCTAATACCTAATTTTTAGATCCGATCTAATAAATCCTTGATCTCTTCTGTATTTTTCTTAGTCACGATATCTGGCAGCATCGAGAGATAATTCTCTTCTTTTTTTCTATGCGGCTTTACTGGTATAAGTATCCTTCCTGAACTGTATAATGCAAGGACCATCAGTGCCGTGATCGGGACAAGCAATCCTGTTGAAAGTGTGGTCTCTGTTTTTGCTACCTCTTCTATAGTTTTTTCATCTGTCTTATTGCTGATCGCCTTTGGTTCTTCAATTGCTGGTGTCGTGGCGGTTGGTTGGCTAGTTGTTGTCGTCACGGTTTTATCTTCTGGGATGTCATTTTTCTCTTGCGTTTTTTCTGCTTTTGGTTTTTCTGGAATGGTCTTCTTTGGTACCTCGCAGCTTTTTTCTTCGAGAATCTCGCATGAACCACTGCCGCAGCTGTATTTGCATGTCCTCTGCTGTTTTCCATCCGCTTGGCATTCATTCCATTCAGTGCATCCTAGTCGGTGGTATGTCCCAGAACTGCGAGATATCGATGTCACGCTATTGTCGTTGTCACCTTCGACAGTGGGCTCTATT
>Ga0210009_1002576_pt1 | contig 12957 bp, 12 predicted proteins | sample CryGeyCG2114_065_FD_185457 | JGI IMG/M metagenome (GOLD analysis project Ga0210009, IMG submission 185457) | Groundwater microbial communities from aquifer - Crystal Geyser CG12_big_fil_rev_8/21/14_0.65 (SPAdes) (version 2) | ecosystem: Environmental > Aquatic > Deep subsurface > Groundwater ... | reverse complement strand
TTGTAAAAATATTTTTTCCTTCCTTAGGCAAAAAATAACTTACATTATTAAGACTAAAACCGCCAAGTAATAACGCGGTGTTTGCAACAAAAGATGAAAATGCAAAAAAAGATACAAATGTAATTAATCCAATAGGAGGCGCACTTAATGCTAATGCCGGGCTTAAATTAAAGAAAATTGTTCCAAAAGTTTCTAACATTGAATTTAACGCAACAAATGCCGTCATAGCTCCTGCTGCAACAGCCGCAAATGGTAACCCAAACTTTACTAACCAATTAGAGTTATTTGTATTGTTATCTGATTGGTTTGTTGAACAAATTAATTTTTCAAGATCAGGGTAAAATAATAAATAATTTACTAAAAAGGATGGTACCCCTATAAATAATAATGATTGTATTGTATATACACCCATAAAATAAACAGAGGCAATTCCTTCACTTAAAGCAACCGCTGCTGCAAATAACATTGCGGCTATTTTACCTGGTGTTAATGTATTAAAAAAACCATATTTATCATTATAATCATTTATTATTTTCTGAAGATTTTCTTCTTCTGATAGTTCAACTTCTACTGATTCAGCGAACTGTAATAAACTAATAGAGAGTTCATACTGTTGCTTCTTTGATAAGTTATTTAATTTATAATATAGAGTATCTTCTAAAATATTTTTTAGATTTTTTTTATTAAACTTATCAGAATCTTTTTGTTTTAATTCCATTGCTAACTGATAAACTGCCTGCAAACTTTCAGAGTTATTATTATTTTTATCTTTTAGAGATAACAAAGTATCTATTAACTTATGGAACTCATAATTACCACTATAAAAACCAACTACTTTAAGCCCCTTCTTTGCATAAAACCTTAGAAAATCTAAACCATAATAATTGTAATAGTTAAAATCAGTGAAAAACTCTATGGTATTATTTAAACTTTGAAGGTCTAATTGATTATTAGATGATCCGATATCTGTCACTTTTGAGAACTCGCTTTTGGTTAAAAATTAAGAAAGTTAATCTTCTTAATTTAACAAAAACTTAAGAATTTTACAATACCGAATGTATATTAATGTATCTTAATGTTTATTAAAGATTATTTTTCATCAGTTTCGGATTTATCAGTCGGTTTGTCGACTGGTTTATCAGATGATTTATCTTGGTTTTCTCCTTGATTTTGCTCATCTTTTTTATGTAAAGCCCCTTCAGCCTTATCTTTCATCTCAGACATCTTATTTTTAGTTTTATTCATTACATCATTTAACTTTTCTTTATCTAACGGCATACTATCTTTAGCTTTATTTGCTAACTCTTTGGTTTTAGACATTAACCTACCAAACTTACCCTCAATACCAGAACTTTCAGCTTTTGCTTTAAGAGCTTTTGATTTCTCAGCAAGCTTATTTTTACCCTCTGTAAATTTTTTCTTAAAATCTGTATCCTTCAAGATTTTATTAGATTTTTCAGCAAGTTGCTGTTTACCTTTCACGGCCATATCTTTAGCCCCAGAAAGAGCAGATTTTAATTTTTGAATGATTTTCTTAAACATAAGATACAAGACCCCTAATAAGTATAATTAAGCACATATATTAGTCTAACAAACTAATTATTAGTTCAAAAAAATATGAACATAATCCTCTAACTAGTTGTCCTAGTCACATGTTAAAATGTTTATGATTAGTAAAATCTTATGAATTCAGAAGTTAGTATCGAACAAATTAATAAACGAAATCAAAATACAACAAATAGAATATTTAAAAATAGCTACTTAGTTCCATTCATTAATATGATTATTAGTGAAATTCTTACTCAGTATGGATTTGATCAAGTAGCAATTAATGAGAACCTTATCTCACCAATTAAAGAGCAAGAACAAGATATTACGAATAAATTAAAAAATTTCTTTAATGCTTATATTAAAAATCATACTGGCCTAAATGATACGACTAAAACCACTGCAGAGCAATTATTTAAAATCATGACTAAGTTTGATAAACTAAATTTAAATGTAACTTATAAATATAAAGACGAGCCTTATTATGAAAAAGATGGGCCAGAAACACGAATCATTGATAAAATTATACTCTCTCAACCTCATAATAATGAAACAAATGAATACTTAGAATACATTATTGATATAGAAACCAAAGGGGTGCGTCAAAGTACCATAGATGGACATATAGTTCGTAGTAGAGGTGATAGTAGCGATATTAATAGCATAGATCAATATGTGTATAGAAGATCTGATCCTGGAGAAAATTTTAACAAAGAAGAGCACGGTAGTAATTTCAGCTCGAGTGTTAATAACTCTGGTAAAAACAGCCCTAGATAAGCTCACAAACCGAATCATGCTTATAAAGCTACGTTTGATTATTTATCATCTGAGTCATCATCAGAGTTGTTATCTTGTTTATTTTTATCAAGCTCAGGATTAGAGGCGACAACTGTTAATTTTGGTCTTCTTTTATTTTTTGTTGCAGTTGATTTTGAAGATGATTTTTCAGCATTTTCAACTCCATCTGCTTCATACTCATCTTCCTCAAAATCTAACTCTTCATCTACAAAAATCATGCCTTTTCTATTTTCTTCAGCATAAATCGCAGTAACAGACATAATTGGTAAAGAGATGTTATATATTACACCCGCGAATTTAGTACAAAAACTAATTTCACGATTTTCCATGTTTAGATCTCTTACCGCTTTTGGAGCTACATTAAGAATTATTTGACCATCCTCTACGTATTGGTCAGGAACAGACACCCCTTCAAAATTTGCATTAACTACCAAATGAGGTGTCATATTATTGTCTACTATCCACTCATATAATGCTCTTAATAAGTACGGTCTACTTGGTGTCATAAACTTCCCTAATGATATTTTTAATTCTTATTGTATATTGTACTTTATATAATCAAAATATAAACTAAATAAAATTTATATTATGACTCATCTTTTTCTTTTGCATCTGCTTTTTGCATGCTTAATTTAACAGAACTTCTTTCTTTTAATTTTGCTATATATTCCAAAATAGATTTAGATAAAGATTTATTTAAATCTATACCCATAGATTCTATTTTAAAGAACATTGGTATTAAATAACAATCTAATAGTGAAAATTCTTTACTTAAAAAATATGGAGATTCTTCAAATATAGGAGATAATTCATTAAGTTCTTGTATCAGCTCTTGTAATAAACTTTCTTTTACATCACTTGATTTAGAGCTTTCAGCAGATTTAATTTTTCCATACCAATCTAACTCAATTCTTTCCATAGTTAATCTAGATTTTGCTCTTAAAATTGGGTAAACCGGTAATAATGGCGGATGAGGAAATCTTTCATCTAAATATTCTAAAATAACCTTAGAGTTATATAGCACTAAATCTCTATCAACAAGTGTCGGTAACTCACCATAAGAATTAATCTTTTTAAGTTCCGCTAATTTTTCTTTAGTATCAACTTCTTTAACATTGTAAGCCACACCTTTTTCAGCTAAGACAATCTTAACTTGCTGAGAATACATGTCATTTGGCTTTACATAACAGTTAATAATACTCTTTCTAGCGCTGGTCATTCTGCGAACTCCATCCAATAATCAATAAACTTTTTGCATAAAGCAATGATTATACACATTTGTCAAGAATAAGTCTACAGCTTGAGAGGGGAACTTGAAAACAAGGGATAAAAAAAGAGCAGCTCTTGCTGCTCTTTTTATTTTAATTAATGAATGTCTTTCCAGTACTCTCTTTTTAACATATAAACTAATACTAAAAGAATACCTAAGAATAATAATACACCTATACCTATATGTATTCTTTGATCCTTCATTGGCTCAGCAGCATAGTTCATAAAATTAACTATATCAGTAACCATTTGATCATATTCTTTTTCTGTTAAAAGACCTTCTTTGACTATTTTTAATTCGCCTGCTTGTTTATGTGCAGAACCATAAGACTCACTATATGATAACTCTTGCTCACCTTGTAAATTAGCTAGAACATGTGGCATAGCTACGTCTTTAAATAATAAATTATTAACACCCCAAGTTCTGGATGGGTCATTATAAAAAGACTTTAAGTAAGTATATACCCAATCAGGACTACGAGATCTTGTTGACATAGTCAAATCAGGAGGAACAACCCCAAACCATGTTTTTGCATCTGTTTTACTAATAGATGAATCCATATGCTCAGATATTTTATCTGTATTAAACATTAAGTGGGCTTTTACTAAATCTTTTAATACAACACCATCATCATCTGTAATGCCTAAATCTTTTGCCATTCTGTTATATCTTAAATAAGACATACTATGACAACCACTACAATAATTTACAAAGTATTTAACACCTCTTTGTAAAGATGCTTTATTGTTAAAATCTAACTTAACGTGTTGCAAAGAAACATTTGTTGTTTCTGCAGATAAGTTAAAACTAAATAATGAACTTATTAAAGCTATAATTAGTATTTTTCTTTTTGTTAAAACTCTTAATAAAGACATAAATAAAACCTTTTATTTTATTAATTTTTATTTTTTAACTCTAGAAGGCTCTTTCTTAAATTTATCCCATTTAGAATAGAAAGGCATTCCTATAAAAAATAAAAAGTAAATAGCCGTAAATAATCTAGCAAACATCGTTCTTGCAGGTGTAGGAGGAAGAGTTCCCAAATAACCTAACCCAATAAAGCTGATTACAAATAATAACAATGCTACTTTATAAATTGCACCTTTGTATCTAATAGACTTAACTGGGCTCTTATCCAACCAAGGCAATACAAATAATATTGCAATAGATGCACCCATTACAATTACGCCACCTAATTTATCCGGAATTGCACGTAACATAGAGTAAAAAGGTGTGAAATACCAAACTGGAGCAATATGTTCAGGTGTAACTAATGGATTAGCTGGAATAAAATTAGGTGCTTCTAAAAAGTAACCAAAACCTTCCGGTACAAAAAAGATAACTGCACAAAATACCATTAAGAATACTACAGCACCAAAAATATCTTTAACTGTGTAATAAGGATGAAATGGTATACCATCTACTGGAATGCCTTTTTCGTCTTTATTATTTTTAATTTCAATTCCATCAGGATTATTTGAACCAACTTCATGCAATGCTATAAGATGAGTTGCAACTAAGCCAACTATTAACAATGGTAATGCAATAACATGGAGAGAAAAGAATCTATTTAAAGTTACAGATGAAATATTATAATCACCGGTAATAAATGTAACTAAACTTTCGCCTACAAAAGGAATTGCTCCAAATAATGAGGTAATTACTTTAGCTCCCCAAAAAGACATTTGACCCCATGGTAATAGATATCCCATAAAAGCTTCGCCCATAAGACATAAAAATATTACCATTCCAAAAAGCCATACTAACTCTCTAGGAGATTTAAATGATCCATATAATAAGGCTCTAAACATATGTAAATATATTACTATGAAAAAAAATGAGGCTCCTGTTGAATGCATATATCGAATTAACCAGCCAAAGTTCACATCTCTCATGATGTACTCAACTGAAGCAAATGCTCCTTCTGCTGTTGGCGTATAATTCATAGTCAACCATATGCCCGTTAGAATTTGGTTTACAAGTACTAACAAAGCTAATGAACCAAAATAATACCAAAAATTGAAATTTTTAGGTGCGTAATATTCCGTTAAATGCTCTTTGATAAGAGACGTCATAGGAAATCTTGCATCGATCCATGCTACTAAACCTTTTTGTGATTTAGCCATGCTTTTATCTTTCATTGCTACTCCTAAATATTAAAAATCTATAATTAACTTTCACCAATTAATATTACTGAATCTGATAAATATTTATAATCAGGTACAGGAAGGTTCTCTGGAGCAGGAACATCTTTATAAACTCTACCTGCTAAATCATAACTAGAACCATGACATGGGCAGAAATAACCACCAAGCCATGATGGAGATATACTTGCTATCTCAGGCTTCAATAAAGGGGTACATCCTAAGTGAGTACAAATTCCTATAACAACTAAATATTCAGGTTTAATTGATCTATAAATATTTTTTGCATCAGCTGGCTGAATACTATCATCAGACATTGGATCTCTTAGCTTTCCATTTAACTCAACCAAATCTTCTACCATGCGCTTACTGCGACGCAGAATAAATACTGGTTTACCACGCCACTCATATACAGCTTGTTCGCCTTCTCTTAATTTACTTATATCTGCTTCTACTGGTGCACCTGCAGCCTCAGCTTTTGCAGAAGGAAGCCAAGAAGATAAAAAAGGATATGCTGTATATAATGCACCAACACCGCCAACAACAGTTGAAGCCCTAACTAGAAACTGACGTCTACCTAGATCTACGTCTTTAGTTGTCATTACAATATTACCCCACGATTTTAACTTATTAATAAAGCATGACAATCATAGCATGTTGTAATTCGATTTTAAATAATATTTTTTAATATTTAAACTTCGTGAGCTTGAATGATTCTAACTATTAAAATTAAAAATAATAAAGCCAGAGGACCAGATAATAAAGTTGCTAAAAAAGTAAAAATTAATATTATATTAGAATGATATATTAGCCCTTCTTTAACACTAACTTCCAAAACTATATCTCTTTTGAAAGTACCTACTTTAATCAAATAGAAAGATTTTAATTGTGATTTATCTATCATTAACTCTCTTTTTTCAATAACATCTATAAATTTATCAAGCTTTTTAGAACTAGTATTTTCTTTTAAATTACTTTTTGAATTTTCTTTATAAGCTAATAAGTTATCTATTAATTTTTTATCAAATAATAATTTTATATTCCAACCCGTGCCATAATTAATTTTACTGATAATACTATCTTTTAAAAATTGGCCTACTATTATTATTTTTGTATCAATATTATTTTCATTATTTATTTCTTTTAAAGCAAGTAATAAAGCTCCTGACTTTGTATTTACAATATCATTTATTAATAGATTATCTGATTTTTCTTTTTTTGGTTGTATATATGTAGTTATATAATTTTTAATAAAACTCTTTATTTCGTTTTCATCTAGCTTTTTATTAGATTTAAGTTTTTTACTAATGAAAAAATTTTCCTCTTCTTCATTACCAAATTTTGCTATATATATAAAATCTGTAATTGTTGAAAAGTCTATAGAATCTTTATAAGAAGATTGGTTTATTGCAATAATATTTGTCAGATCTTTTAAGTTTTGTAATTCCTGTTTAATCAATATTTCACTTTTTTGCTCTTTTTCATAAACACTACTTAGCTCTGACTTTATTAATTCAGGGTATAAAAATATTTTAATTGCTACATATACTAAAAATATATACACCCCTAGTGAGATAATAGTAGCTAGTAATAATTTATTCTTTAATTTCATGTGGTATATTTATAAGTTACATATATTAAAGATATATTATTTTTCCTATAATTAAAATAAACTTTAATTAATAATTAGAATCAAACAATGTTTAAAATTTTAAGTTTAGATGGTGGAGGAGCAAGAGGCTCATTTATAGTTGGTGTACTTTCTGAGCTAGAAAAACAGACCAATAGCCATATAACAGATTATTTTGATTTAATTGCTGGTACATCAACTGGGGGGGTAATCGGCATATTAATATCTTTAGGGTATCCTATGTCTGTTATTGAAGAAATTTATGCTAATAAATTTGAAATTATTTTTCGAAAAAATTCTAGATATTTTTCTGGAATTTATCGCCTAATTAATCTAGTAACAGATCCTTTTGTTGATCTTTTTATGAATATAAAAACTGAAGAGCTAATAAAAGCAAAATATGCATCTTCAGGTGTAATTGAAGTTTTATATGATCTAGTCAAAAATAAATATTTATCAGATATCCATCATAGTAGACTGTTAATAACCGCAACAAATTTAAAAGATGGCTCTCCCAAACTATTTAAAACTTTTCATTTACCTGACAGACCTAAAATTGAAGATGCTCCAGTAGGAAGGATCTTAGCATCAACTGCTGCTGCACCAACTTTTTTTGAACCTGTTAAAATTAGAAATTTAGGTACATTTGCTGATGGTGGGTTATGGGCAAATAACCCAGGACTTGCCGCTTATGCAGAGGCTGTTGAAATTATTACTCAGTGCCACCGAAGTGTTGATCCTCCATTTCAAAGAAACTTTATTAATATGCTTTCAATTGGTACAGGATCAGCTATTCAAAATTTTACACCACCTATGAATAATTCTGGAATAAAATGGTGGGCAACAAAATTACTTCCTCTTATGTTTGAATCACAATCAAAAAGTACATGCTTTTATCTTGAAAAATTAATGCTAAATAGATTTTTAAGATTGGACTTTGAAATACCGAATAAAAGCTGGGGAAAACTAGATAATTATGCCTATTCAAAAGAAATGATTGCACTTGGTAAAATTACTATGCAAAAAAATTTAGACAAAGTTTTAAGAATGTTTGGCGAAAAAAAAACTGGGCCTTTTGTTCCTTTTGACCCAGTCTAACACTTGATTATTATTTAGCAGGTAATGGATTTGGTAATCCTATATAATAATTTCCATCTCCATGTTTTTGTACAACTAATCCTTGTGCGCACAATGTTCCTGTATTAGCAACTATAGATAATGTATCTCCTGTTTTTCTTATAGTACATCCTACGGTATTATTATTTTGTGTTGCAATAAGTTTAATTTCTCCATCATTCATATCTTTGATCGCAACTTTTGTACCATTAGCAACATTATAATTTCCAAACGCTGTATCAATTCCTGCTGCTACACCAAAAGAGGCATACTTATCACCTTCATTTACCACAGGAGGAACAACTGGTCCATCATCTGGTGTCGGTGTTGGTTCTGGAGTAGGCTCAGGACTTGGTTCAGGTGAAGGCTCTGGACTAGGAGTTGGCTCAATACCTCCAGTATTAGGAATAGCCGCAGGTAAATATAAATGAATGTTATCAGTTTCTTTAACAACATTAATCATTTTACATAATTCACTATCTCCCTTAGTAATATTTACTGCGCCTGTATCAATTACCAAATTACAAACACCCACATTGTCATTTTGAAGGGCTGTAATAAATGAATTACTTGGAAATTTAGATGCATCTTGTTTTACGGCATTATAAATTTGAGTTTCGTTTACATACGCTTTAATTCCAGAAGGATAATTTAACTGAAAAGTAAATTTTGCATCTGGATTAGGTAATGGGTTATCATCCGGATTTGGATTAGGTATAGGTTTATTTTCAGAATTAGGAATATCTGCTGGTAAGTTTATATAAAAATCTCCTTTGCTATCTTTATACAAAACCAATCTATTACAAAATTCTCCAAAGCCTCCCTTACTAATACCTTTTTCTTCAAAAAGTAAATTACAATCCCCTACTTTGTCGCCTTGCTCTGCTCTTAAGTTAGAAATTTCTAAAACAGAAGCGGCGCTTTGTAATTGATTATCTCGAGGAATAAAAACATTGTTTAAATAAACTTTAATATTATCTACTCCAGGATAATTCACTTTAAACTTATAATTAGAATCTGGATTAGGATCTGGATTATTATTAGCTAACAATGTAATAATTTTTTTAGGATTATCTATCGCTAATTTATCACATAAATCTCCTTGTGCTACTGAAACTAAAGACTCAGAACTAACCATTAATGGACAACTTTTGATAACATTATCTTTAGTTGCACTAACAACACCTCCATTTGTAATTTTGTATAACTTAGTTTCATCAATTGAAGCATCATTATATTTTACTAAAACTCCAGGTTCCTGTATAACAAACTTCATATCAACTTCAACAATTTGTGGCTCTTCTTTTTTAGAAGGACAAAATACCAATTCAAATTTAGTTTGTCCTCCACAACGAGCTAAACCTTGAGCATCATCATAGGCATATGTATAAGAATTACAACCTTGATCAACTGTAATTGATTTTCTGTATTCCATTCTTGATGCAGGTCCAGCAATACACTCTTCACTAGAAACTGGTGGTGTTGGACAACAATACATTTGAGCTTCGGGAGCATCAGGTTCAAGTCCACCTAAATAATATTTCCAGCCCCCTGAATTTTCTGCATAATCATTTCCTTGAGCTGTAGTAAGTTTTGCACACGGACTAAAACACCCAATTGGTTTACCATCATCGCCCTTCCATTGTAAGTTAATGTTTGTAACATCTTTACCATTAATTTTATTGAATTTACCCTCTGTTGATAAATTAACACTATTTGGACACGCGTCAGGCCTTAAACCACCGCAATAAACCCCAGGTGTACTAATTACTCTACCTGATTGTAAATCTCTACATGAATTATCATGATTTTTAACGACTACTTGATATGGAAATGTATAGCCATCTACAGCAGAACCATTCCACCAAGTTTCAAATCCAACAACATTACCTGGATCACTAGGATTTTGGGTACAATTACTTGAAATACACCCCCAGGTTGCTTCAAACTTACTATTTATATCAGGTGCATAAGGGGCTGATTGCCATTTATTCGCTTCAGCTTCTGGAACAGCCGTACTTTCACCTATTTTACAATTATACCCATGTTCATTACATTCAGATTTTGCCCAAAATCTAGTAGCAGGAAGCCCTCCTTCAGGAATATTATAGTCATGAGATGTTCCTGCTGGAATTTTTACAACTATTTCATTTTTATCTGTATATCTTTTAAAATCTTGCTGAATCCAAATTTCATGAGAACAATGATTAGTTACCCTAAACCTGGTTGGTTGTTCGCCTGTATTATCTGCAAATATTGAGGTAGAAAAAAGCAATGTAATTGAAAAACCTAAAAAATACTTAAAAATATTTTTTATAGAATAATTATGGGATATGGGCATATGACTTATTCTCTCGCATTATTAATTTTTTCTTAATGTTAAGTTAGAGACAATTCATATACTCTAAAGTTCATTTTATTAAAAAATCTTTAATTTAATCAACGCCATATACGCTAGAGTTATAACCTAAGCATTCTATTCTCAAAGACTTAACAATTAAGAAAATACTTAAGCTAAAGATTAATAGCATTAAAATCATTGTAGTAACACTAAAGTCATAAAAGATACTACATAATATTGCAACAATAGCCCCAAAACTTGTTTGCAAGAAACCTAATAACCCCGCAGAAAGCCCCCTCATTTTAGGAAAAATTCTACAAGCATAAGCAATTAATGTTGGTTGAGCTAATCCTGCAGCGAAATATATACTGATAACATTTAGTGATAATATACTGATGGTTAAAAGTTTAAACTCATAAAGAAAGCCTGTTAATATTGCAGAAAAGATTAATAAGCCAATTCCTATTTTCAATAAAATATTTTCATATTTTTCTTGGCTATAATAAGCAGCAAATAAAGATCCTCCTGTGTTACCTACACACTGCATTGCAAAAAAGTAACCAAAGTAAACTTGAGAAATTTTAAATTCATTTATTACTATTGCAGGAGATAAAGTCACCCAAACAAATGCAAGACCATATAAAATTGCAGCTCCAGTCGCAAATGACATATAGTTTTTATCTAGCAGCAAAAATTTTATATTCTTAAGCATTATAGATATTTTTTTGTGAAATTTTTCATTAATATTATTTTTTATATTTTCTGAAATATCATAAGTTTCATGAATAAATAGATAACTTGAAATAAAAGCAGCAATACTAAAAATTAGAATAAAAATAAAAATACTTATCCAGGTAAAATAAATTAGCATATAGCCACCTAAAATAGGAGCTATTGCTGGAGAGACTATATTGATAGCTGACAATAAAGATAATAATCTCACTTGCTGATTCCTATTGTAACAATCAACTATAATAGCTCTTGATAATACAATAGCAGCACAAGCTCCTAATGCCTGTAATAATCTAAAAAATAAAAAAGTTATATAATTTGGCGCTATGCAACAAAAAATACTGGAAATAAAAAATAATAAAGAGCCTGCAAGTAAAGGCTTTCTTCGCCCAAATCTATCTGATATTGGACCATAAAGTAACTGACCTATTGCCAAGCCAAATAAATATATTCCCATACTAATATTTAAATAGCTTTCCGGAATATTATAATAATCCGCTATATTACTATAAGCGGGTAAGTACATGTCTATACATATTGAGCTACCTAAAGGTAATAATAACAAGATAATTAAAGATACTAATGACAATGGGCGCTGATTCATACTTAAGAAAATAACAAAGATTACTAACAAAACGCTATAAGCCGCCTATTATAATATGATATTAAATTAATTATCAATACATTTTGATAACCTATTGTTTTTACAAGACATAAATTTATTATTATCTTTTTATAAAAAATATTTAATTTTTTGTGAATTTATTATTGCAATCTAAATCAACTTAGGTATAATTAATCTTGCTTGGCGACAACAGCGAGTTGGAACCACCTGATTCCATTCCGAACTCAGAAGTGAAACGACTTAGCGCCGATGATAGTGTGGATTTATCCATGTGAAAGTAGGACATTGCCAAGCATTTTTTTTATTTCCCTTTCTATAAAAAACATCATTTTTAATTTCTCATTATCTTACTTATAGCGTCATTAACAAAATCAATTTCTTCTAGCCTAATATTTTGATTTTCATCAGAAATAAAAACAATATTATTAAACAAGTCGTAATGATAATAACATAATTTTCCATTTTCTTTTTTTGCAATTAAAAGATTTTCAAAATAATAATACTCTATATATTTATTACCTTTAATTTCTAGTAACTTTTGTCCTTTTTTATTATAAACCGTTACTATTTCATTATTAGAACTTTTAGATATTAGTCTGTTATCATTTGCATCATATAAATATTTTGGCTCTACCGTAATTCCCGTGGTTTGAGCCACTGAAACATCTAAAATCATACTATAAAATTTAATAAAATCTGTTATAATTTGAGTCTCTTAGATAATACTAAAATTACAAAAGGATTTTGTCGTGC
>Ga0210009_1002575_pt1 | contig 12958 bp, 11 predicted proteins | sample CryGeyCG2114_065_FD_185457 | JGI IMG/M metagenome (GOLD analysis project Ga0210009, IMG submission 185457) | Groundwater microbial communities from aquifer - Crystal Geyser CG12_big_fil_rev_8/21/14_0.65 (SPAdes) (version 2) | ecosystem: Environmental > Aquatic > Deep subsurface > Groundwater ... | reverse complement strand
TAGGATCTTCAGAATAATTTATTACATCAATATTTTCATTATTCAATTCCCTTACTATTGCATGTATTCTAACACCTTTCATTCCAACACAGGCACCAACTGCATCAATTCTGTCATCGTGGGATTCAACAGCAACTTTAGCTCTTTCACCGGGTGATCTTGCAATGCTTTTAATATCAATAATACCATCATAAATTTCAGGTATTTCAATTTCAAATAATCTTTGTAAAAACATATTGTCCGAACGAGAGATTATTATAACAGGTCCGCTTGGAGTTTTTTTAACTTCTTTTATAATCGCTCTTACTGTATCACCTTTTCTATATCTTTCAAATGGAATCTGTTCTTCACGAGGAAGCAAGAGTTCTCTTTTGTTGTGGTTTACAAGTATATCATTTCTTCTTGTTTGATAAATATCCCCAACAACAATTTCGCCAACAAGTTCTGAATATTCATTGTACACAACTTCTTTTTCAATCTCTCTTATTCTTTGATTTAGATTTTGTTTTGCTAATGTTATTAATCTTCTGCCAAAAGAAGCAAGATTTAATGTTTCAACATAATCATCACCTATTTCCAAGTTTTCAGTATTACCTTTTTTGTTTACCTCAGCAAGTGTTATTTGTCTGTTAGGGTCTTCAACTTCTTCAACTATTTCTCTTTCTAAATATATTTCAATATCACCTCTGTCCATATTAACTACAACATCGTAAGTCGCTTCTTCACCGTATTTCTTTTTTACAAGCATTCCGAATATATCCTCGATAATACCTGCCAAAACATCCTTGTCCATACCTTTTTCACGCACCATTTGTGCAAATGATTCAACTATGCCTGAGTTCATTTATCCTGTCTCCGTTAAGTGTTTTTCATCCATTTGGTGAAAAACTAAATATTACTTTTGCTTTTTTTATGTTATTAATATTAATTTTTATTTCAGTTTTATTCTGATCAAAAAATAAATTGTTATTTAAGATACTTTTTAATGTCCCTTTAAACTTCTTTTTTTCACCATTCTCTTCATAAACAACATCTAAATTTCTGCCAATATGTTTATAGTATTGATCAATAAACTTTAATGAATATTCAGAACCGGGTGAAGAGACTATCAATTTGTAATCATCATTTTCATTAATAATTTCATTCAATTTTTCGGTAATATTTCTGCTTATAATAGTACATACTTTTGCTGAAACATTTTCCTTTCCGTCAATAAAAATTTCAAGTACTCTTTTTCTTGGTGTTCCTCTGTAAATAAAATCTATAAGAAAAAAACCATGTTCTTTTGCTGCATTTTCGGCTATTTGCCTAACTATATTTTCGTCTTTAAATTTCATACAAACAAAAATCGCCCGTAAACGGGCGAATTAGAGTATGAAAAATAGTATTAAATAATTGAATAAGCAAGAAAAGTATTTAGGTTAAATTCTTTACAAACCAGTCCTGGAGACTTTTAAGTTTTTTGTAGGTTTTTAAGGTGTTTTATATCTGTTATTTTATTATCTAAGTTTATTCTTACCTCAACAATTTCTTTTTAAGAAAATTTATTTTTTCTTCTGTATGAATTTTTTCTTTATCATTTAAGTTTAATGCTGAGATGTCATTATATTCTGCAAGGGCTTCTTCATATAAATTTTTACTTATCAAAAGATCAGCAAAAAAAATTCTATAGTTTGTTAAAGATTTTGTGTCAGGATATTTTCTGTATGTTTCCATTGCTTCAACAATTGAACTTTCAGTATACCCGTTTTCTGCTAATTGCTTTGCACCGTTTAATCTCATTATTCCAAAATTTGTTTCGTCAATTATCGTTTTCGTATTCCCGTTAATCTCTTTCCCATAAACTGCAGTGTTTGATGAATTTATTGTTTTATCTATTTTGTCAGGAACATTTATTAAATTTTCCATAGCAAGAGCCAGTAACAGTTCATCAATGGTAAGTTTTTTAATTCCTTTTAATGACACAATTGACGAATTATTTATCTTTATTTTTGCTTGCCCAAGCATTAAAACTATATTAGAATTTTTTGAAGTCATTATAGTTGCATTATTATCTAATTGGGTTTTGTTATCAACATTTTGCCATTTTTCACTTATACCAATTTGAGCTTTAACATCTCCGTTAACTTTCACAATTACAAAATTTTGTGCAGATAAATATCCGCTTATAAATAAAATTATTATTAATATTTTTTTCATTTTCTTTACCTTTAAATTTTTTTATTGAACATCAATGATTTCAACCCTGCCTTTTGCAAGCCCAAGATTATCAAAAGCTTCATTGTTAAATTTTTCTATTCCAAGTTCCCAGGCTTTCATAAAATCTGTTAAAGAGGTTGTTTCAATTGCAATCCAAACCTGATCTTCACCTTTATTATTTTTTCTTATAAAATATTTTCTGTCGTTTTCAGTAATCCATTTTGCATTTTGTGGTGATAGTTCTGTGTTGAATAATAAATTCACATGTCCTAAACCCTTATCAGGTTTATAATCAACTAAAGCTGTTTGAATTCCTATGTTTTCCAAAACTGCACTATAAAGAACACTAAGATCATCACAATCACCGCCTTTTAATTCAATTGTTTGGTGTGGAAATTGTACATAATCTGATGTAGCATTAGGATCAGCTACATACACAAACTTTTTAACAATATTGTCAAAAAGAATTTTAGCCTTATAAAATGTAGAAAGAGAATATACAAGTGTATCCAACATGTTTTTGTTTTCGCTTAATATTTCTTTAGCATATTTTATTATATAATCAGCATCCCTTTTAATAAATTCTTTTAAGTGTATAACTTTTCCATCCCAAGCATTAATTTTATTTATTAAAATTGGTTTTTGATATTTGTCATCGTTCTCATCGGTTTTTGTGCTGATATAAAAATCAACATAAGAGACAGTGTTTTTTGTGTTTGAATATGAGTCTGGAACGATAGTAAAAAAAGGGATATCTACAGTATCGTGTGCATTTACAAAAACATCAGGTGAATAAATAATATCTCTATTAAAACCAATAATTTTAGAAGAAGGTTTTACTGAAATTTTTTTATCGGTCTGGTTAACAACCTTACCTACGGCAAATGGTTTGTTTAAATAAATATCTTCAAATGCCGGAAATATATCTTGCACAATTTTAAGATTTATTATTTTAGCTTTTTCTTCGGCAATTGTATTTAGCCTAAAAGAAATTGTTAGAGCAGCTTTATCAAAGCTGTATCTATTGTTAAGTATATTTTTTATTCCTTCAGTTTCAAATACCGAAAAAGATTGAGAAATATTTTTGCCTCTGAAATATTTAACGCCTGAAAGTGTTATACCAAATACTTTTGTTTGATATGAAATTGCCGGAACAATACCCGCAATATATGGGGTTTGATCTTTGTCGTGTAAAGCAGAAACACTTAAATTTAATGAAGCGTTTTCAAAGTCCATCCCTGTGTTAAACCCTGCCATAAAAGAATTTGAAGTTTCATAAATAAAATTGAGGTTTAATTGTTTATAGGGGGAGATTGTAACTCCAAACTGTGCGCCTTTTGGTCTTTTAATTTCATATTCTGAATTATTTGAAATATTTTTATTTGTTTTTAAATCAATTAAATTTATTGAAGCTACCGATAGAGACAAATATTCAACAGGTGTAAAATTTATGCCTATATCTGTTTTCCAAAAACTTGAGTTTTCTGTTTCTGTTTTAAGATTAAAATAAAGCGAATCAGAAAAAATAGGCTCAACAACTTCATTTTTAAATTCTTGATTAAATAATCTTGTTGTAAATCCAATACTTAAATTTTTATATATTTGATATGAATACCCAACGCCAAAAATTTCTTTATAAGAAAACTTTGAATTTAAGGTTTGAGTGCTTGAATCTTCTAAGACAAAAGATTGCCCCGAAATAAAGAAAAAATCTTTTTGGTAGCCCGGTGTATATCTTAGATAAAAATTTGATCTATCTAAAGTTTTTGTGAGTGATAATAAATATAAATTTGATGTTGTAGAGTTGGCAAATTCTCCTCCGTAAGATAGATCAATTCCCCAATCCTTTACATTAGAAAAGTTGGATGTATTACCGTCTATGCTGTTGGACATTATGTTTGCTTTCTTGTTCATGCTCCAAAAGCCATTTAATCCAAAAGAATTTTGAGAATAAATTTTTAATGAATATAAAAATAAAATCAACGATATTGTTAAGACTGATTTTCTCACTATATATTAATAATTATTGTATGAATGCTTTGTGAAAATACCTTCAAACGATTACTTCCGCTTCCGCTATCAAACTCAATTCTCCTTATAAATGTAAAAATTATTTTGTCGAATCTTTCAAACGGAATTGAATTTAAAAGCTGAGCGGGAACTACAAATTTGCTGTCATCTCTTGTCTTTAAGCTATATAGTGGAAATGAAATATTTTTGCCCTTAACAATTGCACCTAAAACAATTTCAATTTTTTGACTGCCGGTTCCGTTCCATTCCAAAACAGCTCTTAAGTTTTTTGCATTTTTATTTCCGTTAAAAGTAACCTTTCCTGTAATTTTTTCAGGAGTAGGAATTAGAAAAGATGTCGGTAAACCTTTATCAGGATTTAATTGGAAGGAAATGTTAGATTTAAAATTATAACCAAACGGATCAACAGCGTTCTGTCTTCCTGAAAAAACCACATACTTTGAGCCAAGGATTGTGTCTATTACTGAACTTCCGTTTCTAAATTTTATTTCAAGTGGTCTTATTTTAGCTGTTATTCCATTAAATTTTACCTGCCCGGGTAGAACCGTATGAAAACCAACAACATCACCGTGCATATTTTTAACAGGAGTAGTTTTATCAAAGAAAACAGCCTGAGCCAAAGAAGTGTTTGTGATTGAATTATTATTAGAAATTTTTGTTCCGGTTAAAACTATAACACTTCCAAAATTATGCAGTCTTTGTGCAACACCGGTTGAATCAAAACCATTGCTATAAAATTCATCTTGTATATCCTTTGTAATAATTTCAACATCAACCTGGTCCTCTGTTGTTGTGTTGTTATCAATAACTAATTCAGTTGGTGCGGGTGTGTCGCATCCGTTATAAATTAGACTAAGCGCCAGAAGCGCTATTGATAAAATAAATTTTGAAATTGTTTTTTTCATTTTGTATGTCTTTTTAATTTAGCATTCTAGTTTAATCTCTTGAATTCAATTACATTATTAAATTTATAAAATTGTTTATTAAAAGAGAATGCCCATTTAAGGGCACCCTCTCTATTGTTTTACCCCTAATTTGCTCGGACAATATATGGTATTCCCCAAGTTTTAGATTCAACAGGCGCAGCATCATCAAATATTACTTGTCTAGGGAATGCATTTATAATTGCATGATAATATCCCGGGAATTGGTGTGTCTTAAATTTCTTTTGATATATTTTATCATAAAAACTACCATTCTGAACTGATGATATTAGTTCAAATTTTCTTTTATCTCTATGTTGTCCAAATTTATTAGCACCATAAGTAACTGTAACAAAATCAGAATCAGCATAAGCACTTGTTACAGCAACTTCAATTACTACTTCTTCATTTCTTGCAACAACAGGTATTTGTCTCCATATTGGAAATTCTCTTGTTAGATAGAATTCGGTTGGATTTGTTATTACTAATTGGTCACCATTAGAATAAGTAACTGTTAACTTTGTAATATTTATATTATCGGTTAAAGTTCCACCTGCTGGTAATGATGCGGCAACTAAATGCCAGTTATTTAATGGAATATCGCCAATTTGTTTTTTAGCAAATATCAGATTTCTGGTCATTGTAGTAGAAAATGATTTTTCAATAAGTGTGTCACCTGCATTGCTTGTGAAAGAATCAGGTGGTGTATAAGATGCTTTAATATAAAGTACACCTTCAAATGTTTTTATCATTTTAACATAAGCTGTGTCCCCAACTTCATTAACTTCATAATTTTTACTAACAAGTCTCATTTTTTGGCCTACTCTAATCGGATAAATTTCCGTTAAAGTTTTACCCAAAAAAGACATTGCATCGTTTTCATTATAATTGGGTTCAAATGAACTAAGAGTTTCATCCTGATTAGCCAATGTTTCAAATACTGCAGGATCAGTAGTTGTGGTTGAGGAATTTATATCTGGTGCATTTACTGAATCTTTACATCCAGAGATAAAAATGACGAGACCAAGTATAATGTAAGCAACTATATACTTGATTAGGGTTGATTTGTTTTCCATAATGTTTCTCCTTTTAAATAAATTATTAAAAAATAAACTAACTTGTTCCATTTTTTCTGAATTTGATATTAAAATAATTGTGCCAAATATTTTGAAAGTTGTTATGTTATTGTTTTATAAAGCTTTAATTAAAAAGTTAAGTTATGAGAAGTGCCTGGTGCTAGTGTATAAACTGCCTGGTAATTATTAAGCCAGGCATATTGTTAAAACTAAATTGAACATATAATATATTAAATCGTCAATCCTTTTATAATTTAACTTGTATCTTTTTAATTTGGGTAAAGTTTAATTATTTTGTAAATGTTAAATATTATTAAAAAGAGAGCTTTTAATAATGTCTTATAGAGAACAAAAAAAATATCTGGAATTTTTAAAAAGTCACGAAAGAAAATTTACAGCAAAAGAATTGGAAGATTATAAAATGTTTGTAAAAAGACAGAAAGATGATGAGGATTTTGATTCTATTTCAATGAAAAGATTAAAAGAGATATATGACAAATACAATGTCTCTGTTGACAGATCAAAATTTGATTCTTTCTTCAAAAAATAATTTCTTCTGTTTCGTTAGCAACAATAAATTAAGTTATTAAGTATATATATATTTGTCTTTCACAATTTGTATTAAAAAAAAATAAAGTAAGATTTTTATAATTGAGGTTTTAATGGAAAAGAATAATTACAGTTTATTAAATAAAATATTTGCTGGTATTGTTTTTTTAATATCTACAATAATTTTATTCTCTACAGTTCAACCGTCAGTTTCATTTTGGGATGCAGGGGAATTTATTTCATCAGCATATTATTTGCAGGTTCCTCACCCGCCGGGCGCACCTTTCTTTTCAATAGTGGGTAGAATTTTTGCAATAGTTCCTTTTGTTGAAAATGTTGCTTTAAGAGTAAATACAATTTCGGTTTTGGCCAGCAGCTTTTCAATTTTATTTCTCTACTTAATTGCTGTTAAACTTATAAATAGTTTTAAGGAACACGAACATAAAGATCTTTTGGATGCTGTTTCAACTTTTCTTGCGGCAGCAATAGGTGCGTTGGCATTTTCGTTTAGTGATACTTTTTGGTTCAATGCTGTTGAAGCTGAGGTTTATGCAAGCAGTACATTACTTTTTTCAGCAATTACTTATTTGATGATGAGCTGGGCAGAGAAAGCAGATAATGTGGATAATGAAAAATATATTTTGATGATCGCATACTTAATTGGTGTTTCAACCGGTGTGCATTTAATGAGTGTGCTTGCAATAGTATCTGTTGTAATGATGATAATGTTTAAAAAATATGTGGACAACGATGAAGCTCTAAAAAGTTCAATTTATATTTTATTAATTAATGTTGGTATTGTTCTAATTTTAGCATTTCTTCTTTGGGGAAATCAAACAAGAACTACTCCGCCATCCGCTGAAGAATATGCAGCATTTGACTCCAAATTTAAAATGATAATGGCTGCAGTTACAATTATTATAATGGGTGCTTTTTGGAAAAAAGTTTTCAGTAGAAATTCTATATATGTTCCACTAATGCTTGGTGGTGTGGCTTTATTTTTAACTTACCCGGGTATTGTTAAAATTTTACCTGGAATTATGGCAAATATTTCAGGTGATAATTCATTGGTTGCTGTATTGGTTTTTGCAATTATTCTTGGTCTCTTTGGATATGCTGTTCATTATGCTGTAAAGAATAAAAAACCAACTATGCATCTTGCATTTATGTCGTTGATATTTATTCTTCTAGGATTTACCTCTTACACAATGGTAATAATCCGTTCTAATCAAGATCCGCCAATGAATGAAAATGAACCTAATGATTTTACTGAGTTAGTTTCTTATTTAAACAGAGATCAATACGGTGACTTTCCCATTTTTGAAAGACGCTTTGCAACAGAACCGCATCAATTAGGAGTATATACTAATTATTCTAGTGAATTAGATTTTTGGTGGAAGTACCAAATGAATCATATGACTACAAGATATTTGCTTTGGAATTTTGCCGGAAGAGAAGGCTGGAATCAAGACGACGGACCAAACATTGCTCCATTTAACGGAATAGGAAATATACTGGGTAGTGCTTTTAATATTAGATTTGGTGGAAGTGCATCAACATCTCTCTACGGTATTCCTTTTTTAATTGGACTGCTGGGTATTTACTTCCATTTTAAAAAGGATTGGAAAACTGCAATTATATTTATGGTGTTGTTTATTTTTATGGGTTACTTTACAGCATTTTACCAAAACCAACAACAACCCCAGCCGAGAGAAAGAGATTATTTTTATGTCGGTGCATTTTTTATTTTTGGAATATGGATAGCTATTGGCTTTAGAGGACTGATAGATCTAATTCAGGAAAAACTGAAAAAAATCCAATTTAAAAAAGCTGCAATAATTACTGCTCTTGCTTTGGGTGTTGTTTTTATTCCTCTTAGAATGTTAGTTGCAAATTATAATACTCACGATAGATCCAACAACTGGGTTCCATGGGATTACTCATATAATATTCTGCAAAGCTGTGCACCTAATGCAATATTATTTACTAATGGTGATAATGATACCTTCCCTCTTTGGTATTTGCAAGATGTTGAAGGTATAAGAAGAGATGTGAAGATAGTAAATCTAAGTCTTGCAAATACTCATTGGTATATTAGACAATTAAAAAATAATGACCCATATAATGTTGGTACAGTTAAAATACGCTTTTCTGATTCACAAATTGATAGGATAAGTCCGGTTCAATGGGAGCCAAGGGATATAACCATTCCGCTTCCGGCTGATAAAAATTCCTCTGAAATTTCTAAAATGGTTAAAGAAGCAAATATTGAAGATTCAACTGTTATCAAAGCAGGCAGTTTAACTTTCAGAATGGATAATACCGTTACATTCGGTACAACAAAAGCAATAAGAATTCAGGATATAATAGTAAAAGAAATTATTGAAGCAAATGAATGGAAAAGGCCTGTATATTTTTCCGTCACTTGCGCTCCTGACAGTAAAATTGGATTAGATGACTATCTTAAAATAGAAGGTATGACTTCACGATTAATACCGGAAAAAAGAAAGCCTAATGTTGAATTTGTAAATGAAACAGCACTTAGAGAAGAACTTTTATTAGAAAATATAAATCCAAGTAAAACTTTTAAAAGAGGGTTCAGATTTAGAGGGTTGAATGATAAATCTATTTTTTACGAAGACGGTCAACAGGGTATGCTTCAAAACTATAGAAATGCATATTTAAAGTTAGCAATGTTCTATCTTGATACAAATCAAAGATCAAAAGTAACTGAAATCTTAAATGCAATGAATGAAAAAATTTCTACTGATGTTATAAATATTGATTACAGATTACTTGCTCAAATTGGAAATGTTTATTTCCAATCAGGTAATTATGATAAATTTAAAGAACTCTCTGTAAAAGTTGAAAATGAAGCTTTAAATTCTTTAGAAAATAATCCAAAGGATTTATATTCCTTTAGAGTTTTGCTGGATCTTTACCAAAATTTAAATGACAATAAAAAGCTACTTGCTCTGTGGGAAAGAATAGAACAACTTTATCCCGGTGATCCCGGCGTTAAAGCAAACATTGCAAAATACAAAAGCATTGTTCAACAAGAGGATTCATTAAAAACTATGCAGCCAATAAAATAATTAAAATTAAATGGACTAATTTATGAGCGGTTAAATGCCGCTCATTTTTTTTATAATAAATGAAAATACTTGTTATAGCCTTATCAGGGATCGGTGACGCATTAATTTTTACGCCTGCTTTAAACCTTTTACGTAAACATTACCCTACGGCCCAAATAGACGCACTAGTTATGTACAAAGGTGCAAAAGATATTTACGATAGAAATAAAAACCTGAATAAGATAATTCATTTTAATTTTTTAAAGAAGGGTTCTTTAAAATCTTTAAATTTTGTTTTGAAATTACGGGGTAAATATGATACAACAATAAATGTTTATCCTTCAAACAGAAAAGAATATAATATTATAAGTTGTTTAATTGGTGCAAAAACCAAAGCAGCTGTTAAATATTTACGTATGGATAAACAAAATTTAGGGTGGTTCAATAATTGCAGAATAGATGAAGATGATTCACTCCACAATGTACAGACAAATATTAAGTTGATTGAAAAAATAATTGGCGAAAAATTAAGTGAACAGCCCGACTTTGAATTTGAATTATCTGAAGACGACAATTCTACAGCATCTAACTTTTTAAACGAAAAAAATATTTTAAAAAACGATATTGTTATTGGCTTTCATCCCGGAACCTCTGTATTAAAAAATCATATTAAAAGAAGGTGGGAGCCTGAAAAATTTACAGCACTTGGTAAAAAATTAATATCGGAATTAAATTGTAAGGTCATTCTCTTTGGCGGACCTGATGAAAGACAATTAAAAGAAAATATTAAAGCAGACATTAACTCTGATAAGGTTTTTACAACAATTGGGTTAAATTTAGGTCAAAGTGCCGGAGTGATGAAAAGATGCAATGTGTTTGTATCTAATGATTCTAGTCTGTTGCACGTTGCCTCTGCATTAAAATTAAAAGTGGTTGGAATTATTGGCCCTACAAATACAAATTATATTCATCCCTGGAATACTGAATATAAAATTGCTTCTTTAAATTTAGAATGCTCCCCTTGTTTTATTTACTCACCAAAACCACTAACTTGTAAAAGAGAGGATTTAAAATTTAAATGTATAAAAGAATTAAATGTTGATCTTGTTTTCAATTCAGTAAAGGAATTTTTAATTAATGCCGGATAAAAAACTCAAACTAATTAACACAGCTATTTTATTAGCCTTTATTACAATATTTTATAATTTAATTGAAGGCACTATATCTGTTTATTTTGGTGCTTCTGATGATACACTTGCACTTCTTGGTTTTGGTGTTGACAGTTTTGTAGAAGTAATTTCAGGTATTGGGATTGCTCACCTTGTCTTAAGAATGAAATATGAAAAAGTTGACAACAGGGACAAACTTGAAATTATTGCTTTAAGAATTACCGGAGTTAGTTTTTACATTTTAACAGCCGGATTAATATTAGGAAGTGTAATCAATGTTATAAAAGATATTCATCCAACTACAACAATGGCGGGAGTAATAATTTCCTCAATTTCATTACTTACAATGTATATACTTATAAAATATAAAATAAAAGTTGGAAACGAATTAAACTCAGCTGCAATTATTGCTGATGCAAATTGCACGAGAACTTGCTTTAATTTATCTATTGTTTTACTTGCATCAAGTGCTCTGTATGAAATTTTTAAGATAAATTATTTTGATGTGTTGGGTTCTCTAGTTATTGCATATTATGCTTTTAAAGAAGGAAGAGAAGCATTTGAAAAAGCTAAAGAAGAGAAAATAAATCCAAGTTGTAATTGTTAAGTTATAGATTACAGATTATTGAGATTCCCGATATCTCTTAGATATCGGGAATCTTTTCTGCTACCTGTTCTGTAATTTTGTTTTTAACAAATCCTGATAATCTTCCTCTGTATCAATATCCTGTAAAACTTCTTTGTAATTACAAGCCCATATTTTTTTAAATACTTTTTTGTTCTTGCTTGCTACTCTTAAATTTGAGTTTATATCTTCTTCTAAAATTAATTCAGCCGTTTCTTTTTTAACTAAAATCGGGTGACCTTTTCTTTCCTTATATTTAGGCTGTATCCAATTATGTCTGTTATCAATTTGTATAACAAATTCTTTGTAAAATTCTTCAGGTAATCCGGGCTGATCAACCTGATGAATTAAAAACCAGTCTGAATTTTTATTCTCTGATAATCCTTTCTGAATTGAGCCGAACATTCCTTTATCGTAATTTTTATTTTCTGTAATAATTATTTTATTGTTTTTTTGAGATGAAATTTTTTCATTAACAAAATCATGATTATAACCTGTTACAACAACAACTTCACCACAATATTTTTTAAGTTTTTCAATTATATTTTCTAAAAATGTAGAGTATTTATATTTGGCAAAAGGTTTGAATGCCCCTAATCTTTTAGAGTAACCTGCAGAAAGAATAATTCCAGTAATGTACATTTTTTATAATACTGATTTTAAATAATTGGTTATATCTTTAGCCGTATTAAAACTTTTTACGAGTCCTTGTTTTCTTTTTTCTAACTTAATCTGTTTTTCCATTATCTCTACAATCTCTTTCCACATATTTGAGTGAGTGACAATTGGTTTTTCATTCAGCATTCCTTTGTTTATAAATTCCCAGACAACAGTAAGTTCTAACATCGTGCCCGTACCACCTTGCAGAACAACATAACCATCACCCAAAGAAACTAACTTTTCAATTCTTTCAAATAATGTTTTACATTTTATTTCTTCGGTTAGATATTTGCTTGGTTTTGCATTCCACAGATTAACAGTTACCCCAATGGCTTTACCACCATTTAATGTAGCTCCTTTAGAAACTGCATTCATAATTCCGGCAAATCCACCTGTACAAACATCAAAATTATTTAGAGCAAGTTCTTTTCCCAACTCTTCAGCAAAAATAAATTGTTCCTCTCCTTCAATAGGAAGCGAAGAGCCAAAGACTGTAATTGTTCTTTTCATTTATCTAAAAAAAGGTTTATATCAATATTTGAAAGTAAGTGTTTTTCTGTCCTTTTTCCAATAATAACAAATGTATCGGTAATAAAACTAATAGTAATGTGTAAAACTTTTTCTTTTTTTTCCTTTTTTTTTTAAAAAAAAA
>Ga0210009_1002572_pt1 | contig 12962 bp, 13 predicted proteins | sample CryGeyCG2114_065_FD_185457 | JGI IMG/M metagenome (GOLD analysis project Ga0210009, IMG submission 185457) | Groundwater microbial communities from aquifer - Crystal Geyser CG12_big_fil_rev_8/21/14_0.65 (SPAdes) (version 2) | ecosystem: Environmental > Aquatic > Deep subsurface > Groundwater ... | reverse complement strand
TTTTTATATGGTATACTTATTATAGCCGATAAGGGCAAACCCTGAGAAATCAGGGGGCGCAAAGCCTACGGGCCTAAGTTATTCTGACAAGCCGTAACCTTAGCGAACGCAAAGGGTTAGTGAGGCAGTCAGGAATAATATGGCGGCTGGGTTGCCGAGCGATGAAAAGCCGAAGCTAAAAGCCCTTCATCGGCTTTTTTCTTTTTTATGCCTTTGATCTTCCGATTATCCTATCTAATATTTCAGTGAATTCGCTCTCCAAGACAAACAAAGGCGTTACGCTGCAACCCGTCAGGCTTTTTATTTTAGCCAGGGCTTCCATATTCTTAGGGTCCAACATTGCCAGAAGTAAAACATTTTTATCTTTTCTTACAGGCAAAACCCCGTAATCTTTCATTATATCAAAAGATATCTTGGAGATTATTTCTTTAAGCTCTCCGTTTTCACTTAAATTTCTGATATCAAAATGCGGCACATTGAACTGCGATTCCAGCGCTCTTGCAATATCGCCCGGGCTGGCCATGCCAAGGTTTATTATGCTCTGGCCTATTTTCTGGCCTGTGGTCCAGTGCCTATTAAGCGCCTGCTCAAGCTGCTCGGAGGTGATTATCTGAGACTCCAATAATATCTGGCCAAGCGGCCTATGCTTAAACCTCTCTTCTTTGCTTATCCTGCCGGGTTCTTCTTTTACAGGTTCGTCAATAAATACCTTCTTCTCAACCTGTCTGCGATTTACAAGAAAATTACTGCCTGGCAATGTCTTTAAATAACTCTTTATCTCAGTGATAGTCTCCATCAGCTCTACCATATTTTTTATGGGAAAATGCTTGTTGTTCGCTATGGCTATAGAAATGCTCATGAGAGGCATGTTCATCGCATTCCCGCGCCTGTCTTTGGAAACTATATAGGTCCTATCCCTGTCATCTTTTGAATAGTGAAAATGCATGGCCCTATTAAAAGCGAGTATCGACTCGGATGCTATCAGGCGGTCTTTGTCAGGAGTCGTAACCACCACAAAATCATCTCCGCCTATGTGCCCCACAAAATCATTCTGGTTGCCGTACCTTTTAACTGTAGTGGCTATGATATAAGCCACATGTCTTATTACGCTGTCGCCTTTCATGTAGCCATATTTATCATTGAACGATTTGAAATTATCTATGTCATAGTAGGCTACTGAAAAAAGCTTTTTCTCGTCCATCCTAGTATGTATCGCCTTCTCTATCTGCTTGTTTCCAGGCAGCTTTGTCAGGGCGTTCGCATAAAGCTGGTGGCTGGTCCTGCGCAGGGCAAGCTCCATGCGCACTTCTAGATCTATCGGGTCAGGCGGATTGGCTATATAGTCATCCACGCCCTGCTCGATCTCCAGCATCTTTTTTCTTATCTGTTTTTTGTCTATAAGGACTATGATGGGAATATGCGCGGTGAGAAAATCTTCCTTCAGAACCTTGGATACCTTGAGGCCGTCCATATCAGGCAGGCCCCAGTCTATTATTATAATATCAGGCTGTTCCCGTCTTACTGCATCTAAAACAGCCGAGCCTTTGGCAATAGTGACTATGTCATAATCCCACGACTTGATAAGATATTGTATTATCTCAGCAATGCCCGCCTCGTGCTCAGCTAATAATGCCTTCTTTCTTCCAGGATTCATTTGGATTTATTATATCTCAAAAAAACACCATGGTCAATCAGTGTTTATCCGTTATCATATCAAGGAACATCTTTGTTTTTGAATAATCTTTTTGAATATTTTCCACTCTTTGAAACGCTTGTTTTGCCGGACCTGGCTGGCCATCCTCATAATATGCTACGCCCAGCTGATATAGTATCTCGATATTTAAAGGATATCGCGCGGCGCCGTCGCCAAGGACTGTTATCGCGTCTTTATGCATCTTAAGATTATTATAAAGCCCGCCCAGATTGGCATAGGCTAACGCGTAATTATTCAAAACGATGCTTTGTCTGTAATATGATACGGCTTCTTGTATCCTGCCTTCCCTTGCGTATATAACCCCCAGATTATTATAGGCAATGTCATAACCCGCGCCGGGGCATACTTTGTTAGATAAGATAAATTCTTTCTTTGCGTCTTCCAACATACCGCGCCTGAAATATTCCACGCCAAGATTGCAATGCAATAAAAAACTAGCCGGTTCTTTTTCCGAATCCCTCTTATATAAGACAAACGGATCCCCCCACTCCTTATTGCGCTCCACAATCTTTGCCGCATAAAATATCGCAAGAGATACGATAATTGCCGCAAAGACATATTTCTGCCGACGCGATATCTTTTCCACTATCTTAAATATCGCCATGGACATCAATACCGCAAAACCCATAGACGAAAAATAACCCCAGTGTTCTATGAGGGTCGCGTGGAGAGGCACTCCCAGATTGCTATACGGTGCCAGCCCTATCAAAAACCAGCATGAAAAAAATATTGCGTGTTTGGTGGGTTTTAAAAATTTCAATATCAAAAAAAAGATTGCTGCTAAACCCGGCACACCCATCCACACATAAGGATCCCTGAAGGCATGGACCACGAAATTATATTCGCTTTTTAAGCTAATCGGGGCGACGATAAGCTGTATGTAAGTCAGGAGTATCCTTGGTAACGTATATACCCTTTCCAAAAAACTTGCCTCGTTTATCAAAGACAATGTGCCGCGTAAAGGACTCCCGAGAAGAAAATACCTGAGGACAGGATAAGCAAACAGAATCGCCATTAACACTGCCAAAGGCAGCATTGTTTTTCGTCTCTTTTCTTTTTCTAAAAACACAAAGACATAGGCAAGCATTATGAAAGGCAGCATCAAGGCGCTTTCTTTAGTGAAAAGGCTTGATATAAAAAGGAACGCGCTGGCTAAAAAATAAGCCTTTGACCTTTCTATACCATTTAAAAAAGACAGGATATACAATAAAGATAAAAAGCCTAAAATAAGCTCTATCCTGCCGGCTACCAAAGCTACAACATGGCAATTGATCGGAAACAAGACAAATAATAAACTTGCCAGCCATGCTATGTTTCTTCGCAAACATAGCTTAACAATAAGAAAATAAAGCAGGATACCGTTTAAAACATGCAGGAATATATTGAAAAGGTGGTATCCGATCGTATTAAGCTGCCAGATGCTGTAATCCAGCATAAAAGAAAGCGCATATACCGGCCTATAAAATCCGCTTGAGCCGATCGGGCCTCCGAAGATACTGGTTTTAAAAACATCCGGCAGGTATTTCCAGTCCTTTATAATAGGATTGCCTGCGATCATTACCTCCTCATCCCATATAAAAGGATTATGGATTGAATTCAGGTACGGGATAACAGCCGCAAGGATGATTGTAATCAACACCAGGATGTTTACATATCTTTTCATATAGCCCCTATTTTACTGCTGTAACCCACATATTCATAAAAAAATACCCGGCATGGATTTTCTCTTTTGCAAAACCTGCTTCCTGTAAAATAGAGACTATGTCCCTGCGGCTATAAGCATATTTATGCTCTTCTATTTCAACAGAACTGACCAAATTCAATGCTGCCATAAAGTTAAGCAAAGGCCTGGCGCAAACTGCCGGCGTAGTCATAACGCATATCCCGCCCGGCCTTAAAATCCTGCGAATCTCCCTAAACCCCTGCGCCACCTTTTTGCGCTCAATGTGCTCTACAACCGCAAGTATCGTCACTATGTCGAAAAAACCGCCCTCGAAAGGGATCTTTTCCAATCTTTCCAGGTCATGATTGACGAATGTGATCCCGCGGTCCTGAAAACGCTTATCATAACCTTTTCTTATAATCTTATCCAGGCCGTACTTTTTAGAACACGCGGTATTAAACAGGAAAAACGGAAATGTACCGCAGCCTATATCCAGGATAGAGCCTTTTTTGTGGGAAAAAGGGATCAAGCTGTTAGCTAATTTACTTCTTTCTTTCGCTAAAAACTCTTCCAGCAGGCCATTGCCCCTTGTCACTTTTAGTCTATGCATATTTTTTCTTTCCGATACCATTTTACTGCTATATAACCTGGTATGCAATTATAAAATGCGCTACAAAAAATATACAAGTTGCAAAAAATCACGGTTTCAGATATACTGCCTTTTATGAAACTTTCCATTCTGATCCCGGCATACAATGAAGAAAAATCAATAAGCCAGGTAATGCAGGAGATAAAATCGCTGAATTTGTCTTCATGCGGAGTAAATGAAAAAGAAATCATCCTTATCGACGACGGTTCCAACGATAAAACAGTGGAAAAGGCGACGTCGGTAATTCCTTCCACCAGGGTAATCAGGCACGTCAAGAATCAAGGCAAAGGCGCGGCTCTTATATCGGGAATAGCGCACGTGACAGGAGACGCGATTATAATTCAGGACGCTGACCTGGAATACAGCCCTTCGCTTTACCCCTGCCTTTTAAGGCCTCTGATAGAAGAAAACAGGGATATTGTATACGGCTCCAGGTTCCTGGCAAACCCGCATCCGGATGGAATGAAGATGTCTTATTTTTTTGCGAACCGCTTTGGAAATTTTCTTACAAATATACTATGCGGCACAACCCTCACAGACTGCATGACATGTTTCAAGGTTTTTAAAAAGTCTTCTCTTCAGGGCATTGTCCTGGAATCCAGGGGATTCGGGATAGAGCCCGAGCTGACTGCAAAGTTAAGCAAAAAAGGCCTTAAGATAAAAGAGGTTCCCATACCTTACAAGGCAAGGACCTTCAAGGAAGGAAAAAAATTCAAAAGGATTTATTCTCTCGACGTCCTGTGGGCTATTATAAAATATTCCTTATTGAGCGAATTCAGGTAGGAAAAAATTGCCGCTAAAATTATAAACAATATAAATAATTTAGCAGTTTTTGGCATGTTTAGAAAAATAGGCCTTTTGCCTTTATCTTTCCAGCAGCTTTTTTATAATCTTCGAAGTCTATGAATATCAGGTCCGGCCTTTTTTGTTTTATTTTCTTTATCTCGTGAAATCTGGTTGCGATGTATTTAAACTCATTTCCACATTTCGGGCAAGACTTTGATAGAGAATAGTTTATGCCCAGCTCCCTGCAGCTAGAGCAATCCCCGCTAACCTCGCCGGCTACAAGGAGGTGCTTCTCTATATCGTTAATATCCATTTCTTTCCAAACTCTTATAAGATCCGGCATAATGTTTAATTAAAAAGCCCTCTCGTCATAAAATGACGAGAGGGCAAAGATAGCTACTTGGTCAAGTTTATGACAACTTGGTTACGTTAGCTGCCTGTTCTCCTTTTGGTCCCTGGACAATCTCAAACTCTACTTCCTGGCCTTCTTGCAGGGTCTTATAACCTTCCCCCTGTATGGCGGTATGATGCACAAATACATCTTTACCATCTTCAGGAGTAATGAAGCCGTAGCCTTTTTGATTGCTGAACCACTTCACTTTTCCTTTCGGCACTTATGCTGCCCTCCTTCCATAAATTTTGTTAAATTATACACTACGATTCTTTTTTTGTCAATACTCGATAAGGTTATTTGTCGTCAGGAAGCTCCTCGGCCGCCTTTTCTTCGTAATCATGAAAAATGGGCCTGGCTTTTATATTATGGTCTTTTTCAATTGCCCCGAGCCTCTGCTCCAGCTCATGCTGCATCTTGAGCATTATCTTCACTACATCTGCCACGGGATCCGGCAGGTTCCCGTGTTCAAAATCCAGTTCTAATTTTTCAGCGGTTTTCTTTTCGACTATCTTGCCTGGAACCCCTACTACGGTTGCCCCGCTCGGCACATCCTTTATGACAACTGACCCGGAACCTATCCTGGCACCGTCTCCTATTTTAATAGGCCCCAGCACGCAGGAATTAGACCCCACGACGACATTTTTCCCGAGCGTAGGATGGCGCTTGCCTTTTTCAAGGCTCGTCCCACCCAGCACAACGCCTTTATATATAAGGCTATCGTCTCCCACCTCTGAAGTCTCGCCGATAACTACACCCATACCGTGGTCTATAAAAACACGCCTGCCTATATTTGCGCCGGGATGTATCTCCACTCCCGTAAGAAATCTCGCAAAATGAGAAATAACCCTGGCAATAGTGTACATCTTTCTATTGTAGAAAAAATGCGCAACCCTGTGAAACCATAGCGCATGAACGCCGGGATAGCAAAGCACTATTTCCGATACGCTCTTTGCCGCAGGATCCTTCTTCATTGCAGAATTTATATCTTCTATCATTCTATCTAAAAACATATCGGCCTCTTTATTGTTAGTTATCTTTTGACGGCTGCCCGTCAAAAAACAATCCAGTTTCCTCCGTAATTATTTTGGCAGGGTAAAATAAAACTGGCTCCCTTTGCCTAATTCGCTCTTTACCCATATCCTGCCTTTATGCAGGCTTACTATATCCTTTGCTATAGGAAGGCCTAAACCCGTGCCTTCTTTTTTTTCAGCCGTAACGCGCGTAAACTTATCGAATATCTTATCCATGTCTTCCTGCGCCATGCCCTCGCCCGTATCGGATATCTCCACCATTATTTCTGTTTCCAGGTTAACTGTTTTTATTATGATGGTGCCGGACTCAGGCGTGTATTTTATAGCATTGCTTAAAAGATTCACAAATACCTGCGTCGCCTTATCCCTGTCGGCGCTGATTTTTGGCAGATCGCCGGCAAGACTTTTCTCTATTTTTTGTTTTTTGTCTTTTATTATTTTATCAAAAATAACAAGATTTTCCTCTATCGTCTTGTTTATATCAACAGCCTCTTTTTTTAATTCCATTTTCCCTGATTCTATCTTTGATATATCCAAAAGATCGTTTACCAGTCTTGCAAGCCTGTTAACTATATTTATAGCGCCTTCCAGCATTTCTTTCTGGCTGGGGGCTACGCTTCCAAGCCCTCCCTTGTTCACGAGATCTATATTGCCTTTTATTATAGTAAGAGGCGTCCTGAATTCATGCGCCACATTTGCCACAAAATCAGACTTTATTTTATCCAGCTGCTGCAATTTTCTATTTGCCGCTTCCAGCTCCACCTTCTTGGCTGCTATCTCTTTTTGCAGCCTCTCTTTTTCTTTCGCGGCGCGAAACGCTGTCAAGGCATTATGTATGACAACAGGCAGTCCTTCTTCAAAGCCCTTTTCTCTTATCATGCAATCATACGCGCCTTCACGTATTGCCTGGGGCGCAAATTCCTTATCCCTGGCTTCTGCAGTCATTATGATAGGGCCGGAAAGCTCCTTATACTGCAAATCCATCAGCACCTCTAAGCCGTTCATGTTGGGCAGATCATAGGATATAATAATAACGTCGAATTTTTCCTCTTCGACTTTTTTAAGTATGCTTTCCCCTATCTGAGGCCAGGATATTTCATAGGATGTGCCTGATATTCTGGAAAGCGCATTTTTTATCTTGGATAAATTAGCCGGAGCGAAATCCACTATAAACACTTTAATAACCTGCTTTTCCATGCTTTTTACCTTATCCCCTTGTCTTTGGGAGTCCGACTCCCGCAGGGAGTCGGACTCCCAAAGACGTTAAATTCCTATGTTGTTAAAGCCCTGATCTTATCTATATTCCTCAGGGTTTCCTCTTCCCCTATTCTCACAAACTGCTTTATAAGATGAAAATCTATAGAGGTGGCATTGCTTAAGACGGGATGGAGACTCACGTCAGCCCTGCAGCAGTTTATTTCAGCTATGCTGTATTCCATCGCCTGCATACTCGTCATTATCACATCAAATATATTGGGCGTAAACATCTTTCTGAAAAATCTCGTCAGGTGGACGCATATCTTCTCGTCCAGCGAACCCTGTCTCAACACATTCTCCTCTTCTTTTAGAACCTCTTTTAAAGCCATATTTCTTTCGTATATATTTTTAGGGCCCGGCAGGACATTCACGGCTATAACTTTTTTCGCGCCGCTTTTAAAGAGGATATCAACTGGCACCGGATCCAGAATGCCTCCGTCTACAAACATCCTTCCGTCTTCCATTATAGGCTGAAAAATCCCGGGCACAGCAATGCTTTTATATACAGCGTCTAAGAGCCTGCCTTTATCAACTACCACTGTTTCCCTGTTTGCCAAGTCGTAAGCTATTATCTTAACCGGCACCTTTAAATCATCAAATGTGCTTTCCCTGAGTATGGCTTTTAAAAATCTCCTCAATCTCCTGCCTGCCAGTAAGCCTGATATGGGAAATGTAAAATCTAAGAGCCTTATGATATTAAGTTTTATTTTTAATCTCTCGGAAATCTTCTGTATTTCCAAAGAACTGAGGCCTATGCCCCACATCGCGGCAATCAACGCGCCTATACTTGCCCCCGAAACAATGCCTATAGGAATCTTTTCCTTTTCCAGCACATTCAATACGCCTATGTGCGCCATGCCAAAAGCAGAACCTGAACCGAGCGCCAGGCCTATCATGTTTTTATTTTCAGCATTATCCATAAAAAAAGAAGCCGATAAAGATTGATCGCCTTGCGCGACCCGGCTTGGCCTTATATCAGGCGCCATCCTTCTTTAACTTTATCGGCTTCATTAGAAAGTATAGCACATTTTTCAATAAATTCAAGCAGCGATTCTAACTTACAATCTTATAAACAACATCGTGTTCCCTGACCTTTGCTTTTACCTTCAGGCCTATCTCCATATTCTTTTCCGCATTCTGAATAGGCTCGTGGTCAAGCTGGATAGAATTCACTTTTTCTTTAAAATCAGATGTGTGGCCTTTTATGACGATCTTATCCCCTATAGAAAGCCCTGATTTTGTAAGCTTTACAACAGCTGCGTCTACTTTTGGAAAATAATGAGTTATCACGCCCACTTCTTCTAAGGACGCTCCGGCGGGTATAGACGTAACCTTTTTCTTTTTTGCCTTTACTGCTGGTTTTTTAACAGCAGTTCTCTTTTTTACTTTTTTTACAGTCTTTTTCGCTGGCTTCTTAACCTTCTTTTTCTTCATGCTTCACCTCCGATTTTTTATATAAAAGCTCCCCGAACATTTTGCTGTGCTTTGTCCAGCTGGAATCAGGATCGCTATATGTCTTTACAAAATGCCTGAACCCGTTTATTTTTGCGTCCAGGTTATCGATGTGATGCAGTATAATAGCTTCGAAACACATCGGCCTTTTAGGCGATCCCCATTCCTGCTCCCCGTGATGGCTAAGCATTATGTGAAGAATGAGGTTTTTTAATTCTTCCGGAAATTCCGATATATTATCAATTGCAGCGTTTACGATATTGACTCCAAGGACAATGTGGCCTATCAGCCTGCCTTTATCAGTATAATAAAAACTTCTTTTGTATGAGAGCTCGTATATTTTGCCTATATCGTGAAGCGCGGTGCCGCATAAGAGCAGATCAAGGTCTATGTCCCTGTATTTTGAAGCCAAAAGCCTTGCAAGCTCAACACACGCCAATGTGTGCTCAAGAAGACCGCCTATATACGGGTGATGAAAATCGCTGGCAGCCGGGGCAGTTTTGAATTTTTCAGAAATATCTTTATCTGTAAATACGCTGTTTATCAGGGCTTTTAGATAGGGGTTCTTAACCGATTCCATTTCAGATAAAAAATCCCTGAACATCTTGTCCCTGTTTTTATCAGATACGGGCAGGTAAAGCGAGATATCCACTGATTTATCGTCTGTTTTTTCTATTGAATCTATCTTTAATTGCGGGTAATTCCTGAAGAATTCTACCCTTGCCTTCACCTTAACAAAATCATCCACGCTGAAAGAGTCAAATAATGATTTTAAGGCATCCCATTTCCTGCAATCCACCATGCCTGTTTTATCGCTAAGCTCAAGCGCGATATACGAATCGCCTTTTTTGGTAATATCAAAGGACTTTTCTCTTACCAGATAGATGGACTCTACTGTCTCCCCTTCTTTCAGATCGTTGATGAATCTATGAGCCATGTCTGGATTATATACCTAACATAATTTGTTTTCAACTAAAAATATACTCCGTGCGCTGGCTTTGCCAGGCCTACGAAAAGACGCTCGTCCGCCCCAGCGAGGCGGACTTCGCTCCGCGCCGATTCTCACCCTTCGTCGCTTTGCTCCTCAGGACCAGGTCGATATTTAACGAAACGTCTGGGCTCACCCCGGATCCGGGCAGGGTCTCTGGCGCATTTGAGAAGTTTCAGAATCCATAGATTATTTATAATATAAGGCCGCAAGGGATTACGGCGAAATTTTTTATACTGTCAAGACTACCTTCAGTATAAAAAACGAGCCGTAAACCGTAGCGGCCGGCGAAACATTCTCTGCGCCAGAGGCCCTGCCCGGACCCAGGGCACCGTGCCCGCTCGAATCGGCGAGGCTTTTCTTTAGGCCTGACAAAGCAGCGCATCATATGCTTACTTAGAATAAAATTTCTTTATAGTCCTAACGACCTCCTGGGGCTCGTCTACTATGGAGAATATGTCCAGGTCTTCTTCTGAAGCGCGATTAGTATTGATCATTGATTTCTTGACCCAGTCTATCAATCCTTTCCAGTATTCGCTCCCCACCAGCACCACAGAAAACCTTTCCATTCTCTGCGTCTGAATAAGCGTAATGGTCTCAAAAAACTCATCCATAGTGCCGAATCCTCCCGGAAATATCACTGACGCATTTGCGTATTTCAAAAACATAACTTTTCTGCAGAAAAAATACCTGAAATCTATAAGCTTTGTTATAAACCTATTGGGCTTCTGAACTACAGGAACCTGTATATTAAGGCCTATAGACACAATGCCGGCTTTTTTTGCGCCTTTATTGGCTGCCTCCATTATGCCTGGTCCTGCACCTGTAATTATTGCATAGCCGTCTTTGGCAAGTAAAAACGCGGCTTCTTCCGCCAGCTTGTAATATTTATCGCTTGCCTTTGTCCTGGCAGAACCGAATATGGTGACAGCAGGGCCTATCTTGGACAGCTCTTCAAACCCTTCCACAAACTCGGACATTATCCTGAATATGCGCCACGGATCCTGCGCGGTAAAATCATCTCTTTTCAGCATGCATCCCTCCTTTTATTCTATCGCTTTATTCATGTAATCATTAAAATCCACTTCTCCCCCAAGCTCCTGCTTTACCATGCGTATGCGGTCTGCGACATAAGGATGGGAACGGTAACTGGTGTATGTCCTTATAGGGGCTATTTTGTTTGATTCCTGGAGCTTCTTAAGAAGGCTTACTACTGCCCATGGGTCATAACCCGCTTCTTTTAAATATTTAACTGCTAATTTATCAGCCAATGCCTCATCTTCTCTTGAATACGACATAATCAGCTGGCCGAACGCGGCGTCAATACGGCCTGCATCGCCGCTACCAGCCCCTGTTACAGCCATTAGTATACGCAGTATATCATAACCCACGCTTCCCTGCAGCCTTTTTACAGAATGCCTGGCAACCACATGCGCTATTTCGTGCGCAATTACTGCTGCCAGCTCATCATCATTGGAAATCTTATCCACAAGGCCTTTAAAGACATATACATATCCGCCGGGAAGCGCAAATGCATTCACGTCATCCTTGTCTATAACCCTGAATGTGTATTTTACCTCTTTTCTGTCGCTGACAGAGGCAATTTTCTGGCCGACTTTATCAACGCGCTCTGTCATTAACGGATCAGGATCCAGTTTTATCTCTTTGCTCTTTTCAATGCTCTGGGCAATGCTTTTCCCGATATTCACTTCCTTGTCTGTCCCCACAAACATAATATCTTCCTTGCCTGTGGCAGTATTATATTCTCGCGTCGCACAGCCGGACAGAAAAATCCCAAGAGTAAACATAAAAATAATAACCGCGTTTTTCATATAGCATAAGTCTATTCTAAAAAATGACATACGTCAAATATATTCTAATATACTTTTTCTTCGCCAGCCCTGCAGGCCTACGAAAAGACGCCCCTCGCTTCGCTCGGGACTTGCGCAATCCTTAGGCTTTGCCGACGGGCGCTCAAACGCCCCAGCGAGGCGTCCTTCGCTCATTGCTTTTTCTCGCTCGCCCTGTCAGGCAGGTCTGAGGCGCATTAGAAAAATTTTGCCAAATGTCCGCAAGGGATTACAGCGAGCAAATGGCGGAACTGACCCTCGTCCGTAATATATGAAGAATTCCGCCAAATTTGCGAGCTGTAAACCGTAGCGGACGGCAAAATTATTTCAGCGCCGAACGGCCTGCCTGACAGGGCACCATGCCCGCTCGAAAAAGCGATGCTTTTCTTTAGGCCTGCAGGGCTGGCGAAAAAATATATTTATTTGAAGATTACAAGAACTGCTGCGAGGACAAAAAAGAGGGCTGCTGTGGATAGCTTGACAAAGCCGAAGTGTTTTTGCATAAACTTGGAAAACGCGCCGGAAGTGGCTCCGAAAAGGCCGAGCATAAATACAATCACAAGCGGCGCTATAAAAGCAACATTGTAAACCACTAGATATGATAAAGCTGATATGTGTTTATCCGGCATCTTGAGCACATACGCGATTGTAGGCAGATATACCTGTCCCGTGCAGACAGACTCCAATACAGAAACCATAAACCCGGATGTAAATGCTATCCAGGCTATCTTTAATAATGCCTTTCTCCCGCCATTTTTACCCTGCCTGAAATCTCCGCCGATAATTGAATGGATCCTGTTCTTTATTGACTGCGGAAGCTGCAGGATGCTGGTTTTTACATCCTTTGTTTTTTTGAATTTGAAATAATCAATTATACTCAGCACACCCAGCAGAAAAGCAAGGCTGCCCACTAAAATATTAATCGCGAGCGCCAGATAATTGAAAGCGCTCAATGATCTTAAGAATTTAAATATCCCGAGACCTATCAAGAAATACGCCATAAAAACAGCTATTGTAAAAAAACTGCCCGCAAAAATCATCTCCCGCTTCCTGTATCCCGCAAAAGCCAGAAACGACATGAAAAACACAATAGTTGTGAAGGCGCACGGATTCATGCCGTCCAGGAATCCAGCAGCGCCTACTGTATAAGCGCTGAACGCCCCGAATCTGGAAAGTAT
>Ga0210009_1002571_pt1 | contig 12964 bp, 10 predicted proteins | sample CryGeyCG2114_065_FD_185457 | JGI IMG/M metagenome (GOLD analysis project Ga0210009, IMG submission 185457) | Groundwater microbial communities from aquifer - Crystal Geyser CG12_big_fil_rev_8/21/14_0.65 (SPAdes) (version 2) | ecosystem: Environmental > Aquatic > Deep subsurface > Groundwater ... | reverse complement strand
GCAATGTTGCTCTTAGACTCGATTACTCCTATCAGGATTTCGGAAGGTTTTCCGATATACAGAAGTTTTCTCTCGCTATATCATTCTAAGCATAATGTAAACTCTCTTCCCGATGAAAAGGGGAGGGAGTTTTTTTCTGAAACTATCGGTATCGATTGTATTTTTTCATCATTGTAAAAGAGGCGGCAAATTTTCTCTCTTTATAAAATCATGAAAGTTTAGGTAAGGAAATGTTCTCACCCCCAAATTCGTTCTATTTTATTAACAAGTTTTATCATTCATCTGATTGCCCTCTTATTTTCAGCTCAAAAACAATCAATGTTACTTCTATAAATGATTTTAAAAAATAGTTAAGGATTTTTATGAAATTATCATCTTATACATCATTCACTATTCTATGGCTTCTGCTTATCACTACTTCATCTTTTTCACAAATTTATACTACTGCAAAAGTTGATGAACAAGTAAAAGAACTTTTATCAAAAATGACTCTTGAAGAAAAAGTTGGTCAAATGACTCAAGTTACTATTCAGGCGGTAAGCAAAGTACAGGGTACAAAAGATCAAAAACATCAGCTTGATAAAACAAAACTTGAAGATGCCATAAAAAAATATCATGTTGGCTCAATATTAAATGTGTACGATATGATGAACAGTGTTGAGTACTGGCACGAGATAATAAACAAAATTGAAAACATTGCAACAAAAGAAACGCGTTTAGGAATTCCGGTGCTATACGGTATCGATGCTATTCATGGAGCAACTTATACAAAAGGTTCAACGCTTTTTCCACAGGCAATTAGTCTGGCTGCTACCTGGAATACTGAATTAGCAAAGCGGAGCGGTGAAATTACCGCTTTCGAAACCCGGGCTTCCGGCATACCCTGGAATTTTTATCCTGTAATGGATATTGGTCGTCAGCCTCTTTGGTCGCGTTTGTGGGAAACTTATGGCGAGGATGTTTATCTCGCCTCGCAAATCGGGTCATCTTATATTAACGGAGCACAGGGAGATGATATTTCGGCAAAGGATAAAGTTGCAACTTGTTTAAAACATTATGTCGGGTACAGTTTTCCGATAAACGGACTCGATAGAACTCCTGCATGGATTTCCGAAAGAATGATGCGCGAATATTTTCTCCCAACATTTGAAGCAGGCATAAATGCAGGCGCCCCCACAATAATGGTTAATTCGGCTGAGGTTAACGGAATACCCGGGCATGCAAACTATCATCTTCTTACAGAAGTTTTAAGAAACGAAATGAACTTTAAAGGATTTGTTGTCTCGGATTGGGAAGATATAATTCGTTTATATACGCGCGACAGAGTTGCATCATCACCGAAAGAAGCGGTTAAACTTGCTGTTATGGCTGGTTTGGATATGAGCATGGTTCCTTACGATTTCAGTTTTTACAATTACTTATTAGAACTCGCAAAAACAAATGAAGTGCCGATGTGGAGAATTGATGAAGCCGTAAGCAGAATTCTTGCTGTAAAAATGCAGCTTGGTTTATTTGAAAATCCATATCCGGAGAATGAATTACAAAAAGACTTTGCAAATAAAACTTTTACCGATGATAATCTTAAAACAGCACAGGAAGCCGTAATACTTGCAAAAAATAATAATGTATTGCCCTTATCAAAAACGGCAAAAGTTTTGGTTACCGGACCAACCGCAAATCTGCTTTCGGTGATGAACGGCGGTTGGACAATTACCTGGCAGGGTAATGAAGAAACGTTATACCCTCAGGAAAAAAATACTCTTCTCGAAGCTATTCAAAATAAACTTGGTAAGAAAAATGTAAACTATGTTGAAGGCTGCAGTTTCGATAAAGATATTAACACAAGCAAAGCTGTTTTTGAAGCGATGAATTCAGATGTCGTTGTTTTATGTCTTGGTGAAGCGCCGTATTGCGAAACCCCCGGAAATATTTTTGACTTAACTTTAAACGATGCCCAGCTTAATCTTGCAGCAGAACTTGCTGAGACAGGCAAACCTGTTGTGCTAGTAATGCTTGAAGGAAGACCGAGAGTAATAAATAAAATTGAGCCTCAAATGAATGCTGTGGTTCTTGGATTTTTGCCCGGTATGGAAGGCGGAAATGCGATTGCCGATATATTATTTGGGGATATAAACCCGAGTGGTAAATTACCGGTTACTTATCCAAGAAGTCCGAACGGAATAACACTCTATGATTACAAACCTCTCGAAGCATTCGACTCGAATAAATATGACCCTCAATGGTCGTTCGGCTACGGTTTAAGCTATACAACTTTTGAATACAGCAATTTGGTTTTATCATCAAATAAAATTGATTTAAGCGGAACAATTGAGGTAAGCGCTGTTGTAAAAAACACCGGTGCATTTGAAGGAAAAGAAGTTGTGCAATTATATGTAAGCGATTTATACGGTTCCATATCAAGACCGAATAAACAGCTAAGGGGTTTTGAAAAAATAAATTTAAAACCGGGCGAAGGAAAAACAGTTACATTTAAACTAACGCCGGCTGATCTATCATTCATCGGTTTGGAAAAGAAACGCATTACGGAGCCCGGTGATTTTGATGTAATGATTGGAAACTTAAAAGGAACATTTACTCTCACAAAGTAATAATTTAGGAGCAAATTTGACGCGATTAACAAAATACTTGTTTGTAATAATATTTTTATTTGAGTGGATTAATTTGTCGGCACAAACTTGGCAGCTTGTTTGGGCAGATGAATTTGACGGCGCATCAATTAATGCGGCTAACTGGACCCGCGAAACCGGTGGTAACGGCTGGGGTAATAACGAACTTCAGTACTATACCAACAGAAGCGTAAACTCATATATAGAAAGCGGAAGTTTAGTTATAAAAGCGCAGAGTGAAAATTACAGTGGCAATAACTACACCTCAGCTCGATTAAAGACGCAGGGTAAAAAGTTTTTTAAGTATGGAAAAATAGAAGCGCGTATGAAACTGCCTTACGGGCAAGGTATATGGCCGGCATTCTGGACGTTAGGGGAAAATATTAATTCGGTTGGTTGGCCTGCGTGCGGCGAAATTGATATTATGGAATTTCTTGGTCACCAGACCAACAAAGTATACGGAACAGGTCACTGGGGAGAAGGCGGGCAGCATCAGCAGTCAGGGGGAAGTTATACTTTACCCACAGGCAATTTTCCAAATGATTATCATCTTTTCACCATTATATGGGATAACTATTTTATAAAATGGTATGTTGACAATTCACTTTATTATACGTTATCAATTACGCCCGCTTATTTAAGCGAGTTTCATGAAAACCAGTTTATAATATTAAATCTTGCTGTAGGCGGTAACTGGCCGGGTTATCCCGATCCCACAACAGTATTTCCGCAGTATATGTATGTTGATTATGTAAGAGTCTATAAAGATTCACTGATGAACATAGCTAATGTAAACATAACGTCCCCTTCAAATAATTCTACTTTTCAAAGCGGTTCTAATATAAACATTACTGCCAGCGTCGGCGGTTTTGCTAACCCGGTTAATTATGTTGAGTTTTATCAAGGTGACGCCCGTGTTGGAGTTGACACACAGGAACCATATGAATTTAACTGGACAGGGGTTTATGATGGCGAGTATTCGATTAAAGCAAAAGCAAAAGATAATGCGGGAAATATAATATCATCGGAACCGGTAACAATAACAGTGGGAGAAGGATTTTTACAATCGCCTTATCTTGGTAAGCCGGTTTTACTGCCGGGCGTAATCGAAATGGAAAATTATAATCTCGGCGGCGCGGGTATCGCATACAACGATACAGATCCTGCCATCAACCAGGGTAACCAGACCGGTAACGATTACAGAGTTTCTGAAGGTGTTGATCTTCAGGCAACAACCGATGCTGGAGGCGGATATAATATCGGGTGGAATGAAGCCGGTGAGTGGTTGAATTATTTTGTTGATGTTTCACACACCGGTAATTTTAGATTAGCCGCTCGTGTATCGGGTAATACAAATACGGGTTCATTCAAAGTTGAAGTTGACGGTAACGATGTTTCCGGTGTAGTAATGGTACCATCAACAAACGGCTGGCAAAACTGGGTAGATGTAAATAAAGATGATATATATTTAGAAAAAGGCGTGCATGTTTTAACTTATAACACTATTGCCAGCGGTTTTAATATAAACAGATTAGTGTTTTCGCAGCTAACGGATGTGGAGCAGCCCGACATTAAATTAAATGATTTTGAACTTTATCAGAATTACCCAAACCCGTTTAATCCAACAACAAAAATTAAATATTCGGTTCCATCAGCCTCATTAAATAAATCATCAATCGCAAATCATAATTCATCAATCATAAATCTTAAAGTTTACGGTGTTCTTGGAAATGAAGTAGCAACATTAGTAAATGAATACAAAGCACCCGGTACGTATGAGGTTACTTTTGACGGAAAAAATTTACCTTCCGGAGTTTATTACTGTTCGTTGAAGACCGGCACAAAAACAATTTCGAAAAAAATAATTTTATTAAAGTGAAAAATAGATTTTGTTCAGTTCTGTTTTTCTTGACTCTTGTTGTCTCTTCAGCAAATGCTCAGACCCTGGAGGAAAGGGTAACTTCAATCATCAACCAAATGACGCTTGAAGAAAAAATTTTACAGTTGCACAAAGAAGGGGGATTTAACACCGCAACAAATGCGCGTCTCGGTATTCCGGGTTTTAATATGGCAGACGGACCGCACGGAGTTCGTGATGGTATGGCAACAGCTTTTCCTGTCGGTATTTCTATGGCTGCCACCTGGGACCCTGAGATGATATATAAAGTTGGCAAAGCAATGGGGCGCGAATTTAAAGGTAAAGGTTATCATCAAGCATTAGGACCCTGCATCGATTTAACGCGGGACCCGCGTAACGGAAGAAGCCCCGAAAGCGGCGGAGAAGATCCATATTTGGACGCACAAATTACAAGTCATCTTATAAAAGGAATTCAGGATGTTGGAGTTATAGCAACCGCAAAACATTATAACGGTGTAAACAAACAAGAAAATCGATTAAACAATAACGATATAATTAGCGAACGTAATTTGATGGAACATTACGGTCTTAACTTCCGTACTGCCGTGCAGGAGGGAGGTGTATTGAGTGTAATGAATGCGTATAATTTAATAAACGGAGAAAAATGCGCCGAGAACCATCACACCTTAACCGATATATTGCGCACCTATTGGGGTTTCCCTTTTTATGTTGTGTCCGATTGGGGTTCGATATGGAGCAGCGAAAAAGCTATAAAAGCTGGTTGTAATATTTGTATGGGTTCCGATGATTATGAAAATGATTTATTAAATCTCGTTAACACAGGCGCCGTTTCAATTGACGTAATTAACGATGCAGTGAAGAAAGTTTTGCGCACAAAAATATTGACTGGTTTGCTCGATTATTATCCCCCCGGCAATCCTGGTGATGTGAATAGTAGAGAGAACCAGCAGGTAAGTTTGGATGCGGCGCGTAAATCAATAGTGCTGCTTAAGAACGAAAACAATATTCTTCCTTTGAACAAAAACACTATTACCAAAATTGCTATTATCGGACCAAGTGCAGACGTTGCGCAGCTTGACGGTTCGGGCTCGAGTTATGTTACGCCGTTTTATTCCATTTCACCGCGTCAGGGTTTAATAAATAAACTTGGTTTGGATAAAGTTTTGTACACTAAGGGGTGCGATATAAACAGCAGCAGTACAGCCGGATTCCAGCAAGCTTTAGATATTGCGTTTCAATCAGAGTATGTTGTATTTGTCGGCGGACTTGATGCATCGCAGGAAGGGGAAGGTTTTGATCGTGTAGGTGCTTCGACAGTTTTGCCGGGTAATCAGCAGGACTTAATAAACCAACTTGCGGCTGTTAATGATAACCTTATTGTTATTTTGGAGAGCGGCGGAATTTGCAGTATAAACAATTGTATTGATAACATACCGGGTTTGATTTATGCTTTTTATCCGGGGCAGGAAGGGGGAACCGCGCTTGCCGATGTTCTATTCGGCGATGTTAATCCGGGCGGAAAGTTACCGGTAACAATGCCGAAGACAGACAACCAACTGCCTGCATGGAACAGCAATTTTAACGATGATTTTGGCTGCGGCTACAGGTGGTATGACGCGGTAAACCGGGTACCGCAATTTGCCTTTGGCTATGGTTTAAGTTACACACAATTTCAGCTTAGCAATTTGATCGTAACGCCTGCAACATGTCAGGCAGGTGAAAAAATAACCGCGAGTGTTGATGTAAAAAACATCGGCACAAGAGAAGGTGAAGAAGTTGTACAGATTTACATTTCAGCAATTTCGCACAACTTTTTGATGCTGGTAAAACAGCTAAAAGCGTTTAACAGAATTTCGCTTCAGCCTGGTGAAACAAAAACAGTATCATTCGATTTAACTCCGGAAAGTTTTTACTACTACAACGAGGGAGTTGGCAGTTATAAAGTCGATGCCGGTGAATATAAAATAATGGCGGGCAATTCATCAGATAATTTAACTTTGACTCAAACCATAAATCTTCTTTCCAGCGAAACGAAACCCGATTTAAGAATAACGCAGATAAAACAATTTCCGCCGTATCCGTTGAAGAATGATAAAGTTGTTTTTCTCGCGCTGATAAAAAATGAAGGCACGGCTCCGAGTCCTGCCGGCGCAGTACATAAAGTTGATTTCACAATAAACGGAGCAACAGTAAGCAGCTCAGTTGAATTTGATGAATCGATTCCTGTAGGTGCGGCGCGTCTTGTTTGTGCAAATGCAAACGGCAGCACCGGAAATTGGTGGACGGCACCCGAAGTGGGAGATTACACAATCGAAGCGGTTGTTGATCCTGAAAATACAATTAATGAGTGGCGGGAAGACAATAATAGTTTTGCAAAAGAATTTAAAGTTTACAACGATCCGCCGCACAACATAGCACAGGGGATGAATGTAACAGTTTCATCTGTGGAGAAACCGGGAACCGAAGGTCCGAAGGCAGTAGACGGCGACCATACAACAAGATGGTCATCGCAGTTCAGCGATCCGCAGTATATAATTGTTGATCTCGGTGAGATTAAAAACTTTAACCGTATTGATTTGTACTGGGAAACAGCATACGGAAAAGAATACAAGATTGATATTTCAGATGATGGACAAAATTGGAATGCAATTTTTCACATAACAAACGGCGATGGCGGAATTGATAGAATTGAAACCGCAGCATCAGCGCGATATGTACGAATGTACGGAATTCAACGCGCAACTGAGTGGGGCTATTCACTTTATGAATTTGAAATATACGACACACTTGCAACCGGTGTTAATAGTGAAATACCCGGTGTAAAAACAGGTTTTTACCTTGAGAATAATTTTCCGAATCCGTTTAATCCATCAACCACAATCCGCTACCAGATACCCGAAGACGGAATGGTTACCTTGAAGGTTTTTGATATCCTCGGCAGTGAGGTAAAAACACTTGCAAATGAAGTTAAGACTAAAGGTCGTTACGAGATTGTATTCGATGCTTCCCAACTTGCAAGCGGTTTGTACATTTACGAAATAACAAGCGGCAGCTATAAAGCTTCGAAGAAGATGACAGTAATTAAATAAATTTTTTTTGCCGCTGGGGATGAAAGAATTCTATCCCCGGCAGTTGTTATACTTTTAAATTGCTTTAATCTTTCGTCAGCAATTTAACACTAAAACAGTTTAACAATTAACTATTGTCCGAACGCCGATAAAAAAAATTTACTTAACTATCGCATCGTATCTTTTTTTAAATAAGGTTGCAGTAGGAAAAGTGTTTATAATTAAATGTTGACTTCACTCTAAAGGGGTGTAATAAGTTTGATTAAATTTTTAATAGAGTAAATTTTTAAATAAATTGCCGAAAGAAAATCTCATCATAATTAAGTTAATAAAAGGTTCAGGGAAAACACAAAACATAGTTTTGATAGAAGTAATTAATGCAAAAGGAAGCCTTAGATATCCCTCATGAGTTTGAAGATTTTTTTAAGATTCCAAATGAAAAAAGTGTTCCCACAAGATATCCGGATATGCTCTTCGATATCTTGAAAGAATTCAAGAAAGAAAACACAAAACAATTTATTTCCCAAGGGAAAAAGGTTCTGAAGTGGATAAAAAAAAATCAGTTTAATAAATGATACGGTCAGCGGTGTTTTAGATTTAAGCAAAGTAGAATTAAATAGAATTGTTCTCTTTGGGTCTTACGCTAAAAATGAACAGACGATGGATAGTGATATTGACCTAATCATTGTATCTAAGAATTTTAGAAACGACACTTACTTCAAACGGATTGATAAAGTCTTAAACTTGAACTCAACTCTTGTAAAAACTATTAAGAAACCCTTTGACGTTCTTCTTTATTCAGATACAGAATGGAATGATTCCGCCACGATGATGATTCGTGAAGCAAAGAAAAACGGAAAAACCCTATACAGCAATTAAACAGCCGCCGTTCTCTCAACCTTTGCCTTAGCCTTCTCATCAATCGTTTATCTTAATTTGATTTTTCTTATTTCCTCACACACAGTTTTACTCGGTTGAAATGAAAAGCCGGGGAAAAGATTTAACTAAGGCTTACCAGCAAGCAAGGGATTGCCTCCAAGAACTTCCGCAATATGAACTGTCACAGTATATTCTTGTAACCGACTTTGAACTCTTCAGACTTTTTGGTAGGTATATTGAAACTGGTGAACAGGAAGAATCTGCAAAGCGAGCCCGTAATGTGAGAACCCGGAAGAAACAGTAATTGTTTCGATTAACTTTTTATACTTTCTAAAATTCATCTTATCTGCTCCAGCGCATCTTCCAGATTATCTGCAATTTCTTGCGCTAAAATTTCCGGGGTCGGTAAGTTTGCACTATCCTCGATACTATCATCTTTCAACCAAAAAATATCTAAACTTGTTTTATCCCGTTTTATAATTTCATCGTAACTGAATTTCTTAAATTTCTCCGTTTCGTTTCTCTTAAAACGGTTTGGTGGATTATAGCTTTTAATAAAATCTTCCAGGTCTGAATATTTAAGTGTGCTTGTTTTAAGAGTGAAATGCATATTAGTTCGCAAATCATAAATCCATAAATCCTTTGTCCAAGGTTTTTCACTAGCTGGTTTTTTATCGAAGAATATTACGTTCGCTTTTACTCCTTGGGCATAGAAAATTCCGGTTGGCAGTCTAAGCAAAGTATGAACATCACATTCATGTAAAAGTTTTTTTCGGATTGTTTCACCAGTGCCCCCTTCAAACAAAACATTATCGGGAACAACAACCGCAGCCTTACCACTAATTTTTAACAAACTTTTTATATGCTGGACAAAGTTCAATTGTTTGTTGGAAGTAGTAGCCCAGAAATCATTGCGCTCATAAGTTATTGTTTCCTTATCAGCTTTACCTTCTTCATTTATGATTGTTATGCTGCTCTTCTTTCCGAACGGTGGATTGGTGAGAACGTAATCATAATTTTCACTCGGAGGAGAAGCTAAACTATCCGAAACAGCAATTGGACTATCCACACCGCCAACGCCGTGCAAGTATAAGTTCATAACACATAAGCGTGCAGTGCTATCTACAATTTCCCAACCTTTGAAAGTTTTTAGACGAAGGAACGCTAACTGATCTTTATCTAATTTGTAGTTGTTCTTCAAATAATCGAATGAAGCTAAAAAGAAACCACCCGTTCCGCACGCCGGATCGCATATCGTGCTGTTGGGCTGCAAATTCATAACCGCAACCATGCCTTTAATTAATGCGCGTGGAGCGAAGTACTGTCCAGCACCGCTCTTGATGTCTTCCGCATTTTTCTCTAACAAACCCTCGTAAATTTCTCCTTTAAGATCAACATCTAATCCAGACCATGTTTCTTCATCAATTAATTTAATTAGCCGTTTTAGTTTTGCCGGGTCTTGTATTTTGTTTTGTGACTTACGAAAAATAACACCGAGCATCCCTTTGGATTTGCCAAGATTTTCCAGCAAGTGCCGATAATGTATTTCTAACTCGTCACCGTCTTTATTAGCTAAACTGTTCCAGTCATATTCTTTGGGAATGATGGATGCCCGTTTGTATGGCGGTTTTGTTAGTTCATCTGCCATTTTGAGGAAGAGCAAATAAGTAAGCTGCTCAACATAGTCGCCATAACTTACACCGTCATCGCGAAGAACGTTACAGTAATTCCAGAGTTTTTGTACGAGCGAGTTTGATTCAGTTGCCATTTTAATTCTTTTTGTTGATTAGGTTAACAATCACTTTTGCTAATGTATCTTTTTCTTTTGGATTGCTTTCTGCGATCAAAAGGGTTAACGCCACAAGGGCATTATCTGCAATTCTTTTTGAGCCGTCTGAGCGGTACAAAAATTTATTTGATTGAAGAAACCAGAGAAATATCGAAGCGCCAATTCTTTTATTCCCATCTACAAAGGAATGATTTTTAATTAAGAAATAAAGTAAGTGGGCAGCTTTTTCTTCTAAACTTTGATAAACTTCTTTTCCGTTAAATGTTTGATAAATAGCTGCAATTGAACTTTTGAAAGAATCGTCTTTTTCTTTCCCAAAAAGTTGTGAATTGCTGAACTTCGATTTCAATTCCCTCACAATTTTTACGGCTTTTGCGTAGGTGATCTTAAATTCTTCTTTTGTTGCTGTCTCTTTTATTTGTAAACGGCTGTAATCATAATCATCTAATAAATCGAGTGCATAAGTGTAATCTGTGATGACATTCAGAAGCCCGACAGCTTCATCTTTTGCTAATTCTTTCCCTTCGGTTATGTCGCCAATAAGTTTTATAACTTTTGCAAGTTCTTTTTCACTATGCTGATTTTTTTTATAATTGTTTAGAAGCCCTTCCTTTAATACGTTTGTAGCCCAAATTCTGAATTTAGTACCACGTTTTGATTTTACCCGGTATCCTACTGAAATTATAACATCTAAATTATAATAATCTATTGTTCTTTGTACGCTCCTTTTATTCTCAATTTGAACTTGTCGGGATTTCCGACAGGTTGAATCTTTTTCAAGTTCTGCTTCTTTATAGATATTATAAATATGTCCAAGTATGGTCGGACGACCTTTCTGAAACAGCTCTGCCATTTGCTTTGGTGTAAGCCAGACAGTTTCCTCATCAATAAATACATCTATTGAAGATTGTATTTCTTCAATTCTATATGGAATAAGTGATTTGGTTCGACTGATATTATTTTTTGAACTTTTTTTTGTTTTCATTGATTAAATCGCTTTTTGTTAAACTTGTATTAGTTTTTTCTCTCTCCGCTCTTATTCTCTCCAACAGTTTTTCTGCCGGCTCGTCGTTGGGGTCTTGAGGAACAAGTTTACCGCTGAAGGCATCTTTAAGAATGCTTTGGCGTAAACCGGCATCGCTTAAAGTGGGAAGAAGTTTTAATCTATTCCGTAAAGAGGATTCGTCTTCAGATAAAGATTTAAGAGTTTCGGGAGTATGAAATGTAAACACTCTTCTTGATTTTGTTTCAATATCAACTGCATCTCTAAAAAAAGTTTCTATGCCGGTTGACTCGTATGCAAATCTTAATGGTTCAGTTTGGTTGGGTAAATAACGGAGTTTACTTGTTCTATACTTTTCGGATTGTTCAGCAACACCGCTTAACGTAACGCCTTCAGCTTTAGCTTCAATAACCCCAATCGGTTTTCTATCAACAAATAAAAGATAATCGGCAAAGCCGTCAATGAGCGGATATTCACGAACAGCAACTCCAAGGGAAGCCCCTAAGTTGATCTCCTTCATATCTTGGATAGACCAACCAACGCTAACTAATAACTCATCAATGTGAATTCTTGCTTGCTGTTCCGGATTCATCAAATAATAAACATTTAATTTTAAACGAAAAAGTAGAGAAAACCGAGATGGTTTCCAAATATTTTATTATCCGAGAAAGGAGATTTAATTCTGTGTCCCTTTTAGTTTCTCTATCGTCAATGGAGCACTACCTTCATAGTGATTGTTAACATTAACATAAAGGTCAACACCTTTTTGCGTTAATGAATAAATCATCTCGCGAATTTTATTCAGCTCTTCATCTTTAGGATCTACAATTTTATTCCAGATGTTCTTTGTTTTTTCTTCCATACCGGCACGGTCGGGACCATGGAGTCTTATAACCGAAGTGGTGTTGATGAAACTTTTGAATTCATTAAAGACATCCCAAATCGGAGGCATATAATATCCTTGAAGAAAAACCATTGCAAGATTATTTCTTTGGAAGAATTCAAAGAAAGGTTGACACGTGTCAATCAAATCAATGCTGAGTTTGAACAATTATACGACGAGCAATCGGAGATTAAGAAGAGACTCGAATTTCTCAAGACAGCACTGAGACCAAAGCCAAGAATATTTTATGGCATGCAAACTAAACCTATTACCTCATCAATGAGAAACAATTTCAGAGCAGAAAGGACTGAATTAAAACATACAATTATTGAGTAGAAAAGATGAAAAGCTACTACTAAATTATAGCAGAGTAGAAAATTTAGGAAAGGCGGTAACAAGATATTTCAAAACCATCCAGATCGATGAGAATGGGTATTCGGCCAGAACTTTTAGGAAAACCTTTATAACATTGTGCCGCTCACGATTCTTAATCGATGCATCCATCGTAAGAGAATTGGTCGGACACGAACATAATAATACAACCGATAGATACTACAATCAAATTTCCATTTCCGTTATGAAAAAGGAACTAAAGAAATTCAAAAGGCCCAGACTAAAAAAACCTGATTAACGCCCCGAATAATTCTCTTTCCGCTTGCATTTCACCTCGATCAATCGCTAATTTCCTGCCATAGTTTTGTACAGAAAATATGGAAGAATTAGGTCTAAATAGGTCAAATTGAAATTTTGCTAAAATAAAAAAGTGCGAAAACGTTTAATTTTCGCACTTTTGGTACACCCTGCGGGATTCGAACCCGCGACCTGCTGATTAAGAG
>Ga0210009_1002567_pt1 | contig 12973 bp, 10 predicted proteins | sample CryGeyCG2114_065_FD_185457 | JGI IMG/M metagenome (GOLD analysis project Ga0210009, IMG submission 185457) | Groundwater microbial communities from aquifer - Crystal Geyser CG12_big_fil_rev_8/21/14_0.65 (SPAdes) (version 2) | ecosystem: Environmental > Aquatic > Deep subsurface > Groundwater ... | reverse complement strand
AAACGTGGACAGGTGGCCGAGTGGCTGAAGGCGCACGCTTGGAAAGCGTGTTTACTAGCAATAGTAACGCGGGTTCGAATCCCGCTCTGTCCGCCAGTGAGTTTCCTTATATATTACAATAACTTAGAGTCCGTTTTTGATGTGCGCACACAGCGCCACTGACGGTATCCAAGCCTATTAAACTGCTCCGAGAGAATCCAAATTCGGAGAATTTTTGCTCTATTTTAGATAAAACTCTCTACTGCCAAATTTCACGGAGCGCTTGGGTATTAGCAACCTTCGCTTAATATATTGAGATATGCTTCATAAGAGTAGATTCGCTCTCTTTTCTTGCCAGTTGCCTCCGATACTATTCCCAGCTTCATTAAATGTTCAATGCTGGCTGTAACAGTCGGCTGCGAAATGCCCAAATCTTTTGAAGTATCGGGGATATTACATATCGCCTTAGCTTGAAGATATTCAAAAACCTTCGTGGCAGATTCTTTTGCTCTGCCAAGAGTTTGTATTTTCTCTATGTCTTTCTCAAAAATATCAAGAATTCTTGAAACACTATCTATAGTCTCATTTGCAGTTTCAATCACAGCAGTTAAGAAGAATTCTATCCAAGCTTCCCAATTCCCAACTTCTCTTACTGAGCTAAGTAATTCGTAATAGGTTTTCCTGTTTTGCTTTAAATATAAGCTTAAATACAAAATCGGTTTAGTCAGAACTTCTTCACTGCATAATAGCAGTGTAATAAGCAATCTACCTACCCTGCCATTACCATCTAAGAATGGATGAATAGTTTCAAACTGCAAATGCGCGATTGCAGCTTTTATCAAAGTCGGCGTTTTACCATATTCATCATGCAGGAATTTTTCTAAATTGCTCATACACTCCAGAGCTTCCTCATACGGCGGCGGAACAAATATTGCGTTACCTGGTCTGGTACCACCAATCCAGTTTTGCGATGTTCTGAACTCTCCCGGTTGCTTATTGCTTCCTCTTGAGCCTTGTAACAATATTTTATGTATCTCTTTTATTAGCCTGCTTGATAGCGGAAGTTTTTCCATTCTCTGCAAACCATATTTAATTGCAGATACATAGTTAGAAACTTCCTCTACATCCTCTACCGGAACTTTTGGAACTTCCTTACTTTCATATAATAGCAAATCATCAAATGAACTTTGCGTACCCTCTATCTGCGATGATAACAAAGCCTCTTTCCTGACATAAAAATATAATATCAGATCAATATTAGGTATATTCTCAGTAACATTACTCAACTTACCTAATGTAAAATTGGCTTTATCAAGCAACGGTTGAAGTTCGGTTAAATCCAGCGCAGGCTTAACCGGTAGCTTTGCCGGAACAAATGATTGAAACCCCTCACCTTTAAGTGAAGTTTTCACAAATTTGCCGGTTTTTCTCTTAATCTGCTTCATGATTATCCTTTAATAGCAAATAACACTATTAAACTATACACTATTATCCTTTAATAGTGAAGCTCTTTATTAAAGGTTACAAAAAGCTTGAAAAACACCTCAAAGCAAGCATTACTAATAGTTACAAAGAAAGTGCTTAGCGCCGACAGGGAAGATTTGCCAAACTAAATCAAACAGCTCTTCTCTTGATAGTTCTATCTCTCCAGCTCTCATAATATAAATTTATTTTAGAATAAGTACTGATGCAATAGAGTTTCATGTAACTTACCCTTGACTTTCCTCACACAATCTCACATAATCTCACACAGTCTAATGTGAGCTAATATGGAATGGGAAAAGTTTAGATTATCAACTCGATTAAGTCTTAAGCCTGAAATCATTGAAAAGGCTTATAGCATAATATCCGAAATTGATTCTGTCAAAAACAGCTGGAGGCTGACTGGCAAGCTATTGCCGCAAATCATTGAGCGCCTTACCCATTCTGTAATCATCACTTCAACAGGTTCATCTAACCGTATTGAGGGGAATCAACTTAGCGATACAGAGGTTGAGGCTTTGTTTAAAAATCTGCGTATTAAGAAATTCAAAACTCGTGATGAGCAGGAAGTCGCAGGTTACCTTGAAATGCTGGAAGCCGTATTTGATAATTATAGTGATATTGAATTAAAAGAATCAACAGTACTGCAATTTCATAACGATATGCTGAAGCATAGCGAAAAGGATGAAAGGCAGCGTGGTAAGTATAAATTCGGTTCAAACCGGGTGGAAGCAAAAGATCACCAAGGTAAATTGGTTGGCATTATCTTTGACCCAACACCACCACATTTAACGCCAAAAGAAATGCAGGAGCTAGTTGAGTGGTATAACTGGGCGGTAAAAACAAATTTCAAACACCCGCTAATTCTGATTGCCAACTTTGTTTTTGAGTATCTTGCAATTCACCCTTTCCAAGATGGCAACGGCAGAACTAGCCGCTTACTTACAAACTTAATGCTGTTGCGGCAAGGTTATGAGTTTACTTCGGTTGTATCTCACGAAAGAATAATTGAGGCAAACAAGCTGGATTATTATCAAGCACTAAATAAAACTCAGCAAAGCTGGAAGAAAAAGAAAGAAGATATTTCTTCCTGGCTAATATTCTTTCTACAAGTTTTGCAAGAGCAAGCCAATCAGGCACTCAAAATACTTGAGGGTGATAATGTCGAGTATCTATTATCTGAAAAACAACTGGATTTATGGCGTTGGGCTAATCAGCTAGGCAATAGAGAGTTCAGCCGCAAAGAAGCTATTGAGGCTCTGGGATTCCCTGCCCGTACAATCGAGCAAATTATCAAGAAGCTACTGGGCATGAAGAAGCTACAAAAACTTGGCGAAGGCAGGGCAACTAGGTATAAAGTGAATTAACAAATATCCATTTATATCCAATTATGTCCGTTTAATATCTAATTAAATCCAGCTTCTGATTTCCCTAGTTCTTCCCTGATATTAGTTTTAGGGAATTTGCTGTGAATACCTAAGAAATTATAACTTTCAGCCTATTCATCTTGCTTCAAAACCCATCTTTCTCTGCTATTTTAAGAAATCACCCTGTAAATCGGCTAGTATAAGGGAAACTAAATCAGAGAGTTTTGCTGCCGGAACTACCAGCTCCGCCACAACAAAACAGCTCGCAACAGCGCCCTTTTTTGCTTTGCAGAGCTGTTAGCTAGCCTCACATATTTATATATTTCTCGAAATAATCAAAAACCGCTTCGTAGATTTTGTCGCCTTCCAGCCTGTCTTCTATGCCTGCATCAATATTCGGGTTATCGTTAATTTCGATGACATAGGGCTTGCCGTCAATCTCTTTTAAATCAATACCATAAAGCCCGTTTCCGATGAGCGAGGCCACTTTCAATGCCACTTTTATCACTTTCTCCGGCACATCATTGATGGGCACACAATCACACATCCCTTCATTATTTCTTTTGGAATTATAATTAACAATCTGCCAGTGCTTTTTCGCCATATGATATTTGCAGACAAATAAAACCTTATTATCCAGCACGCAAATCCGCCAGTCATATTCGGAAAAAAGATATTCCTGCACCAAGGCAAGCTCACTTTGCTTAAATATTTCATCCAGCTTAGACTTATATTCTTCCAGATTTTTTACCTTGGAAACGCCTGTTGAGAACGCCCCGTCAGGGACTTTCAGCACTACGGGGAAGCTAAAATCTTTGGCAAGTTCCGCAGGTTTTTGCTGGCGACTAATGAAAATCGTTTTGGGAGAGGCGATGTTTTTGCTCTTCAGAACTTCGTGTAAATATATCTTATTGCAGCAACGAATTATCGAATCTTTATCATCTATGCAGGGTATATTTTCCTTAAATGCCTTGATAGAAAAACGATAAGTATAATGATTCACATTTGTAGAAGCGCGAATAAATAAGGCATCATATTCAAGCAATGAGTTCAATTTGCTTTTATTGATTAATTCTACAAAGAAACGTTTTTTCGCCCCGATTTTTATGAATTTCTCTAATGCTTTTTTGTTGGAAGGCGGATGCTTTTCTTCCGGATCATGTAATATTGCCAGCCAATAACGCTCCTCTATACTCTTCTTTTTGCGGAAATATGTACCTACATATTTATTCAGCGCTTCATTAAAGAAATCCATATCTTTATCTATTGAAGACAAGCTGACAGGCTCTAGCGTTTTTATTGACCATTTTCCATTTTTATTGCAAAAATTAGCCTGCATTAATGGTAAGCGGAAAAGGTCGAATAATTTACGCCCAAGCTTATCAAGAGCTTCAATATTTGAGCGCCCAAAAAAGAAGGTCACAGACAAATCTTCCGGCAGCACAGCAGACAAACCTTCTATATCGTCAATATAAGTTGCTACCTCGTTCAGCGAATCTCTGTGAAATCTTTTCCACTTCGCATGGGCAATATCATTTACGCTCGGAACGCAACGATGCCCCCTAGCTTCAGCCAGCAATGAGCAATAATACCCCGTGCGAAGATAGCTATAATCATTACACAGATTAATGACCTTTAGATTGCGAGTTTTGCTCACTTCTTCCGGAAGATTTCCGGAGATATAATCTTTTGAGGATATAACAGCTCTTGTTGAATCTTTCCCAAGGCTAGATTTATTATTATCAACAATAATCAGATAATTGACTTTCTTCATATATAATATTTTACCATTTCAATAGCAGTTGCGCCGTCTTGATAATAATTTTCTTTCTTTCTTTTCTGCACATAACCCATAGATTCATACAGATTTTTAGCAAGATAATTATCTTCCCGTATTTCAAGTTTTATGCCTTTTTTACCAATTATTTGCTGCTCCGCACACAGCAATAGCTTTCTGGCAATTGATTCTCCTCTATATTCCGGAAGCACCGCTAAGGAATAATGCCGAGCAAGCTGATGGTTTGGGTTGCAAAAAGTAAGTATATAACCGCAGATAACAGAGTTCTTTTTCGCCACTAATATAAAATTATGCTTGTGGTTGAGCATATATTTGATTGAACGGCGGGAAAGGATATCATGGTCAAAACAGGTCGTTTCAACCTTATAAATCCCTTCCAAATCGTCACTCACAGCTTTAGAAATCATATTTTCCATTTATACGCCATATCTGTGCATATTATGCGTGCATATCAGGCATCTGCGAAATAATCAATGCACAGATTATAGATTATTCCATTCGCTGAAGAATCTCCACAAACGCATCTGATGCATGTTTGAGATTTGTTTGCCAATCGGTTGAGGCAGATTCATCCGCGCCGTCGGTTATATATTTCACGCAGGCAAACTCAACGCCTTCATTCCGGCAAATTTTTGCCAGCGCATAGGCTTCCATATCAATTATATCACAGTCAATTGGCGGTTTTCCTTGCAGGAAAGAATCGCCCGAACCGCAAATGCCATGTGCGAGTGAATCAAAAATCTTTGAAAAAGATATAACTTTATCACCTTCTTCAAACGGTGTTTCTCCGTATTCAAATCCAATTCCGGTTGCATCCATATCGCGCTGTACGAATTTATCTGCCGCAACCACATCTCCGGTTTTAAATTTCGAGCTTCCGGCAGAACCCATATTCAGCACATAGCTATATTTCGTCCCCGAATTTACTGCATCGCGCAGCTTCGCAGTGAGGTGATATGCCGCATTCACCTTGCCGACTCCGCAATATAAAACGTCAAAGCCGAGAGCCTCCAGCTTGCCCTGCCCTTCCGCCTCAAGTGCCATAACAATCAACGGTTTGCTCATTATTCCTCGTAATTTATTAGTGAGCGGCAAACCATCCCATTCCATGAGAAATCATTCAAGTAATTCAGGTCTATCAGGCAGGAGAATGCTTTCACATCATGGCCGCTTTGCTTGGCAAGCTCTGCCGCTGCTGCCAATGTCCCTCCGGTTGCCAACACATCATCCACCAGCAATATGCGCCCGCTACCATATTGCATTTCCAGCGCATCTTCGCCATATTCCAGCCCATAAGATTTCACAACGACCCGCCCCGGCAGCTTGCCTTTTTTACGAATTTTCACAAAACCTTTTTGTTTTACTGCTGCCAGCCCTGCCGCCAGAATAAATCCTCGTGATTCTATGCCGCCGATAATATCAATTTCAGCCCATTCTTTTTCAGATAACAGCTCCGCCATTTTTGCAATAGTTTCGCCAAAATGCTCACGTAAAAGCGGGGAGATATCGCGAAAAATAATCCCGGGTTTAGGGAAATCCGGAACATCTTTGATATGTGAACGCAGTAGCGCATTATTATTTGAAGTTGCCATAATCTCTCATCTGTTTGCGTAGATGCAAGGATAAGCCGCAGATGCAGTTATGTAAAGCTGTAATCTATGTTGATAGCTTTCTGTAAATAGTGGATTTTGCGATGCCAAGCTCTTTTGCAGCTTTGGCAATATTTCCGTCAAAATAATCAATAACCGCCTGAATCACCTCTTGTTCAACCAGCTCCATTTTTTTGATTTCACCCGAGCCTTCCTTAATATCCACGGGTAATTGCAAGTTTCCGCCCGTAATATTATTTATCGGCGCGGATATGCTTAAGCTATTTTCCACATCTTCAACATCCAGCATTTCACCGTCACACAAGATTACGGCGCGATAAAGGCTATTCTCCAACTCGCGTACATTTCCCGGCCAGCTATGCTCCATCAGCCTATTTTCCGCAGCCGCAGTTATGCCTTTTATCGATACTTTCTCACTGATGGAAAACTTTTCCAGAAAATGCTGAGCAAGCGGGATAATATCCTGCTTATGCTTTCTTAAGGCTGGGACTTCAATCGGAAAAACATTTAGCCTAAATAGCAAATCATCTCGGAATTTTCCTTGCGCCACCTCTACACTTAAATCACGGTTTGTGGCAGATATAATCCGGATATTCACCTTCACCGACTTGCCAGAACCAACCGGCTCAATCTCTTTTTGCTGCAATGCGCGCAATAATTTTGCCTGAGTTTCAAGCGGCAATTCACCCACCTCATCAAGAAATAATGTTCCGCCCTCTGCTTCGCGGAATTTTCCCAGCGATTTGGAGATTGCTCCGGTAAATGAGCCCTTTTCATGACCAAATAATGTGCTTTCTACCAATTTATCTGGGATTGCCGCGCAATTAACTGCAATAAACGCCTCACCGTGGCGCTGGCTTTCCCCATGGATGGCGCGGGCAAAAAGCTCCTTCCCAACACCAGTTTCGCCACTGATGAGAATCGGTGCAGCAGTTTTTGCACCCTTATCAGCAATCCGCACCAGCTCTTTTAGTCCCAAATTATGCCCGACAATATCAGAAAATCCGAGCGCGTTTGAATCTCTGCGCCTTAGGCGGGAAACTTCGCGGCTGAGATTATTTATCTTCAGCGCATTCTGGATTGAAATCTGCAAGCGCTCCGGCTCAACCGGCTTAGTCAGGAAGTCAGCAGCACCCAGTTTAATTGCCCGAATCGCATCTTCCACCTTGTCACTTCCGGTCAATACGATTATCGGCAAGTCAGGGCGCAATTCCGCCACTTGCTCCATTGTTTCAAAGCCATCCATTTCCGGCATATTCAAATCGAGCAGAAGCAAATCAATTTCATTATTCTCATCTTTCTCAATATAATATTTGGCTTCCTTACCATTTGCCGCTTCACGCACACGGTAGCCGAGCTTTTTCTCCAGCAGTTTTGATACCATCATACGCTGGGTAACTTCATCTTCCACCAATAATATTGTCTGCGTCATTGATGTAGTATAGTTGCATTTTGCAAATTTTTCGTTAACAAGAGTTGCATTATAAAACCATCACCTAAAGTTAAGCTTTCATTTATTCGCCCAAGCTATTGATTAATAACAATTAACAAAGTTGGCACGGCGCTTGCAATTATCATAATGAGAATTTTTTTAAAAGCAGGAAGTTATGATAGTAATAGAAAAAGAAGCGGAATTGAAATTATTGGATGAGCTAAAAAGAATCCGCCATGAGCCGAATGGCTATCGCTTCATACATTATAGCTTCAGCCAAATGAAGGAGGAGGAAAGAGGCCTCGTACAAGAGCTTTTAACTCTGAAGATTATTGCTGATATCATAGAAAACCCACATGCAAAAGTTTTTGTTTGCGAGGATATGGATGTTATCATAATTGGTCAGAATATCTTCACCCGCACTTTTGATGAGCTGACGATTGAAATTTACAATTTATGTCAGATAACAAATATCCGTGAATTCTCAAAATTTTATGATGTCGATAATAGCTGGCCGAGATTATATAATCTTGCCAAAAACAAATATCAGCCAATCCTTGACCGCAAACGTAGCGAAACTGAATTTGAAGCCATTCAACGCAAAACTTTAGAAAAGCAGACTGTGTTATCCGCCAGTCATGTCGATAAGAAACTAATTGCCAGTATTGCAGAAAGAAGGCTGCGCCGCTCCGAAATTAATATCCTGATTGTGGAAGATGACGCCTTCTCGCGCAAGCTGATTCGCAATGTCCTCAATAAGCAGTACCATGTAATCGATGTCGAGGATGGAAAAGATGCTGTGGAGACTTACATCCTTATCTCCCCTGATATCATTTTTCTCGACATCGATCTCCCTGATATTAACGGACATGAAATTCTGGAATCTATCTTAAAAATAGACCCCTCAGCATATATCGTGATGCTAAGTGGAAATAGTGATCAGGATAATGTTATCAGAGCCATCAAAGAAGGTGCAAAAGGTTTTGTAACCAAGCCTTTTGTCAAAGACAGGCTATATAAATATATTTCCGAATGCCCCACAGTGCAGAAAAAAATCATCCACCAAAGGGTAGAGTAGGATTATGGGGGGTAGAGTGCCACCACTAGTTATCCCCCACCAGATTATAACGGAGTGTGAATGATATCGGATAGAAAAATCAAGCTGTATGAGTTGTTGATAAATATCACCAAAAAGGCCAATGAATCAAATTCATCGGAAGCTGTAATTCAAACTGCACTTGATGAAATCTGCGTATACACTAATTGGCCGATTGGTCATTGCTATCTTGAGAAAGAAAACTCTAATTTTCTTACCTCAACCAAATTATGGCACATTTCCGATAAGCGTCAGGTAAAAAACTTTATCGAAGCGAGCGAGAAAAAGAACTTTACCAAGAATGAAGGAATGGTCGGCACGGTTTACGCAACAGGCAAACCACAATGGAACATGGATACAAGCCATGACACAAGCTTTATACGCATAAATTCTGTAAAAAAATATGGCATCAAAGCCGCCTTTGCTTTTCCGATTATGATAAACAAGCAGGTGGCCGGAGTGATGGAATTCTTTTCTTCCAGCAGCCATAAACCCGATGAGGAATTGCTGGATGTAATGCAATATGTCGGAATTCAGATTGGACATGTTCTAAATCGCTGCCGTGAGGCTGAAAAACTAAACATCCTTGAGCAACTAATCGCCAATGCAAAAGACGGTATAATCCTAACTGAAGCAAATAATATAAATGGTGGGCCACATATTGTGCATGTTAATGATGCATTCACAAAAATCACCGGTTATGAAAAACATGAGGTCATAGGTAAAACCCCGCGTATCCTGCAAGGAGAGAAAACTGACAGAGAAACTTTAAACCGTTTGCGCGAATGTTTGGAAAATGGCAGGTCATTTCGCGGAGAATTAATTAATTATAGTAAGGCCGGAAATGAATATTGGCTGGATATAAGCATAGTACCGATTCGTGATAGTAAAGGCAATATCACCCATTTTGCAGCAATTGAAAGAGACATAACCGAGCGCAAAGCATCGGAAGAGATTCTGCAGGAAGCGAAATTGGCAGCAGAAAAAATTGCCCAATTTCCGGAAAATAACCCAAACCCCATTATCCAAATTGATCTCGAAGGTAACATCTTATATGCCAATAATGCCACCCGTAGAAACTTTCCTGACTTAGCCGAGGAAGGCATAAAACACAAATTATTAACAAATATATTAGAGTTAGGCTCAATTGTAGTTGAAAATGATTCGCCTTTATCGCGTGAAATCAGCATTGATGATTATACCTATCAGCAAACCATTAACAAAATGCAAAGCGGTAGCGAGATTACATTTGCGATATATTGCATCGACATAACCCTGATTAAAAAAGCCCAAAGGGAAATGCGCATTGCGAAAGAAAAAGCTGAGGAAGCCAGCAAATCCAAAACCGAATTTCTCGCTAATATGAGCCATGAATTGCGTACACCGATGAACGGCATCTTAGGTATGAGCGAATTATTGATAGACAGCCCATTGTCACAAGAACAGCTTGATATGGTTAGAACCTTGCGTTATTCCAGCGAAAATCTTTTGCAGTTGCTCAATGATATTCTGGATATTTCTAAGGTTGAGGCGAATGATCTAACGCTTGAAAGTGTTCCCTTTGAGCTTGGCATTCTTATGCAGGAAACCATACAGATATATACTCCGCTTGCTGCACAGAAAGACTTATCTTTAGTGCTTAATATTCAGGATAATGTACCGCAAGTTATCATGGGTGATCCCGCAAGATTGCAGCAAATATTGCGAAACCTGATTAGCAACGCGCTGAAATTTACGCATGAAGGCAAGATTGAGGTAAATGTCGCCATCGCCAATGGTGAATTATATTTTCAAGTCAAAGATAGCGGCATAGGTGTGCCCGAAGATAAGCTGGAAGCGATATTTGAAAAATTTGCGCAGGCCGACACATCCACTTCACGCAAATATGGCGGAACAGGTTTGGGGCTTGCTATCACCAAAGAGTTAGTTGCAATGATGCAAGGCAGAATCGGGGTGGAAAGCACACTTGGCTATGGCTCAATATTCTATTTCAGCATTGCTTCGGTAGAAGCTCCCAAAAACTCTAAACCGGTAAATATTTTTAGTGAAGATGTGGGAAATAATTTTTCTTATATTCCCAAAGATATGAAAGTCCTCGTTGTAGATGACCATCCAATAAATACAATGTTCATGCAAAAATTGCTCAAGAAAATCGGCATGACGGCAATTGATACGGCAGAGAATGGCGTGGAGGCATTATACAAAATCGCCGGAAAAGATTATGATATCGTATTTATGGATTGCCAGATGCCTGAACTTGACGGCTATGAAACCACTAACACAATTCGTCAGGATGAAGCTGATTCGGATATACGTCTGCCAATTGTTGCAATGACGGCAAATGCCATGATTGGTGATAAGAATAAATGCCTAAAAGCTGGGATGGATGACTATATCAGCAAACCTGTCAAAGTTGAGAAGGTTGTGAATGCCCTGCAAAAATGGGCAAAATATTGCAATCTGGATAGTGATATTCAACCCGCCAATGATGAGCAGGAATTAATTACCGTCCCTGCGAATGATATATCTCCAAATACAGATTCACCGGTTAATCTTGAGCATCTAAGGGTTTATACGGATTGTGACCGCGATGATGAAATTATGCTTTTCGGGATGTTTAATAAACAAACCGAGGAAGGCTTGGCACAACTGGATAAAGCGCTCAAAGCAAATGATTGCGAGACATGGAGAAAAGCCGCGCATAAGCTAAAAGGTGCAAGCGGAAATCTGGGAGCAGAAAAACTTTGCAGTTTTGCAAAAGAAGCGGAAGCCGGCTTTGAGCAAGATAATGATTTTAAGGAAGGGATTTTAGCAAAAATCCAGACCGAAGCCAAAATCGTCTGCGACTATCTTCAAACCATATGGCAGGAAGAGGCTGTCAGCTCCTAAGCTTTTTGCATCTTGCTGTCCCAATCCTTATAGGAAGCCACTGCCAGCCATAATAGCGGCACCACAATTATTGAATAGCTGATAATTTGTCCGAAAATCTGGTCACTATCGAGAAATTCCGTATTTTCATGCAGCATAGTATTAACTTCATGGCTAAATGGTAAGGCAAAAGATTCTGTCAACTCATGCACGCCCAACAAAATCAGATGGATGGCGAAAAGAATCAGGAACACGGCAGTAACCTGCAAGAATCTCCCGATATTTATCAAATGGCTATATTTTATCCAAGCCAGCCCCACAAAAATTGAGGCTAAGATACCAAAAATCGCGCCAAACAGCATTTCACTAAAACCCGATGTCACTGCGATGGATTGAAACAGCAATGTTATCTCAAACCCCTCTCTAGTCACCATCAGCAATATAAAAACAAACACCCCGATAGCGGCAGCCTTGCCCTCTTTCGCGGCATTTTTTTCAAGATTGTTCCGGATTTCCTGACTCATTTTCTTTCCGGCTTTTAGCATATGCACGGTCAGCGTGAGAACCAAAACTCCTGCCACAATTCCCAAAACACCCTCTGCCAATTCTTGGTTCATATATTTTGAAATCAGGAACGCCAGCATAATACTTGCTAAAATTGATGCGCCAATTCCATAATAAACTGGTTTATAAAGATTCTTTCTTCCGGTTTTCTCCAGATATGAGAAAGTTACCGCTACGATTAGGAAGGCTTCAAGCCCTTCGCGCAAAGTTACAAGCAAGGTTTCAAACATTTACATACCAGTTTATTTAGTTGAGAATGATTATCATTGTTATTTATATTCATCAAATTTGACCAAGTCAACTATAATATTACCGTAAAATTGGCAGTTTATCGTCAGAATCTTGCGCATAATAATTCGCTACCTTATATAGATTTACATGAAACATATCCTTTCCCATAGTCAGAACAGCAAAAAATCCGCAATAAAAATCATTCCTATCAGGAAGAAAGATTTTGCAAAAAAAATCAAAACCCTAGGTAAATTTGCCCAGAGCATCACAAAAGACAAGGCTGATAAACTCAAAGTCGGTGATTCATTTTTTATCAGAGATAATAATGGTGTAATAATATCGGTGATTAAAATCATCAGACAAAACCCCAATATTTGGAGCTTTGCCGGACTCATCAAAAAGCTGCCGGAAGGGATTTATGAAATTGATGAGAATTTTGATGCAGAAACCGCAACGCAAATTACTGCGGGTTGGGAAATCGGCGGTTATAGATTTGACAGATATAAAAAAACAGCCGTGCTAAAACCAAAATTGCTCGCACCAAAA
>Ga0210009_1002566_pt1 | contig 12982 bp, 16 predicted proteins | sample CryGeyCG2114_065_FD_185457 | JGI IMG/M metagenome (GOLD analysis project Ga0210009, IMG submission 185457) | Groundwater microbial communities from aquifer - Crystal Geyser CG12_big_fil_rev_8/21/14_0.65 (SPAdes) (version 2) | ecosystem: Environmental > Aquatic > Deep subsurface > Groundwater ... | reverse complement strand
CCCGCCTGGAACATCTCAACCTGGCAGAGTTTTCTTCTGCGCCGCCGACCGAGTTGAATGCCGGGCTGGTCATCAGCGGCGAGTTGTTGCCGCAACCGTCCGGCTTGCTCGATTTTGAGTTCTTCGATAGTCGTTTCGATGACCACGCCTTTGACGGCGACGGTCGTCTGCGCGTTTTACCGGGGCCGCGTGCGCTGGGCGACATGAGCGTGCGCATGGGCGATAACAAACTGGATTTGCATCTCGCCTACGGCACCGGCGACGATTATCTGCGCCTGTCACTCGACGCGCCGCACCTGGCGCAAGTGAGCAATGGGCTGGATGGGCAACTTGCCGGACAGATGGAATGGCGCGGCACGCTGGACGAGCCGGTGGCGGGTTTCTCGCTCAAGGGTAGTCAGCTCAAACTCCCTTCCGGTGCCAGCATGGAAGAACTGGTGGCAGGCGGCGCGCTGGACGCGCAGACGCTCAATCTGCATCTGAACGCCAGCACAGTCCACGCTGGCGCGCTGGCGCTGCCACAGGTGCAACTTGATCTTAACGGCAGTGCGGCGCAGCACACGCTGCATGCACAAGCCAGTCTCACCCGCAACGAACAGGCGCTGGGCGACATCAGCCTGGCGGCCAGCGGTGGCTGGGCACGCACGGAGCAAGCGTGGCGCTGGCAGGGCGCGCTGGATGCGCTGACCACGCATGGCGTGTTGCCCTTGCAATTACAAGCTGCGGCGCCGTTGGTCGTGGACCCGGATGAAGTCACGCTGGGTGTGGCACAACTCGCCATCGCCGGCGGCCACCTCGATCTGCACGAGACGCGCTGGTCACCGCAAGGTTGGCACACTGCCGGTACGTTCGGCGGTATCGGCGTGCGCGCGATCGAGGCGGGCGTGGCGGCTGAAGATTTACAGCCGCTCGACACCCTGCGTTTCGGCGGCGGCTGGGATGTGAGTGCCACCCCGGAATGGCGCGGCACCATTGATCTGCATCGTGAAAGTGGCGACTGGGTGGTCAATGCCGGCAGCGGCGAGCGTCTCGGTTTGCGCGAGGTGAGTGTTGGGTTGCAAGCGGCAGCCGACATGCTTGAGCTGAAACTGAAGGCCAGCGGCGAACGCCTGGGCGAATTCTCGGCGCAGGCGCGCATGCCTTACCGCACCGAGGATGGCATGCTCGTCGTCGCCCCGGATGCGCCGGTGCGCGGGCAATTGAAATTGCACAGCGCCGACCTCGGCTGGTTGGGCCCGATGCTGGATGGCAACCTGCAAAGTGGCGGCAGCCTGCACCTCGAAGCCGAACTGCTGGGAACACGTGACATTCCTCGCCTGCTTGGTGAGGCGAAGGGTGAGGCGTTGCACATCGCTCTGCTTGATCAGGGGGTGAGTCTGGAGCAGGGCGAGGTGGCGCTGCGCTTCACGCCCGATGCGGTGCACATCGACCGCCTTGATTTCGTCGCGCCGTATCACGCGCTACCCAAGGATCCATTGCTGGGCGAGTACAACTTATCGCGCCAAGCCGGCCATTTGAGTGCTTCGGGCAGCATTCTGCTTACGGACGAAACAGGGCAACTGGATGTCGTGGCAGAGGGATTGCCGCTGGCGCAGCGCCCGGATCGCTGGCTGATCGTCTCCGGCAAGGCGGAAGCCGCCTACGCCAGCAAGACCTTGTCCGTAAGTGGCAACATCAGTGCCGATGCGGGATGGGTCAATCAGCTGCCCAGCGATCGGCCGCGCTTGTCGGATGACGTGCGGCTGGTGGGACAGGCGCCTGTAAAGGAATCCGCTTTCTCGCGCGTGGTGGCCTTCAATCTCGATCTCGGCGAGCACTTCTACTTGCGCGCGATGGGACTCGAATCGCGCTTGAGCGGCAAGCTTGCGGTGTACGCTGCGGAGGGCGAAGCGTTGCAGGCAAGCGGCAGCATTGTTACCGAACAGGGTATCCTTAATGTTTATGGCCAGCGTCTCGATGTCGAGCGCGGGATGTTCAATTTTCAGGGTCCGCCGAACGATCCCGGACTCAACATTCTCGCCCTGCGCAAAGGGTTGAGCGTGGAAGCCGGTGTGGAAGTAAGCGGCACCGCGCGCCATCCTGTCACCCGGCTGGTTTCTACTCCGAACGTGCCGGATGCGGAAAAACTGTCCTGGATTGTGCTCGGGCGCGTGCCGGAAAGCGGCGGATTTGATGCTTCGCTCCTGCTGGCGGCTGCGGGTAATATCATCGGCGGCTCGTCCAACGGACAGGTCAGTCGTGCCATCGGAGTGGACGAGCTGTCATTGCGCCAGAAAGAAAGCGGTGATCCCCAAAACCAGGTCGTCATCGTCGGCAAGCGCCTATCGTCGCGCGCCTATCTCAGCTATGAGCAAGGCCTGACCGACCCCGGCGGCGTCACCAAATTCACCTACACTCTGACCCGGCGTATCACCATCGTGACCCGCACCGGCATCGAAGACGCGATCGATCTGTTCTACTCGTTCCGGTTTTATTGAATCGGGATTGACTTTGAAATGCCGGCCCGGTGGCTCAGTTTGTGGGTCGGACTTCAGTCCGATATGTCGGGTTAAAACCCGACCCACAAGGCGCGATGGTTTTCGTGGGACGGTGCTCTCTCAAGGGTGAAAAAACGCAACCCGACGCTTAATTTGTGTGCCGCCGGATTTCGTGTTTTAATCCGCCAACATTTTAATAATTGTTTAACAATCGAATCATAAAATGATGAAACCGGCTCAAGTAGTGAAGGCATTGGCAGCATTGGCGCAGTCCACCCGGCTGGCTATTTTCCGCCTGCTGGTGAGTGCCGGTCCGGAAGGGCTGGCGGCTGGCAAGATCGCGCAGAAATTGAAAGTCTCTCCGGCAACGCTGTCATTTCATTTCAAGACGCTGAGCCATGCGGGTCTGGTCGAAAGCAGGCAAGACGGGCGCTTCATCTATTACGCGGCGAATTTTAAGGTGATGAACGGCATGGTCGATTACCTGACGGAAAATTGTTGCGCTGGCGAGGCCTGCGGCGTGACCGACAAACCGTGTTGAATGTGAGTCGGGTTTCACCCAGGGGTGCAAGAACCCCCGCGAGGTAACCCGACATGAATCAACTGCAAACGGCCAAACCATTTTTACAAGAAGGAAAAGTAATGAGTGAAAAACAATACAACGTGCTGGTGCTGTGCACCGGCAATTCCGCGCGCAGCGTGCTCGGTGAAGTGCTGTTCAATCATTTGGGAAAAGGCAAATTCAAAGCCTACAGCGCGGGCAGTCACCCAACTGGAAAAATCAATCCAGGCGCGCTGGAATGGATCCAGCAACAAGGCTATAGCACCCAGGGACTGCGCAGCAAAAGTTGGGATGAATTCGCCGCACCCGGTGCGCCGGAGTTTGATTTTATCTTCACCGTCTGCGACAAGGCAGCGGGCGAAGCCTGTCCGTTGTGGCTGGGAAAACCTGCCACAGCACACTGGGGTATTCCCGATCCTGCACATGTCGAAGGAGACGAGGCGCGCCGCGCGGCATTCAATAAAGCCGCCGAGCAGTTGGCACGCCGGATCCAGTTATTCCTGTGCCTGCCCATCGAAAAGATGGACAAACTGACCTTGAAAGAAAAACTCGCCGAAATAGGGCGGATTCAGGATTAACCAAAAACATCCACGCCGTCATTCCGGCGTAGGCCGGATTCCAGGTAGTCGAACAAGCCTCGCGCAGCGAGACGATACGTTATGGAGTCCGCCTGCGCAGACATGAATGACTTTAGCAACAAGGATCAAACAATGAGCATCTTCGAACGCTACCTCACCCTCTGGGTCTTTCTTTGCATCATCACCGGCGTGGTGCTGGGGCAAGCCATCCCCGCCCCGTTTCAATACCTGGGCACACTGGAGATCGCCAAGGTCAACCTGCCGGTCGGCGTGCTGATCTGGGTGATGATCATCCCCATGCTGCTGCGCATCGACTTTCATTCTTTGCGCGAGGTGAACAAACACTGGCGCGGTATCAGCGTCACCCTGTTCGTCAACTGGGCGGTCAAGCCATTCTCCATGGCACTGCTCGGCTGGCTGTTCATCCGCCACTTATTCGCCCCGTATCTGCCGGCGGAACAGCTCGACAGTTACATCGCCGGGCTCATTCTGCTGGCCGCCGCGCCGTGCACCGCGATGGTGTTCGTGTGGAGCCGACTGGTGAACGGTGAACCGCTGTTTACCCTGAGCCAGGTCGCGCTGAATGACGCCATCATGGTGGTTGCCTTCGCCCCCATCGTGGCGCTCCTGCTCGGCATGTCGGCGATCACCGTGCCGTGGGATACCCTGCTCACCTCGGTCGTGCTCTACATCGTCATCCCCGTCGTCCTGTCCCAGATCTGGCGCAAGGCACTCCTCGCGCGCGGCGGCGAGAAAGCCTTGCCTCGCCTGCTGCAAATTCTCAACCCGCTCTCTATCGCGGCCTTGCTGCTCACCTTGGTGCTGCTATTCGCCTTCCAGGGCAACGCCATCATCGAACAGCCACTGATCATCGTCATGCTTGCCGTGCCGATCACTATCCAGGTGTATTTCAATTCGGCGCTGGCCTACTGGCTGAACAAGCGTCTGGGCGAAGCGCACTGTGTGGCCGGCCCCTCCGCCCTGATCGGCGCCAGCAACTTCTTCGAACTCGCCGTCGCCACCGCCATCAGCCTGTTCGGTTTTCAATCCGGCGCGGCACTGGCAACGGTGGTCGGTGTGCTGATCGAAGTGCCGGTGATGTTGAGCGTGGTGTATCTGGTGAAGCGGACGGAAGGGTGGTACGAGGCAGCAAAATGAATTGGATAGATGCGATTGCGCACATATTGTTATGACCTTCACTAAAAGGTAATTACCCTTTCTTCTTCTGCCCCAGGCTTTTCTTCACCGGAGGCAAATAGTTCTCTGCCGAAACGACCCGCTTGCCGCTTTTGGCTTCCAGCGCCATGCGTGCATTGCCGGCGATAGTGCCGCCTTCTTTCGCGGCCTTGCGGTTGTCGACAAAGCCTTGCGCATCTTTGCGTCGCGCAATCTCCGTGGTGCCCGCCTCGCCCAGCATGGTGAAAATCAGCTCCAGGTCAGTCATGTGGTCGCGCGGGTTGTTGCCGGTCTTGACCTTGTCCAGTCCCTTGAGGCGGTGTGCGCATCGGGCGTTACACCGAATGTAGCTCGGGCAATCTCGGCGGTGAGGATGGAATATTCCCGCCCCTCCTGCACCCCGCGTTGCTTCCACTCATCAGTCAGCTCGCCGCGAATAGAGATTGAGCGCAGCCGCTTCTCGATCCACGCCTGCGGGTAACCCTTGGCCTGATACAACTCGCGGGCGCGGGCACCGGCCAGTTCCCGGTTTTCAATTTCCTTCACCCGCTCATAGCCCACCTGTGCCAGCCGGCGCTTGAAAGGCTCCGCCTTGGGCGATGGGATGGACTGGATGATGCGAAACAGGCCTTCGGTGTTGGCGCAATCGGTCACACGCTGCTTGCCAGCCGGCGCTTCGAGTTTCAACCCGTGACGAAATGTCACGACTTCACTAGCCTCCGCGCCCAGCCGCTGTTTCAGCTTGCGCCAATATGCCCCGGCATCGGGACTGTCTGTCAACACGCCGCACACATCCGCAACAGCAAACCACCTTCCCCGTTGTGCCATGTGCGGCGGATAGTTTTTTCCTGAAAGACCACAAGATTGCCGGAAACCGGGCCTTCAAGACGCGCCTTGAACCGCCCTTGGTTATTCAGCAATACCAGTCTGATGCCGTCGTCCGCGCAGCGGTGGATCAGCGCAGGTGGAAGCATGATATTGCCCAAGCACACCACACTGCCCAGATGATGCAGCGGCACCTGCAATTTCTTCTCATGCACCACATCCACCGGCAGCATGTCGTTCTCCAGATGGAGGTAGGAATTGGAAGTCATCACATAAAGTGTATTTTGAATTGTACGCATAATCGTATTACAATCCGTACCTCAAAATGATTTTAGGGGTGGCTGATATGGGAACACTAACTTTGCGATTGCCGGATAAACTGGATGCTCGCCTGAGTAAGTTTGCAAAATTGGAAGATACCAGCCGTTCCGAGCTGGCGCGAACAGCGTTGGAGAAATTCCTGCACGAAAAGGAACGCGAAAAATTTATGGCGAGGATGGTTGAAGCAGCCCGTTTTTTAGCTACTAACCCAGAAGCACGTGCCGAAAGCTTTGCCATCGCGGAAGATTTTGCAGTTGCGGATAGTGAAGCGCTCGATATTGCGGAAGGCCGCAAGCCTGGTGATCCCGAACCTGAACAGTGGTGGAAATAATGCGACGCGGAGAAATCTGGCTGGCGAGACTCAACCCAAACATCGGCGCAGAAGCCGGGAAAGTGCGCCCGGTATTGATCGTGCTTGACGATGTGTTGCTTGCCACCGGCATGCGTCCGGTGTTGTGCATTCCATTGACCAGTAAATTGTTCAAAAATCTGACCGGATTGCGCGTTACGATTGCGCCGCGCGGACGCTTGCTCAAACCGTGTTACGCCATGCCGGAACAGGCGCGTGCGCTGGATCGTGATCGCTTTGGCGAAGGCCCACTGACCACATTGAGCGAAGCAGAAATGACCAACGTCGAACGCGCCTTTTTGGGCGTCTGCGGCATGGCTGACTACCTTACTTCGCCTCATTGAATAACTCCTCGCGCAAAGACTTCAACCTACGCCGTTCCGCCAGCACTTCCGGCTGGCAAATTTCCTTCAGCGAACATTCCTTACAGCGCGCGTCATTGGCAACCATGGTCGGCGTGTTGATCGAAGTACCGGTGATGTTGAGCGTGGTGTATCTGGTGAAGCGGAGCGCGGGGTGGTATCAGGCGGGCGCACAGCGTTATAAGAGCAGCGTACTTTTCTTGCTAAACTGCGCGGAGCGCGACCCTGATGAGTCACCCCCTTGTGGGGTGGCGCATCAGGGTCTTGCGCCGGTTCATCCCCACGCGAGTGGGGAACACGCTGCGGTCGTGGGATTGAATGGTGACTTATTCGGTTCATCCCCACGCGAGTGGGGAACACCTCACTGGTGTGGTTCCTGACAACCACTAAGACGGTTCATCCCCACGCGAGTGGGGAACACATCTTGTCCCAAGCCAGCCATCCACGCGCAGGCGGTTCATCCCCACGCGAGTGGGGAACACTTAATCCATTCCCGCCTTGTCTTGGCCTTATCCGGTTCATCCCCACGCGAGTGGGGAACACTGCTTATGCCAATGCGACCAGTAGCACTCACGGCGGTTCATCCCCACGCGAGTGGGGAACACCTGACAAGGCAATCGAGATAGGTTTGCAGGTTCGGTTCATCCCCACGCGAGTGGGGAACACCGAATATGGACATTCATATTGTGCATAATCTGCGGTTCATCCCCACGCGAGTGGGGAACACAAGAGCGATACAGTATCCAGCGAGGAAGTGGGCGGTTCATCCCCACGCGAGTGGGGAACACTAGTGCGCGGGTGTAGAGAATGGCAGATTTGGCGGTTCATCCCCACGCGAGTGGGGAACACTACGGATGTCGCTCGATTGCCATACACGCAGGCGGTTCATCCCCACGCGAGTGGGGAACACTCGTTCTGCGTAATTGATTGGAGGTCGTATGCCGGTTCATCCCCACGCGAGTGGGGAACACTGCGCGCTCATTTCCAGTGCCTTTACGTAGACCGGTTCATCCCCACGCGAGTGGGGAACACAAGGGGGTAAATTAGAAAATCGACTGCGCGGCCGGTTCATCCCCACGCGAGTGGGGAACACAGTTTTGCAGTATATGCATCGGCGTAATTGTCCGGTTCATCCCCACGCGAGTGGGGAACACGATACCGAGCAAGTAGCATCAAGGCTCGATCAGCGGTTCATCCCCACGCGAGTGGGGAACACGTCGGCAAGGATAGCTTCGGCCTCCGCTTGTGCCGGTTCATCCCCACGCGAGTGGGGAACACTAGATTTAGACGCGCCACCTCTTGATCGTTACCGGTTCATCCCCACGCGAGTGGGGAACACCAGCGCGACCCAATCAACGAAAATCCCGTCATCGGTTCATCCCCACGCGAGTGGGGAACACGAAATTTCGGCCGACTTAATCGCGCGGATAACCGGTTCATCCCCACGCGAGTGGGGAACACGTGGGCCTGCATTTCAAGCGCCTTGACATAGACGGTTCATCCCCACGCGAGTGGGGAACACAGATTTGATCTCGATTTTTAACATTTTGTTTCCGGTTCATCCCCACGCGAGTGGGGAACACAACGTCCAGAGCATTTGAACGTAGCTGTTCGGAGGTTCATCCCCACGCGAGTGGGGAACACGTCCTGCGCCTCGTCAATAACCAAAAGCGCACCGGTTCATCCCCACGCGAGTGGGGAACACGATGAGGACGGGAATAGTATCAATGGTGCCGTTCGGTTCATCCCCACGCGAGTGGGGAACACGCTTCATGAAGCGAATTCGTTTATCACGCTTACGGTTCATCCCCACGCGAGTGGGGAACACGTTCGCCGACTGTTCAAAGCACTGGTAGTGCGCGGTTCATCCCCACGCGAGTGGGGAACACCACCACACGACGCACTCGCTGCCGTTGATGATCGGTTCATCCCCACGCGAGTGGGGAACACATGGCACGCCAGATGCGGATGCGGGCGGTGTTCGGTTCATCCCCACGCGAGTGGGGAACACGTCCATGAATAGTTAAACTTTGGTGCCACGAGTTGGTTCATCCCCACGCGAGTGGGGAACACACTTCTTCCATCTCGCTGAATTTCGAACCAAATTCAACGAGTCAAAATTCTACCAAGTTTTTAGAGAACGTCTTGTGCCTGTTCGGGGAGAAAAGATACAAGCTTTGCTCCATCCAACTCCACCGGAATTCTTCGGTTATTTCCTACCGTCACAAAATCAAAACCGGCCTCGGAATTAGTGCGCCACGCCATCACGGCGTTGCCATCTTCGATACCTTTCTCCACTTGATTCCAGATGTAGTCGCGCACCTTGGTGGAATAGTTGCCGACATAAACACCGGCGCGAACCTCCAGCAGCCAAACGGCCAACCGTCCACGCAATCGCGGCGGGGAATTTTCAAGCACGATGACCAGCATCGCCGATACTTTCTGCATTGGGAATAGCGGGAAGCACCGCCTCCTCCGGCGCTGCGGGCGGGGCGATTTCGCCGGCCGACAACATTTCCTCTATCCCCGGAATGATGCGCTCAAGCAACCTGCTTTCCCGAAACACATCGCGGCATGCAATGCGCACCTGCTGCTCCGGGTTGTGCGGATTTGTCGCGGCAATCTTGAACGCCACAGGCACCACAGTTTCAAACTTGTAAACATCCGCCACATCGTAAACGAAGGACAGCGGCTTGCCGGTGTGGATGAAACCGACAGCAGGCGCATAGCCTGCCGCCAGCACCGCCGCTTCAGTCACGCCATACAAACATGCCGTCGCGGATGAGAGACAGCGGTTGGGAAGATCGCCCTTGTCCCATTCGCTGGTGTCGTAATTACGCGCTTTCCATTCCACACCATATTTCTTGGCGATCAGCTTGTACGTCTCGCGCACACGCGCCCCCTCGATGCCGCGCAACTGCTCCACACTGCGCCGAGCGGGCGGCTCCTCGCCGAAACGCATCGCGTACATCTTGCGCACCACTTTCAGCCGCAAAGTATCATCCAACGCCAGCTTGGCCTGATAGAGCAAGCGATCAGCCCTCGCACCGCCCGGCTGACCGGACGAATATAAACGCACCCCCGCCTCCCCCACCCACACCAGCAGCGTGCCCACCCGCGCAGCCAGCGCCACAGCCGCATGAGAAGTCCGCGTACCCGGTTCCAGCATCAGGCAGGCCACGCCACCGACAGGAATATGCGTGCGCACACCGCTCTTGTCCACCACCACAAATGCGCCATCCAGCACATCCAGTTGGCCTTTCTCGATAAACAGAATGGAGAGCCGCTCCTTGATGGCGATGGGCTTGAGCGGGGGCAGGAGATCGGCCATACACAGGGCAATCAGCCCGGCAGATCGAACAGGGCAATGTCGTCCATGGGGTAGTGCTTGCGGTTGCTCGTCCATAAAGGGCAACGGTTCTGCTTTGCGCTGGCGGCCAACAGATAGTCTTCGAGGGATATGCCTTGGTGTGCCTTGCGGTAGCGGTGAGCATAGTGTCCGGCCTGTTGCCCGGTTTCGCTGTCTATGCTGATGCGCTTGTAGAGGCCGAACAGGGTTTCAATTTCCTTGTGCTCGCGCTGAAAGGCTCCAGCATAGATTTCGGCCTCGACAATAGGCGATAGCAGAAAAACAGTTTGCGCTTCCAGCAACTCGATAAAACGAGCCACGGTTTGCGGCTGCTTTTTTAGCAAGTGGATGACGATGTCGGTATCCAACACCAAGCGGTCAGGCATCATTTTTGGCTTGAAGCAGTCGGCTGGTGTTGCGCAGCTTGCGCACATAGGCTTCCGGCTCAGTATTGGCAAAACTTTCCAGCGGCTTGAGACGCTCGAAAAACGCCTTGGCATCGGCGACGGGATCTTGCTGGATGTCTTTTTCCAGAGAACGGCGTATGAGTTCTGAAACGCTTACGCCAACATTACGCGACCGTGTCTTGAGCCGTTCGTATAGGTCATTCTGAAGATAAATCTGGGTGCGGTGCATGGTTTACATTCCTTGCGTGATGTATATATTTGTACATTATAGTGAAAGGGGCGTCACCTGTCACCGCAACAGTGAATCAGAATCGGCATAGGTCAACGCACCCAAGGCAATTGTCCAACAGCCTGTTGGACAATTGCCGCATTCGGACATGCATCGGCGATAGCGCGCATGTACATCAGGTTGGCACGAGAAAAACCCAGTTCACCCCCACGCGAGTGGGGAACACCTCAATCACCTTCGCGCCCCACCCCTGCTGCGCTTGACGCTCCAGAATGTCGCGCCCGATCTGCCAATACAGCAACGCCAACTCGCGGTTCACCGCCAGCGCGGCACGTTGCTGGGCGGCGTGGATGCGAGTCTTCAGCTCGGCCAGCCAGTCGGCATAGCCACTGGGGGCTGGTGTAAGGGCGACGGGGGCGTTGGGTTTGAGCGGGGGATGAAGATCGGCCATATACGGTGTAGTCAGACCGGCAGAGCGAGAATCAATCTTATAATCAGACTTGATGCAGCAGAGGTCTAGTGCGCAACTCCTTGCCAGTGAAAACAGTGAACTTCCCCAGCAAACTTTCCTGATCGAGGAGTAACTGTGCTAACCAGGCCGCCGGTTCATCAGGGCGATATGACGGAACCCGCAACAAAATCACCGCAGGCGGCGGGGCATAGTTACGTGCAAACAACAGTTCGCCATAATCCCGGTCAAACGTTACCAGCCAGCGCCCCTCCTGCCGAGCAAGCGCAAGCACCTCAGTGTCGTCATCACCGGAATGAGATTCGGCAATGGACAGTACATCATGCCCAGCCGCACGCAACACGGCGACGGAAGGCGCCGGAAAGTTTTCATTAACCAGCCAGCGCACTTTCATGCGGTCACTTTCCCCACGGCCACGAAGGTTTCTTCCTTGAATAACTCGGAAGCAAAGCTCAAGGCCGCCAACACATCTTCCCGGCTGATATGGGGGTATGCGGCAAGTACATCTTCCATCGACCACCCGTCCGCCATGCGATCCATAATCAACTCCACAGAAATACGCGTACCCTTGATAACCGGCTTGCCAACCAGCACTGCCGGATTCACTTCAATGCGATCTTTCCAGTTCATGTTAGTCCCTCGCTTTTTCAAAGATGCCAAGTCGCAAGTATCCGCTCAAACCCGCCGAACCAGCAATAGACCGCAGCCGAAGCCCTTTGCAGGGCCGATGCCTTTGAATAGCATTTCTCGGAATTTACTAGGTTCTAACACAGTGAGAGCCCCTTCAAGCTCAAGCGTGGAAAAACGAATAGGTTCTTGTTTCCTACGGTAGATGCGGTGTTGGATGTAGCTATGCGCGCTTAAATTTTCGAGTGAGAAACCATGTCTGGAGCATCTGGATTCATCGCCATCTCCCAGCCAGCCGCGCGCGGCCTCCTCCCATCGGACGAGTTTGAATTTCTCATCCCACGTGTCACCCATTGTCGTCTTTGCAGCCATAACAACATCATGGCGGACTACCTTGCGCTTGATCTCGCCAGCCCGTTTTATTGAAGTCCGCAACTTGGGTTGGCCCGACTCGTCCAGAACCGGGTCACCCAGGCGTTGAACAACCGGGTTAACACGGACACGGAAAGCAAACTGTTCGCCCGCTTCGATCTGGGGGGCGTAATCTTTTTGCACAACATCCCAAAAATCGTTTTTTGGAGCAGGCGGACGCTGGGAGACAATGTAGAAAATCGGTTGACCATCCACCGTTTCGCGGCGATACAGATAATCCCGCTTCCGATCAGGCGTATCGCCAAACAAATCCCAAACCAATTGATGGGCGCGATAAGTATCCTTGGCGGCCAAACGGGAAAGCTCGGCTAAATCTGCCTTGTCAGTCCGTAACAGGGCTCGGCTGAAAAACATGGGTTCCTCCTTACAGGACACGCTGATATTCCGTGCGGGTATCGAATTGCCAGCGGGTGCGGCTCAATGGCTGGTCGCGGCGGGACACTTGTAGCAGATGATCGCCTTCCGATGTTTCGCCATAGCGGATGCGAATAGGAGTGCCATCTTTTCGTTTGGCGAATGTGATGCCCAAGCTGTCCAGTGGTTTGAAGTCTGCATGGTCAAAGGCATCATTCCACCCGGCTGTTTTGTTGACCAAATGAGCGTCCAGCGGCAGTGCCAATGGACATGACTTGCGCCCCAGATAAAGCACGAAATCCGGCGCTGCCAATTTTTCGGCGAGTTTTTTCAGTGGAATGGGCGCGTCTTCTTTCGCCCACAGGGCAACGCGGTAATAGGCGTCGGTGCGATAGTCGCGGCTGGAAAGGGTAGTGGCAAGTTCGCAGCTGGGGAAGGCGAGTTCGTCGCGGCGGGTGATGATAG
>Ga0210009_1002547_pt1 | contig 13079 bp, 15 predicted proteins | sample CryGeyCG2114_065_FD_185457 | JGI IMG/M metagenome (GOLD analysis project Ga0210009, IMG submission 185457) | Groundwater microbial communities from aquifer - Crystal Geyser CG12_big_fil_rev_8/21/14_0.65 (SPAdes) (version 2) | ecosystem: Environmental > Aquatic > Deep subsurface > Groundwater ... | reverse complement strand
GCAATACGGCTGCAGGAATTGGCACGGTATCCACCAGCAAGGGCGAACTTACGCCCCTGGACATCGATGTCAGTCCCTTCGACAATTCCAAAACCAAAAAGGAAGGCGTATCGAGGACATACAAAGGCAATGACGGATTTGCCCCTATTTTCGCGTATCTTGGGACGGAAGGATACCAGGTCAATGTCGAGTTTCGGTTATCACAACCACGTCCTCACGGAACAGAGATAACTGCCGTCATCCAAAAGGGCGGCGTAAACCTCCTGAGGCGCTTTGTCGACAAACCGTTCATCATGCAGCGTATCAAGAACCTGCTGCTGTTCGTAAGGAGACAGGGCTAACGGTGACAAAGGACGGACATATTCCTTCTCCGAATCCTCACTCTGATTCTTCCACCGGTAATAACTGGCCCGTGAAACCACCAAGGCATCGCAAGCCGGTTTGATGCCCACGTCTTTCGCTAAGGAATCTGTCATGCTCATAAGTCCTCCTCCTCTTCCTTCTGATCGTGGGGGAGTTGGAAGATTTCGGCAATTTTTTTTTGAGCATCTATGATAAGCTCGGCTTTTCTCAGCCTGGCCAGCAGCTTCTGAATCTCTTTTTCCTGTTCTGTGATGCGGCGAACAGACGGATCAGGCTTCCGGGCTTTGGGACCTCTCTTCTTGGATGAAAGGGCTTTTAATGTGCCTCGCTCTACTTGACGACGCCAGGCGGTCAAATTGGAAGAATACAGACCTTCCCTGCGCAGAAGGGCGCCAAGTTGACCCTGCTCTTTACAAACTTCGGCCTCCCTGAGGATAAGACGTTTATACTCCGTCGTATAACTCCGGCGGCTTGCCTTCTCCGGAACCTCGGGATTGGGAAGAACGTTCTTAACCACGGACCCGCGCAGAGCAGCAGTTGAGGAAATTCCAGTCGCCCTACGGGCTCCTTCCATTTCCTCAACTCTTTGACTAAGGTTCATAACCATGACTTCTTTCTTTTCCATTTACTTTTCTCCTTCCCGCCCTACACTAAACTATTGGGGGGGAAGTGTCTCACTTATATTGGCACAGAGGGCATTGGCAGAAGACCTTATGAGCGAAGTGGAACACAAGCTAAAAATGGTATTTAGGATTACAAAATAATATGACTTTTCTTTTGACGCTAAGACCCTATGACTGTATTTTGACGCTAAGACGCTATGACATTTTGTTTAGAATGAATAAATAGAACCGTCCCCTTTTTCCTTTATAAATTTATAGAGTGTGCTATTGAATGCAGGGCAGATTATATTGTATCAGGCGATACACATCTGTTAAATCTAAAAGAATTTGAAGGAATTAAAATTCTCAGGGCATCAGAATTTTTAGAAATGTTTTATGGATCATCTCCAAATTAGTTGGTGATCCTATGAGGATTCAAGGGTTCCAGGATTCAAGGATTCAAGTGAAATGCTGAGAAATTATAAAGAATTAAAGGTTTGGCAAAAGTCCTATCAACTATGTCTGGAGATTTATAAGGCAACGAAAACATTTCCCAAGCTTAAATCCCTGATAAAATAATTAGAAAACAAACACTTGAACCCTTGAACCCTCGAATCCTGGACCCCTTTCTCCCAACTAATTGGGAGAAGAACCTGTTTTATAAACAGAAATAAAGAAAATAGTTTATCTTCGTAATAACGAGAAACAAAAGAAACTAAATAACAATCAAATAGGTGGAGGTAGAAATAAATAGAACCGTCCCATTTATTTACTGATTGGTTGGATTTCGATCAATGTTATGAAGGGTTAGGAGCTACAAAGAAAGAACGCGAGAAAAAATATGAGGATTGGATAAAATCATCTATTCCAAATGGGGAGTGGGAGATGATAAGAAAGGCGATTCAGAGAGGACAATTAACAGGAAGTCCAAAATTTGTTGATGAGATGGCTGAAAAAATTGGGAAGCGGATTGAATTCAGAGGGCAAGGAAGGCCAAAGGCAGAATAAAAATAAATCTGTCCCCTTTTTTCCGCTCAGGAAAATATGGGAAGTGTCCCTCTAATAAACCCGAAGATGTGTCAGAACTTTGATATAACAAGATTATAAGGAGGTACTTGCATGAGGTTTAAAGTGGTAATAATATACGACCCTGAGTATAAAGGCTATGTGGTTGATGTTCCTGAACTTGTAGGTTGCATGAGTCAAGGTAAGACGATTGACGAAGCACTCGCCAATATAAAAGATGCAATCAAAGGGTGGTTAGATGTAGAAAAAAAACATGGGAGATTAGATGTTTTTGAAGAAAAGGATGTATTTCTGGGTGAGGTTACTGTTTAATTGGGCATATTATCCAATATCTCTGGCAAGGAGGCCGTGAAGATTTTCCAAAAGTTTGGCTATATCCTTGACCATCAAACAGGAAGTCATATCATACTTTATCACGAATCACGTCCCACCTTATCTATTCCAAATCATAAAGAGTTGGCTCCTGGATTATTGCGGGGGCTAATCAGGAAAAGTGGGCTGACAGTTGATGATTTTTTAAAAGTACGATAAATTCTACTGCAATACGACAAAATTACCCCAGCAGGCAATAACTAATGGAACTGATAAAGGAAAATATGGGAAGTGTCCCTCTAATTTTTAATTTTTTGTCCCCTTTTTATTAACCTCACCACCCAAAAACCCACACCTAAAAGGTTTAGGTTTTGAAAGAAAACTTCATTATTCGATTGAATTCTAACATGTTGATTTTTAAGGCCTATATGTGTGAAAAATATGGGAAGTGTCCCTATATTTTAATGTAAATATATGGGCATATTGTTTAATGACAAATCACGTGCATATACTTGCAGTGCCTGAATACGAGGAATCACTAGCATGGTGTGTTGGCAGGACAAATCTACTATATACCCAGTATGTAAACCGTAAATACAAGCGCAGCGGCAGGCTGTGGCAGAATCGTTTCTTTTCTACCATTGTTGAGGCGGAGTCTTATTTGTGGGCAGTAGTGCGTTACATAGAGAAGAATCCGATGAAGTCAAAGCTTGTGAAAAAACCTGAAGACTATAAATGGTCAAGTTGTAAGTCTAATATAAGTGGCGAAAGTAATGGACAACTGAGTGAGCAGGGATGGCTTGATGAAAAGGATAGGGATACATACAGGCAATTTTTGATGCAGCAAGACCCCGAAACCGAGCAGAAGATCAGGCATGCGACTTCAACAGGCCGTCCGCTTGGAAGTGAGGGATTCATGAAGAAGCTGGAGCTAAAGCTGTTGCGGCGAATTTTACCTGGAAAGGCGGGCCGTCCTAAAAAGGATAAAGTGGAATAAATATGGGAAGTGTCCCTTCATTCCCCCTGGAGAGGGTTTTCAAACACTTTCCTGTGTTAAAGGAGAGACAAAAACAGCGGGCAGGAAGCCTGAGCGGGGGGGAACGGCAGATGGTTGCCCTGGGTCGGGCATTGATGGGAAAACCAAAGCTGCTTCTACTGGATGAAGCATCTTTGGGCCTATCGCCCATTATGGCTCAAGAGATGGCTGAAATTGTTGCCGAGATTAACAGGGAAGGGGTGAGCATAATTCTGGTTGATCAGAATGCCCGCCTCGCCTTAAATTATTGTCACAAGGGATACGTATAATGGAGATGGGGGAGGTTGTTCTTCAAGGCACCCCAGAAGAGCTTCTTTATAATGAGGATGTAAAGAAGGCTTATTTAGGGGTTTAGTCGCTATTTTTTGGGTGAAAAAACCTTGACAACAAATTATCAAATATGTTAAAGAACTGACTGAATGCTCATTCAGTTTAACTTGATTGCATAGGAATTTCCATTTTTCATCCCCACCCTTCCCCTCCCCCCTTGAGGGGGAGGGGAAGGGTGGGGGGTAAGTTCATAATTCCCTGTAGCTTGCTACAGGGTTTCCAGAGTCATTCCTGCGAAAGCAGGAATCCAGAAAACTAAAAGACTGGATTCCGTGTCAAGCACGGAATGACAGAATACAGAATAACGAAAATTTATAATTTTTTGAATACCCTGCAGCTTGCTGCGGGGGAGGTTCATTTTATGTCTAAGAGGTGGAATCTATTCCAAAAATCCTCCATATGCAATATCTTGGCATTTCTCTTTCGATAAGAAACCATATCCATTTAATATAGAAACCTTTTAACGGTGTCCGACGCTTTCAAAGGGATAAGGAGATAAACGATATGCCAATTGATTACCTTCCCATCTTTGCTTTTCTGGTAATTGCCATACTCTTTGCTGTGGTTACAATAGCCCTGTCTTCTATAATCGGGACAAAGAAACCTTCCCCACAGAAAATGATGACCTATGAGTGTGGAGTAGATCCTATAGGGAGCGCCAGAAAGAGATTCTCTGTTAAATTCTATATTATAGCTATGCTGTTTATAATCTTCGATATTGAGGCGGTTTTTCTATATCCCTGGGCAGTGATATTCAAGGATCTAGGAATGTTTGGTTTTATTGAAATGGGGGTATTTATTGTTGTATTGTTTGTTGGTCTTATCTATGCATGGAAAAAAGGAGCTTTAGAATGGGAATAGAGGATCATCTGGGAAACAATATTATTACGACTACCTTAGAAAAACTCGTTAACTGGGGCAGGAGGTCATCCTTGTGGCCTGCAGGTTTCGGTTTGGCATGTTGTGCCATCGAGATGATTGTAGCTGCTTCTGCACGGTATGACCTGGCCAGATTTGGTTCGGAGGTTTTTAGACCTTCGCCTCGGCAGGCGGATTTGATGATTGTAGCAGGGACGGTGACTAAGAAGATGCTGCCCCCAGTTATCAGGATCTATGAGCAGATGGTAGAACCCAAATGGGTTATTGCCATGGGGGCATGTGCCTGCTCTGGGGGTATCTTTGATACCTATGCGGTAGTACAGGGTATTGATCAGTACCTGCCGGTTGATGTTTATATACCTGGTTGTCCACCAAGGCCAGAGGCCCTTATTTATGGTATTATGAAACTACAGCAAAAGATAGATAAGGAAAAACTCAATAGGTCTATTATTAATACATAGGAGTAACTATTCAGGTAGGCACAAAGGCACAGAGCACCAAAGGCACAAAGTAGAAAAAAACAACGAAACGACCCTGCTCTGCTTTGTGCCTATGTGCCTTTGCCACTTTGTGCCTGAGCAGTTACACATAGGGTTAAAAAGATGAATGAAAAAGATACTACAGTAAAAAAGCTAAGGGAGCAATTCCCCGATTCGATTCTGGATGTGTCCTTTTTCAGGGATGAGACGACTTTTCTTGTCAAGAAAGAAGATATTTTGCCAATCGCCAGGTTTGTTCACAGTGATGCAGATCTTTCCTACGATTTCCTCTCAGATCTTTGTTGTGTAGACTACTTGAAAAGAGAACCGAGATTTGAGATAGTTTATCATATCTACTCTATAAAGAACAACAAAAGAGCTAGGATAAAGGTTCCTCTTCCCAGTAACCAACAGGTAGTTTCATCTGTTTGTTCTGTTTGGAAAACGGCTAATTGGCTGGAAAGAGAATGTTACGATATGTATGGGATAGGTTTTGAAGGCCATCCTGATCTCAGAAGGATCCTGCTTACCGATGACTGGGAAGGATATCCTCTTCGAAAAGATTACCCTCTAAAAGGAAAATGATGGGTTAAGAGGGCTCAAGGAGTCAGGGATTCAAGTGAGATGTTAAAGCAACTCTATTCGTAACCATATAATTTAAAGAGGTAAATATGACAAGAACAGAAACTCTGATGATAAACATGGGTCCCCAGCACCCCAGTACCCATGGGGTACTGAGGCTTGTCTTGGAACTGGATGGAGAGGTTGTTGTCAAGGTAACTCCCCATATTGGATACCTCCACAGGGGGGTGGAGAAATTAGCGGAAAACAAGACATACCATCAGTGTATCACCCTTGTTGACAGGCTTGATTATCTGGCTGGAATGTCAAATAATCTGGCTTATGTGTTGGCAGTGGAAAAGCTTTTGGACATTAAGGTTCCTGAAAGGGCACAGTATATCCGGGTGATCATGGCGGAGTTGCAGCGAATTGCCAGTCATCTCATCTGGTTGGGTACTCATGGACACGATATAGGGGCTATGACCCCCTTATTTTATGCGTTACGGGAGAGGGACGAAATCATGTTTCTCTTTGAGATGGTATGTGGTGCTCGTTTGACGCCCAGCTACCTCCGGATAGGTGGTTTGGCCTTTGATTTACCGGATGGGTTTGAAGCTAAGACAATGGAATTTATCAGGACATTTCCATCCAGGGTAGCTGAATATGAGACCCTTCTCACGAAAAACAGGATCTGGATACAGCGGACGAAAGGGGTGGGAATCTTATCTAGAGAGGATGCCATTAACCTTGGTGTTTCAGGCCCAGTAATTCGAGGTTCAAATGTTAATTGGGATATAAGGAAGTCCACTCCATATTCGGGTTATGAGAACTTTGATTTTATAATTCCCACAGGCAAAAACTGTGATTGCTATGACCGATATTTAGTCAGAATGGAGGAGATGCGCCAGAGTGCTGAGATAGTGAGGCAGGCACTTGAGACCCTGCCAAAAGGTGAGATAAACGCCCATGAACCAAAAGTGGTCTTGCCTCCTAAAGAGAGTGTTTACACTGACATGGCCTCCCTCATTCATCATTTCAAGATTGTGAGTGAGGGGTTCACCCCACCGGCTGGTGAAGTATACACCAGCATAGAGTCTCCCAAGGGTGAACTGGGGTTCTACATTGTCAGTGATGGAACGAACAAACCCTATCGATTAAGGATCAGGCCCCCGTCTTTTATCAATCTGGAAGCCCTCCCGACAATGGTTGAAGGAAGGCTCATTGCTGATGTAATAGCGGTTATTGGCAGTATAGATATAGTCCTTGGTGAGGTTGATAGATAAGTGAGTAGGTGAGAGTTGGGGGAGAACGGACTACAGAGTTTTGTTGACAAATACCATGTGTTTCGGTGCATCCAGTGCGGGAAGTGTTCCGGAGGGTGCCCGATGCTCAGAAAATCCCATTTCAACATCAGGAAATTCATCTATGACACCTTTGATAAAGATGCTGCAAAGGTTGTATTTGAGAGAGAAGGCATATGGGATTGTACAACGTGTTCAGCCTGTTTGAAAAAGTGTCCCAAAGGGGTGGATACTACAGGAATTGTTATGGGATTGCGCAGTCTTATGGTGGAGGATGGCAGGATACCTCCTCCTATAAGAGATGCCTTGAAAAGTATAGCCATCCACAAGAATCCCTGGAAGATTTCCGCCGAAGAGAGATCCAAATGGGCGGAGGGACTTGGTGTAAAAAATATTTCTGAAGGGGCAGATATCCTCTACTATGTGGGTTGTACACCTGCTTATGATGCCAGACTTCAAAAAGTAGCAAGGGCAATTGTTGAGATATTGAATAGGGCGGGAGTGGATTTTGGCATCTTGGGAAACGAAGAAGGGTGTTGTGGAAGCGAAATAAGAAGGATGGGGGATGTATGGACTTTTGAATATCTGGCAGAAGAAAACATTGAAATATTCAAAAAATACAATGTCAAAAAGATAGTAACAACATCTCCTCACTGCTACAATACGTTTAAGAACGAATACAAAGGTGCCAACTTTGAAGTCCAACATTATACAGAATTGGTTGCCTCTCTTATAGAAGAAGGTCGGCTTTCATTTACCCACCAAATAGATAAAACTGTAACCTATCATGACCCCTGTTTTCTAGGCAAGCAGAACGGCATCTTTGATCCTCCCCGTAAGGTACTTACAAGTATTCCTGGAATAAAACTCGTAGAGATGGATAGGGCAAGAGAGAGAAGCCTTTGTTGTGAAGGCGGTGGTGGAAGGATGTGGGTAGAATCCGAGGATTCAGAAGACAGGCTTGCAAAGATCAGGGTTGGAGAGGCTATGGATGTGGGTGCTCAAATATTGGCAACATCATGCCCTTTTTGTCTTCTGACTCTGGAAGATGTGGTGAAGACCGGTGATCTGGAAGAATCCATTAAAGTTATGGATATTGCAGAGCTGGTTAAAGAGGCATTGTAAGGGTAGTAAGCAGGAAGGAATGGAAACGGCAGAGATAAGGATTGGGGTATATATATGTCATTGCGGGATAAACATTGCCTCCACAGTTGATGTGGATCGCGTAAGGGATAGTATATCTCAACTGCCCAATGTTATTGTCAGCAGAGATTTTAAGTATATGTGTTCCGATCCTGGGCAGGAGCTGGTAAGAAGGGATATCAAAGAAAAAGGGCTTAACAGGATTGTTGTTGCCTCTTGCTCCCCCAGGATGCATGAGCCTACCTTCAGAATGACCATTCAGCAGGCTGGACTCAATCCCTATTGTCTGGAGATGGCAAATATAAGAGAACAGTGTTCATGGGTTCATGAAGACAGGGAATACGCCACTGCAAAGGCAGTTAAACTCGTATCTGCAGCGGTTGCAAAGGTATCACTCCTTGAGCCCCTGGAAGAGAAAGAGGTGGAGGTTAGACCAGAAGCCCTGGTAATAGGGGGAGGAATAGCAGGGATTCAGGCATCTTTGGATATAGCCGATGCAGGTTTCAAGGTATATCTGGTTGAAAGAGAGCCCTCCATAGGCGGTCACATGGCACAGCTGGACAAGACTTTTCCTACCCTGGATTGTTCAGCGTGTATCCTTACTCCAAGGATGGTTGAGGTGGAACGCCATCCCAATATAGAGCTATTATCGTATTCAGAAGTGATAGATGTGAGTGGTTATATTGGTAACTTTCATGTGAAGGTCAGGAAAAAACCAAGATATATCGCAATGGACAAATGTACTGGCTGTGGGATGTGTGCTGAGGCATGCAGGATGAAGGGAAAGATCATTTCTGAATTCGATGTTGGTATGGGAAAAAGATCGGTACCATATATACCTTTTCCATATGCTGTTCCTTCGAAGTACACCATAGACCCTGAAAATTGTTTGTTTATCACAAAAGGAAAGTGCGGTAAATCCCCGGCATGTAAGGATGCCTGTTCCTCAGATGCTATAGATTTTGAGCAAAAGGAAGAGATTGTAGAACTGGATGTGGGAACGATAGTGGTGGCAACAGGTTTTGATCTCTTCGATGCTCGAGAAAAACCCGAGTATGGGTATGGTTTATACGATAACGTTCTGTCGGGGTTGGAGTTTGAGAGGCTTGTGTCATCCAGTGGACCTACACAGGGTAAGATTGTTATCGATGATAAAGAACCAAGAGACGTTGTGTTTGTTCAGTGTGTAGGCTCCAGGGATAAGAGTGTTGGGAATGAGTATTGTTCAAGGGTTTGCTGTATGTATACTGCCAAGCAGGCTCACCTTATACATGAGAAGTTGCCTGATGCAAAATTAACAGTATTCTATATTGATATAAGGGCATTTGGTAAAGGTTACGAAGAGTTCTATGACAGGGTGAGAGAAGAGGGTGTCAGGTATATCAGGGGAAATGTCTCCGAGATAATAAAGAAAGGAGACCGATTACTGGTAATGGCAGAGGACACCCTCCTTGGAGAGCCGGTTGATATAGAAGCCGATCTGGTAGTACTGGCAACAGGTATTGTCCCTAGAAAAGACGTAAAGGAAGTGGGGAATCTGCTGAAGATATCCCGATCCCCGGATGGTTTTTTCCTTGAAAGTCATCCAAAGATGCGCCCGGTAGACACCGCCACCGATGGCATCTATCTTGCGGGATGCGCTCAGGGCCCTAAAGATATTCCGGATACGGTTGCCCAGGCAAAGGGTGCTGCATCTTCCGCAATGACAAAGATGGCTAGAGGCAAGGTGAAGGTAGAGGTAACCACTGCTAGTGTAGATACGTTTGTTTGCCGCGGCTGTGGCAGATGTGTGGAGGTGTGTGAATACGGTGCCCCCAACTTAGAAGAGGTGGAACCGGGCATTTTTGTTTCCCAGATAAACGATTCTATATGTAAGGGTTGTGGTGCCTGTTCTGTGGTCTGCCCCTCAGGGGCTATATCCATGAAGCATTTTAAGAACGAGCAGATATTGTCACAGATAGCGGCGGTAATATAAAAGGCTTTTGAAAAAGTCGCTTTTCCTTGCACAGTCTTTCAGTAGCCTATTAAGGAGAACTTTGGAAAGGTATCCCTTTTCGCTTCATCATACATTTTTTGACCCATCTATGATCGTGAGTCGTAAGTCGGGAGTCGTAAATAGAATAAAATCCATTCACGATTTACGATTTCCGACTTCCGGTTTTTGACGATGTTCGCTCTCAGGGATACTTTTCCAAAAGAAACATATTTTTCAAATGTCTCTATTAAGGACTATCAAGTGAGTGAAGAATTCGAACCAAATATAGTTGGTTTTGCATGCAACTGGTGTTCTTATGCTGGAGCTGACCTTGCCGGTACATCCAGGATGAAGTATCCCCCAAACATAAGGATAATCAGGGTGATGTGCTCGGGGAGGGTGAGTCCGTCCTTTGTTTTAAAGGCTTTTCAGATGGGGGCAGATGGTGTTTTGATAACAGGCTGCCATCCAGGAGACTGCCACTACATAGCAGGTAACCTGAAGTGTGAGAAGACCATGGAAACCACCAGGAAGCTGATAGACGTTTTGGGTATAGGTGAAGAACGGCTTCGTCTGGAATGGGTATCGGCCTCTGAAGGAAGCAAATTTGCCGATGTGGTAACTGATTTTACTAATCATATTAGAGGACTGGGACCTATTTTAGGGAAATCACAGGGATGAATTCCGAGGCTATTGTAAAGGAAACAAGGGCGTATCATTGTCTGGAATGTGGTGTGTGTACATCCAGTTGTCCCGTTGCCAGGGTTAGACCATCATTTTCGCCCAGACTGTTGGTAGAAAAGGCCCTTTTTGGATTCGGAGATGAGATTGTCAGAGACAGAGACCTCTGGTCATGCTTAGTTTGTGGGAGATGTACGAGTCGTTGCCCTTCTAATGTAGACTATCTTAATTTCATAAAAGAAATGAGGATAGAGGCATCAAAACTGGGGGAGAAAGGTCTTTTTTCCCATGATGGAATATTGAATACCATAATGGAGCTTCAATCCTTGAGCCTTCGACAGAAAAGAACCTCCTGGATTACCGATGATCTTGAAGTTGCCGATGAGGGTGAATGGTTCTATTTTGTTGGATGTCTGCCCTACTTTGATCTTGTCTTTGGCGAAGGAGGGTACTGTGATGTTGGTCTTAAACCTACGGAAAGGGCAAGGAATACCGTAAGGATACTCAATAAGATGGGGATAAAACCCGTTGTAAGCAATGATGAAAGGTGTTGTGGGCATGACCTTTTATGGAATGGGGATTTAGAAGGGTTTCGAAGGTTAGCTGAGCTCAACCTGAAGACTATAGAGAAGAGTGGAGCCAAGAAGGTCATCTGTCTTTGTCCTGAAGGGTATGTAACTCTAAAGAGGGATTATCCGTCGTATCTTGGTGAACAGGATATAGAGGTGGTCCAATTGTACCAGCTCCTTGCAGATAAGTTAAAGGAAGGGAAGTTGAACTTTGTTGAGAATGGTTCGGATAATCCTGTCAAAGTTACCTTTCATGACCCGTGTTCATTGGGAAGGATTGCCGAAATATATGAAGAACCAAGGGAGATACTCTCAGGCATTCCAGGTATAGAGCTCGTAGAGATGGAGAGAAACAGGGCTGATGCCCTATGCTGTGGTACAAGTGGGTGGGTCAACTGTTCCAGCTGCTCTAAGCAGATTCAGACAGAAAGGCTTAAAGAAGCAGAGGCTACAGGAGCGGATATTCTTCTTGTTGCCTGTCCCAAGTGTGGAATCCATCTGAGTTGTGCAAAGTATAACAGCGACATAAAGATTGAGATTAAAGACATCACTGATTTGATAGTGGAAAAAATGGCATGACAGGAGATACTGATATGACCAAAAACGTCCTCGTAATCGGGGCGGGGATTGCAGGTATTCAAGCTTCTTTGGATCTGGCGGATGCCGAGGTCAAGGTCTACTTGGTGGAGAGGGAGCCAAGTATAGGAGGAAAGATGGCCCAGCTTGACAAGACCTTTCCCACAAATGACTGCGCCATCTGAATACTTTCGCCAAAGCTGCTGGATGCAGGTCGACACACTAACATAGAACTCCTAGCTTATAGCGAAGTAGAACAGGTCACAGGTCAGGTGGGGGACTTCCGTGTTAAGATAAGGAAGAAGTCCCGACTTATCGATGAAAGTAAGTGTATTGCTTGCGGTCAATGTGCTGAGAAGTGCCCGAAGAAAGTACCTGATGAGTTCAATATGAAGCTTGGCAAAAGAAAGGCCATATACAAGCACTTCGCTCAGGGTATCCCTTCCGTCTATACCATAGATAAAGAAAACTGTATAAGGATTAAAAAAGGGGCAGGGAAAAAGAAAAAACCCTGTGGTTTATGTGAGGATGTTTGTCCTGCAGGTGCAGTCGATTTTGATCAGAGTGATGAATGTATTGAAATCCAGGTAGGGGCAATTATTTTGGCCACAGGGTACGACCTGTTTAATCCTTCTGGATTAAGCCAATACGGTTATGGGAAGATCGACAATGTGGTTCTCAGCCTGGAATATGAGAGGCTTATGAGTGCCAGTGGTCCTACACATGGCCATATTAACAGGCCATCCGATGGGAAATTGGCGAAGAAGATAGGGTTTATCCAGTGTGTTGGCAGCAGAGATCTGAGAAACAAGAGTTACTGCTCAAATTTTTGCTGTATGCACTCGATCAAGGAGGCCATCCTCACAAAGGAGCACGACACAGAGGCTGAGGTTTATATATTTTACAATGATCTAAGGGCTATGGGAAAGGGTTTTCATAAGTATAGAATACGTGGTGAGAGACAGTACGGTATCCAGTACATCAGGAGCAGGGTGGGGGAGATAACACAGGATCAAGAAGGGAACCCTATAATATGGTACGAGGATACAAGAGAAAGTAAAGTGAAAAATCTGATGGTGGATATAGCTGTTCTTGCTACGGCTTCTGTGCCTAGCACAGGAATCGAAAAGTTGGCCAATATCCTGGGTATCGATCTTGATCAAGATGGTTTTATCAGGACAGATACTACTCACCCTCTGATGACCTCGGTACCAGGAATATTTACTTGTGGAGCATGTCAGGGTCC
>Ga0210009_1002532_pt1 | contig 13183 bp, 8 predicted proteins | sample CryGeyCG2114_065_FD_185457 | JGI IMG/M metagenome (GOLD analysis project Ga0210009, IMG submission 185457) | Groundwater microbial communities from aquifer - Crystal Geyser CG12_big_fil_rev_8/21/14_0.65 (SPAdes) (version 2) | ecosystem: Environmental > Aquatic > Deep subsurface > Groundwater ... | reverse complement strand
TGTCGGTCGCGTCTCCTGCGAGCGCGATAAAATCAGTTATATTGCCCGGCCCAAGCCCTGAGAATCTTTCCTTTACCTTTTCGCTATCATAAATAAGGCCGTCTTTATTCGTGCTGTAAACCATTATATTTTTATCGACTATCTGGAGCATGTCTTTGTCTCCGGTTACTATATAAACATCTATGCCTTGCCCGGATACTTTTTTAGCGATAGTGGCCAGGATATCATCCGCTTCAAAACCCTGCTTTTCAAAAATAGGTACGTTATACGCGGCTATGGTTTCCTTTATCAGGCCCATCTGGCTTACCAGGTCATCAGGCATAGGTTTTCTATGCGCCTTGTAATCCTCGAACTGCTCATGCCTGAACGTAGGGCCTTTCATATCAAACGCCACGGCAAGATAAGTTGGCTTTTCTTTTTCCAGCAATTTCTTAAGCATCAGGATAAACCCATAGACAGCGTTCGTGGGCTTGCCTTTTGAATTCCTGAGCTCTTTTATAGCATAAAAAGCTCTGTAACAATAAGAATTTCCATCAATCAAAAAAAGTTTTTCTTTTTTAGTCATTCATTATTTATACGGGATTTCCTAAGATAGGAAGGGTATTTCTTTGCATAAATCAGGTAGCTTTATTCTGGTAAAATACTCAGTATTGCTTCGAATTCCTTTCTGGCGCCTGCAAAATCTTTCTGGCGGTAACGTATCATACCTTCTTTGTAATAATCCTCGATCCTCGCCTCCTTCATTTTAAACTTTATTTCTTCTTCCAAATCCAAAAGCAATTTATTATCCGCAAAATCCTGCTTGGCAATCCTTATTATATCCAGCGCTTTCGCATATTCGCCTTTATTATAACAATCCTTCGCTCTATTATAAGAAGAGCTCAACTCGCTGTTAGTTGTTGATTTTATTCCGGCATCTCCTTTTGCAGCAGAAGCGCTCTCCTGTTTCAGCCTTGCCTCAGCCAGCATCAGCGATTTTTGCAATTCGCTATCCATGCTGCTTTTTGATTTAGACGATTTCTTTTTAGCGGGCTTTTTATCTTCGGGGCCTATCTTTGCCCATTCAGACTCTTTTTTTTGTTTGGATTTATTATTTTTTTTTACTTCAGGTTTGGAATCTTCCGCGTCAGGCTTTTCTTTTTCTATCTGTTTTTCAACAGTAGTTTGCTGTTCCGCTTCAGCGCTGATGTCTTTTGTTTTATCAAGGAGCCCAAGTTTTTCCAGCCTGCTTTTCGCTTCTTGCGTCCATGGATCTTTAGGAGATCCTAATTTATACCTCTTCATCCAGTGAAAAGCGGCTTTTTCCAGCTCGCCCTTTCTTTCATAAAAAAGCGCCAGGTTCGCATAAACTTCTTTATAGTTAGGGTCTATGGCAAGGGCTTTATTATATTCCGCCTCCGCCCTGTCCATCCATCCTTTTATCTCGAATAAAACGCCGAGGTCATTATGCGGAGAAGCATAATCAAGTTTAATACTAGCTGCCTTTTGATACCACTCTATAGCAGCATCTATATCCCCGCGCTGCTGCGCATTATACCCGTTTGTCCTGTAAGTTTCCGCGTCACTTGCCAGGATAGACGGCTTAACGGCATATACATAAGGGATATTTAAAAATAGCAGGGAAAATAAAATTGTAAAACAGATTGTGCCTGGGATTACAAATCTTCCGCGGTTTGCTTTTTCCATTGCCCATAAGTTTATCATATACTATCTATTACGTCAAGAAAAAATTAAACAACTTTACGCGATATCAAGTTCTTAAGCTTAAAAAACTTGACAAACTAACAATGTCAGTTTTGTCAAGTTTTTAAGTTATTCCCGGAGGCGCCTGGAAAAGTAGTTGCCGGTTAAAGCGTCTATGTCTGCGGTCAGCTCCTGAAGTCTGATCTCTTTTTCAAGGCTAAGCTTTAAGTCTTTAGGAGGGCCCGTAAGCAAATCTATCTGAAGCCTCCTTCTTTCAAAATACGTCCTTGTAACTTCATTCATTATATCATCCCTGAGTTCTACCATCAGCTTGGATCTCGTATCTATGGACGTTTGATCATTGTTCCAAATTAACTCCCCCATATCCCATGTCATTGCGATATCCCAGCTGACAACGTCTTTTCCTTTCTGCAGCGTATCGGGATTTGTACCTGAATCCCAGTGCCAGTAATCAGTCAAGTATCTATCCGCCCCGATTGAAATACTTGGAAGAAGGGCTTTTTTGTCCGCGGAATTTCTCCATTCTTTTATCTTGTCAGGATGCACTTCCGCGTATTTGATAGCCGCTTCCTGCACATCGTTAATAGTAGGCTCGTTTTCAAAATTTTTTAAAATATCCCGCTTCTGGTTCTCAAGATTACCGACTGAGGCTAAACTGGTTATTGTATTCTCCCTGCGCTTATACAGGCCTTTCTTTGTCGCAACCCAGATGTTCCCATCAAAATCTACTGCCATAGAGTTTGCTTCTTTGGTAGCCATGCCTTTATATAAATTTTGCCATAATTTATCTTTATCCGAAAAAACAAAAACTCCCTTATCAGTTATCGCGTATAACTCATCATTGAATAAAATACGTTTTACGCGTAAAGATATAAGTCCTGCATCAATAAAGCTCTTCCATGTTTCGCCTTTATCTTCGCTTGTAAAGATTCCGGAATCAGTCGCAAGAAATACAGCATCTTTATGGATAGCTACGCTATTTACAGGTTTTACTGCCTCTAGCAGCTCATCTGAAGCGTCTGCGTCTCTCTCGGCGTCTTCTCTGGATGTCACAAATGTCCTTTTCCACTTAGAACCAGAACCTTTATATACGCCTTTTTCAGCTGCAATAAGAATCGATTCATGCATAAACTCAATCCATCTGATATCTAAGTTTCCAGCTTCGCCTAAATCCTTTTCCCATGTAAGGCAATTATCTTTACTAATAAAAAGGCCTCCTTTTGTTCCAAGAAAAATGCTTTTATCCTTTGAAAACGCTATATGTAAAATATTATTTTCTCTTTCCCCTACCCCTTTAAATACCCTTTTCCAATTTAAACCCGTATCGCTGCTTTTAAAAAGCCCGTTTTTCGCGCATATAAAAACACCCTGTTCAGCAATGCCTATAAAATTAATTTCATTATCTCCTTCCTGGACAGAGAATACCGCTATCCAGCTATTCCCGCCATCTTCGCTTCTATACAAGGTTTTCTCGCTTGAGACATAGATAATGTTATCAAAGGAACTTACGCTAATATGCCACATATCCGCTTCTTGAATCCCATTTACTTGTTCCCAGTCCTCATTAGTAAAACCAAACAAACAGAAACTAAATATGCACACTATCGCTAAAATATTAATACGTCTCACAAAATACCCCCCCTATCTTTTGAGTATGGGCAGGTTTAAAACCTGCCCATACTTGTCTATTCAGTATATATTGGGTTATTTTAAACAGGCAAGAATAAAGGGATCACAAAATAATGACTGTCAGTCATTATAAAAACAACAACTTTACAAACTAACATTGTCACTTTGTAAAGTTGTTTGAACATTCTATATTAGATAGCGCTTCTACTAATTGCGACTGAGGATAGCAAATTGCCAATAAAACCGGCAGAAAATTCAAATCTATTCCCAAATACATTTCTAAACGCTTCTTTTATTATTCGAGATAAATCAGGATCGTCTTTTCCTATCTCGTTAAGCTTTGGAATAATTATATTATTCACTAAATCTTCGTAAAATTTAGCGCTTTCAGGCATTTTAAGAGATTCGTTTATCTCGTTAAAATAACGTTCAAGTCGAACTTTTAACCAATCTTCACCTTTAGAAGTAACTACATAATTCCAGAAACCATGTACATCTTGAACATCAATCCCCTCTAACTGTATCATCAACCTAAATGCTGTGGTAACAAGAGATTCTCTTCCAGATTGTTCGATAATATCTATTACTTCTATGGCAAGTTTATTGTCTAACTTTATAATCTTTAATAACGCTGTCTGGTTTTCTGCTATTGTAAACTCTGCAGTTAACTCTTTATGCATTTTGAGTATCTCTATAGCCTCATCAGGATATAGCTCTATAAAAGCTGCTAGAGGACTCGACATTGACCAAGGATTTATTACTGAACCAGATTCTATAAGTTTTTTGTTTGCTTCATCCAAAAGATGCTTTATTTGTGCTGCTTTTTCTATATCCTCCAGCATAATATGAGCAAGCGCTATTCCTAAACCATCAGTAATTTTATTTCCATGCGTCGATTCTGGTAAATTTATTCCCGCACTGCTAGCATAAAAGTCTCTGGTATTTTCTTCATAAAAAGTACCTATGCCCATTTCCTGTATACCTTTTATGATTTGCTCAGCTGAAGCATTATATTTTACCCCAAAAACAGATAAAATCCTTTCAGCTGGAACTGCCTCTTCAATAAAGTCTTTCAAAGCAGGTGTTTTTATATTAAAATATTTTTTGATATCTTCATTGGTTATAGAATCGCTGGATATTCCGCTCATAAGTGTTTTTGTTATAGAAGCTTTTGGTGTTTTATCCATACTTATAAGTGTTAATGGGTTATCAACATCAATCCACATCAATTGAGCAAATAGATCCTCTAAATTTTCATTCAATATCAATGCCCCGTTTTCCTTATCTCCATATTGTTCCATAAGTAAGTTAATTGCATCTTCCAGTCTATTATTCTTTATCAGGCGGATAAGGTCAAATTCAAAGCCTTCGAATTCATAACTTGAAACCTTATCGTATAATATTTTAAAGCTATTTTCTGGATCATTTATGATTTCATCTTCACTTTTAAAAGGCAATTCAATTTCTGCTATATGATTTGCTTTAAATATATATAGATATGATTTGCCGTTTTCAAATCTTAAAAATGGCTCAGCATCTCTGGGAGATAAAACTAATTCTAATACTTTTTTCTGCAAGATCATATTTTTGTCTTGTAATACTTTATTAACTAAAAATTGGGTATCTGTTGTAAAATATTTATAGACCTCTGCATTATCTTCGATACCATTAGTTCCGGCATACTTAGTTATAAAATCTGTTTCTCCCGAACTTGCAGAATAAAGACTTAGCCATGATTCTTTTTCTAAATCAGTACGTAATGTTTGGGCATTGTGACCAACTTCATGATTTAAATTATCTCCATATATATATCCCTTATTCAAAAGATATCCAAATGGCACAAGAGCTATATACGATCCTAGGCTATAAAAGCCTCCCATTTTTGCTCCTTCTCCAAATTTAGAACTATCAATTGCAATGCGTGTTACAAAGAAACTACGAAGATTCTTTAAATGGCCTCTAGGAAGCGCTTTTAATAACCCAAAGATATAGGATATTTCTCTATATCTTGTCGCGCCTTCAATAATAAAACCTGTTTCTCTGAAGACTTTCTCTTCTGCATCTTTAAGAGAAAGCGCATCTACAAGCTGTTCATAAACTTCTGAGTCATCTACAGCAAGAAGCTCGTCAACCAATTGATTTCTCAAATTTATAGCGTTACCTATCTCTTGCGTGGAACCATAATGAACTATGTCAGTATCTTGTATAGTTTCGGTTAATTTTTTTATAACAACTAATTTTTCTTCTACGGTCTTAAATTGGGTTGTATTAGACTTATAAAAATTAGCTATCCATTCAATAACTCCAAACTTATCTGCAAGCAATAATGCCAACAGACCGGATGCCGCTAACTTTAAAAAATCTCTTCTAGAGAGCTGCTTTGTATAATCTCTCTGATAAATGCCTTGTTTTTCCAGTTCGGATAAATGCGTAAGAAGCAATGAATCTCTATTTCTAGCTTCTATGCCTTCCTGAAATTCTTTTTTCAGTTCTTCTGACATAGGATTCGCTTCATTCCGCCATTTAATAAATGCATCTTCAAGGGTAGCAGATTTTTCATGAGTTAGACCTACATACGCAGCTATGCCATGAATATAAGAACATGCCAGATCTGTATCCGGATAATTTACTATATGAATACCGCCTCTATCGCTTGCATGTTCATCAGGAAGAGCTTGGTCTTTATTGGGAGTAACAAGCCACAATCCTCCCTTATCCCAGCCTTGGACTCCTATAATTGCTCTATCTTGTAAAGCTACAAACAAACCTATTTCATCTTCATTAAAACCATTGGCTTTTAAAAAATTATGCGCTTTTTCAATTTCTTTTAGATGCGATTTACTAAAGGCCTCTACTCTTTTATCTTTATGTGCAGCGTTAAGATTGGGATCTATAGCTTCTTCCTGCTCTTCATAAGTCTTTATATACTCAGTGATACGTTTATAAGTATCCTTAATTCCTACAGGAACTCTTAGAGAATCTTTAGAATCAGGATAAGAATATAGGCTGGTATTGCATAAGAATACCATGCTTATTATTACTGATATAATCTTCAAATTATAACCTTTTTTAAACTTTAGCATAATTCAGGCAAAAAAATGACCTTTCCATTAAGGCTTCTACGCCATAACAACATTTGTGCCCCCCTCTTTTACTTCACTGAGCTATATTCTTTCTATATACTATAATTGTAGCATAAAAATCGCCCTTGTCAAGATTTCACAATCCTTGGCGTGAATTTGAATTACAGGCTTAAATATGATATAGTTATAGTAGGGAGGATAGTGAGATGCTTAAGCTGACTATTATCCTAATAGCAGGTCTTATTATAACGCCTATATGCGCTTACGGAGGCGCAGATTCAGGCCTTGCAGCAGGCACAATATCTTGCTCTTTTTCTGAATGGGTTAATATTCAGCCCAGTAATAGGCCAATTGATGAAAATGTGGAAAAAATAATTTTGAGGGAGCAGTGGGAAAGAAATATCGGAATAGATATTTTCTATCCTTATTTTAAAGCAAAAGAATTGGAATCAAAGGTAAGAGAAAAAACAAGCGTAAGGGTTTTTAAAATGAGGGGCAAATCGGAATTCAAGAATAACGAAGCAAAATACACCTTCTCTATAAAATTCTAATCCTTCTTTTCCTTCAGCACATCTATTAATATATCCGCAATCTTTGGGTCAAATTGTTTGCCGCTATTTTCTTTGATTATCTTGAGAGCATGTTTTTTTGATAACGCTTTTCGATAAGGCCTGTCTGATATCAGGGCCTCGTAAACATCAGAAATAGCTATGATACGCGCGCCTATCGGTATCTCGTTTCCTTTTAATCCAAACGGGTAACCTTTCCCATCCCATCTTTCATGATGATAAAGAATCAAAGGCAGCAGATTATGGAAAGATTGTATAGGCCTTATTATATCAACTCCTATCTTAGGATGGCTCTTAATCTTTTCATATTCTTTTCTGGTAAGGGCTCCTTTTTTTAAAAGGATTTTTTCGCTTATGCCGATCTTGCCTAAATCATGCAGCATTGACGCCTGCTCTATAAGCTTTATGTCTTCCGGAGGCAGTTTCAGGCGTTTTGAAATCCTGTTCGCATAGTAAACAGTCCTCTCAACGTGATTGCCCGTATAATGATCTTTAAGCTCTATCGTCTTCGCAAATGCAAAGATTGACTCAATGGAACTCTGGTTAGCCTTTTTTGTAAGCTTTGTAAGTTTCTGCTTTAAATTCTTAACGCTCATTATTTTATGCGATAAAGCCTCGTCATTCTGCAAGTCTTTTACGGAACACGCCTTATCTCCGCCATACTCTTTTACCTTGTTTAAAACCTTTTCCGCCATTTCAATAAATTCAGAGCCTCTGGCTAATTCGTCTTCCGGATAAGAAACAACAGCCATGCTCAGTCGTAATCTAATCTCATTTTTTTTATCTCCAAAAGTATGCATCTTTATGGAATTAGCTATTCTTTGGGCGAGCTCCAGCGCGCTCTTCTTATCATTGCCCGGCAATATAATAACAAACTCTTCGCCCCCAAACCTTATCACATAATCATGTATCCTTACTAATTTTTTGAGCTTCTGGGCAAGCTGTTTAAGCACCAGGTCTCCGATTTTATAACCATAGGCATCATTTATAGACCTGAAATAATCTACATCAACAGATATCAGCGAAAGCAGCTGACGATACCTCTTGGCTCTGTAAAATTCCGATTCCATTATTTCTTTAAAATACTTATGATTATAAAGGCTTGTTTGAGGATCTTTTATAACAAGGGCTTTTAACTTCTTATTTGACTTCAAAAGCTCCTTATTTAACAGCCCCAGCTTTTTTTCGGACATCTTGCTGTCAGTTATATTTCTAGCTACCTCCAGGATACCTTTTATGTTACCTGCTTTATCCTTTATTGGGATACCCCTGATAACCCATACCCTCTTATCAGGAGCAGTCATCTCTTCTTCCTCTGTCTTTCCTGTTTTCCAAGATCTGACTACAGGACAATTTTCACACGGCTTATCAATATTATGGAAAGCCTTATAACATATTTTCCCTTCCAGGAGCTCAGGAGTTGTGTTAAACGATTCGGCAGTTGCCTTATTTGCCAATATAATTTTATTGGCTCCGTCTTGATACGTCACCAGTTCAAGCATATTATCAAGGATAAGGCTTTTCTCTTGTACGCTTTTTTTAAGCGCTTCTTTTGCCATACCACGTTCTTCTTCGACACCTATAGCGGAAGCTATAAATCCCATCAATTTTTCTTCTTCAGTAGTCGGAACAAAATCCTTCTGGTAAACAACGCAAAGCGCGCCTTTGTATTCGCCGTTGAATTTTACCGCGCAGCCAATATAGGTCTGGAGGCCGTACTTCTTAACATTTGTATCTGAATTCGCATACGGGGTGTTCTGAAGGTGGCGTATAAAAACGATATCGTCTAAGGCGTTTTTTATAACATCATAACAGATATGGCCTTCCGCCTTGTCAACCAAACTGCAATCCACGGGAGCATTCCATGTACCAATAGAACAGAGAATATTATTATCCAGGCGATTATAAAGGGCGCATGTCGCGCCCATTAATCCCCCGCATAACGACACCAGGCGGTTTATATTTTCTCTTGTGTCAGGTCCAAAGGAAAGGAAACATTCGTGCAGCTTTAAGAAATGATTTTCAGTAGCCTGATAATCCATAATAGCCCGTAATGCTAAATTTAAAAAAATTTGCGGTTTTACACTTACAAAACGACGTTTTTAAAAATACTTGATTCTATAAACTTACTGGCATGTATAAAAAAGTAGGGCCTCTCTCTTATATAAAAGTATATCACAGAAAACGTTTTCTTTCAAGGGTAGGAAGAAAAATTATTTTGGAGCTATTATTTCTTGCAAAGCCCTGTTAATTCAGCTTTGGCAAGTATATGGCCATCCATAGCTTCTTCTAAACCAGCTTTATTAATTCCTTCTTTTAGATTAAGCTTTATATCTAAGGCATATACCTTAAATACATAACGATGGGTTCCGTAAGGGGGGTATGGCCCGTCATAACTAATTCTGCCAAAATCATTCATGCCTTGTTTCCCAGGTATAGAATCCTCATCTATCTTTGAGACCATGGGTATATCAAATATAACCCAATGGACCCAGTTGCCGTTAGGCGCGTCAGGATCATCTAATATAAGCGCAATGCTCTTAGTCTCAGCCGGAATTCCATCCATAGTCAGCGCAGGATTGATGTTTTCTCCGCGGTAGGTAAATTTTTTAGGTATATATTCGTTATTTTTAAATTCAGGGCTTTTTAATTCCATAGCCAGAGCTCTGCCTCCTATTATTGCCGCCTGAACCGCCATAAGAAAAATTCCAAGAAAAACAACAATTTTTCTCATACTATCGTCTTATGCTCTATCTGCTCTTAAAAAGCTTCTGCAAAAGTTCCTGGCCTTTTGACTTAATTAATTTCTGCAATACATAGTTAAGGTTTGGCATTACGGATACGCTGGGAACTTTTCCTCTTATATCAAGGGGCATTGTTATCAAGCCTTTATCGTCCGCGAGATACTCAAGCTCAGGCACCGCTCCGATGAACGCTTCTGAAAGATCCTTTGGTATAAAAAAATTCGAGCTGATATTAAGGCTTTGATCCGCTATGCCTACAGAGCCTTTGCTTGTCAGATAAAAAGCGTCTGATTCCACTAAAAGCTCGTTAAAATAAATCATGGCGTCTCTTATTTCAAAATCCGCGTCCATGGGCTTGAATGCGGTGTAATTTTGCTTCAAAAGTTTGCCGTATCTTTCAGGCAGCTTATCTTTTAATTTCTGGACAAGGCCCGGCAGCATATTCAGCTTATCCAGCGCCGCATTTAAAACATTCATATTTTCCAGAACCGCGTTGTTCACTTTCATCTTTCCTTTTGCGCTCAATGTTTTTAACATGTCAATCTGCGACACGCTGTTTATTAAGACATCTACTTTTAAATCGATCGCGCACTTGAAATCCGTGCCGGAGCCGGTATTTACGCTAAGGTCCGGAATAGACAATCTTTGAATCTGAATATCCTTTTTTAAAAGCGGCGGAATCCTTATGCTGGCATTCAGGCTTTTTATCTTCAGCAGAGGATCGTCCCACGTTTTATCCTTGTCTTTTACAACAATGCCTTTTGCCTCAATGCCCAGGCCATGCCATAGGCTAAGGGAAATATTATCTATGGCTAAATCCCTGCCCATGGATTCTTCTAATTTTGTTATTAAGACGGCCTTGTAGCGATTGGCGTCAAAAGTAAACACAAATAAGACCGTTACCAGCGCCAGCAATATGAAAATAATAATTATCGCTATAAAGAATTTTTTCATGTTAATCAGAATCCTATTTTCCAGCCCATATTTAAACTTACGTCAGGGCTTGCCGCAGAATTAATGTTTTCAGTAAAAGCAAAATGCCAGGATACATTTTGTTTTTCTTTCCAAAAATAGTTAAATCCGATGCCTACGTCAAACGCATCTTCATCCAAGGCGTTTGTCCCGCTGGACGGATAAGGCGTTGTGTTCCCTGTGACCTGCGTTACCAAAGAAAATCTTTGCGTTAAAAGATATTCAGCCCCTATGATCCCGGAAAACATATTTTGTTTTAAATTTAAAACGCTGAAAAAATCAGGCTTTTCTATAATTACAAAATTACAGCCAGCGTATCCTGTTATCTTTTCAGAGAAGGCCTTATCTAAAAGCAAGCCAACCCCGTAATCCAATTCTCCGCTCCCAAGCAAGGACCTCTTTTCTCCCGTGGGCAGTTTAACCGCCGCCCTTAAAGACATATTAGGCCAAAACCTGTATCCGTCTTCTTCTAAAATTTGGTATTTTGCCTTTAATACAACATCTCCTAATCCATCCGAAGCATTGGTTCTTTTTATTAAATTCTGGCTGTCGTAGATAAATGAATAATTGAAATTATAGGATCCCTGCCGTATCCTGGAACGAGGAGTAGTCTCTCCTACGGTATCTTCAAATCCCTCGATAAATTCATCAAGATACCCGCGTGATAAACTTATATAAGGCACTTCCAGTCCAATTTCCGCGTTTTCGCAAATTCCGTATCTTAAATCCAGCGTAAACCTGGAAACTTCCGCGTCAATATCTATCTTATAAAGCGAAGAAGCCGGGGTAAAGCAGCTGACCGTCACATTTGAAACAGTATAGTCTGTATTTACGCTAAATTTATCCTGCTCTACAACGCTTGCTTTATCAGGTTCCATCTGCAAATAGATAAGATATAGCGGCATCTGGTTGCGTATCGGGATAGGGCCTGCTCTGTACCCGAGCGAAGCGAGTGGTTCAGAGCCTGCTTTTGCAAAGGCATCAGTTGCGCAACATAATAAAAAACATAAAATTATCATGCCCTGTATCTTATATTTTCCCAATCTTTTATCTCTCCACTACTTGAAAAAACTGTTTTTTATGCTATACTTATTATAGCCGATAAGGGCAAACCTTGAGAAATCAGGGGGCGCAAAGCCTACGGGCCTAAGTTGTTCTGACAAGCCGTAACCCAACAAAATCAGAAGGGTTAGTTAGGCAGTCAGCAATAATATGGCGGCTGGGTTGCCGAGCGATGAAAAGCCGAAGCTACAAGCCTTTATCGGCTTTTTCTTTTTTTAGTATCCTGTCAAATATCTCGGTAAATTCGTTTTCCAGAACAAACAAAGGAGTTATAACACAGCCCGTAAGGTTTTTTATCTTAGCCACGGCTTCCATATTCTTAGGATCAAGCATCGCTAAAAGCAATACATTTTTATCTTTTCTCACAGGCAAAACACCGTAATGTTTCATTACCTCAAGAGATACTTTAGCGATTATTTCTTTCAGTTCTCCATTTTCACTTAAGTTTCTGATATCAAAATGCGGAACATTAAATTGAAATTCCAGAGCCCTTACAATATCGCCGGAAGAAGCCATGCCAAGGCCTATAATACTTTGGCCTATCTTCTGGCCTGTGGTCCAGTGCTTGTTAAGCGCTATTTCAAGCTGTTCAAGCGTAATTATCTGCGACTCAAGCAATATCTGGCCAAGCGGCTTATGCTTGAATTTTTCTTCTTTATTTACGGTTACTTTTTCTTCTATATCAAATTTGCCGATAAATACATTCTTTTCAATCTGCCTGCGGTTCACAAGAAAATTACTGCCTGGTAATGTTTTTAAATAACTTTTTATTTCTGTGATCGTCTCCATTAGTTCCACCATATTTTTTATAGGAAAATGCTTATTATTTGCTATAGCTATGGAAACGCTCATAAGAGGCATGTTTACCACATTTCCGCGGCGATCTTTGGAAACTACGTAAGTCCTGTCCCTGTCCTCTCTTGAATAATGAAAATGTATTGCTCTGTTAAAAGCGAGTATCGACTCGGACGCGATCAGCCTGTCTTTGTCAGGCGTTGTAACCACTACAAAGTCATCGCCCCCTATGTGTCCTACAAAATCGCTGGGATTGCCGTATCTTTTGACTGTGGTAGCTATGATATAAGCGACATGCCTTATGACGCTGTCGCCTTTCATGTAACCGTATTTATCATTAAATGATTTAAAATTATCTATGTCATAATACGCGACTGAAAAAAGCTTTTTCTCTTCCATCCTGGAATGTATTGCCTTTTCTATCTGCTTATTTCCCGGGAGTTTTGTGAGAGCGTTCGCGTAAAGCTGGTGGCTAGTCCTGCGCAAAGCAAGCTCCATGCGGACCTCAAGGTCTATCGGGTCAGGAGGATTGGAGATATAGTCATCCACGCCCTGCTCTATTTCCAGCATCTTTTTTCTTATCTGCTTCTTGTCTATAAGGATTATTACAGGGATATGCGCGGTA
>Ga0210009_1002519_pt1 | contig 13230 bp, 13 predicted proteins | sample CryGeyCG2114_065_FD_185457 | JGI IMG/M metagenome (GOLD analysis project Ga0210009, IMG submission 185457) | Groundwater microbial communities from aquifer - Crystal Geyser CG12_big_fil_rev_8/21/14_0.65 (SPAdes) (version 2) | ecosystem: Environmental > Aquatic > Deep subsurface > Groundwater ... | reverse complement strand
TCTGATTGGTCAAATGTTGGAACATTTTCAACTTCGCCAACAAATGGCGGTCCAGTTAAACCTGTTGGCACTTATCCAACTTTGAACGAGCTTCAGTACACAAATAATCCTTATGTTTATTGGTATATTGTAACTCAAGTTACTGGTTTAGAGTTTGAAGTTGTTTATGGAACTGACAATAATGTACCAGATGCTACCCATTCAAATTTAACTGGAAATCAAGTATTTGTTAATGCTGCCACAGTTGGAACAAATTATTTTTACCAACTATCTGGATTGACAAGCAGCACTCAATATTATTGGTGGGTTAGATCTACAGATGGACCAAGTTATTCAGATTGGTCTGCTACATATACATTTACAACAACTTCTTCTACTGGAAGTCCTGTAAAACCAGTTCTAACTTATCCAGCTAATGGTGAAACTGTTTATTTTTCTGATGTTGATTTAAGTTGGTATTGTGTTACAATTGCTACTGACTTAAAATATGATTTGTATTATAGCACTTCACCTGTAGCACCTGTTGGACCAACTGTAACCGGAATTACAGATTTATTCACAACCATAAATGGTTTAACTGCAAATACTACATATTATTGGTGGGTAAGATCAACAGATAATGCTGAGTTAAATCCATCAGATTGGTCAGATATGGGTTCTTTTTATACTTCAGAATCTGCGGCACAAGTTAAATTACCTACACAAATGTACCCAACTGGTGCAATTAATGTACCTGGAACTTCAGTAGATTTATCTTGGGCATATTTTGGAAGTATGGTAGGAATTACATTTGAAGCAAGATATTCTTTATATCCAAATATGATTTTACCAACACCAATTGGACTTGCAGTTCCAACAGAAACTACACAAACTCTAGCTGGATTATCACCAGGAACAACTTATTATTGGCAAGTTAGAGCTACAAATGGAGCTTTAACAAGTGCCTGGGCTGGTCCTGCTCAATTTGCAACTTGGGCATCTTCAGCTGCTCCAATAGTAGTTCCTATTGTTGGAAGTCCTGTTGCTAATGCTGTAATAGATAGCAATTCACCAGAATTATCATGGTTTTTACCAACTCAATCTTCTGGACTAAAATATGAATTGCAATATTCTATTTCAGGTCAGTTTGACGATGCAGTTGAGATAAACGATTTGACAACTAACTCAGTTACAATCAATAATATTCAAGATAATCAAAAATATTATTGGAGAGTTCGTTCAAAAGACAATAGTGGAAATACTTCTATATACTCAGCAATTGGTTCATTTGTTGGTCAAGGAATTACAGATGTTGAAGAATCAGCAATAATTCCAGAGAAATTTGAAGTATCTCAAAATTATCCAAATCCATTTAACCCAAGTACGGTTATTAATTATGCACTTCCAAAAGCAGAATTTGTAACTATACGTATTTACAATATGTTAGGACAAGAAGTAGCAACTTTATTAAACAATGAAGTTAATGCTGGTGTTTATAACATTATGTGGAACGGAATGGATAATTCTGGAACAAAAGTAGCAACAGGAACTTATATTTATAGAGTTGTTGCTGGTGATAATGTTGTTAGTAAAAAAATGATTTTACTTAAATAGAATTTTATTTGTTTAGTTGAAAAAAAATTAAATAACATAAAATTTTAGGAGAGTAAGAAAATGTCAAAAATATTTTATACAGCGTTTTTTCTAATGTTGTTTACTGTAATTGGTTTGGCACTTGTTGCTTGCAAGACAGCTTACTTTTAGAAAAAATAAATAAAGTTATTAAAGCCGACTTTAGAATCTGAGGTCGGCTTTTTTATTAATAGTCTATTTAAAACTGTACTAGTGTTGTGTTGACTAAGTAATGTAGTAAATATTAAGATTGTCATTTAGAAGGAGCGTTTTGTGCGACTGAGAAACCTCAATATATGCGGGGTTAAGATTTCTCATCCCGACAATCCTGACACGTAAAGAAGCGGAATAAAAAAAACAGCTTTCTATTGATAACATTATTATTTAATAAAGATTTTATAACTATAACTTAGCCTAGTATTGCTAGATGCTAAATAATTTTATGAAGTAAATAAATGCATAAGTAAAAAGTAAATAAAAAATTAATTGTAAAAAAAAGCCTAATAAATATTAGGCTTCCCAAGTAAATAGAGTTCTTATCAAATTTCAAATTTCAGCAATAATTTGTCCCAAATTATTTTCATTTATTCTTTCTGTTTATAAAAGAATTGTTATGAGCCGAAATCAATTAATTTGTAGTCACCATATTTTAAATTTAGTTTTGAAACGAAAATTGGTTCTACTTCAATTTGAATATTTTGCTTTCTTAGTAAATGTTGATTGTACAAAATTGAGCAAATTTTACGTGTTTGTGGATTCTCATCAAATTGAATAGCTTGTTTAATAGCATACATTCCTCGTTTCGAATCAATTTTGAATAATGCTAAAGCCGCAACTTGGCGCGCACAAAATTCTTTTGAATTGTGAAATAAATTCATCAATGGAATTATTGCTTTGTCTGATTTAATTTCACCTAAAAAATATGCAGAACTTAATTTAAGTCCTTGATTTTCGGAACTAAGTCCTACTAAAAGATTCTCTTCAATTGTTGTGTATTGAGATATAAGTTTATTATTTGCAGAAATAAAAGTTGATGCAAATAATAACAAAAATAATATCGACTTCTTCATTGGTTCCCCCCAAATAAAGTTATTGTTAATTGTTAACATTTAAGACGCAGATGGTTTAAAGAAGTTCCTAAAAAAAAGACAGTTTATTGAATCCCTAAAGCACAGATTAGTAATCTATGTTTTAGAAAACACAAGAACGCATATAGCACAGATTAGCAATCTGTATTTTTACAAAACTTACCAAACAAATATTTTTTAATCAAAACTCTTTTTATATATTTCAGCATAAGATTATTTGATGAGGTTGCTCATTAATATTAAAACAAATTTGAGGCTAGACTATGTCAGAAGAAAAAAAAGAAATTGACGAATCGAAATATTCGTTAAACACACAAATTATTTATGGTAAAAATATTTCAAACAAATGGGATTATTCTCATCACGTTGTTGCTCCGCTTTCATCTTCAAATACTTTTAAATTAGATTCTGTGGATAGAGGCGCTTTGGGGTTTTTGCAATTTGCACAAACTGAAAAGCAAGGTAATAATGAGCCAATTTTAATATACGACCGTCTGGGAGAGCCAAATAAAGATATGCTTGAAGAGAATCTTGCACACATTGAAAAAGGCGAAATGGCAGTTTCGTTTGCTACAGGAATGGGTGCAATTTCTGGAGTTCTTGGAGTTTTAACAAAATCTGGTGAGGAAATAATTACTCATTCAACTCTTTATGGATGTACAATTTCGCTTTTCAATAACTGGTATCCGCGCTATAACATTGCAGTTCATCCAACCGATTTAACAAATGCTGGGAATATTCTAAAATTTGCAAATGAAAATACACGAGTAGTTTATTTTGAAACGCCTGCTAACCCTAATATGGATATAATTAATCTTGAGGAAGTTAGAAATATTGTTGATGAATTAAATAAGAACAGAAATCACGAGGATAAAATTCAAATAGTTGTTGATAACACTTTTGCAACTCCTTATTGCCAAAGACCAATTGAGCTTGGTGCCGATTTTTCAGTTCATTCATTAACAAAAGGTTTAAATGGTTTTGGAACCGACATGGGTGGAATTGTTATTGGACGCAAAGAATTCCGTGATAGAATGCTAATGTATCGTAAGGATTTTGGAGCAAGTTTAAATACTAAAAGTGCTTGGACTGTTTTAACATACGGATTGCCTTCACTTGTTGTGCGACAGAAGCACCAAATTGAAAGTGCTTCTAAAGTAGCAGAATTTCTTGAGGCACATCCCAAAGTTGATGTAGTAAATTATCCTGGATTAAAATCTTTTAAGTATCACGAATTAGCAAAAAAACAAATGCGAAATTTTGAAGGCGAATTTGCTCCTGGAACTTTAGTCTATTTTACATTAAAAGGTGATTCCCCAGAGGATTGCAAAAGAAATGGTGCTAAGTTTATTGATTATTGTGCAGATAACGCCTACACTATGACTTTGGCTGTTAGTCTTGGACATACAAGAACATTAATCGAACATCCAGCTTCTATGACTCATTCCGTAATTCCTCCAGAAAAATTGGCAGAACGAGGAATTGACCCTGGTGGAATTAGATTTGCACTTGGACTTGAAAAAGCTGAAGATATAATTATGGATTTAGAGAAAGCATTAGAAAACATTTAACATGGGAAATGCATAAAAAATAAAAAAGTTTGGATATTAGAAATAGAAATTTGGATATTATTTGGCTTTTATGGTTTGTCATTTGGTTTTTCAAAACAAATTTTATTCGTAACCAAAACTATGAACTTGCAGTCCATAATGGTTTATTTTTAAATACTATAAATAATAACCAATGAAAATAATTAAATCAAAAATATTCGAACAGTTTCCAGAAATAACTTTTGGAATGAGCACAAAATTTAGAATGGATGCTAACGACAAATTTAATTTTAATATGTCATTTGCCATAAATGATGAAATTGAGAGGGTAGAATCAAATAGACATCTATTTTTTGAATCTTTAGGATTGAAAAAAGAAGATGTTACATACCAAAATCAAATTCATTCCGATATAATTAAAACAACCGGTTATGGTGGAAGTGTCGGTGATAGCGATGCAATTATTACTCCAAGAAAGGGAATTGGACTTGCAGTTTCTATGGCGGATTGCGTGGGAATTTTTATTTACGATAAAGTTGAAAAAGTTATTGCCGGAGTTCATTCTGGGTGGCGTGGAACAAAGCAACTGATTCTGAAAAAAACTCTACTGTTATTAAAGGAAGATTTTGATAGTTCACCAGAAAATCTTTTCGTATATATTGCACCTTCAATTTCGCAAAATAATTACGAAGTTGGAAAAGAAGTTGCTGAACAATTCCATGAAAAATATATAATTCCAAAGGGTGAAAAATATTTGCTGAATGTTTCTCTTATAAATTATGATATGTTGGTAAATTTTGGAGTTCCAAAATCGCAAATTGAATATTCCAAACTATGCAGTTTTGATGAATCCTACATCCACTCATTTCGCCGAGATAAAAGTGAATCGGGCAGAGCTTTTGGTGTAATTGCATTAAAAGATAATTAAATGGAATAATGGAATGATGGAAGGATGGAAAAACGCATGTCATTCCCGAATGCTCTTAACGGGAATCTCAGTAAGTGGAATAATGGAGAAACGCATGTCATTCCGAATGCTTTTATCGGGAATCTCAGTAAAAATTAAATAATTGTTTATACATAACCTTAAAAAATCTAAAATATGAAAAGTGAAAGTTTCAAAATTGGTTTAGGATATATTCTAATAACGCTCCTTTGGGGCTCAACTTGGTTGGCAATTAGAGTAGGATTGGATTCCTTAACTCCAATGTTTGCTGTTGGACTTCGGTTCTTTATTGCATCCTTTTTTGTTTTTATCGTGATGAAAATTTCAAAAGTTAAATTGCAAACCGATCCACTGTCAATAAAATTATATTTATTTTTGGCATTTTTCTCCTTTATTATTCCTTTTACGATGGTATATTGGGGTGAGCAGTTTGTGCCCTCTGGATTAACATCAATAATATTTGCTGTGTTTCCATTATTTGTAATTCTCTTCTCCTGGCTAATGATACCTAATGAACACGTTGGAATTTATAAACTAATAGGAGTTCTTATTGGATTTATTGGAATAATTATAATTTTTTGGAAAGATATGTCATTGGATTTATCCGAAAATTCATTGGGCATGATAGCAATTCTTGTTAGTGCAATAATACAAGGACTAGTTGCCGTTGTAATTAAAAAACATGGAAATAAATTAAATCCACTTTCAATGAATTTTATTCCATTATTAATTTCTGGAATTGTTTTAATTCCAGCTGGACTAATATTTGAAGATAGCAGTTCACTTGTTTTTGATACAAAAGCAATTTCATCCATTTTATATCTTGCCTTTTTTGGAACAGTAATTACTTTTACTACATACTATTGGTTAATGCAAAAAATTAATGTTGTAATACTTTCGCTATCATCTTTTATAACTCCAATAATTGCACTTATTCTTGGCATTATTTTTCTAAGCGAAAAATTTGATACTAACCATATTTGGGGAAGTTCTTTGGTGCTAATGGGAATTTTATTTGCTAATTTTAGAGGTCTGTTTAATTATTATAAAGTAAAAGAGAAGAGAATTGACTAACATAATTCGTATTAAAAACGCACAATTTTATGCCTATCACGGTGCATTAAAAGAGGAACAAAATATTGGTGGAAAATTTGAAATTGATGTTGATGTTTACACAGATTTTTCAGAAGCTGCTATACATGATAATTTAAGTTTAACCACAAATTATCATGAAATTTATAAATTTTTAGATAAAATTATTCACTCACATAAGTATTATTTAATAGAAACCATTGCAACAAAAATTGCTGACGAAGTTATACTCAATTTTGATGGAGTAGAAAAAATTATTGTTAAAGTTAGAAAAAGAAGTGTTCCAGTTGGTGGAATGTTAGATTTTGTTGAAGCAGAGGTGATGAAAGAAAAAAATGAGTAGAGTATTTTTGGCACTCGGTTCCAATAAAGGCGATAGAGAAAAATATCTTAAAGATGCAATAAACTCTTTAAGCAACGACAATAAGATTAGCTTAATTAAAACATCAAGCATTTATGAAACAACCCCTTACGGTGAAATTCCACAAAATAATTACCTTAATGGCGTAGTTTTAATTGAAACTGTTTATTCACCAAACGAAATCTATTTTGTTGTTAAGAAGATTGAAAAAGAAGTCGGAAGAACAGAATCTGTCCGTTGGGGGGAGAGAGAAATTGATATTGATATTATTTTAATAGATTCATTAATTTTTGAAAATGAACATTTAATAATTCCACATAAAGATTATGATAAAAGAGATTTTGTGCTTGTGCCTTTATGTGAAATTGATAATGAATTAATTGACCCTAGAACCCAAAATAAAATTAAAAATTTGATTAACTTGCTTAGTGAAACATATATTATTGGTAAAGTAAATTTTAATCTAAATGAAAATTAGGTGAAATATTGGCTGAAATTAGATATATAGCAGTTGAAGGAGTTATTGGTGCTGGAAAAACCTCGCTTGCAAAAATATTAGCAAATAAAATTAATGCAAAGCTTATATTGGAAGAATTTGAAACAAATCCATTTTTGTCAAAATTTTATGATGACCGCAAAAGATATGCTTTTCAAACGCAGATGTTTTTTCTTATAAATAGATTTAAGCAGCAACAGGAACTAAATCAAGAGGATTTATTCTCGCATTTTATTGTTTCGGATTATATTTTTGAAAAAGACAACATTTTTGCTTATATGAATTTAAGTGGTGATGAACTAAAATTATACGAGACACTTTTCCCACAATTGCAGCGAGAATTAAGAAAACCAGATTTAGTAATATTTTTACAAGCTAGTACAGATAGACTACTTTACAACATCAAAAAGAGAAATAGAAAAATTGAAAAGAGTATTACAAAAGCTTATATAAGAGAATTGAGTGAATCTTATAACAATTTCTTTTTCAAGTATAATAATACTCCCTTATTAATTGTTAACTCAACTGATATTGATTTTGTTAACCGCGAAAAAGATTTTGATGAGCTTTTCAATCAAATTTTTAGGGAAGATAGAGCTTTTATAGAATATTTTAATCCCGTATCTGGAGAGTAATGTTTATTAGATTTATAATTTATAGTTTGGCTTTCTATTTTTTTATGAAGGCTGTTAGAATTATTTTTAGGTATTTTTCATCCCTTTCCTCCAATGAAAAACCAAAAGTTGATGTTAAAGTAAACGCCCCAACATACAAAGTTGATAAAAAAGACATTGTTGAGGCTGAGTTTGAAGAAATTTCCGAGAAAGAAGATAAAACTAGATAGTGCAATAGGATTAAAATAATGAACAAAAAATTAGCCGCACTCGATATTGGAACAAACTCATTTCATTTAATTGTTGTTTCCGTTTTGCCTTCTGGTAATTTTGAAATTATTGATAGAGAAAAAGAAGTAATTCGTTTAAGTGAAGGTAATATTGGCGATATAAAAACTATTCAACCGCAATCAATTGACCGAGCTATTGAAGCAATTAGCCGATTTAAAAAAATAGCGGATTCACATAATGCCATAATGCGTGCAACTGCAACTTCTGCCGTCCGTGAAGCATTAAACAAAAATGAATTTATAGCTGCAGTTCTTAATCGTACTGGAATAGAAATTGAGGTGATAAGCGGTCTTGAAGAAGCTCGCCTAATTTATCTTGGAATTCTGAAAGCAGTTCCTATATACAATACTAAGTCACTATCAATTGATATTGGCGGAGGAAGCACAGAATTTATTGTTGGTGAGAATGGAAAAATACTCTATTCAAATAGTCTGAAACTCGGTGCTGTTAGATTAACACAAAGATTTTTCCCCGACTATATTTTAACAACAGAAAGAATCACACAAGCAAGAAAATGGGTGGAAGGAGTTTTAGCTCCAATTCTTACTCCAATTAAAAATCAAAATGTTCAAATATTTGTTGGTTCTTCTGGCACAATTATGAATATTGGAATGATGCTGCAAGCAGCTAAAGGTGAAGGGAATAAAGAAAATCCAATCTTAAACAATTTTGAATTTACAGCTGATGATTTGTTTGAAATTGAAGGAAAAATTCTAAGAAAGAAAACGGCTGAAACTAGAAAAACTATTCCAGGTGTTGAAGAAAAAAGAGTTGATATTATTCCAGCTGGTGTAATAATTGTTTCAACAATATTTAGATTATTAAAAATTGAAAAGATGATTATTTCCGATTACGCTTTGCGTGAAGGAATAATTCTTGACTCAATGGATAAATTTGACATTGGCGGCGATGGAACTAAGCTACATAATATTCGTTTTGAAAGCATTAAGCAGCTTGCAGAATCATCTAAGTACGATTCGAAACACTGCTATTTTGTGTCCAAACTTGCATTAAAATTATTTGACCAGATTTCAGAACTACACAATTTGAATGAAAATGCACGCGAGTTTCTGGAAGCAGCTTCAATATTGCATGATATCGGCTATCATATTTCGCACGCGCAGCATCATCGTCATACTTATTATATTATTAGAAATAGCGCAATTCTTGGATTTAACAATACAGAAATTGAAATTATAGCAAATGTTGCTCGTTATCATAGAAAAAGCCATCCAAAGAAATCGCACGAGGGATACAACACTTTATCAGAAAATCAACAGCAAATAGTTAAACAACTTTCCGCAATTTTAAGAATTATGGATGCTTTGGATAGGACTCATAACAGCAGTGTTATCGATTTTACAACTACAATTTCCCCAAATAAAGTTACTATTAAATTGCAGGCAACCAAAAATATGGAAGTTGAACTTTGGAGCCTTGAAAGACGTAAAGCTTTATTTGAAGAATTATTTAAAAGAAAAGTTTGCGTTAAAGTTCAAAAAATTGACAAGCAAATCCAATAAAGTCAGTTACCATATTGTTATTTCAATCCTGATATTTTATATGGCGATAAATCTCTCTTTCGCAAAATTCTTATTATTTCCATAATTATCCATATTTCCAGTAATAAAGAAATAATGGAAATGCTTAACAGTAATATGTTGCCAGTACCTAAGAATTGCTGAATGTTATCAATTGAACCCCAAATAGTAATTATTGCCATAAAAATACCTGGAATAATAGTTATACTTAGCATAATCTTTTTCTTAGCTAAATAAACAGTAACAGCAAGTAATGCTAAGGCTGCCAGCAATTGATTTGTTACACCAAATAAGGGCCAAAGTGCCAACGCACCTTTTTTTAATGCTGTTTCAGTAAAACCACTATTAAAACAAAGCAGTGCTGTAATGCCAATTGCTATCATTGTAGCTGGATGAGGTTTTGCTAGCGATGGCATATTAATATTTTGTGTAAATTCACTAACAATATATCGCTGAATGCGCGTTGCACTATCAAGAGTTGTTGAGGCAAAACTTACAAGAAAGACACCCATAATAGTTAAAGAAAAATTCATTGGTAAACCATAACTTGCCATTAAGTTTGCTGAACCAAACACAAATGCTTTTAATTTAGGTGCTAATCCATTTGCCGAAGCCCAAGTACCATAATGAGTTGTAAAAGCAGTAGTGCCAGTTAACACGTTTCCACTGGTTTCTTCCAAACCAAGTCCAATACCAGCACCCACAGCAATTATTACAAGTATTGCCAAGAAACCTTCGGTTAACATTCCTCCGTAAGCTATTGGCAAAGCATCGCTTTCATTTGCGCATTGTTTTGATGTTGTACCTCCACTAACTAAACTATGGAAGCCACTAATTGCTCCACATGCAATTACAATAAATATAAATGGCAAAATAGATGGAGCACCTTCTGGAGCCGCATTAATAGCAGGTGCAACAAACTCTGGGTTAGAAACAAATACACCAAGAACTAACAAAAATAAAATTATAAAAAGCTGGTGACTATTTATATAATCGCGTGGTTGTAAAAGTGTTGTTACTGGTAATATTGAAGCAAAATATGCATAAATCAATAATACAATTGCCCAAATAACTAAAGGATTTATGCCAACAATTTCAGGAAGACTAATTGGATAATATACGCCTATAACTACAAATACAAACATTAAAATAACAGCAATAATTCCCCAAAATAAATGATTTGCTCCTTTTTTGTATATCATATATCCAAGCAAAATGGAAATAGGAACTTCACTCCAAACTGGGATAACAGCAGAAGGATACATTCCAAACAAAATTGCAATTATTAAAGTGAAAACAGCAATTACCATCAGGTTGGCAATAAACATAATAATCAAAAACATTATTCTAATTCTAGGAGAAATTAGAGTAGCTGAAATATCACCAATTGAGGTCCCTTTGTGGCGCATACTTAATATTAAAGCTCCAAAATCGTGAACCGCTCCAAAAAATATTGAGCCAAAGAATATCCACAGAACGGCTGGAACCCATCCCCATATTATTGCTATTGCAGGACCCACAATTGGTCCCAAACCAGCTATTGATGTAAAATGATGTCCAAACAGAACTCCTTTTTTTGTTGGAACAAAATCCTTTCCGTCATTTAATGATTCACTAGGAGTTATTGCTTTGCTATCAATCTTAAAGATTTTCTTGCTTAAGAATTTACCATAAAGATTATAAGCAATTAAATATCCAACAAAACTACCAACCATAAGAAGAATTGAGTTCATAAATTATTCCATAAATAATATTAGATAGAGGCATCAAAATATAAACATTTATGGAAAATTAAAATCAAGTTTTGTATTAAAATAGACTTTTCATTTATATGTAAATTTAATTTAGCTATAATTAAATGCGAAATAAAAATTCCCTCAATTTATAATTATAATTGAAGGGAATTACTGTAATTAAGCTTTTTCAATAAGCAATTGAGGGAATTTATTACTATGCTAGTTATTTTGGACAGATGTGGTAAATATTATAAATAAATAGGATTACCAACATTTATAGAACAAATATTCCATTGCATACGTCATATAAAATAAACTTTCAAAATTAGGAGCATATTATGGCTACTTTCTTTTTATGGTTAATCTTACTGTTCATTTGCTGGCCCATTGCTATTATTGGTTTAATTCTATATCCAATAATTTGGTTATTACTTTTGCCATTTAGATTAATTGGAATTACAGTTACTGCTGTTTTTGATTTATTAAGAGCAATAATAACACTACCATTTAGAATTTTAAAAGGTCCAGCTGCTGTTAGATAGGTTGTAATTTTATGTAAGTAATAAAAGCAACATATTTCATGACATTACATGGTGCTTAACAGAATTGTTCCTGTAAATAATCTCATTTGTTACTTCCTATTTTTTGCTAAACTACTAACAGTTATTCAGAAGTATTTTTGTTGTTTGGAAAAGGAGAGATACCCTATTTTATATAAAATTCAATTTTAACTATTTTAGCAATATTTGGTTCGTCTATAGGAATAGCATCTGGCAATATTTCTATTTCAACAAAATCGTAACCAACATAATTGACCTTAGCTTTGTAACTATAAATTGCAGAGTAATTGGTTTCGGAATTTCTTGTTATTTCACTAATTTCAGAATGTTTTGCTTGTGTTTTAATTATTGCTCCATCCTCACCGCCAGTGCATAAGTATGTACATATTTCATTTTTTGATAGCTCAACAGTTAAATCCGAATCCGCAATTTGAACAATAGAAACTGGAGTTTCTGTTATTGAATCACTACAGCTAAATGTGAATAGGAGAGTGGCTGTTAGAAGTATTTGTGCTATTTTTGTTTTTGGGGTCATGGTTGTTTTTTAATGTTATTACTATTTCTTTTTCCCTTTTTTATTTGGAGCCTGAGTTAAAGCAGAACCCGCTACACTTTTAACTGCTTTTGATGAACTTTTGCTTTTTAATAGTTTTGATGCCTTTGATGCTACAGATTTAGAAGTCTTTTCGTTGCGTGTCATTTTTACCTCAAATTGGTTGAAGGAACATATATTAAATTAGTTGCAGTAAAAAGGAAAACCAGAAAATGTCACCTGCCCAATAAAAAACCAATGTGCTATCATCATTTTTATAGACGGGTTAAACTTAATTAAAAATGTTTTAATATTCAAAAATTAAAATAATATAATTCTATAATTGTAATTGAAGTGGGAGAAAAAGAGGATACAAAACTAAATATTAACGAAGAATATTTAAGTCCCTTTTTTATTTCGGATAGAAATAAGGTATACTTTTATATTAGTGCTATAATAAAATTAATATTTTCACTATTTTCACTATTTTTGATAGAAGATATAAAGAAATATTTGTTAGTTCCCTTAACAAGGCAAAAGGTTTTATAGGATGGATGGAAATTCATTAAACCCGTTAAATTAATGAAAGGTCTCACTTTCTTTTATGAGTTACTACTAATATATTTAGTAGAAAAATGAACTTCTAAAAAGAAAGGAGACCTAATAATGAAAATAGCAAAAAGGAAATCAAATACCAAACCGATGCATTATGTAGAAACTGCATATTACAATCATTATGTAGCCATTGACTGGTCAACCACAGTAATGTCAGTAGCAAGAATGAGTAGCAATAGTAATTATCCTCAAATATC
>Ga0210009_1002518_pt1 | contig 13234 bp, 13 predicted proteins | sample CryGeyCG2114_065_FD_185457 | JGI IMG/M metagenome (GOLD analysis project Ga0210009, IMG submission 185457) | Groundwater microbial communities from aquifer - Crystal Geyser CG12_big_fil_rev_8/21/14_0.65 (SPAdes) (version 2) | ecosystem: Environmental > Aquatic > Deep subsurface > Groundwater ... | reverse complement strand
GCTCACAGACGCGGGCCATTTTCTTTTGTTCAAAATTTCATTCAAACAAAAACACGCAGCGCCAGCGCGCTGCCTGCCCGATCTTTCCCGCAGTCGCACCGAATCAAGCCTGGAACGGGTGGCGCAACACAATGGTTTCATCCCGATCCGGTCCGGTCGAAACCATATCAACCGGCACTTCGCAGATCTCGGCGATGCGTTGCAGATAGTTGCGCGCCGCCTGCGGCAGTTCTTCATAGCGCTTGACCCCCACCGTGCTGCCGCGCCAGCCCGGCATGTCCTCATACACCGGCTCGCAATCCGTCAACGAGTCCGCCCCGACCGGCAGAATGTCGCTGATCTGGCCATCGATCTTGTAGCCGATGCCGATGCGCACGGTCTCCATACCGTCCATCACATCCAGCTTGGTCACACACAGGCCGGACACGCCGTTGATCTGGATCGAACGCTTCAGTGCTGCGGCATCGAACCAGCCGCAGCGGCGCGCGCGCCCGGTGGTGGAACCGAACTCGTGCCCTTTTTCGGCCAGCATCTTGCCGATCGGGTCCTGCTTCAATTCGGCATCGTATAGCTCGGTCGGGAACGGTCCCGAGCCAACGCGCGTGGTGTAGGCTTTGGTGATGCCGAGCACATAGTGCAGGCTCTGCGGGCCGATCCCCGCCCCCGCACAGACTGCGCCGGAGATGCAGTTGCTGGAGGTCACAAAGGGATAGGTACCGTGATCGATGTCGAGCAGCGTACCTTGCGCACCTTCAAACAACAGATTCTGTCCGGCTTTGTTCGCCTCATACAGCGCGCGCGGTACGTCAAGCACCAAGGGCTGGATGCGTTCCGCCAGTGCCAACGCTGCATCCATGGTCTGGTTGAAATCCACCGTCTCGGCTTTGAAATAATTCTTAAGCACGAAGTTGTGATAATCGAGCACTTCCCCCAGCTTGGCGGCGAAGCGTTTGCGATGGAACAAGTCCTGCAGGCGGATGGCGCGGCGCGCCACCTTGTCTTCATAGGCGGGGCCGATGCCGCGTCCCGTGGTGCCGATCTTGGCCGCTCCTTTGGCCACCTCGCGCGCACGGTCCAGCGCTTCGTGATACGGCAGGATCAAGGGGCAGGCTTCGGAGATACGCAGACGGTCATACACATGTACACCCGCAGTCTCCAGCATATCCATTTCCTTGAGCAAGGCTGACGGGGAAACCACCACACCGTTGCCGATATAGCATTTCACCTGTTCACGCAGAATGCCGGAGGGGATCAGGTGCAGCACCGTCTTCTGGCCGCCGATGACCAGCGTGTGCCCGGCATTGTGCCCACCCTGAAAGCGCACCACACCCTGGGCATGATCGGTCAGCCAATCGACCACCTTGCCCTTGCCTTCATCACCCCATTGGGTACCGATCACCACCACGTTCTTGGACATAAATACCTCTGTAAATTCGTTTTGCGGGCGAGTCGCTGCGTCGCTTGCTCGCTCACTCCTCGTCTATCAATCCGATATGCCTCATCGTTCGCTGTGCGGCTCCTTGCGCTTCATCCCGCAAAACGAATTTCCAAAGGCATTTCCACTCAACTTGCTTCACCTGCCGTTATTCAACAATCCACTTGCCGTCACGGAATACCAGTTCACGATCACAATTCAATTCAGCCCGATATTCCGCTTTGCCCAGCAGATCGACCACCACGATCTCGCCCTGGTCGCGCAGTTCAACAATGGCTTGTTCCAGCGCAGGATCGGCACGATACGGCGCCATAATTGCCCGGGCTTGTTCCTGCTGCGGCAGCAAGGGGTACAACTGGCGCAGGTCCATGCTGAAACCGGTGGCCGGACGAGCCCGCCCGAAGGCCTTGCCCACATTGTCATAGCGACCGCCCAGCGCGATGGCATCGTGACTGGCGGGGTGATACACGGCAAACACCAACCCGCTGTGATAGTGGTAACCGCGCAGTTCCGCCAGATCCACGCCGATGCTGGCGGCGAGCGGTTCCATTTGTTGCGCGGCCTGTTCCAGTTGCGCCAGCGCCGCAGTGATGCGTGGCGTTTGCGGCAACAGGCCACGCGCCCGCGCAATCACCTCCACGCTGCCGTGCAGTTGCGGCAACGCCAGCAACGATGACTGCATCTCTGTTGGTAGCGCATTTACCAGACCTTGCAACGTGGGCACGTCCTTGTGCTGCAGCGCGGTGAACAGCGCCCGTTCCAGTTCACTGCCAATCACCGCATCCCCGAGCAATGCCTGGAACACATCGACATGCCCCAGATCGAGGTGAATGTTCCGGATACCGAGTTGGGACAGGGATTGCAGCATCAGGCGCTGGATCTCCAGATCGCTTTCGATGCCCGCATGCCCGTACAACTCCGCGCCGATCTGCAGCGGCTCGCGCGTGCTCAGCAATCCGGCCGGCTGGGTATGCACCACACTGCCGGCATAACACAGACGCGCGACACCCTGACGATTAAGCAGGTGCGCATCGATGCGCGCCACCTGCGGTGTGATGTCCGCGCGCAACGCCAGCGTGCGGCCGCTCAACTGGTCCACCAGCTTGAAGGTGCGCAGATCCATGTCCGCACTATCCCGGATCAGCAGCGATTCGGCATACTCGATCAGTGGCGGCGACACCAGCTGATATCCGGACAGGCGCAACATCTGCAAAATTTCACCGCGCATCGTCTCGATGCGCCATGCCTCTTGCGGCAGCATGTCCTGGATATATTCAGGCAACAACCAATTCATTATCTAATCCAGTAAATCAGCAACAATCCGCTCAACATCAGCGACAACCCCAGAAACCGCACCTGCCCGTCCTGCCACTGCGCCAGATTGCGCAGGGTCTCGCGCCACGGCTTGGGGAAAATGAAAGGCATCAACCCTTCCAGGACCAACATCAAACCCAGCGCGGCCAGCCAGAAATCGAGCATCGACGCTTACTGGCCGCCCTTGCCGGAACTCTTCAGGTATTTGAAGAACGAGGAACTGGGGTCCACCACCATTACATCCCCCTTGTCCTTGAAAGTCTGTTTGTAGGCTTCCAGACTGCGGTAAAAGGAAAAGAATTCCGTGTTGCGACCAAAGGCGGCGGCATACAAAGCCGTGGCCTTGGCATCGCCCTCACCCTTGATCTTCTGCGCATCGCGGTAGGCCTGCGACAGGGTCACCTGCCGTTGCCGATCCGCATCGGCACGAATTTTTTCACTTTCCGCGTTACCGGTGGCGCGCAATTCATTGGCCACACGCTTGCGCTCCGCCTCCATGCGGCGATAGACCGAATCGCTGATCTCGACCGGGAAATCGACGCGCTTCAAGCGCACATCCAGCACTTCGACACCGATTTTGCGCGCGTCACCATCGGTTTTTTCCTGCACCACGCGCATCAGCTCGTCGCGTTTGCCGGACACCACGTCATGGATGGTCAGTTTGCCGAACTCTTCGCGCATGGCGGAATTGACGGTCTGCATCAACCGTGTCTGCGCGCGCGCTTCGTCGCCGCCCACGCTGATGTAATACTGCTTGACGTCGAAGATGCGCCACTTGACATAGGAATCGACCAGCACATTTTTCTTCTCGGCGGTGATGAAGCGCTCGGGATCGGCTGTGTCAAAAGTCAGAATCCGCGAATCGAAAAAACGCACGTTCTGCACAAGCGGCAACTTGAAATTGAGCCCCGGCGCGGTTTCCACGCGCACCACTTCGCCCAGCTGAAAGACGATCGCGGCCTGGCGTTGATCGACTACAAACGCGCTCATACTGAGCAAAATCAGGGCAATGATCGCGCCCACCAGCAGATTTCTGATTTTCGAGTTCATTTAACGAGCCTCCCGTTCACGGCCAAGAAGCAGTTCGCGTGCGCGCGTTGCCGGCGCAAACTCACTGGCAGGCAATCCGGCCTGCTCGGCAGGTTTCACGGCTTGGGCGGGCACAGCTGAATCCGCCCCTCCCCGTTGCATCAATTTATCCAGCGGCAGGTAAAGCAAACTGCCGTTCGAACTCTTCTGATCGATCATTACCTTGCTGCTGCTGGTCATGATCTGCTGCATCATGTCGAGATACATGCGTTCGCGCGTGACTTGCGGCGCTTTTTCGTATTCCGCCAGAATCTGTTTGAAGCGGCTGGCATCACCTTCCGCATTGGCGATCACGCTCTGCTTGTAGCCTGCCGCTTCTTCCATCAGGCGTGCTGCGGCACCTTTGGCTTTCGGCACCACATCGTTGGCATAGGACTGGCCTTCATTCTTCTGCCGCTCGCGATCCTGTCCCGCCTTGACCGCATCATCGAACGCGGCTTGCACCTGCTCCGGCGGTTGCGCGTTCTGCATCGTCAGCTTGCTCACCAGAATACCGGACTGGTAACGGTCAAGAATGTCCTGCATCAACTTGGTCGTCTCTGCCGCGACCTGCTCACGCCCCTCGTACAGCACGAAGTCCATCTTGCTGCGACCAACCACTTCGCGAATCGCAGTTTCCGCCGACTGGCGCACGTTCTCGTCCGGTGCGCGGTTGTTAAATAGATAGGCGCCCGGATCCTTGAGGAAGTACTGCACAGCGAACTGGATGTCGATGATGTTCTCGTCATCGGTCAGCATCAGCGATTCTTTCAACATCTTGTTTTTGACGTTTTCGCGGTAACCGACCTCGACCGTGCGCACCTGGCTGAGATTAACGATTTCCACCGACTCAACAGGATACGGCAGATGCCAGCGCGGGCCAGGCTCGGTCGTTTCAATCAGTTTGCCGAAGCGCAGCACCACACCGCGCTGACTCGCGTCCACGATATAGAAGCCGCTGGCCAGCCAGATCAAGGCAACGACCAGCACCACTAAGCCCAGGCTCACGTTGAAGCCGCCACTGGTACCGCCGCTTTTTTTGTTGCCTGAACCGCCACCGAAACGCCCAAACAGCGACTCAACCTTGCGATTCAGATTGCGTACCATCTCCTCCAGATCAGGCGGGCCGCCACTATTGTTCTTGCCCCATTGCGGGTCGTTCAATCCCATATCTCTCTAGCCTTTTTCGTTAATGATCGTTCAAGGGATGCCAAGCTTCTGCCTGCGTCTGCGGTAGCGGTGCATCGCGCACTTCCGCCAATGCCCCACGCAACAGATCAATACCGACACCGGTTTTTGCACTCAAATAAATGGCCGCAATATTACCATACTCATCCCGCCGCACGTCCGCTCCCAGCCCCTGCAAATCGATCTTGTTGTAAATCACGATCTGCGGAATATGCTGGGCGCCGACCTCGGTCAGCACCTTGTTCACTTCAGCGACTTGATCGTTGCGCTCCTGGCTGTTCACATCCACCACATGCAGCAACAGATCGGCTTGTGCCGTTTCCTCCAGTGTACTGCGGAAAGCCGCCACCAGACCATGCGGCAAATGACGGATAAAACCCACCGTGTCGGACAACACGACCTGGCGCGGACTGTCGCCCGGCAGAAACAGTTTGCGCGCGGTGGTATCCAGCGTCGCAAACAGCTGGTTGGCGACATAGGTGTCGGCATGGGTCAGGCGGTTGAACAAGGTGGACTTGCCGGCATTGGTATAACCCACGATGGACACCGACAGCACATCCGAACGGTTGCGGTTGCGGCGTTGCTGCTCGCGGTGGCGCTTGACCTGTTTCAGGCGATCGTTCAGCAGATGCACGCGCCGGTCCAGTTTGCGCCGATCCAGTTCCAGCTGGGTCTCGCCCGGACCGCGCGCGCCCACGGCAAACTTCTGCTGCCCCATATCCATATTCATGCCGACCAGCCGGGTGGAAAGGTATTTAAGCTGTGCCAGCTCAACCTGTACCTTGCCCTCATGGCTCTGTGCCCGCAAGGCAAAAATATCCAGAATCAGCATGGTGCGATCGATCACGCGCGCCTGTATCCTGGCGGTAAGGTTGCGCATCTGCGCGGGCGACAGGTCGTGATTGAAAATGACCAACGGCGCTTCCAATTCCTCGACCAGAGCCGCAATCTCGTCCACCTTCCCGCTCCCGGCAAAGGTAGCCGCATCCGGACGTTGCCGCTTGCCCTCCACCAGCGCAAGCGTCTGCACCCCGGCACTCTCCGCCAGCAGGCGCAGCTCTTCCAGACTTTCCGCGTAATCCGGCGCGCCTAAATCAAGACTGACCAATACCGCCGTATTGGGGGCAGTCGTTGCTTCAGACATCACTCTTCGTCAACAGGAATACTGATAGCGCGTGCCGGAACGATGGTGGAGATGGCGTGTTTATAGACCATCTGGGTGAGGGTATTCTTCAGCAACACCACGTATTGGTCGAAAGAATCAATCTGGCCCTGCAGTTTGATGCCATTGACCAGGTAGATGGCGACCTGCACATGCTCCTTGCGCAGGGCGTTCAGGAACGGGTCTTGTAGTTGTTGCCCTTTGTTAGTCATTTTGTCGGCTCTTGTTATGGATAAAACAGCTACTACTGTACTGGAAAACCAGGTGTTACGGAAGAGTACTGGGCCGTCCGCCGCGAGCGACCCACCTCTTGCCCGCATACTCTCTGAGTTTCACTCATCACAAGCCTGTCGCCAATTTGCACAAAGTCTGCGCGCCTTGAATCTTCGGGTTTGCTCACAGACTTCACGAAAAATCGTGCGCGAGCTGCAATTCCTGCGGCAAAGCAAGTGAACGCCCCATCAGGAAACGGCCAACCTCGTCGAATAAACCGGGCTGCAACAGCTCGGATTTCAGTTTTCCCTTCATCGCACCGAAACCTTTCAGGTTTCTAAAACCAAGGTCGATGTTGCCATCCTCGTAGTTGCCCTGGAAGTGCATGGCGATTAGAAACTCCGGCTCCAGGCACACCTGAAAAGTGTCTTTCTGTGGGCGACTCCGCCACAGATCGTCCATATCTTCCAGCGGTTTCAAGCCAAAAACACTCAGCTCTTTCTTGGTCTCGTCGAACCGGTCCCAGCGCCGGGTCAACATAACCGGCTCTGGCGCGGTCAGACGCACTTGAAAAAATACGTGATCGAGCAGGGCGTTATCCGCCAGACTCTGTTTGCGATACTCGACCATCCCGCGCTTCCACTTCAATTGGGAAAAGTGCGCCTTGCCGTCCAGCGCATATACGCGGGGAATTTCCGGCTCAAGTGCATTCAGGTGTTTAGTAAGCAGATTGAAGAATTGAAAAGTGCGATCCAAAGCGGCATTCACGCTTTGTGTCATCATCTGGCGATTCTGTTGCTGTGCCCGTTGCGCTTCCAGCTTTTGCGTCGCCTCCCCCGCCAGCTCCGATAGAAAGCTGCTCATACTGCCATTCGATTGGCTCATGCTTGACCATCTCCAAAAACATAACCGCCAAGATGATGGCATAGATAAAATCAGCCGTACAGTCGTCGGCAGCAAATCCAGTGCGCAGCGGCGTGCCATCCAACCTGAAAGCGTCGCTGAAACCCTTCTCCGGATAACGCCGATAGCTGGCGAGCAGAAAGAGCCAACAGGGCTGATGAATTCGCTTCATGCAATCAGCAAAGGCAGCTCTCATAGTTGAACGGTTAAGGCGATACACGTTCAATGTGCCGGGGGTGGCCATGCACTCGGGGCTGGCTGATTGGCCGCAGAAAGGCTTGACGACCGCTGATCGCGTTGTAGACGAAAAACAGGCTGGAACGCGAATCAGGCGTGATATTGCAGCTGCAGCCGTGCATGACATTGCAATCAAGAATGAGCGCCGCGCTTTGCCATTTTCTGAAAAAAAACAAGGCAAAAATTTGTCCGCAGCAGGATAACGTTTAAAATTGCCTTCCTTTTACAACTCACCCACAAACAAGACATGCTGACACGCAGTACCTGCTTTTTGCTCGCTTTTGCCCTGAATTACCCGACACTGGCTGCCGATGACGGTACCTGGCAAGGCAGCGCCACTCTCTCTTTCTCGCGCTCCGCCGGCAACACCAATGCCACGAGTTATTCAGTTGCGCTGGATGAGGCGCGCGCGACAGAGGTCAACAAGGTCACGATTTACGCCTCAACGCTGTATGGCAAAAGTCAGAATGAAATTACCGCCGATAAAACCAAGATCGGCGGCCGTTACGACCACGATCTAACTAAACGCGTGTTTGATTTTGGTCTGCTCGAATTCGAGCGCGATCTTCTCGCCGATCTGAAGTTACGCACCGGCGCCGCCGCCGGTCTAGGTTATCACGTAATTAAGGACCAGTACAACCGCTTCGATGTGTTCGGCGGTTTGTCGCGCAGCGATTCAGAACTCATCACGGGGCCAACCATCAGCCAGAACGAAATGCTGTGGAGTGAAGAGTCTTTCCACAAGCTGACTGCAAATACCCAACTCAAGCAAAAGTTCAGCTATTACCCAAGCATCGATAATTTCGCGCAGTTCCGCACCGCATTCGACGCCAGCCTGGTGCTCAATCTGAACAGCACCATCGGCCTGTCGATCAGCGTACAGAATAAATACGGCAGTGATGTCGGCAGCGGCATAAAACACAGCGACACCGTGTTCCTGACGGGTCTCAACATCAAGCTCTAGCCATACATCCGTCTGCCGCGAATCCGTGCGCGGTGGGCGGCACGCTCCTCGCTCTCGGTCAAGGGACGCGGCGCTTTGTCGGCGAACGGGTTCTTGCCGGATTTGAACTCGATACGCAGCGGCGTGCCCTGCAACTTGAAAGCGTCACTGAAACATTTCTCCAGGTAGCGCTGGTAGCTGGCGTGCACTTTGTCCAGCGCGCTGCCGTGGACGATGATCAGCGGCGGGTTGCTGCCGCCCTGGTGGGCGTAGCGCATCTTGGGACGGAAGATGCCACCGCGCGGCGGTGCCTGTTTCTCGACTGCAGCCAGCAGAACGCGGGTGAGTTGCGGGGTAGGCAGTTTGGCCATCGCGGAGGCGTAGGCCTGATTCACCGACTTCAGCAGGGCGTCCACCCCGGTGCCGTTCAGCGCCGAGATGAAATGGTGCTTGGCGAAGCTCAAGAAATGCAGCTTGCGGTCGATGTCGCGTTTGGCGGTGTCGCGCCTGTATTCATCCAGCCCGTCCCACTTATTCACCGCCAGCACCAGCGCGCGCCCCGCTTGCAGCACGAAGTCGGCCAGATGGGCGTCCTGTTCGGTGATCTGGTCGCTTGCGTCAACCACCAGCACCACCACATTGGCATCCTCGATCGCCTGCAAGGTCTTCACCACCGAGAACTTCTCGATCGCCTCGTCAACCTTGCCCCGGCGGCGCACGCCCGCAGTATCGATGATGGTGTATTGCTTGCCCGCCCGTTCGAAATCGATGTAGATGGAATCGCGCGTCGTGCCCGGCTGGTCGAAGGCAATGACACGCTCCTCGCCCAGGATAGCGTTGACCAGGGTCGATTTGCCCACATTGGGGCGGCCGACAATGGCGAGTTTTGGATGATCGGATTTTTCTTCGGCCTCATCTTCAGTGGCGGGTAGTTCATCCAGCGCCAGTTCGATCATTTCGGCGACATTTTCTCCGTGCGCCGACGAGATGGGCAGCGGCTCGCCCAAGCCAAGCTCATGAAATTCTGCCGTCACGCGCGCGCGCTGCATCCCTTCCGCCTTGTTCACCAGCAGCATCAGGGGGCGTCCGCTCTTGCGTAATTGGGTGGCAATGATGCGGTCATGCGGCGTCAGACCCTCGCGTCCGTCCACAATAAACAGCACCAGATCGGCTTCATCCACCGCCTGCCGCGTCTGCTTCGCCATTTCGTGCAGGATACCTTCTTTGGCGACCGGCTCCAGACCGCCGGTATCCACCACAAGAAAGGAACGCTCGCCGACGCGGCCACGCCCGTAATGGCGGTCGCGCGTCAGACCCGGCTGGTCGGCCACCAGCGCATCACGACTGCGCGTGAGGCGGTTGAACAGCGTGGATTTGCCGACGTTGGGACGACCGACGAGAACGAGGGTGGGTAACATCAGTGACTGACTGAAATTGATATAAGCTGGCCATCACTGGTCTGCACCAGTGCGCCGTCGCCGAGCAGGCGCGGCGCACCGAGGATCGCACTGCCATCGGTTGTGCGACGCGCCACGATACTGCCGTCCCGGGTGCTGAACAGATGCAGATATCCCTCGAAATCTCCGGCAAGCAGATATTCCTCGAATGGATAAGGCGCACTGACCGCGCGCCGTGCAAACTGTTCGTTTTTCCACACGGTGGCGCCCGTGTTTTTGTCCAGCGCGTACACCGTGCCTTCCGCATCGGTTAGATACAGGAACTTGCCAAACAGGGCCATGCCTTTGTCGCTGGAAAGATCGCGCGTCCACAGCGGATTGCCCCGTATCGCATCGAAACAGACGAGCCTTCCCTGAAACGCAACGGCGCACAACTGCGCATCATCCACCACCGGCAGACTGGTGATGTCGCTGATCCGCTCCAGCTCGGTATTGCCGCGCGGCTGCGACACCGCCGCCTCCCAGATCACCACACCCTTGGTCAGGCCGATCGCCGCCACCCTGCCGCCCGCAAAGCCGGCATACACCATGCCGTTGCGAATCACGACACCGGCGTGATTGCGCACGATCAGCGCCGGGGTGGAACGCTCGTACAGCCACATCCGTTCGCCGTTCACCGTATTCAGTCCGGCGATGCGGCCGTTGCCCGAGCGCACCACGACGACCTCTCCCGCCACTTGCGGTGCACTCAACACTTCGCTGGAAACTTTCGTTTGCCAGCGAAGTTTGCCATTCGTTGCATCGAAGGCGGCGACTACCCCCTTGTCGCTGCCCACCAGCACCAAGCCCTCGCCCGCACCGACCCCGCCGGAAATGGTGAAACCGGGCTCGATTTTCCAAATCTGCTTGCCGCTGTCGCGGTCGAAGCGATACAAATAACGGTCATTCGCCGCGAACACCGCCTCGCGTGTCACGCCCGGCGTCAGCACGTTGAGCCCGGCGCTGCCCACATCCTGCTGCCAACGCACATCGATGCGCGCAGTCGGCTCGAACTTCAGCAATTCCGCCGGCTTGAGCGCAGGCTGGCTACTGCTGCAAGCGCCCAGCAACGCCAGCATGATGAGGATGAGGATGAAACGGAATAACTTCATTGCACGCTGCCCAAGCCGTCCAGTTTCAGTTGAATCAAGTTGCGATACGTATTTTGCGCGTCCAGTTGATCCAGCGCCTGTTGATAGGCAGCGCGCGCATCCGCCATATTCCCCATTGCCAGCAGCACATCGCCTTTGAGGTCAGCGTACAGTCCATTGAAAGATTGCGGATGGTTGGTGGCGAGTTGTTGCAGCGCAAGGTCATATTGCTTCTGGTCAAGCAACACGCTGGCCAATTTCAGCCGCGCCGTATGTTGCAGTGCCGCTTCGTCCGCGTGCACGATCACCCATAACAACTGCGCCTGCGCGCGCGCCGCATCCCCCGCCTGTAAACTGGCTCGTGCCGCCAGCAATTGTGCGCGCGGTGCATAGGCGCTGCTGCCATAGCGGTTCGCCAGCGCATCCGCTGCATCGCCGATACGCTTGGCATCGCGGCTTTCAACTTGCTGCAACACTTCACCGTACAGCTTGGCCGCATCCGCCGCCTGATTCGTTTGATGGCTGCGCCAATACTGATTACCCGCAAACGCGAGTGCGCCCAGCAACACGATGCCGATGACCCAGTTGCCGTTCTCTTTCCACCACGCCTTGAAGGCATCGACCTGTTCCTGCTCATGCAAATCCAATTCAGCCATCTCAGTTTCCCTTACTTGATCAATTCACGAATCCGTTGCGGCAAATCCGCCACGCCCACACACTGTTGTTCTCCGCCGCTGCGCAAAGGCTTGAGCTTCGCCGCGCCCGCCGCCGCCTCATCATCACCGATGATGACTGCACAGCTCGCGCCGCTGCTGTCCGCCTTTTTCATCTGCGCCTTGAAACTGCCGCCGCCGCAATGCAACAAAACCCTCAATCCCGCATCGCGCAAAGCTTCCGCCACCCCGCTCGCCAGCGCATCCGCCGCCTCGCCCTGATGCACCAGATACACATCCAGCGCCGTCGGCGGATGCTGCATCCCGTCCTCCTGCAGCAACGCCAGCAGGCGCTCTATACCCATCGCAAAACCACAAGCCGGCGCCGGCTTGCCGCCGATCTGCTCGATCAACCCGTCAAAACGTCCACCGGCGCAGATCGTGCCTTGCGCGCCCAAGCGCGTCGTCACCCACTCGAACACCGTGCGGTTGTAGTAATCCAGCCCGCGCACCAGGCGCGGATTGATCTCGAACGCGATGTCATGGCGGCGCAGGATCGCTTGCACCGCAGCAAAATGATCGAGTGCGTCCGCTTCCAGTTCATCCATCAACTTCGGCGCGCCTTCCACCAGCTCCTGCAGCGCCGGATTCTTGCTGTCGAGGATGCGCAGCGGGTTGCTGTACAAGCGGCGCTCGGCATCGGCATCCAGCGCGTCACGGTGCAGCTCGAAATAAGCGATCAGTTTCGTGCGGTGACGATGGCGCGAAGCCGCATCGCCCAAACTGTTCAATTGCAGCGCCACATCGCGAATCCCCAGTTTGCGCCACAGGCGCGCGCACATCACGATCTGCTCCGCATCGATGTCCGGCCCGTCAAAGCCCAGCGCCTCCACCCCGATCTGGTGAAACTGGCGGTAGCGCCCCTTCTGCGGGCGCTCGTGGCGAAACATTGGCCCCGCGTACCACAGACGCTGCGGCGCGTTATACAGCAGATTGTGCTGCAACACCGCGCGCACGCACGATGCCGTCCCCTCCGGGCGCAGCGTAAGCTGGTCGCCATTCAGACTATCCTCGAAGCTGTACATCTCCTTCTCGACGATGTCGGTCACCTCGCCGATGGCACGCTTAAACAAAGCCGTCTGCTCCAGCAGCGGCATGCGGATGTTGCGGTAGCCGTAGCCTTCCAGCCAGTCGCGCACCCCATCCTCGAACCACAGCCAAAGTCCCGCCTCGTCCGGCAGGATGTCATTCATGCCGCGCACGGCTTGCACAGGGGAATTGCTCATTGAATACCGAAAGTTGTTGGCCCATCGGCGGCAGTGTGCCTCAGGGATTTATCGAGGGCGCGATGGTAGCAGGAAAGGCCTTGGCGAACCAGTGGCAGCCTCTTCCAACAATATGAAATGAGTCTGAAGGGTTGGCGTATTTCCAACATGAAATGAGTCTGAACTTGATTTGCCGGGTCGGTCATTATGCGAGGCATGGTGATCCACATGGAAGAAGCGAAGCTACAGACCTTGGCGCAGATCAAGGCATTTTTGGACGGGACATCGGAGGTGGCATTCCGGGTTTCCAAAGAGGAGCGCAATCC
>Ga0210009_1002515_pt1 | contig 13249 bp, 13 predicted proteins | sample CryGeyCG2114_065_FD_185457 | JGI IMG/M metagenome (GOLD analysis project Ga0210009, IMG submission 185457) | Groundwater microbial communities from aquifer - Crystal Geyser CG12_big_fil_rev_8/21/14_0.65 (SPAdes) (version 2) | ecosystem: Environmental > Aquatic > Deep subsurface > Groundwater ... | reverse complement strand
ACTTCTTACTCAGCCCCCGCTCCGGCATATAGGTATAACATGATATAAACCAGAACACCGGTCACCGAAACATAAGCCCACACCGGCCAGACCCATTTCACCAATTTCCGGTGAATTTCGAAACGCCCCTTAAGTGCAAACCAGACTGCAGCCAGAATGAAGGGCACCATCAAAGCCGCCAGGAGAATATGTGGGAACAGAATCAGGAAATACAGAACGCGGGTCCAATCCCGGAGCGGATAGGGCACAGAGCCGACCTGAGCGTGATAAATCAAATAGATGACCAGAAACAACGCTGATGATGCCAGAGCACACAGCATCAATTTTTTATGTTCTCCCCGGTGCCCCTTTTTGATTTGATTGCGCCCCAGGACGAGGAAAAACAGTCCCAGCAAATTCAAAAAAGCGATAATGGGCGGATACATCGCCGGCGTCATTCTCCAGCCTCATTCATTTTTTTATTAATAATCATTTCGAGTGACTGGCGCTGGCTTTTCACCAGCCAGATTGCGGATGTCCTCATGCAGCTTATCGAAATCAATCAGGTCATTCCCATCGTAATAAGCTCGTATTTGCGTATTTTGATCCACCAGAACGAATCGTGTGCTGTGCCCCATGGGTAACTGGTCCGCCGCCAAATGAAAGCCATCTTCCGATAATTTTTTAACCGCCGGCAGAGGTCCGTTCAGAAATTTCCACCGATTGTCATCAACACCCAAGCTTCTGGCGTAAGCTTGCAGGACATTTAATGAATCACGAGCCGGATCAACACTGATGGAAACAAACTGAACGCTGGGGGAATGTTCATAAAACCTGTAAAGCATCGCCATGTTTGCTCCCATCACCGGGCAGGGACCCTGACAGTTGGTGAAAATGAAATCGACGAGACTAATTTTGCCTGCAAAATCATCCAGACCAAATGGCTCACCATTACGCTCGGTAAACTGGAACGCCGGGACCGGGTCAATAACCGGTAATGTCTGGCGGGAACGATCGGCGCGATCAATTACGAAAAGTGCCGTCACACCGAGCAGCGCTACCGTCAGCATGGACCACAGTACTGTTTTGGCTATTTGAACTTCACGACTCATTTGAGACCTCGCCCCAGTTGGTGTCTGCCAAATAGAGAATCAACACCAGTCCGACAAAAATACTGGCGATCCACAGATGAAATAGCTGCATTAATGCCGGCATATTCCAAACCAGCATAACCACCCCGATCACAATCTGAAGCGTCATTAACCCCATCAAACCGATGGCTGATTTCAGCACCAGCGACGTGGGATTCACGGCCCGTTTCATCACCTTGGCACCAAGGTGCGCTCCCAGACCGGCGGTGATCAAGCCCAGGGTCATGTGAATGTGTTTGATCATCCCGACACTCGCCAACCAGTTTGATTCGGACATGGCTGTGAAATTGTCACGAATAACTTCCAGCGCGGACCGAAGTTGCGTTCCCAGAAGGATGGTTAAAATCCCCAGTCCGTATGTCAGGACAATCCACATTTTGGCTTTTGCAGGCATCGCACGCTTTACACCAACATTTTCATCCAGCAGTTGGGTGGCGTAATAGCTCACATAAATCAGTAAACTCACAATGATCAGCGCCAAAACGAGATGCATGGAAACCACGATGGGTTTGAGGTTCAATGCCACAACCTGACCGCCTTGCCACCCTTGGAAAGCCACCAGCACCAGTGCAGCGTTGGTTGGCCATAACAGTTTTTTATGCTCGCGTAATTTGACAATGCTGTAAATGGCCATTGACAGGATCAAGAGGCCGGTTAGGACACCCGCCAGCCGATTGAAATATTCAATCCAGGCCAGGGTGAAGTTGAATGTGGTGGGATCCAGCCCGTGAGGGAGTTGGTCAATACTCGTTGGTGGAATCCACCGCCCAAAACATTTGGGCCAGTCCGGACAGCCCATTCCCGCCCCGGCGACCCGTACCAGACCACCGATGAAAATTAGAAAATAGGTTACGCCGGTCGTTATCAACGCCAGCTTACGAAATCCACGCATATGATTAACTCCCCGAACTCAGATTTTCGTCTTCGACAGACGAACTAGTTTTTTTCAATGACATTCTGCTCAATAATCATTCAAACAAAGCCCTGACGTGATGAGCAGGCTCTTTTCATTTCTATTAATGAACAAATTTCGATGCATTTAATGGCCGCCGGTCCCGTTCGTATTTGCCGGTTGTTGCTGGTTCTGGTAAATGATGGCGTCCTGCTGTATGGGGGACCGTGTTTCAGGATTTACCAGGCCACGCTCCATCGTGTCAAACATCGTTAGGGCAATGAATATGGTTAGTATGACGATGGCTGTGACAAAGAAGATCAGCAATATTTTATGGTCCCAAAGTAAATGCATAAAAATCAGCGCAACCAAAAGTGCCTTGACACTGGCAATCAGCAGGGCAACCACGACATTAAATCCGCCCAGGGGGACAAATGATACACCCACGGTAACACCGGTGAGAATTAACAGCAAGGCTCCCACACCCAGATAGATTTTAAGGGGCAGGACATGCGGTGCAGCAAAAGCGGTCTGATTTTGACTCGTATTCATATTCATACTCTTAACCTATCAGATAAAATAGTGGGAACAGGAAAATCCAGATCATGTCAACCAGATGCCAGAACAGTCCTACATTCTCCACGGGTGCATAGTACTGACTGGAGAATATGTTCTGCCGGGTTTTTCGAATCACCCAACTGAGCAGGCCAATTCCAATGAGAATATGCAACGCGTGCAGGCCGGTCATCATGAAGTAGATGCTGAAAAAGATATGGGGATTGGTTCCTTCAATGCCGGTGTAGGTATAGAATTTACCCGGAAGCTGCCCCACATGAAATTTATGGGCATACTCAAAATACTTCACCACCAGGAACATGACGGCAAACCCAATGGTGATGACCAAAAAGCGGACAGACTGTTTGGGATTGTCCAACTGGATGGCGCGAATTCCCAGCGCCATGGTGACGGAGCTGAGGATCAGGACGACCGTATTCAATGCCCCCATCTGTACATCCAGCGCTTTATGCGCCATGAGAAACATGTCAGGATTCCAGGCGCGATAAACCGCGTAGGCGACGAACAGCCCGCCGAAGGTGAGGATTTCCGTCAACAGGAAAATCCACATACCCAGCTTGGCTGAGTCATTTTGCTGAGCCATTTCACTGAAATGATGCTGGAGATGCGTTGGATGGTTGGTTGCTGCTATTTCACTCATAAATCGTATTCCATTTTAGAATTATCTTTCAAAATCGAGATTTCGGTTGTCTCCCTGAGCTTTGCCTGTCCGGCTCTCGACGGATCGAAGGGCAACCGAAAAAATATTTAATCCCAACGCCTGCTTCGACAAGCTCAGCAAGACGCGTTGGAGAATTTTTCCATTTTAGGAATCCCATCATCACACCGTCCGCTGCACATCAACCGTGTCATAATCGTAAGGTCCATGCGTGAATACCGGGTCTTTCAGGAAATTCTCCGGCGGTGGTGGTGAACTGGTCTGCCATTCCAATGTCAACGCACCCCAGGGATTGTCACCCGCCAGGCGACCCTTGAAAATGGCATGTATCAGGTAGAACGCCATGACGATAAATCCCGCGCCCAGCACCAATGAACCCACCGACGAAAAGCCGTGCATGCCTTCAAATTGCGGGAGATAGTCGAAATACCGGCGCGGCATACCCTTCGTTCCCAGCAGGAATTGGGTGAAAAAAGTCATATTAAAGCCCACAAAAATCAGCACCCAGGCAACCCGCGCCCAGGCTTCACTGTACATGCGACCCCAAATTTTCGGCCACCAATAGTGAATACCGCCGAGGAATGCCATCACCGTCCCGCCCATCATCACATAATGAAAGTGCGCGACGACGAAATAGGTGTCATGGAGATGAATATCCACCGGCAAAGCACCCAGGAAAATACCGGTTAATCCGCCGATGGTGAACAGAAACAGAAAGGCAAAAACATAGAGCATGGGCGCTTCAAAGGTGATGGAACCGCGAAACAAGGTGGCCAGCCAATTGAAGGTTTTAATGCCGGAAGGAATACCGACCATGAACGTCAGAAACGAAAAAATCATGGCTGCGTATTCGGACTGACCCGAGGTAAACATGTGGTGTCCCCAGACGAGGAAGCTCAAAAATGCGATGCCCAGACTGGAAAAGGCGATGGCTTTGTACCCAAAGATTCTCTTGTGCGAAAATACGGCAACCATTTCGCTGATAATTCCCATTCCCGGCAGAATCATGATGTACACCGCCGGGTGTGAGTAGAACCAGAAAAAATGCTGAAAGAGTACCGGATCGCCACCCATTGCCGGATCAAAAATTCCAATCCCCAATGTCCGCTCCAGAATGAGCAGGATCAGTGTGATTGCCAGGACCGGTGTTGCCAAGACCTGAATAATTGCTGTGGCATAAAGCCCCCAGATGAACAGCGGCATCTTGAACCAGGTCATGCCCGGCAGTCGCAGTTTGTGAATCGTCACAATGAAATTCAAACCGGTCAGGATGGATGAAAATCCGATGATAAAAACCCCCAAGGTCATGGATATGACGGCCCCGTTGGTGCTGGTACTATACGGCGTGTAAAATGTCCAGCCCGTATCCACCGCCCCATGAGCCATGGAATAAATCGCGAAAAGCGAGCCACCAATGTAGATGTACCAACTCGCCAGATTGAGTCGCGGGAATGCCACATCCTTTGCACCCAGCATGATGGGCAACATGATATTTCCCATCGCCGCTGGAATGGCGGGAATGATGAAGAGGAAGATCATAATCGCGCCATGCAGGGTGAACATGCGATTGTAGGTATCCGCGGACATGATGGTTTCGCCGATTTGGAGCAACTCCAAACGAATCAGAACCGCGAAGATTCCGCCAATCATGAAAAAGAACATGATGGCAAAAAGATACATGAGTCCAATGCGTTTGTGGTCCAGCGTCAGCAACCAGGACTTCAACCCTTTGGGCGAAGTGAGAAAATTTGGTTCTGGTAAAAAAGACTCTTTATTCACAGACATGGTTAATTCTTTCAATGTTCAATTTATTATTGTTCTGACAGTGTTTTGATGTAGGCGATAATGCCATCTATCTCACGGTTGCTCAGCAGTCCCTGGAAAGTCGGCATCACCGGTGCGAATCCTTTCACAACTTTGGCTTGAGGTTTCAGCACCGATTCACGGATATAGTTTTCGTCAATCGTAATCGTGGTACCGTCCGATAATTCCACGGTGTGGCCAAAGACATTTTTAAATGTCGGACCGACACTTGGCGTGCCATCGATGGTATGACAGGTCATGCAAGCCTTACCCGTGTATACCTTTTTACCCAATTCCGGCAGCGGCACCTCCGCATCCTTCTCAGCTCCGGCATTGGCCAGCCATTTTTCATAATCGCTGACTGACAACACCGTCACCTTCCCCAGCATGGTAGAATGACCCGTTCCACAATATTCCGCACAATACAGATTGTAGGTGCCAACATTTTTAGCTTCAAACCAGAGCATCGTGTACCGGTTCGGTAAGGCATCCATTTTGATCCGGAAATCCGGGACATAAAAACTGTGGATTACATCGCGCGATGACAGCAACAGCTTCACGGGTCTTCCTGCCGGAACCACCAATTCACTCAGTGTCACCGCACCATTCGGATAGTCGAAGGACCAGAACCATTTTTGTCCGGTCACTTTAATTTCAATGGCACCTTTGGGCGCGACATTCATCTTTAGATAGGTTCGAAAGCCCCAGATAAAGACGATGAACACGAGAATCGTCGGAATAATGGTCCAGATCAACTCCAGCTTGAAATTGTGGTCGTGACCATCGGTGAGCCCAACTTCATTCCCCTTCCGGCGATACCTGATCAGGAAATACAGCGCTGCCAGAACCACCAGGAAGAAAAATCCCATTGCCACATAAAAAATGAAGTAAAACAGCGCATCTACCTCACCGGCAATCGTCGATTGCGCCGGTGGCATCCAAAGTGTGGCTGTACTATCCATAACCGTAATTTTCCTTAAGCATCAATCATTAATTGTAAAAATAATATCTTCGTTCTCATGAGCGGCTTTCCTTCCGGCGATGGTCCCGCCACCACAACAGACTCAGCAAAATGCTCAATAATCCCAGTGTCAACACCCCGCCGACGCGCATCACATTCCCTGCCAGTACCACATAGCCTTTTGCATCCGGATCATAGTGATAACAGTAAAGGAGTATCTTTTCAATCGTTGTCCCGATCTTGCCTCGTGACGCTTCCAATAAGCCCAGACGCAAATCCTGAGCTTTGAAATGAATGCCGTAGAGATAGCGGGAAATCTGGCCATCCGGTGTCAATAAATAGATGACCGCCGGATGCGCAAAATCGTCCTGTTCCGCATCATAGTAGTAGTCAAATCCCAATGAATCCGCCACCGCGCGAATGTCCTCTTCCGCGCCGACACAGAATGTCCAGTCATTGGGCGTCATTTTTTCACCGGCGGCCGCAAGATAGGTTTTCTGCTTTTCCTTCGCCAGTTCCCATGTCTCCTGGGGATCTATGCTGATGGTCAGGACGCGATAATCCTGACCCGGACTGAGGCGATCCATATTTTTCACGCCATCGGCAATGCCGTTCAGTACCAGGGTGCACAGCATGGGGCATTCATAATAGGCCAGCGCCATGATGACCGGATGTTGCCCGTCAAAAAAATCACCCAGCTTAACCGCTTTGCCATTTTCATCGGTGAATGTCAATTCCAGCGGCAGGTGGCGTCCAAGATGTTCTTCCACATCAATGCCTTTCAGGGCCTGGTCGTTCTCATTCAGGATTTGTGCGCAAATATCGGTGCTTCCACTCGTTTGAAGCAGAAAATAGACGGCAGCATAAATCCACAATCGAGGAATCATTCGATTCACCTACTTCATTCCACCCATTACGAAAAATGGCGGGAATCTCTTTTCACCCAGTTTAAGGTTGGGTGTGTTGGTCCCGTTTTGCCTTTTCTACCAGGACTTCCATAGCCCGGTCAATTGGAATTTGGTAAATGCCTTTGTCTATATTTAGGATCTGATAATTGTCCAGAAGTGAGTCCTCGCGTGCCTGTATCTGAATGAGTAAAGGCGAAACGGGTTTTAGGACCTGATCATAAATGACTGCGTTTTTATCTTTAATGAACAGGCTCTTGGTTCCGACGGAAATAACCACCATTAACACCACAAACAGGATACCGATCACTGCAATCCATTTGATGGAAATTTCGGCTTTGTCATAACCCATTTTTTTGTGGCTGGGTGGTGCTGATTCTCTGTGTTCTTTTTTTTCTGACATATCTAACTGTTTATCTTGTCTTATTTCGTTTGTCTTTTTTCTGATTAGAGGTGTACAACATCCATGGATTTCTGAAGATTGGGGTCACCCACCGGGATCAAAGGTGCTGCGGAATAGCGTCTCCAGAAGATGCTCAGGAAAATACCACCCACACCCAACCAGGTGGTTAAATCCATCCAGGACAATTTCACGCCGGACTTGTGTAGCGTGGGCATGACGACCCAATACAGATCCGCCCAGTGCATCACAAAGTATAAAACGGCGATGCTGAGCAGAATTTTTGCGTTCCGCTTACTGGCGCGGAAAACCAGGACAAAGAAGGGGATTGCGAAATGGGCCGTGATGATAAATAGGCTCCAGGGTTTCCAGCTACCCGTCCAGCGATCAAGAAACCAGTGCGTCTCTTCCGGTAAATTTCCGTACCAGATGAGAAAATATTGCGAACCGGCGATATATGCCCACCACACGGTAAATGCGAATAGCAGCCGTCCCAAATCATGGTTGTGTTCAATGGTAATAACACCGGCCAGGACGCCATTTTGACGTAACCAGGTGGTGAACACAACAATGAATGATAGAAAGATCAGGAATCCACCGGAAAAGATATAGACTCCGAAAATGGTTGAAAACCAATGCGGATCCAGGGACATCAGCCAGTCAAACGCTGCAAAACTGACTGAAAAAGCATAGAGTATCATGCCACCAGCGCTGAGTTTGCGCATTCTGGCTTGAATCGCATCCGTATGACCGCCGTCCTGATTCCGTGAAGCCTTGTATAATCCGAGCCCTAACAGGAACCAAATTCCGAAATACACAACGGTCCTGATGGTGAAAAATGTCATATTCAGGTAGCCTGCTTTTTGAGAGAGCACAGGATCGCTTGCCACAACGTCCGCGTGGGACCAGTGGTAGAGCGAGTGCATCCCCAACAAAATGGGAATAAAAAGCACCAGCATAACGGGTAAGCTGGAGGCGAGGGACTCGATAATCCTTCGCAACACCACACTCCACACCGCACCGGTCAGATGGTGAAGCATTAAGAAAAACAACGCCCCGAGTCCCAGAGTCGTCCAAAAGGCAAACGCCACCAGGTAGGAGAAAAAGAATTGTTCCTGATTGATGACGTATCCAACGAAGCTTATCACCAACCCCAGAACACCCATTATCAGCATGTTGCGGCCGAAATTTCCGGAGTCGGTCAATCGAAAGGTCTGTGGATCCATCTTCATGCTGAATTTCTCTCTGCTTACTTACAAACTTGCTTTACTTCTTGCCTAATTGCGCCTGAACATCTTTGGGTACATCTGCCAACGATGCGTTCTGGGAGAGTTGCAACGCCCGAACATAGGCGACAATTGCCCAGCGCGTCTCCACCGGAATTTGATGCGCATACAGGGGCATATTCCGGATGCCGTGGGTAATGACATCAAAGAAATGACCGTCCGGTGAATCAATTAAGCGCTGATCGTGCAGATTGGTGGGAGGTACAGGATACCGATATTTTGTCATGATGCCCTTGCCGTCACCGGCACCGCCATGACAAGGTGAACAATAAATATTAAACCGTTCCTGTCCCGTTTTTAGTAATGCCGTCGAGACCGGGAGTGGATTGGTTAAAACCAGCGAGCCATCCGGATTTTTACCTTCGTAAAGAATTTTATCCGCACGGAGTTCACCTCGGGCAACAGTACCTTCAGGCGGGGTGCGCATATCGAGATGGTCCTCGAAAAACTTGCTCTCCCCCATGGGTTTGTATTTTTCCTGAGTGTCCATGTTGGGATTCAGGTGAATCGGCGGTTTCGAGGATGGTTGCCCCCGGTAACAACCTGCCAGGATTGCAAGGCTTAGGGCGGCAATTAAAAATTTTGTCTGTTGTTGAAGTAGTGCGGACTTCATCATTCGCCTTCTAAAACCTCCACATTTTTCCCACCAATCGACTCTAAGAATGTTTTTGTCAGGGCAGCATCAAATTGGGTGTCGGAAGCTTCGATACTCACGAAAAAACCATCATCTGAGGCTGATTTGAAACGATCGGAATAGAACACCGGATGATGCAGCCGGGGAAGTTTATTCAATCTCAACATACCTAAGACTGCCGAAATCGCTCCAAACAAAACAAACAGAGCGAAGGTGATAATGATGTAAGCCTGCCAGCTAAAAAGCGGCTTGCCGGAAATGACCAGCGGGTAGGCGGCTGTACTTGCCCAGCCCTGCAAGCCCAAACCAATGACGGCGCCAAGAAAGGCAAAAACAGCCACGATAAATCCTATGGATGAGCGCTTCATTCCCATGGCCTGATCCATCCCGTGAACCGGGAAGGGTGAATGGCAATCAAATGTTTTATAGCCGGCATCCCGAACCGCCTTGGCAGCATTGATCAGTGCATGGGGGTCGGCAAATTCAGCCAGCAAACCGTGAATCTTCAGGTTACTCATGCGGCACCTCCTTTTTTGGAGGCGTGATCGTGTCCATAATGCGGATCGGCCTGTGGCAGAACGCCTTTAACTTCCGCCATGGAGATCATGGGCAAAAATCGCAGGAACAACAGGAATAGTGTGAAGAAAAGACCAAACGAACCGATGAATGTAAAGACATCAAAAATGGTGGGAATGTAATAATCCCAACTCGATGGTAAAAAGTCCCGGGATAATGACGTTACGGTGATGACAAACCGCTCGAACCACATGCCAATATTGATAAAAATGGTCATGGTAAACATAATTGGAATGCTCGTGCGGATCTTTTTAAACCAGAAAAGCTGGGGTAACAACACATTACAGATAAACATGGTCCAATAAGCCCAGGCGTAAGGGCCAAAGGCGCGATTAATGAAGGCGAAACTTTCGAATTCATTCCCGCTATACCAGGCAATGAAAAATTCCATGATGTAGGCATACCCTACCATGGACCCGGTCACCAACATGATCTTGTTCATTTTTTCCAGGTGATTCAGGGTAATGAAATGCTCCAGACCGAAAATCTTCCGGGCAATCAGGGCTAATGTCATCACCATGGCAAATCCGGAAAAAATCGCGCCGGCCACAAAGTACGGAGGGAAAATGGTCGTGTGCCAACCGGGTATAATGCTGGTGGCAAAATCCGTACTCACCACCGAGTGGACCGATAATACCAGTGGCGTTGAGAGTCCGGCCAGAATCAGATACGATAATTCATAATGTTGCCATTGTCGGTTACCACCGCGCCATCCCAATGACAGCAAACCGAACACAATCTTTTTCATTCGCGATTTGGCCCGATCACGCATGGTGGCCAAATCCGGAATCAACCCCGTGTACCAAAAAAGCAGTGATACGGTAAAGTAGGTTCCCACCGCGAAAAAATCCCACAGCAACGGACTACGGAAGTTCGGCCACATGGACATTTGGTTGGGAATCGGGAAGAAATAATAGATAACCCACATCCGTCCGACATGGATTCCCGGGAAAAGCAACGCGCAGATGACCGCAAATAGTGTCATCGCCTCCGCGAAACGATTAATGCTGGTACGCCATTGTTGCCGGAGCAGGAAAAGAATGGCTGAAATCAGGGTTCCGGCGTGTCCAATACCGACCCACCAGATAAAGTTGACGATTGCCCAGCCCCAACCGACGGGGTTATTGACTCCCCAGATTCCCGTACCCTCCCAAACCAAATATCCCACAGTCCCGACGAGTAACATGAGTAATGAGACCGCCAGGGAAAAGCCCACATACCAGCCCTTGGGTGTTTTCCGTTCAAGGATGCCGGCTATTTTTTCCGTGACGCTGTGAAAGGTCTGGTTACCGGTAATCAACGGGGATTCCAGCGCTCCGTGGGCTGAAACGGCGATTTCAGATGGCGAACGATTTGGTTCAATGGTTTTCAAACTTACTGCCTTCTCTCATTTCTACTTCATTACTATCTGAACACGGTTACCAACAAAACCGGGATGGTTAACCGCGGTGATTCGACAGTTCCAATTCTGGATTCGGATTACGCAACTTCGCCAGATAAGAGGTCCTGGGGCGCGTATTCAATTCAGCCAGCAGGCCGTAGTCCCGGTTCTGCTTTTTCATCTTGCTCACCTGACTGTCCGGGTCATTAATGTTGCCAAAAACAATGGCATCCGTCGGACAGGTTTGCTGACAGGCCACAACAATTTCACCATCCCTGACCTCGCGGTTCTCCTTCTTGGCGACCTGTTTACCGCGATTGATGCGCTGCAAACAATAGGTGCATTTTTCCATAACACCCCGGAACCGTACCGTGACGTCAGGATTCATCGCCATACGGGCAATTTCAGGCGTGTCCTTGGTGTAATTAAAGAAATTGAACCGACGCACTTTATAGGGACAGTTGTTGGAACAATAGCGCGTTCCCACACAACGATTGTAGGTCATCACATTAAGCCCTTCGGCGTCGTGCGTGGTGGCCGCCACCGGACAGACTTGTTCACAGGGCGCCATTTCGCACTGCTGACAACCCACCGGCTCGAAAACCATTTGCGGTGCATCCAAATTGCCGGAATAGTAACGATCCAGGCGTAACCAGTGCATTTCACGGCCCTTGGCAACCTGACGTTTGCCAACAATGGGAATATTGTTTTCACTCTGACATGCAATGGTACAGGCATTACAACCGGTACAAACATTCAGGTCAATTGACATGCCCCATTGATAACCGGTGTCGTATTTCCAGTCCGGCCACATGGAATTATTGGGAAATTCAGACTCCTGCCCGGCAAATTCCGGATGGTTGCGATATTCCGCCAGTGTCGCTTCCCGAATTAGAGTTGGCAATCTTCGGTCAATCCCTTCGCTGGCCAGCTTTTCAACATCCAGTCCGTGAAAATCTTGTGTACAGGCCAGGGCGTAAATGCCATTGGTTGGTGTAATTTTCGCCCCACGGGTAAAATGGAGCGATTCGCTGGTCCGCAAAGTATAGGTATTCTGTCCAATGTAATTACCAATCCGACCAGCCTTGGTACGACCATAACCTAATGCGACGACCACGGTCCAGTCCGCCTGGCCGGGCATAATCCACACCGGCAACGAAATCATTCGTCCTTTCAACTCAACAGCGACCAAATCTTCGTTCTTCACACCCAACTTCTGAGCCGTGGTGTGGCTTAGCAGTGCGGCATTATCCCAGGTCAATTTTGTGTTGGGATCCGGCAACTCCTGCAACCAGCCGATATTGGCAAATCGTCCGTCGAATGTGCTGGCGGAGGCTGTGAAAATAATTTCCATTGATGCTGCTGTAGCGCTTGTCGCTGGAAATGGGTGAGCCTGAAGGAATGTTGCTAATTTTTTGTCAATGGCAGGATGAATAACCGGTGTGGCTGAATCGGCAAGGACGCCATCGTGTAAAACCCGACGCCAGCCGGCTTCGAAATTCCCGGGAATCAGAGAATTCCAGGTTTCACGAACGACATCATAAGCTTTGGGAAGCGCGCCGGTCGTGATAAGCGATAGCATTTCAACCGTGTTACGACTGTCGAAGAGCGGTTCAATCAGTGGCTGAATAACACTGGCCGTGCCATCTGCCGAGCGGGTATCGCCCCAACTTTCCAGGTAATGACTTTGGGGTAGTTGCCAGGTCGTAAGGCTGCCGGTTTCATCAGCATTTTTACCAAAATGAATGGTCTGTTTTGCCGTGGTCAGCAGTTTGTCGAATGCCAGATCAGCCGGAGCAGAATAAGCCGGGTTACCACCCAGGATAAATAATGTCTCCACCTCGCCGGACTTTAGAGCTTTGGACAGCTCCACCAGACTATCGGTGCTGGGCGCGGCGGCATCGTTCAACGCACGATAAACGACTGACTTGCCAATATTTCCCAGGCTCTGATTCAACGCAAAAACCAAGGCGTGAACTTCGGCGGGTTGACGACGTCCGGCAACGATGAGACTTTGGCTTCGATTGGCTACGAGGTCCCGGGCGAG
>Ga0210009_1002503_pt1 | contig 13281 bp, 15 predicted proteins | sample CryGeyCG2114_065_FD_185457 | JGI IMG/M metagenome (GOLD analysis project Ga0210009, IMG submission 185457) | Groundwater microbial communities from aquifer - Crystal Geyser CG12_big_fil_rev_8/21/14_0.65 (SPAdes) (version 2) | ecosystem: Environmental > Aquatic > Deep subsurface > Groundwater ... | reverse complement strand
CTACCACCACCCATAGCTAGCCCCAAATCGGCTTGTGCGAGCGCAGGCGCGTCGTTGATACCATCTCCTACGAAGGCTACGACTTTGTTCTGAGCTTGAAGTTTCTTCACTTCTTCTGATTTGTTTTGTGGCAAGACTTCGGCCACGACTTTGGTAATTCCCAATTCCTTGGCAATAGCCTCAGCAGTCTTACGGTGGTCGCCGGTAATCATATAGACTTCAATATTTTTGTCTTGCAATTTCTGCACCGCTTCTTTGGCAGTCTTGCGCAAGATATCAGCTACAGCAATCACAGCCAAAATTTCTGACTTATCAAAAAGATAAATTGGTGTCTTGCCGTTGCCAGCGTAATTTTCAAATATTTCTTCAGCCTCTTTATTTATTTTTACTTTTTCCTTGTCCGCCGTAGTTTCAACGGAGGAGGATTCACTAACAAATTTAGCATTGCCTAAAAATATTTCTTGATTATTTACCAATCCTTTTATTCCCCTACCTTTTACTGTCTGAACTTTTTTGGCTTCTGGAATAGTCAAACTTTTTTCTGTAGCAAATTTACTAAAAGCTAAAGCAAGTGAATGTTCACTTTGTTTTTCTAGGGCACAAGCAAGTGTCAAAGCATCCTTTTTTTCTAAATCATTTTTTAGAACATGAATATTGGTAATAGCTGGTTTACCTTCTGTCAATGTACCAGTCTTGTCAAACATGACAACTTGAATTTTGTGCGCCAATTCTAGACTTTCGGAATCTTTGATCAAGATTCCCCTCTCAGCACCCTTGCCACTACCGACCATGATAGCTGTAGGTGTAGCCAAACCCAAAGCACAAGGACAAGCGATAACAAGTACGGCCACGGCATTGATAATACTTGCTTCAAATCCAGCACCAACTAAAAAATACCAAATTGCAAAAGTAAACAAAGAAATCACAATCACGCTTGGCACAAAAATACTAGAGACTTTGTCAGCCAACTTTTGCATTGGCGCTTTGCTACTTTGTGCTTGTTCTACTAATTTGATAATTTGTGAAAGCATAGTTTCACTGGCAATTTTTGTGACTTGTATTTTGATTACTCCAGTACCATTGATAGTCGCAGCGTAAACTTGATCCCCGACATTTTTTTCCACAGCCACACTTTCACCTGTGAGCATTGATTCGTCAATAAAAGTATTACCTTCTAATACCTTGGCGTCTAGCGGAATCTTCTCCCCTGCTTTGACTAACAAAATATTGCCAATTTGTAAATCCTCAACAGCCATTTCTCTCTCCTTACCATTTTCTATTAAACGAGCTTTTTTCACACCCAAAGCAAACAATTTTTTGATAGCTTCAGAGGCACGACCTTTACTCTTGGCTTCCAAATACTTGCCAAGTAAAATCAAAGTTACAATCACAGCTGCTGTCTCGAAATATAAATGAGCATCAATAGTCATTGCATAAACACTATAGAAAAATGCTGACAAAGTTCCCACAGACACAAGTGTATCCATGTTGGCTTTGAAATGCTTGAGCTGACTAAACATGCCACGATGAAATTGCCAGCCAGTAATAAAAACTACAACAAAAGATAAAAATAAAGTAATCCAAGCAAATTGCATTGGCATATCAAAAAACATCGCGACCAGCAGTGGTAAAGTCAAAATTGACGATGCCACAAACTTATTACGACTGACTTTTATACTATCCAGATGATGTTTGTGTTCATCTGACCCTTCTTTCAAAATTCGGTAATCACCAGCACTAGCCACTGCTTTGGCAATATCTTCTTCTTTTACTTTGTTTTCATCATATTCAATATAAGCTTTGCCCATAGCATAATTGACATTTGCGCTTTTCATACCGTCTTGTTTTTGCAAATTACGTTCAATACTGACGGCACATGAGGCACAGTGCATACCGGAGATAGATATATTTTCTTTTTTCATAGGATTAAATTAAATTTATTTAATGATTTCCTCCCCTATTAGGGGAGGCTAGGATGGGTCTTTTGTATAACAAAACGTTTTACTCAAAGATAGACCCCCTCTTCCGCCAAAGGTCGGACCAGTCCTCTGGTTGGAACTCCCCCTTATAGGGGGAGAACTTACAATGAAATTCTAAATTATTCCACAATAAACTTCCCTCTCACCATCCCCATACCACAACTAAAATTGAGAGTACCTTTGTTTGGTGCGGTAAATTCAATAACATTCAAACCTGAATTAAGTTTTTTATTTATTTTTAAATTTGGTACAACTATATCGCTAGTACAACCAGTAATTTGTTTACCGTCTATTTCCCAGCGTACTGGCACACCTGCTTTTATTTTTATCACATCTGGATTGTAGCCACTATATTCCACCGCCATTTTGATTACTTGAACACCTTCACTATTCGTAACAGATACTACAGAATTACTTTTTGAACCTGTATTTTTCAAAAAATCAGTCAAACCAATACCTCGGACAGCTAATCCAGACGACAAAGTGTAAAAAGCAAAGGCGAAAATAATAAAACCAATAACTTTTTGTAAAACAATATTTTTCTTATTGCTAGCTTTGCTACTCGCCATACCAATACTAAATAAGATTGGACTGGTTCCCAAAGCAAAAAAAGCAAGGGTCAAAGCCCCAATCCAAAAACTTCCTGAACTCACCGCAAAGAGTTGCATACTCTGAGTGAAGCCACAAGGCAAGAAAAAAGTAAAAGCACCCAAAAGCATCGGCGCCATGGCATGTTCAGACTGTTTCAACTTTTGCCAGACATTCATACTACTCTTTGGCATATGAATTCCCAAAGTTGTCATTGATGGTAAAAATCCCAAAATATTTAAGGCCAACCAAAATAAAACAACAGCAATCAAAATGCTAAAAATACTAAGAATACTTGGAGAAAACTGTACAAAATTACCTAGCAAACCCAACAAACCACCAAGCAAGAAAAAGCCACCAATGCGTCCAGCGTGAAAAAGCAAATGTGGTCTGGCATTTTTGCTAAATTGATTTCCTTCAGACTTATATTTGGCACCAAAAGACATGACTACAGCACCAACAACAGCTAGACAAGTGGACATGGAGGCGACAATGCCAATAAGAAAAGCTGCCCCATAACCAATATTTTTGGAATCAATCTGGATCCAATCCAAAACTCCAATCCAAACAAAATATTTATACACTAAATAAATACAAAAGACGATAAAAAGAGACCAAGCCCACTGTGCGCCAGTGACCTTTTGTTTTTTCTTGGCACTTTTTTCAATCGGATTTTCAGAAGCACTGTAACCAAGCTTTTCAATTGCCTTGATTATTTCTTGATTATCTGGTTTGTCGTTTGAAAAATAAACTTGCGCAATTTGTGTCTTGTGTGACACTTCTACTTTCTCCACATTTGGCAACTTACTCACATCTTGCGAAATAAGATGTTCACACGACACACAGGTCATACCACTAATATATATTTTTTTGTATTGGGACATAAGGTTCTTTCATCCCGAGTCGAGAATACGACGAGGGATCTTTCTTAAGATTAAACTTATTTATTTAACAAAACATTTCAAACGAAATGAACTTTTCGTATTACTATAAAAAAATGTTTATCTCTGCGACAACTTCGTAACTCGGATAATTTCTTGAATCTTTTCTTCTTGCATCTTTTCATCTTTACTCACAATCGCATTTTTGAAACAAGATTTGAGATGTCCTTCTAGCAATAAATTGTTAGCAGATTTGAGCAGTCCTATTACAGCCAGATTTTGTTGCATAATATCTACACAATATTTATTTTCTTCGAGCATCTTCACAATACGACCTAGTGAAGTGTAAGCTTTTTTGGCATTTAAGAGTGCCTTTTGTTTGTTTGGACTTAGCATATTTATAATTTAAATCTTAATACCTATACCATAGGTGTGGATATTATACAACAAAATTCCAAAATAGACAATAAATCAAATATTTTGACTAATTTAAGCTAATTATTTTATACAAAAAATAAATTTAATTTCCCAATTTATTCGAAAAATGTAAAAAATTGATAAAAATTGATAAAACTAAACTAGTAAAATTATATCTTTTCTGCTATAATAATTTCATATGAAAAAAAGTCTAATCACAATCCTTTTGCTAATAATCTCCACTACTTTTGTATTTATGATTTTTAGCATTTCTTTTATGGAGAGCAATCACTCCACAATGGCAACACCTTGCCCTTTGACATTTTTAAGTGGGAATAATGGATGCCCTGTCAATGAAACTCAAAATACCAACTTACTATTAGAACACATAAACAGTATTGGCCGCTCTATATTAATGACTTTTGACTTAAACTCAATAAATTTTTCTTTGATTTTTACCACCCTACTTTTGACTGTTTTTTATTATCTAAAAAAGAAATTTTCACTGATACATTTTTTTGAAAACAAATATAAACAATACCTTCATCACAATGACAAAGCCTGCTTTCCAATCAAACTACTTTTCTTATTGACTTGGCTTACCAAAAAAATTAGAGGATCTATAGACGATCCAGATTACTGGGTGAATATTAGAATGTTATAAATTTTATAATTTAACTTACTTATATACGCCCGTTTTTTATAAAAGACGGGCATTTTAATTTTGTGTATATTATGCAATCTAGTGAACCAATACCAATTAATACCCCTCCAAAATTACACATTCTAAATTTGTTTTTATTATTTTTACTACTAATAATGATGATAATAACACAAGTCCTAATGGGAAAAATACAAGTAGAAATGAAAATGGATAGACAAGGTGCCATGCAATTCTTTTCATCTTTTTCCTTTCTAGGCACTCAAGTGGGTAACAAAACAAAACTAAATGGTAACCTTGGAGAAGATGTTGAAAAATTAGCTATCAGCAAAGGTGTTCCAAATATTTATGGTAATGAAATGAATCTATCATTTGACAATGTAGAACCAGCTATGAATACTATGAAACAATATGACCCAGATTATGGTGGAACAAAACTAAGTCTAAGTAGTGAAGAAATGTCTCGTTATACAAAAATAGGTCTAATAATTGCTTGTGAATATTGTTGTGGTGTCACATCTATTGTCTTTCCCAATGCTAGAGCAGCTTGTGGCTGTGCTCATTCTCAAGCTATGCGTGGCCTACTTACTTATCTTATAAAATATCATGGCAGTGAATTTAGCGATGACCAATTACTTCGAGAATTAGCTCGTTGGAAAGGTCGCTACTTTCCTAAACAAATGATGAACAAAGTAAGTGAACAGATTCAAAGTGGCGAATACACCACTGATGTGGCTTCTCTACTTTTGGATGTAAAACTACCAAAATATAACAATAGCAAAGGAAAAATACCATTGCCAACCTCTATTACAGATTTACCAAGTATGGTAGGTGGCTGTTAACTAAATAATAACTAAATAAAAAAATATGAAAACTCAAGACAAAGACTGCTGTTATAAAAAATCTTACAACAGTGAAAAAGAAAACGAAACACATAAAGAAGAAAATTTACTGGACACACCGGGAAATTCCAAAACAGAAAAAGAAGTGAAAGAAAAACCAAAAAAAAATTTATCCTTAGGAAGTAGTACTATCACAGTAGTACTGACAATTTTGGTACTACTATCCCTATCTCAAACCGTACAAACAGTCAGTCTATTCAAAGCTGTACAAAAAGATAATTTTGCTATTCAAGGTGATAATAGTATTGATGCAAATACCGCTATAACAACAGGTAGTTCTTCTGCTCTGCCAGATATGGTAGGTGGTTGTTAATATTAATCCTTATGAATAAAAACAATTTATTGACAAATATCAAAATAAATTCCAATTTATTTTGGTCTCTCACTGTTATTTTTTTATTGACTATCATTGGCGGTCTATACTTTTCTTTTACGACTGAAAACCTCTTAAAAATAACAGTAGCGGAATACAAAGAAGAACAGCGTCCAGCTAATCTAGAAATTACACTAATAAAAGATAGTAGTTGTCAGGAATGTAATAATCTTGATGGAGTATTACACAGCATCAAACAAGAAAGTATAAAAATAACCCAAGAAAAAATTCTGGAATACACTGAGGAAGAAGCAAAAAATTTGCTGACTAAATATAGTATCAAAACTCTACCAGCATTATTGATAACTGGAGAAATAAACAAAAGTGCAGACTTGACAAAAATCTGGTCAAGTCTAGGACAAAGTGATGACAATACTTTCATATTGCGTTACAACTTCTATCCTGTCAAAGACCTAGAAACAAACAAAATACAAGGCTTGACAGACATTTTTCTCCTTTCTGATTTATCTTGTCAAGAATGTTATGATGTAAAACAGCATTTAGCTATTTTGTCAGGTTTTGGTCTATCACTCAACCAAGTCACCAATACAGACACTTCCTCTAAATTGGGACAAGAACTAATCAAAAAATATCAGATAAAGAAAGTACCCACGATAGTTTTGACTGGTAATTTAAATGTCTTTGATAGCTTGAAAAAAACTTGGGGGCAAGTCGGCACAATTGAAACAGATGGTGCTTATGTTTTCCGAGACGGTCTAGATAAAATGAAAATAATTTACAAAGATTTAACTAGTAACAAAATAATAACTTTTGCTAGTAGTACTAACAAATAAATAAAATATATGAAGAAGAAAAATAACAAAGTAATATTTTCTACAACGCTAATTTTGTTTAGTGTTTTATTCGTAGGATATACTGTAAAAAAACTTTTTACTGACAATGTACCCGTAGTTGAAGCCAAAACCATTACTGTTTACAAATCTCAAACTTGTGGCTGTTGTGGTGTGTATATCACCTATCTACGTAATAGAGGCTTCGATGTCAATGTAGAAACTATGGATGATATGGATGCTATAAAGAAAAAATACGATATACCAAAAGATAAACAAAGTTGTCACACTAGTATTATAGATGACTATGTAGTCGAAGGTCACGTACCACTGGAAGCTATCAACAAAATGTTAGATAAAAAACCAACAATAAATGGTATTGCCTTACCAGACATGCCAGCAGGTTCCCCAGGTATGCCTGGTAACAAACAAGGACTATTCACTATATATAGTCTAGATGAAACTCAAAATAATCCAGTTTTCACAAAATTGTAATATGAAAAAAATAAAATATTTATTATTAGTTGTTTTCTTGGTTTTGATACCAGGTACAACCAAAGCCCATTGTCCCCTATGTACCATAGGGGCAGGGGCTGCTTCAGGTGTGGCTGTTTGGCTAGGTATAAGCTATATGAGTGTTGGGGTGATGATTGGAGCCTTTGCCCTAGCTACAGGCTTGTGGATGTCAAGACTGATAAAGAAAAAATTTATTCGCCACCAAAATATCATCATAGCAATAGTTTCTTATGTAACAACAGTTTGGCCCTTACGCCTCATGCTCAAAAGTTATGGAGCATTATATCTCCCTTGGTGGGGTCAGTATGGCACAACATTTGTAATTGACAAATATCTAATTGGGACTGCTATTGGCGCTATTATTATGATCTTGTCACCATACTTGAGTAAACAAATAAGCAAACATCGTGACAATAAAAATTGGCCTTATCAAGGTATGGGTATTACTTTTGGACTCTTGATAATTACATCTATTATAATAGAACTAATAATATGGAAAATGAAATCTTAATAATAATTTTAAGTATCACTACTCTTTTCATAGTTTTACTTTTGCTAAAAAGATTATTTGGACTAAAATTTTGTGTACTCTGTGTCAGTGTCAGTCTAACTTGGTTGACTTTCTTATGTCTGTATTGGTTAGGCAAATTCCCTTATCCAATTTTGTTAGCTGTACTCATGGGACAAAGTAGCCTAGGAATTTATTACTTGTTGGAAAAAAGACTAAAAGAAAAATACCATTTTTTTCGTTTACCTTTTCTATTGACAGCCATAGTTTTTATCTTTTGGTTATTACAGACTATTGACTTGATAGATAACTGGAAATTAATCCTATTTTTATTAATTCTGTGGCTTATTACTATATTGCTTTTTGTCTTTCGAGAAAACAAAAAAATAGGAGAAATATTCAAACAAGTCATTGCCTGCTGTCGTGATTGGTAAAAAATAAAAATTATAGTCCTATATAATCACTAAAATTACAAAAATATGAATAAATACAAAATACCTATTATTATTTTGGTCATCTCTGGACTAGGAATTTTGACTTGGTCGATAATTGGTTTATTTTACAAACCAAACAATAATTTGCCTATAAAAAACGATGGCAACTTCCAAAAATTTGTTGACGCTGAAATAACTGACAAATGTCAAACGCCAGAAGGCTACACTGATGAGCAGTGGGCAGAACATATGTCGCATCATCCAGATAGATACAAGGAGTGTTTTGACATAAGCAAAAACATAGGAACTACTTATCAAAATATTACATCAGAAGATCTAAAACAGATAATGCAATCCAAAGATTTTACATTAATAGATGTCCACATACCAGAACAATTTCATATTGTTGGCACAGACAAATTCATCCCTTACAACACTATAGACCAACGTTTGACAGATTTACCATCTGACAAAAATGCCAAAATTATTTTGTATTGTCGTTCTGGTTCTATGAGCAAAATAGCTGCACAAACTTTGGCTGATTTGGGTTATAACAATGTTTACGATTTACAAGGTGGTCTCAATGCTTGGAAAGAAGCTGGTTATAGTATTGGTAGTAATTCATTACAATAACTTTTATGAGGAAAGAAAAAAAGAAAGCTTTCTTTTGGGGATTTATAGCCATTATGAGCATGTCCGGTTTTTACTTTTTGACAATGCGTTTGAGTATGCCTTTAGCAGAATTGTGGTGGAATTTCCAATCTTCTTGGTATTTGATAACTGCCCTTATTTTAGGTTTTGGCTTACAAATAGGTTTGTGGTCTTACTTACGAAATTACCCCTCACAACATCTTTCAGGAATAATACCAGGAGCTAGTGGGGCCATGTCTAATACAGCCATGTTGGTCTGTTGTTCCCATCATTTATTTGATGCGTTACCTTTTCTTGGCTTGGCAGGATCAGTCTTATTTTTGGCACAATATCAAAAATTCTTTTTACTACTAGGACTCACCATAAATATTTTTAGTATTGCTTACATGCTTTATTTGTTAAACAAAAAACAAAGCAATTGTGAGGTATCTGCCAGTGACAAAAATATATGAACCCCTCCTTGTAGCAGAGACCACAGCTCTTTAACTTTTAAATATCTTTATAATTGTACTATACTAAACACAACAAATATATCAACTTGGATCCTAGTATCTAATGCAACAGCGTTAGATACTAGGATCCAAGTAATCAATAATACATGAACAAAAATAATTTTTGGCAAAAGACCAACCATCTAGAAATATTCCTAATTTTTTTATTCATTCTTTGTGTCCTATGGTACTATCTAATACCAACTGAAAGAACTCTACATGAACAACTACTACATCTTACATTTATTGGTTTTTCTGGTATGAACTTTTGGTCGTTTATTTTAGTTGCTATCCAATCTTATGTTTGGGGTTATATTTTCCTTGGACTTTGATTCTTTGCTGGTAAATTAAGGATAAAAAAATAATAACTTGAAAAAAGTCCCTATTTTTTGTATAGCTGTGCATAACTACTTCTCTACTCTCACAAAAAAGGTTATACTAGATATAGAAGGTCTGAAAGGCTTCTCAAGCATTTATTTAATATGAAAAAATCACTCATAATCTTTACCAGTCTACTCGTCTTAGGTGGCGCAATATTTTTGCTCTCTGAATATTACTCACAAAAAAACAAAGCAAAAATAGTTATCCCCACCAACAACGAAACAACAACCACGACCACTCCCGAAGTTGTCATCAACAGTTTCAATGATTGTGTGATAGCCGGCAATCCTGTGATGGAAAGCTATCCTCGTCAATGTACCAGTAAAGCTGGTGTACACTTCACCGAAGAAATTGGCAACGAACTAGCACTAATAGACAAAATAAAAATAAACAATCCACGCCCAAACCAAATGATTAGTAGTCCACTAACTATTACCGGTCAAGCTCGTGGTACCTGGTTTTTTGAAGCAAGTTTTCCAGTTGTACTTACTGATTGGTATGGACTCATCATCGCCCAAGGTATTGCTACAGCCAAGAGTGACTGGATGACCGAAGATTTCGTACCCTTCGAAGCAACTCTGACTTTCAATACACCAACCTACAAAAATAATGGCAATCTAATCCTCAAAAGAGACAATCCTTCTGGTTTGCCTGAATACGACGAAGCATTAGAAATACCGGTATTTTTTGAGATGAAATAAGCTGTTTACAATGTCCACAAAAAAGACTTGATTTCAAGTCTTTTTTATGATATTATGTTTTCTGTGAAGTAACAACATAAACATTCGGGGATCGTCTAATGGTAGGACTTCAGGCTTTCCTGCCTGCCGGCAGGCAGGGATCCTGACTATTGGGGTTCGAATCCCTAAACATAAATACAAATTATAATATGAATCAGGGGGAGTATATTGTATACATTCTTATAAGTGAAAAAAAGGAACATTGGTCTTATGTTGGAAGTACATCAAATATAGAGCAACGCTTCAAAGATCATCAATCTGGCAAAACAAAATCTACAAAAGGATATCGGCCTTTAAAAGTAATTCACACAGAGAAGCATTCTTCTCGAGAGGAAGCCTACAAACGTGAATTATATTTAAAGTCTGGTATAGGAAGAGAAGAACGTTATCAGATTATAAAACATTCGGGGATCGTCTAATGGTAGGACTTCAGGCTTTCCTGCCTGCCGGCAGGCAGGGATCCTGACTATTGGGGTTCGAATCCCTAAACATAAATACAAATTATAATATGAATCAGGGGGAGTATATTGTATACATTCTTATAAGTGAAAAAAAGGAACATTGGTCTTATGTTGGAAGTACATCAAATATAGAGCAACGCTTCAAAGATCATCAATCTGGCAAAACAAAATCTACAAAAGGATATCGGCCTTTAAAAGTAATTCACACAGAGAAGCATTCTTCTCGAGAGGAAGCCTACAAACGTGAATTATATTTAAAGTCTGGTATAGGAAGAGAAGAACGTTATCAGATTATAAAACATTCGGGGATCGTCTAATGGTAGGACTTCAGGTTTTGATCCTGACTATTGGGGTTCGAATCCCTATCCCCGAACGAAGAAAAAATAGCTAATTTAGCTATTTTTTTGTTTGACAAAGATGACTCTAAATAGTAATATAAAAATATTAATTATAAATTTGTTTAATATGGAGGGGAACAAACAAGATATAGTGTATGTCTTTATAGATGCTTCCAATCTTTGGCAAGCACAAAAAGCAAAGGGTAAATTTTTTGACTATAACAAATTAAAAACTTACATAAAAGATAAATTTGAAGTCAATAATATCAAAATATTTTATTACACAGCTTACCCAGCAGAAGGAACTAGAGATTATAGTCTAGATAGTAAACACAAATTTTTTACATTTTTAAAAAAAGGACTTGGTTTTGAAGTAAGAAAAAAAGAACTAAAACAAATAAAGATAAAAACTGAACATGGAGAAGCAATAGAAGAAAAAGGAAATATGGATGTAGAGATGACAATTGATGCCATGTACCATATAGAAAAATATAACACAGCCGTTTTGTTTAGTGGTGACTCAGATTTTTTATCACTAGTAGTACACTTAAGATCTCAAAATAAAAAAGTATACATTTTCTCTTCAAAAAACAATATTTCAGAAGAGTTAAGAACTGGTGGCGATGGCTATTTTGATGTGCTAAAAATAGAAGAAGATATTTGGAAAAAAGAAAATTTAAAACATCGCAAATAAAAAAACCACCCTCCGCAAGGAAGATGGTTCTTGGATGTAAGACCCTATTAGTCTATGGAATAAACTAATAGACAATTACAATATAACACAAATATTATACTTTGTCAATATTTGTGGATAAATTGTAAAAAATAATAAAATTACTACAAAAAACAAAAACATATACCCTCCCGATACATTTTATGTTATAATATAAACATTAATAATTAAATAATAAAATATGGAAAATAAAAATTTAGATGATATGAGCCCTACAAAAAGTTCTGTCAGTCCAATGGTCATAATATTTTTTTGTTCATTTCTCTAATTCTTTCTGGGCTAATTAGTTACAATTGGTATTCTTGAAACCAAAAATTTAAAATTATCGACAAAAAACTTGAATCTTTAGATGCTAAACAAATTACTCTTTCTGATAATCTAAACAAAGAAAAAGAAAATAATACTGAAATTATAGAAGATAACAGACTATACAAAAATACTAATTTTATACCAACTCATAATCTTAACAATTTAGATAAAACAGTTAAAACAAACCTTTTTAATGACACTGAAAAAAAATTAGAATTTGAATATCCTGCCGATTGGAGTAAACCAAAATATGTTGAACCACAACAACTTAATAATAACATTTCATCTAAACCATTGTGGCAACTGGATATAGCCAGAGAAAATCCAAATCCTATAGATTTAACAACGACAACACAAGAGAGACAACTTATCTCAGGTTACACATATATCTTAGCTACTTATCCACTTGAAGATTATACTAATTTACAGGAAAAATTAAATAATTACAGTTACTATACTCTTGAAAAATTTAATCTAAAAGGTAACGATGGCTTTTATACCACATCTGGAGGTACTTGTGTTGGTCAGGAAGCTTACATCTTTTCTCCAAAAAATATCCTTTATTTGTCTGCCTGTGATAGCAGAGATAATAGTCAAAATGACCCACTAAAATCACCAACAATGGATTTAATTCTTTCAAGCCTGAAATTCACAGAAAACAAATAAAATTAACAACAAAACACAGCCTAAAACTGTGTTTTATGATATAATAAACCAACCTAAAAACTAACAAACAAACAAACATATCAAAAAAACCACAGAACCAAAATTCAAAACCTTCTTCAAAAAAGCTACCAGAAAAAGACGCGAAAGCCAAAAATTTGCGAGTATTGAAGCACCTGAAGATTTTGACTTGAACAAAGAAAAAAGAGAAATCATCGACCTGCTAGAAAATAGCGATAGAAATGTCTTCCTGACTGGCAAAGCCGGCACTGGCAAATCTCACTTCCTCAGACACTTCCGTGCCACGACGAAAAAAAATGTGGTCGTTTTGGCTTTCACTGGTGTTGCTGCTATCAACGTCCAAGGCCAGACTATCCACTCTTTTTTTCGCTTTCATCCTCAGACCACACTAGATAGCATCAAAAAAATTTACGACGATGAAAATAACATTTACAAAAAAATAG
>Ga0210009_1002502_pt1 | contig 13285 bp, 6 predicted proteins | sample CryGeyCG2114_065_FD_185457 | JGI IMG/M metagenome (GOLD analysis project Ga0210009, IMG submission 185457) | Groundwater microbial communities from aquifer - Crystal Geyser CG12_big_fil_rev_8/21/14_0.65 (SPAdes) (version 2) | ecosystem: Environmental > Aquatic > Deep subsurface > Groundwater ... | reverse complement strand
CCCAGCCACGGTCATAGGACACGACGGCGTAATAATAAGTCACGCCATTCTGGACATCAGTGTCTACCCAGGAATGTCGCAAACCGGTGTCCCCGCCGAGATAGTATTCAATGCCATGGACATCGACATTGAAGAAACCCTGGACATCATTATCATAATCGTATTGGGCTATCGGTTCGTGAAAGGCTGCTTCGCCATAACCATTGGTGATGTTATACGCATCGTTAAACGAAGCATCCGTGGCTTTATAAATCCGGTACCCTTCAAAATCATATCCGCCAGTGGCCGGGTGGGTAAAGGCCGGGTCATCGTAGGAACTTTCGGCAAAATCATCCCAGTACAGTGTAACCTTGCCGTCACCAGCCACAGCGGTTACGGTGGGTTTTTCGGGAGGACGGGCAAAATTATAATTGGCATTATAGATATTTTGGACCACCTCTTTATTGCGTCTCAAGTCATCAAGGTTTTCACCAAAGACCAGCGCCATGGAGAATCGTTCGGTATGGTTTGGGGGCATGATAAAAGGTCCGGAGCCGAACAGAAAAGCAATGTTACCGGGTAATGCGACGTTGCTGAAATGATAGTTGGCCACGCGATCCCAGATAACCTCGTCATGACCAAATTCCACACCCTGACCGATGTAGAAAGCATCAAAAGCAGTTAGTCCGATCTGATCAGACTCATCTTTATCTGTGATGTCAAAGTTTGGCTCGCCCAGCGTCGGAAGTCCGTCTCCTTCACCGGCATCGCCTGTACCCGCCAACCCATCTGCCCCCACGTCGTGGAGTTCAGGATCCCAGTCACCATCGTTGTCCACACCATCATCCCGGGCTTCATCAATGAGCGGATCATCCAAACCAGCTCCACTAAAGAAATTCTTATACTTTAATCCCATGTGTACCGATTCGTTTTCGTCAATAATTCCATCCAGATCGTCATCCACACCATTGAAGGGTATTTCGCTGTAGCTTGAACCGCGCAGATAGACGCTCACGCTATCATATTGATTCAGGAAGAGGCTGTCGCCGGAAAAATGGTAAAAATCATCTGATCCTCCCTCAGTGAAACTGGTGAGAATCCGTCCCCGATTATTGTCCACGTTCATATTTTGGTAATCGATCAGCACAACCTCATCAACCAGGTTCCGCGGTTGAAAATCCGCACTTCCCAGCTCAGGTGATGCACCGGCAGATGCGTCTTCGTCATTATCAATGCCATCGAAAGGATTTCCCGGACTTTCCAAAAATGCATAACCGGCGTAGCCCGTCTCCCAGTTACCCTCACCCAGATTGTTGGAATCCCAGGTATATGCCAGATCCAGTGAAAGGTCGTAGAAAGCCAGATCATCGTTACTGTCGTTCTGTCCGCCTACTCCCGCGTCAGCATACATCCCAAAAACCGTCTTAGGATAGGTGGTTGTAGATACATTGGTAATATCATAATGCCAGAAAATGATGTCTTCAGCCAGTACATTCGACCATTGAAAACCACGTACAGCCACGCGCATTCCCAGCCCGCCACGATTGGGATCAAGAGAATCGGAATTGAATAATCCCCAATAATCCTGGCCATAATCCTGGTAATCATCCATGACAAAATAGCTTTCCTGATCGGCATTGGTTTTTCTGCCAAAATATCCGTTCCAGGAACCACCCCAGTCAGCCGGCTGATCCGGCCAGTAGGGCGGCCAGGTATTGGGATCATCGCTTAGTGCGATATAATCCTGGTCTGGATTGGCAAAATCAGGGAGCGGTTGCCATCCAAACTCCACACCCGTAGAGCCCTCTTCATAATGCTCTCTGTAGCCACCCTCAACAATGTGCGTGATCCGTCCGTCACTAAGCTGCACCTCTGCTGCCACCAGGGGGTAAATGCCATCCATATAGGAGTGATTGGTTCCTTTGGGCCAGACGCCGGAGGGTTGTTTACCCCACCAGGCTACTTCACCAAAATTCCAAAACAGTGTCTCTACCAGGTTTCCGTTATGGAGCCCCTGTTTGCGATTATTACGATCGCCGTGTAGCCCATCAATGGTATTCTGTGCCTTGAGCATGGGCGTTGAGATCAGCAGCATGCTGATGGAGAGAATAACGACTTTGTGCTTAAAACTCATGTCATCCCCATCATAGTATGAATTTCATCCCGATATGCACTTCACGAGGAGCCTGGAAATAATCCGGACGCGACAGGAAATCCTCTAAAGTGTGAATGGATTGTTGCGGCACATAGGTCGGTATCAGACTATATGAGGGGCTCCCGGTATCTTTATTAACATCCTTGGCATTCTCACGATCCATGACATTTTTGATCAGGAAATACCAAGCCAAACGGGATTTTCCCAAGGGGATAGCATATTCTCCGGACATATCCAGGTTTAGCGTGCCGGGCTTCCGCTCAGAATTCTGGAAAGCAGTACGTTCACCCTGAAACTCAGGCGTGTAAGGCAACCCGGAGCCATACTGGCCAATGAGACTCAGATACCAGTAATTTCCGGTCATCGTCATGGAAATATTAATGGTATGGGTTTGATCCCAGTCCAACGGGACAACCTGGATTTCACTGGCACGAGGGGGGTCGCTTTGGCGGTCATTGAAGACACTTCTCGGGTCAGAGGCGTTGCCCTCGGCTGTTTGATAGGTGTATTCGATAGAGCCTGAGAAAAGACTTATTTGCTTCATGGCAAGTGACAGAGCGACGCCTCTGACATTACCATAGTCTTGATTTTCGTAACGGGCATAACTATCACCCAGGACGTAGAGCTCATAAATTTGCGTCCCCACCAGATTCCGCATGTCTTTATAATAGCCCGTGATGTCCAGAATGAGATGAGCAGAAAGCATCTGCTGCAAGCCGAATTGATAAATGACTGTTTTCTTGGGTAAAAGAGAAGCATTACCAACGATGCTCTTTAGATCGCCACCCTGAATTTCAAATTCTGAGTTATGATAGAGATATTCATAGACCGGGATCTGGAAAAAATGTCCATAGGAAATGTGGATTGCACCTTTGTCGCTAATAGGATAGGATAATCCCAGGCGGGGAGATAATTGGGATGAGCTTGGGGCAGACTTAAATGCCTCCGCCTGATTTCCAGCGTAACTCCCATCCGGGTCCCGCAGATCCAAAGGTTCAAGTCCATCAGGCTGGAAATAATCATAGCGTAGTCCTGCCACCAGCACAAGACGTTCAGCCTCGATTTTATCTTCAAGCCAGATCCCTACTTCCAGGGGACTGTGACGGTACTCGTTATTGCCCCAATGCTCTTCAGGAAATATTTCAGGTAGCCATGCTGTACTGCGATCCAGTTTAATACTGAAATCATGTTGCCAGAGCTCGCTTTTCCGGGCTTCAATTCCAGTCTTTAATTCATGATGGCGATTGGGTTGGGCAATCAGATTGATTTTAATTGTATTGACGGTGCTGCTTCTGTAGAAGTGACTCATGTCCATTCCGCCGGTGTAGAATCCATAGCCCAACCGCCTGGATAATAGGGTACTTACGTAGCGCTCATCCTTGTAGTCTTCGTAGACATAATTACTCAGGTCGGATTTGAATCGGGAGAAGTTGATGGTATAAAATAATTTTGAACTTGGGAAATGGTTCAGGGACAGGGTTGTCTGGTAGCTATCCTTAAAATGAGTCTGAATACCCTGGGGATTATACTTGTATAGATGGTCGTAATTTGACCAGGACTGCCTGGTAAGATCAGAAGAGAGATCGATTCGGAACTTGGGTCCCAGGTGCTTTGATAGTTTGCCGTGTGTGGAAAAGGTGTTTTTAAAATTCATGGGTACGACATCGCCGCTTCCCGTTCGGGAGATATACCAGCTTTCCGGATCAGGGTCATCGATATTGGACGAATCTGAGGGTAGAAATTCTTCGATGCCGTATAGATGACCTGCATTCGATTGATTTTTTACACTAAAAACAAAACCCGCATCCTGTCCAAGAATTCCCAGGGGGCCGGTTAGGGTTAATTCGCCGCTGAGGTTCTGTGACGGATCAAGTTGGTCTATATTCACAAAGGAATTCGTGTTTCTGGAAACAAAATCACCCCCAAAAACATTTACGGACAATCCAAATTTCGGTGCACCGCTCTTGGTGACGATATTCACAACACCGCTCATGGCCTGTCCGTATTCGGCACTAAAAGTACCGCTGATCACTTTGATCTCCTGAATGTTGCTGTTATCAATGGTCACAGCCATTTCACCGTTATAGGGATCGGTGACGCTAATCCCATCCAGCATATAGCTCACTTCACCACTTCTGCCACCCCGGAAGTGACCGTCCACCACCCCGGCTTGCAGACCAACCAGATCACCCATTTCAAGCACCGGCAGTTTATCAATTTCTTCTGAACCGATCACCGCCAACGTACTGGTACGGTCACGTTGAATATCCGGTCGGGTTGCGATGACCTCAACCTGGGTTCCTGCCTCCAGTACTTGGGCAGTCAACTTAAAATCGTTGATGGAATTGAAGTCGGTGAGGACCTTGATATTGTCCTGGCGGATGTTTTGAAAACCGATCATCTGCACGTTTAAACTGTATGTCCCGGGTGGAACATTTAGAATCATGTAATAGCCATCTATATCGGTAGCTGCGCCGTAATTCGTACCCGACAGGAAGACATTGGCACCGGGAAAGGGCTGACCCGTTTCAGCGTCTGTGATTTTGCCGCTGAGCTTACCGGTCGTACCCGAAAAGCACACCAGGGGAAGGAATTGAAAGATCATCGCGATCAGTATTCCTGATCTCATCTTTATGAACATCCATTTCAATTGTTGTTCATCCATGATATTTCACATGATTTATCCACCGATATTTTCAAGGTGGCAGCACTGAATACCGCCACCTTGAAACTCGGACAACAGTGATCTTTCGTAGTCAAAATCCTCATGTAATCGTTGTGAATGATACAACGACAGGGGGATTATTTGATCATTACCATTTTCTTTGTGGCAACCTGATCACCAACTGTCAACCTGTAAAAATACACGCCTGTACTGAGCTGCTGGTTGTCATTTCCCAGGCTATTCCAGGTGAAATTGTGACTTCCGGAAGAGAGGAAACCATTATACAGGGTGGCGACATTCTGGCCCAGCATGTTGTAAATCGCCAAATTCGCATCACCTGATTCAGGCAGGGACATACTGATGACCGTCCCGGCATTGAAAGGATTAGGATAATTTTGAGAAAGATCAAAGCTTAGGGGTACTGATTCAAAATCAGTGGCAGAAACCGGTTCAGAACTCAAAATAACACCGCGATACAAAAAGTATCTTTCAAAATTGGGATCAGCCCACTGGGTTCCCCACCATTCAGGTGCATAATCAGCAATAGCGGCATCGTATTCATCTGCACTGGAATAGTCCAGATCCCAGATTACGGTGCTTAAACGCACAGTGTCACCCACTTCATACCCAAAATCAGCCGTATTGATGACCACCTCAATGGAATATCCCGCATCGTCGCCATTGTTTCCCGTGTGGGTTACCGTTCCCTCCGGTTCAAAGCTGGCACCTTCTGCAGAGCCTGTTGGAATTTGATCATTGGTTTCAAAGGAAATTCCGTCTCCCTCTACACCGGTAAAATACATGGCTTTAATCTCTTTACGGGCGGTTGGGGCATAATCACCCTTGTCCGTCATCCAGAGAAACAGGCCATCAGCTTCCCAACCTGGAGACCATTTACCCACTGACATATCATTTGATTCTACTGCGATATAGAGTAATTCGCCGTTATGAATGAACTTAATGCTCGTTTCACTAGCATCCGTATAGTCATTTGACGAATCGCTCCACTGTGCATAATAACCACCGGTGGAGCCGTTGGTATTATGGCCGACGACAACTGATTCGGCTCCGGCCCAGAAGGCCTCATTGATCTGACCGTCCAGGACAATATTATCTTCAGTAGCATAAGCGACGCGGGTGGGTGGATCTGCCAATCGCAGAATGCGCATGTCCGGACCCCATTCACTGCCCCACCAGGCTTTGTAAAATTGACCGACAGTCCAGGCTTCGCCACTTACACCGGTATAACCATCCGGATCGAAAATGTTGATCAGCACAGGAATATCAGCATACATATCTGTATAACCCAGATCAGCAAGATGAATCACAAGTTCTGCAGTATATCCTGAATCGACACTGGTGGTATCGTTTACAATAGTACCTGGTTTTTTATAAGCGGCTCCTTCGGCTGAGGTTGGATAGAGGCCTGGAACTTCCAGATGAATATCTGGATCTGTACCTTCAAGATTGAAGTACAGTTTATATTCCATATCAGCGCCACTGGCATCTTTTATCTTCATGAACATGCCATCGCCTTCCCAACTGCTGTTGAAGCGGCAGACGGATTTATCATCCGAATCCAGACTGATGTACAAGTCAAGACCATCATGAACAATCTTAACAATTGTACTGGTGGTGTCGGTATAAGGGGCTTGAACTTCAACGCCACCAGTGACGGCGAAGTCAACATCACCCGTGCCCATACCCGCATTAAAGACCAGCCGATCATAGCGGCGAGCCCAGACATTTTCATCGAGAACACCATCCACGGTTGGAGCGGTTTCGACCGACACGACCTTTATAAAGGCCGGATCAGCGTGACTTCCGGCCATAACTGCTACCGGATAACTCAGAGTGGTAAAAACCACTAGGAGTGCTGGTAATACACGTAATTTCTTCATCACGTCCTCCTGTTTGCTTGCGATTGAAATCCTCCTTCCGAAATCAGTTGGTTTGATTTCCATGGAAAAGGACCCTTTTTTAAAAAAAATTTTCTATCTCGACTTTCTATTCACTACCACAAGATCTGCGAATGATGTGTTGCAGTGGAATAATGATCTTTTCTGTCGTTCGATCGGCGGGATTGGTTTTCAAATTTTTCAGCATCGCTTCTGCGGCCAGATGTCCAAGGCGACGCAAGGGAACGTGTACGGTGGTGAGTGCCGGATCCATGTAGGCGGCGGATGAAATATCGTCAAACCCGACGATAGCCAAATCTGCAGGCACCCTGAGTTTCAGAGCCCTGGCGGCTTCAATGGCACCAATCGCCATGGCATCATTGGCAGCAAAGATAGCTGTTGGTCTCGGGTTGCGTTTCATGAGTTCGAGAGTCGCCTGAAATCCTGAGGATTCTGTGAAGTTTCCCATAACGACAAGGTTCAGCTCACCGTCAGTAGGGTAAGCTTTCATGCCATCCATATATCCCCGATAGCGTTCATGGGCATCATAGTTATGCTCACCCCCATGTATGAAAGCGATACGCTTGTGCCCTAACTTTGATAAATGCTCCATCATTTCTGTTGCAGCGTTGTAGTTGTCCAGTAAGATGGTAGTAGATCTGGGAGCATTGATTTCACAGGAGATGAAAACCTCAGGAATTTTATACGCTAAAGGGATTCTGAACCCATTGTTTCCATTTGCAGAGGGCATCATCATAATCAAGCCATCAATACGCCCGCCCCTGACAAAACCATTGATAATTTTGATTTCTTCCGCCTCATCATGAGCACTGGAGATCAGAATCTGATGATCGTTTTGAGAGAGATGACGATTGATTCCCTGGATGATCTCAGCGAAACAATAGGCGCTGGCGTCAGGAAATATGAGGCCAACTGTCTTTGTTTTTTTGCGTTGCAATCCCACAGCGGCGGCGTTGGGAATAAAGTTCAGCTCCTGGATAACCGTGTTCACGCGTTCTCGCGTTGCTGATCTGACTTTGTCGGAGTTATTCAGGACACGCGAGACAGTAGCGGTGGACACGTTTGCGACCTTGGCTACATCCTTTATCGTTGTCATTTGATCACCATACGTGGAACTCATCGTCTCCGTATTCAGAATATGTAAGCGGTTACATTCGAATATATGGACGTCCTGGTATTTGTCAAGCCATTAATATTAACTCACTGTAAAGTGAGTTTGTGGGCCGGTAAATACCTGTTGTTGAGTGAGTTAGGTGATTTGCCAAGTGGCGCCAAGTGTTTTCTGCGAAGAACGTACGGCTCTTCCCACGGGATAAATAGGGTCGCGTCCATCCCTGGGACTTCGGGTACCAAGCTCCGGGAGAAGGCTTGGCAGCCATTCTCAGGCTAAATCCGGACAGCATTCGCCCTGTTCAGAAGAAAAACCACAGGCATTGGCAGCTGACGCTCAGATTCACCTGATGTTTCGGTGGAGGTTTGTAATCGATTACTTCTTCCAAGATCTCTTCCAAAAGTTTACCTTCTGCCACTGGCTTCATGACAGGGTTCTCCACTTTTGTTTGTGTGTTCACGTCATTTGAGAACCCTGAACCCAGTTTCAACGACCAGGTGTTGTCACCATTTTAAGAGAGAATGCTACACTGCCATATTACGATTCATCTTACCAAGGGAGGGAGATGACTATGAAAACATTAATCATCAGCTCAATACTGGTCCTGGGTCTTACGGCGAAATTCGCCCAGGCTGAGGATTATATCTTTTTTGACGACAGCCCCACATCCACGTCATACGATCCAAGCTGGTGCTTTGTAAATTCACCCAGCCTGCTGGAACGCATCGGTGAGAAATTCCCGGTGGATGAGACTACCGTATTCATGGGAAACAATAGTTTACGGCTCCATTGGACCAGCCAGGCGGGTGGTAACTGGGGTGCAGCGGTGGCGGAAATTGGCTGGCCGGGACACGATCTCGGCACCCAGGATCTCCTCACTTTCTGGATGTATTCGGAGGGCGTTTTGACCAATAATGATCTGCCTAATATTTACCTGGAGGATACCGGCAATCAAAAAACCAGTCCGGTGAATATGGGTGCATTTGTCGATTCCATCCCCATGGGACAGTGGCAACTGGTCTCAATGCCCCTGGATACTTTTTATGCGGTGGCCGGTAATGCCAATATGTCATCCATCAAAACCATCTTTTATGGTCAGAGTACATCCGACGCGAGTGAGCATACCCTTTTTCTGGATGAGATCCGGATGACATCCTTTGGAAATAGTGACACAACGGCACCGGCTGTTCCTGCGAATCTTGCAGCGGTCGGTTATGACCTGCATGTGGATTTGAGCTGGACCCCGGTGGATGACGAAGATGTAGCAGGTTATCGAATTTATCGCAGCAACTGGGGCGGAACCTACAGCCTGGTAGGATTCGCGCAGCCGGATATTCCCTTCTTTAACCATTTCCTTGGTGAAACAAATCTGTCTGGTTTCTACAAAGTCTCAGCCATTGATGGGAGCTATAACGAATCCGAGCTATCCCTCAGCGTCGAGGTGAGCACTCAGAGTCAGGATGACGAGGCTTTTCTGGACATGATACAGCGAGCCACCTTCAGATATTTCTGGGATTATGCCCATCCGGTCTCAAAGATGGCTCTCGAACGTACACCGGGGAATAGCGAAACGGTGACCAGTGGCGGGACCGGTTTTGGTATCATGGCCATCGTTGTGGGAGCTGAGCGGGGCTTTGTCAGCAGGAGTGACGCTGCCAGCAGGCTATTGGAGCTGTTTCAGTTTCTTGAAACGGCAGATCGCTTTCATGGTGCCTGGTCCCATTGGATGGACGGCAGCACGGGAGAGGTGATCCCCTTTAGCCAATACGATGATGGCGGTGATCTGGTGGAAACAGCCTTCCTGATTCAAGGAATCCTGGCCGCACGAAATTATTTCGATGGTGCTGATCCCGTTGAACAGGCTCTGGTGAGTTTGGCAACGACCTTATGGGAGGGTGTCGAGTGGGACTGGTATCGACGCACACCAACAAGCAATTTTCTCTACTGGCATTGGTCACCCAATCATGATTGGGCCATGAATTTTGCGCTTCAGGGACCCAACGAAACCGGAATCGTGTACCTGTTAGCCGTTGCCTCACCGACTCATGGTGTACCGGGTGAACTCTGGGAGAATGGGTTTGCATCGTCCCCTGCCTATGACAACGGAAACAGCTATTACGGCATTAATCTTGACGTGGGCTGGCCCTATGGTGGACCGTTGTTCTTTGCCCATTATTCCTATCTGGGATTCGACCCGCGTGGGATTCAGGACAGCCACACCAATTATTTTTTCAACAACCGGAATCACACGCTCATCAACCGGGCCTGGTGTATCGACAATCCCGGTGGCTATGTTGGTTATGGTGAGAATTGTTGGGGACTTACAGCCAGTGATGACCCCTTTGGCTACCTGGCTCATGAACCCACGATGGATCGGGATAATGGAACCATCACGCCTACTGCGGCGCTGTCAAGTTTTCCTTATACCCCCGTTGAGTCCATGGCCGCGCTTCGCCATTTTTATACAGACCATGGCGACAGAATCTTCGGCCCCTTTGGTTTTTATGATGCTTTTAATGAAACCCAGGATTGGTATTCCAGCTCTTATCTGGCGATTGACCAGGGACCCATCATTGTGATGATAGAAAATTATCGCAGCAACCTGATCTGGAATCAATTCATGGCTAACCCCGAAATTGCTCCGGCACTGGAATCCATGGGATTTTTTCCGGATACAACGGTTGGTATTCAGCCTGATGATGACCGCTTGCTATCCGCACAGGATTTTCGTTTGTTGAGCACCTATCCCAATCCTTTCAACGGTCGTGTTGGCATTCACTTCCAGACGCCACAAGCGAGCAATGTAAATCTGATAATCTACGATTTACTGGGTCATGAACTTTATCACCATAGCCAGCCGCAAGAGGCAGGTTCAGGTAGGATTTATTGGGATGCAACGAACGATGGAGGTGGGGACGTTGCCAGCGGTATGTATCTCTTCCGGCTTTTCAGCGGGTCTGAGTCCAAAACGGGCAAATTGCTGCTGATACGATGAAAGTTTTTGCATCGTGAGGAAGCTCAATCCAGGAACCCTGATCGCAAGCCTGCTCCTTGGCTGTATCCTTATGCTGATGAGCATATCCTGTAGCAATAGTCGGGGCGAAAAAATCGTCACGCTGGACTTCTGGGCTTTCGGAGCCGAAGGCGACAGGGTACGTCAGTTTGTTGCAGGGTTTGAATCCGAGAATCCCGGTGTCCACGTCGCGGTTCAGAATATTCCCTGGACGGCAGCTCATGAGAAACTCCTCACCGCTTATGCCGGCAATTCATTACCCGACATCTGCCAACTGGGCAATACCTGGATCCCCGAATTCGTTGTGCTTGATGCTCTTGAAAATTTAGATCCGTCTGTGGATTCATCGAATATGATCTCGCCAGCCTCTTATTTTCCGGGCATCTGGGAAACGAATCGGATTGAAGGAAAATTGTACGGTATTCCCTGGTACGTTGATACGCGCTTACTTTTTTACCGAACTGATCTGCTCAACAAAATCAGTTGGGAAAGAGCTCCTGAAACCTGGGAGGAGATGCTGGAGATTTCCAGACGATTGGTCAAGGGTGGCCATTCAAAATATGGCCTGTTCCTGCCCTTGAACGAATGGGTGGTGCCCATTGTATTGGGAATGCAGCAGGGGTCGGAGATACTCAGGGAGAAAGCCAGCTTAGGTGGATTCTCAGGCGCGGAATTCCTGGAAGGCCTTGAAATATACGATCAATTTTTTCAGGAGGGCCTAGCCCCCAAAGGCATGACCGAGGTGAATAACGTTTATCAGGGTTTCCAGGAAAGTACCTTCGCAATGTATATCAGTGGTCCCTGGAATATCGGGGAAATGACCCGAAGACTACCCGAGCAGATGCAGGATGACTGGAACACCGCCCCCTTGCCCGGTCTCAGGACGGAAGATTATCCCGGACTCTCTCTCGCTGGTGGATCATCGCTGGTAATTTTCCGTTCCTCCCGGCACAAGGATCTCGCCTGGGATTGGATTGAATATTTATCGCAACCCGACGTGCAATCAGAATTCTATAAGCAAACCGGTGATCTGCCAGCTCGCCTGGAAACCTGGAATTCCATGGGGTTGTCCGGAATAAAACCAACCGCAGCATTTTTCCATCAACTCAAATCCGTGAAAAACACCCCGCAAGTGCCTGAATGGGAACAGATAGCGATGAAACTTCAGCAGTACCTGGAGTATGTTGTCTTTGGAAAATGGTCGGCTGAAAAAGCAATGGAGCTTTTGGATCAGGATGTGGATAAAATCCTGGAAAAGCGTCGCTGGTTACTATCTCGGGATTAGTCAAAATTAATGGAACTGAAATTCACATGAGAACGGGGCGATTTTTCAAGGTCTGGATGAGTCCTGCTCTATTTCTGGCTCCAGCGCTTTTGCTCATCGCTGTCTTTTTCTTTATTCCCGTGGTCGCGTCATTTTTAATGAGCTTTACTGATTTTGACATCTATTCCCTGGCAGATAGCTCGAATGCGCGATTTGTAGGACTGGAAAACTATAAAAATTTATTAAGCGATCCACTTTTCTGGAAAGCCATGCGCAACACCCTCTATTTCGTGTTCGTTGGCGTTCCCCTATCCCTGATCGTTTCCCTCGGTACGGCCTTGCTCCTCAATTCAAAGCTCATCCGTTTCATGTCCCTGTTCAGACTGGCCTACTTCCTACCCGTCGTTACCACACTCGTGGCCGTAGCTGTCGTATGGCGCTACATCTATCATCCCTCGTTCGGGCTGGTCAATTATCTACTGAGTTTTATGGGTATCGGTGCGGTGGACTGGTTGGGGAACCCGAAATGGGCCATGCTGGCGCTCATTCTCATGGCAGTCTGGAAAAATTTTGGTTACAACATGATCATCTTTATCGCCGGATTACAGAATATTCCACCAGAACTGTATGAATCCGCGCGTATAGATGGCGCCGGGAAATGGCAGGAATTACTTCACATCACCCTCCCCATGCTCCTGCCCACAACAATCTTCGTATCTATCATTACCATCATTGGTTATTTCCAGCTCTTCGCAGAACCTTATGTCATGACTCAGGGCGGTCCCATGAATGCCACGCTGAGTATTGTTCTCCTCATGTACCAGGAAGGATTCCGTTGGTGGCGAATGGGCTATTCGGCTGCGCTTGCCTTTGTGTTATTCATGATCCTGTTTATTGCAACCCTGGTCCAGTTGCGCCTCCAAAAACACTACAGCGGGGTTTAAAGGATGAAGCTCAATAAATTCCTGATACACCTGCTGGCCATTGCAATTGCCTCAATGACACTGATTCCGTTCCTCTGGATGATTTCGGCTTCCTTCATGCCTCAGGGGGGCGCCAACCAGTTTCCACCGCGCTTTATTCCCGATTCTTTCAGCCTGGAGCATTATATCCGCCTGTTTAAATCCATGAATATTTTGCGCTATTTTTTCAATAGCCTGGTCCTTTCCGTTAGCATTA
>Ga0210009_1002495_pt1 | contig 13322 bp, 5 predicted proteins | sample CryGeyCG2114_065_FD_185457 | JGI IMG/M metagenome (GOLD analysis project Ga0210009, IMG submission 185457) | Groundwater microbial communities from aquifer - Crystal Geyser CG12_big_fil_rev_8/21/14_0.65 (SPAdes) (version 2) | ecosystem: Environmental > Aquatic > Deep subsurface > Groundwater ... | reverse complement strand
ATTGATAAAGTTTTTAATTTCTTGATGACAAGAGAATTGATCTTCAGACAAAAGAAAAACAGGTTCTTCAAAAACATTTGTAGAATCAAACGTATTGATTAATTCAGATACTACATTTGGATATGTTTGCTCGTGAGCTACTAAATGAACAGAATGATAGTTGTTACAATCTATAAAACACAAAAATCCAGTGACCGAAGAGTCTTCACTTTTAATGTTATAAATCAAATGCAAATAACTACCATGTTCATTTTTAAACATTGGATAAATATTACTTCGACACATATTCTTCACTTCCTATTGTGGCTACTAATTCACGTTATAATTAACTACTAAAGACAAGCTATCTTAAAAATCTGATGTACTTTTTAATTAGCTATTTGGATTTCGACACGCAATGTTTCTCCGTATATCCATGGATACTCAGGCAGCTTTGAACGAATATGAAACATTGATTTATCGGCATCAACCATGGGAATAATACTTTTAAGTGATGTTGTTAAAAGGCCAAATCGACTATGGCTATGTATTTGTATTCGCCCGTTTATTTTGTCCAGATACTCATTCGATATTAAAACATCTAACTCTTCGTCATCGCTTGAGACAAACGTTAATAGCGATTGATTTCTTAGAGAATAGTAACCTTTGGAGACAAGTTGTTCTGTAACTACACCATCAAATGGCGCTATTATGTCTAATTCATTAATGTCAAATAATGACAATTCACGTTTCGCATTTAGAATATCAAGTTCAATAATTAACAACTTTACATAGGTAGGTACTTAAGAAATTTATCATTATATTTCAAATAATTACCTATCAGCTTTTTAGCTAATCTTAGCATAAAATGCTGGTTCTAGGGCATATTGTAAAATGCCTGAATCCCTATCTCGTTTAGGATGTGCTCGTTTTGCATTCTCTTTTAAAAAATAACAGGTTTCAGTGATCCTGATAATCAAAGCTTTCCTTCGTTGCTGAACAATGGCTTCTAAAACATCATACCACCAAGATACTGTCGTTTTTGAAACAAGCATTGTCGACATTTCTACTTTGAATATACGTTCAACACAACCCGATATAAATCGCTTTAAAGTCACTGAGATTAAGCTAGCCCAGATCAATGATTCTTGTATACTGGCCTTCTCTGTATTAAAACCATGCAAACTGTTATGAGATTTACATTCTTTAAATATCAGCTCGACTTGCCAGCGCATACGGTATATCGCGTCTATATCTGATATTGAGAATTCATCTCTTTTTAAATTGGTGATCAGGTACGTGTGCCGCTTCTCTTTCAAACTCCAAAAAGCTATCAGTCTGACAACTTCGCCTTTGATTTCAACATTCATATCCACCGCTTGTCTTTTGGGCAATCGCGCTTGTAGCTTTGATAATTCTATAGCCTTTTTCTTCATAAGTGACTTTCCATCAGCACGAGTAGCACTGGTAATGGTGACTCGTTTTAATCCCTTGGCTCTTAACACATAATGACCACCAGCCTTATCGAGATTAACAATAAATTCACCTGAATAATAACCTCTATCAGCCAAAAACAAATTGCCTTTTAACTCTTTAACATTTGGCATTTCACCTCTTTCTGAAAAAGTGTCTGGTGTAATAATTGCTTGTTCAAAGCTGCCAGTTTGTAAGTTGATTGTGGCATGAAGTTCTATTGCCGCTGGACTGATTTTAGTAAAACGCCCAGGCCACACATTCTTTAATGTATCTTTAACGGCAAAAGAGCTTCCATCTTGAATATAGACTTTATTGAATTGTGAAAAATGACCTTTTTTGTAATTAAGTACATCATTGATCCAAAGGCTAAAAACCTTACTGGCAATCACCTTCATTAGCTCTGCCAAAGCTGGTTTTGACAATTGGTTATGAAACGGTTTGTACTTCACATTCTGATTAGTCAGCCGATTAAAACATCTTAATATATCCGACAAATAATCAGTATGCTTATCGCCTAAAGTACAAATAAGCGCTGTAACCAATTGAAATGCAGTTATATTTCTTTCGCGTTTAGTAAAGCCAATTGATTTTGCTAATTTGTTCAGCTTATTTTTACTTAAAATTTGTTTCAGTTTTTTAGGGATTGTGGTAATTTTCATATGAAGCCTGTTTGTTGATGATGCGATTGCATAGTAACAACCATTTGATCATCAAACGGGCTTCTTTTCAACTCCTTAAGATCTTACCTATGATAATTTACTGTATAATTTACTTTGTTTTTTCAGAAAGTTTTGTTAATATCCACGCGTTTTTTAACCAACAATCCAACCGCTGTACAGATTGTGCTCTCTACACATGGATTTTTATACAAGGAAACAGGACTGTGATACATTCCCGATTTTTTCACCCCAGAATTTATTTTCTCACTTTCGCATTGATTTTTTTGTCTGCTCTGACCAGCTCTGTGTTTGCTGAAGAGCCTCAGTTTGTGTGGTCATCGGAGGACTATGCGCGTGTTACAGCAGATTTTAATGGGGATGGTCAGGTTGATTTTCTCTATCAAAATCGCACAAAGGGTGAGCCTAATATTTTAAGGTTGTCGGCGTTGGAAGCAAATGGCAATGAGCCCATCTCTTATCATTTAATCCCCGTGGAGAGCTTTTTTGGTGAAATCCCTCTAGATGCAACGCATAGGTTGTTGGTCGCTGGTGATTTTAATGGTGATGGATACGCTGATGTGTTGGCATTTAAAAATTCAGATATAGAAGACAATACCGGTGAAGCTGGTTATTTGTTTTTAGGTTCATCTGGGGGGAATCAATTTTGAAAATGCCTTTCAAATTCTCCAAGAGAATCCCTTAAAGTTTCTCAAAAAAGCAGAGGCTTATGATTATAAAGCGGTGGATTTAAATTCCAATGGCCGCACGGATTTATTGGCGTTTGCGAAGTTTTTGGGGAATGAAGACAGACCACATGACAAGCATTATGTGGTGTTGTCAGATGAAGATGGCAAGCTGACGAGAGTGCATCAAAAAATTAGATATCAGGAAGATTCATGGGCAGGTCGTTTTGATGAAGTGGTGGTTAAAGATTTCAACAATGATGGTAAGATGGATTTGTTTTTTCAAGGAAAACAGCCTGAGGACAAGCATTATTTAATCTTTGCCAATGACAATCTTAAATATAAAAATAAAAATGCGGTGGTCTATGAGTCTGATTTTGATGAAGGCGATTGGAATGGTGAAGCCTCTGAATGGGTGGCTGGAAAATTCAATACCAACGATGAATGGCAGATTTTAAAGGTCCCAGTAGATGCAGGCTTTCAAAGTGAAGATCCTGCTTCGCAACCCGCGAATGCTCAACAAAAGGAGCCGCTTGTCAGCCCCCAATCCTCACTCCAATCCGCTATTTCCCTAGCCGTCTCTGAAAGTGCGACAACCTCATCGACGATACTGTCCACCTGTACAGGAGAAACCTCTTTAACCTTAAAAGCCTTATCACCCAGTAGCGGCCAATTGGAGCCTGTGGTGATTTCTCCCATATGCCCCGTTTACATACCTGGGCTACCCGAATCCTTGACCGTTCCCAGCACTTCTACAACGGGTGCTTTTGCCGTTTATTGGACACCTTTGGTTTCTAACACGCCGGTCAGTTATGTGCTTGAGCAAAGACTGAACTCAGGCAAGTATATCGAGGTCTATCGGGGGACAATATCTAAAAAATATATCGCAGGCTTGGTCAATGGAACCTATGTTTTTCGGGTAAAAGCCTGCAATTTCGATCTATCCTGTAGTCTCTATCGTTACTCCAATGCGGTGGTTGTGAATATATTAACAGCGCCACCCGTGCCGACGCATTTATCCTTGAATGTGCCCACATTGATCAGCACTCATGAATTATTCCAAATCACTTGGTCTTCCGAACCCGATGCAGAAGTCACCGCCTATCAACTTATGCGCACTCAAGCAGGTATCAGTAAAGTGATTTATCAGGGTAGCTCATTATCCTACTGGGGAGGCGCCGGAGCAGATCAAGGTAATACCGATGAGAGTTATCAATTAAGAGCGCAAAATGTTTCTGGTTGGGGGCCTTATACAGCGCCGGTTAACCTACATATCAATGCACGCCCGGTGGTTACAATAAGTCAACCTAGTGCTAACCATCTTTATCAGTCTACAGAAAATGTGGCCATCGTGGCAAGTGCCGTCGATCCTGATGGCGATGTCGCAGAAATCGGGTATGCCTTGGACGGTGGCGCCACCCTTTGGAAAACGGGCGCCAGCACGACGCAATATTATGGCATACTCGCCAAGGGAGCGCATAAAGTCAGGGTTTGGGCTAAAGACTATCATGGGGTGAGTAGTTTTAAGGGGGTCGATATTGATTTCTCTGTGAATGATGCGCCACGGATCACCGGGCAACAAACGCTCTCTACAGACGAAGAGACCGACTTTACACTACTCCCCAGCCAATTCAACATCGTTGATACCGATACCCCGGCGACAGCACTATCCTTGGTCGTCTTGGCGGGAAGCCATTACCGTTTTAGTGGCACACAGATCACGCCTGACGCCAACTTTACAGGTGTGTTGAGCATTCCCCTTAAAGTCAGTGATGGAATTGAGCAGGGCTCGGTTTACCAGGCGCAGTTGACGGTCAAGGCCATAAATGATGCCCCCAGCATCAATGCGATTGCAAACAAAAGCATTGCAGAAGATGGCACCACGGGCAACCTAGCGGTGACTATCGGGGACGTGGACACCGCCGTTACCACGTTAACCCTAAGTAAAGCCTCCAGCAATACCAGTTTAATCCCGTTGAATAATATTATTTTAGGCGGCAGTGGCGCTAATCGTACCGTGAAGATCACCCCGGCAGCCAATAAAAGCGGCAGTGCGACCCTCACATTGACGGTATCCGATGGCAGTTTAACCGCCACACGCAGTTTTGTGGTGACGGTCAATGCAGTGAATGATGCCCCCACCATCAATGCGATTGCGAGTAAAAGCATTTTGGAGGATGGCAGTACGGGTAACTTGCCTGTTACCATCGGGGATATTGATACAGCCGTTACCGCGCTAACCTTAAGTAAAGCCTCGAGTAATACCACTTTAATTCCTTTGAACAATATTGTACTGGGTGGCAGTGGCGCCAATCGTACTGTAAATGTAACGCCTGCGGCGAATCAAAGCGGTAGTGCGACCATTAGCTTAACAGTATCGGATGGTAGTTTAACGGCGACACGCAGTTTTGTGGTCACCGTGGCTCCTGTGAATGATGCCCTAGTAATTAGTCAAATCTTGGGTGTTAATGGACATGTGAGAATATATCCTGCAGGCCACGCCAAATCTGGGCAGATGTACACAGGAGAGTATTACGTTCCTCAATTGAGAGTCGATGCGACGGATGTCGAAGGTGATGGTTTACAATATGCTTGGAGCATTGTTTCGGGGAGCGAATATGTGGAGAGTCAGCTGAGTGCCAGCAATCAATCGGTGTTTCAATTCAGAACCCATTATTTAACGCCCCCCATCACCACAGCGTATATCACGCTTCGTGTCACAGTCACCGATGCAGGGGGAATGAGTGCCTATAGAGACCAAACCATTCTGATAAATAATCGCCCTGATTTCACCCTCACCAATCATAATGCAACAGGTACTCGCGGTAGCTGGCTAGAGTTTCCGAGTAATGCCAGTGCCTTTAGCTTTTCAGGCGCCTATACGGATACAGAAACCGAAGGCCTTACACTTTTCCGTTATCTTCGCCGTTACAATGAACTCAGCCATGTTTGGGAGTATTGGAGCTTTAACAGCCAAAGTTGGAGTTTAAGTAGTATTGGAACAGAACAACGCCAAATGGATTATGTATCAGGCACACCCACGTGGGCGATAAGTAACCAATTTGGAGTCAATGACTTTCCCCCACTGAGTGATTTTAACGCGACACTTTATCGTTATTTCTTTATTGTGTCAGGTCATGACACAGATTGGATTTTTGGTAGCAAAGGGCAATGGTTCTCCATCAATGCCAAGCCTCAAATCACTGGACAGGTGCCTTTATCGGTAACGGCAGGCGTCAGTTTGGACTTAAAAACCAATCAACTGACCATCAGTGATGAAGATGATGCGAGTGGTTTTGTGCTGAGTATTGCACCGAGCAGTGCCAGCTGCCCCCTCCAAAATGTTCAAGTGAGTGGGCTTAACATCACACCTTCTGCGAATTTCACAGGTCAAGTGACCATTCCAGTCGTGGTGAATGATGGCACGGAAGAGAGTGCCGTTTATTGTTTAGCGGTGGATGTCACCGTGGCGGATACCAATCAAGCTCCAGTGATTAGTGGCAGTGCTGCATTCAGTGTTCTAAACAATAGCACTCTGACTTTGAGCTTGAGCAATTTTACGGTGACAGATGATGATCCAAACACTGTACTTACCTTAACGGTACTCGCGGGCACGAATTATAGCCTGAATGCCAACACCATCACACCCAGTGCGGGTTTTGTGGGGGAACTGACCGTACCGGTTACGGTGTCTGATGGAGAGTTGAGTAGTGAGGTGTTTAATGCGACGGTTGAAGTGAACGCCGCAATTGATCCCAACGATCCCGCCTGGAAGTCACTGGGCTCTTGCGATCCTGCCAATGGATTACAAACCCAAATTTGTACGGATGGGGCGGCTTGCACCCTAAATGCCTTACGCCAAGTAGCTTGTCCCGTTGTGGAAGCGGGGTGTAATCCCAATGACTAAACCTCAACTTAAAAAGAATACCCAGCACTTATTATTTACCCCAGCAACCAAAGGCCGTTTTAATATGGATATGCAATTTTTAAAAACTTTAGTACTCTCAACGGCTTTGATGGGTGTTGTGGGTTATGCAGCAGCAGATGCAACGCCACAAGAGGTCATGCCGATAGTGGGTGATTTCAACGGGGATGGTAAAAGTGATGTGTTGATGCAGGCAGTCAATCAACATGCGAAGAACTATTTAACGGTAACGGGTTCAGGTACTTCGAGAGATTGGGAAGATGGCTATCTGGATTTAATTTGGAATGCGGATAGGCAAGTGTTGGTCAGTGGTGATTTTAATGGCGATGGCCGCACCGATATTATCATCCAGTCAAAGGATGAGTCACAGGGACTGGCGATGGTGCTGGCGGATGAATCGGGTGCTTTGAGTGTATTACACCAAACGCTTTTGCCCTTTGATTTAGGGCCTTCTTGGCAAGCATCGGATTATCATTTATATGCAGCAGATTTTAACGGCGATGGCCGAGATGATGTGCTGTTACAACCAAATGACGTGAGTCAAGATGTGTCTGTTGGCTATTCGAATGGATCCGGTCAAATCACCGAGTTAGCGCATCAATGGGGCTCAAAAACCGATGGATTAGATTGGGAATATGGTGCGCATCAGTTGGTGATGGGCGATTTTAATGGTGATGGTTTTGCGGATATCTTATTTCAGACGCAACAAGCGGATGATGCCAATGCCGAGCAAGCGAATGGGATTAACTTTGGGGCAAGTGGCGATATTGAGGCGATACAAACCAAGCTTGCCCAAAGTGGCTATCGTTTTGCCCTCAGTCATTTAGGCATTGCTTGGGATAGCACGCATAGTCGTGTGTTATCGGGCGACCAAAATGGCGATAGCAGAGATGACCTATTTGTAATTGGTCAGAGTGCAGAATCCCTGTCTTATTTATTATTAGCCGATGAAGACGGACATTTTAACCAGATTGACCAAAGTATCACTGGGGTAGGCGGACAAGACCTATTGCCCTAGGTGACTTTGATGGTGATGGCAAAGCAGAGCTTATCGCTTGGCAAGACAATGACCTTTTACATCCGAATGTATATTTTGCGGGAGAAGGGCGTAGTGAGCGCATTCTGCAAGCTTTAATGCATGCCGACTCAGAAATTTCAACGGTATTAAACAACAACACAGTCACCGTGAGTTCAACCCATCATGATGCAGGTTCCACGGTGTTGTTAGCGGGCTCAACACAAGAGAGCGACGCTTCATCAAGTCAAGCCACGAGTATTCATATTGGTGGAGATCCTCAAAACACGCTGCGTCAAGCGACGTTGGCGGTGGGCGCTTTAGAAGGCAATGGTGGGGTCTCAAATGGTGGAGCGAGTTACGCTATTTCGATTGCTATTCCCCCCGGGATAGTCGGCATGCAACCTGAGCTTGGCTTAAATTATTCCAGCCGTTCGGGTAATGGTTATGTGGGCATGGGTTGGTCTTTATCGGGCTTATCCAGTATTTATCGTTGTCCTTACAACTATGATATCGACCATTTTAGCCAAGGAGTGATGTTTAACTCGACGGATGCCTTTTGTTTAGATGGACAGCGACTCATCAAAATAGCGGGCACCGAATATCGTACCGAGTTAAATGACTTTTCCAAAATCACTTACAATGCTGCGGCTGAAACTTTTACGGTCAAAACCAAAGCAGGTCATACCGTGATTTATGGTGGCACAGACGACTCTAGAGTCAAGACAGCGGATAATGTGGTGGCCACTTGGGCCATTAGTCAAAAAACCGATTTAGTGGATAACGCTATTGTTTACCGTTATACCAATTCTGCGGGCAATTATTACCCCAAAGATATTATTTACACCAGTCATGGGGCCACTGTGGGTAACCGCAAAGTGAGTTTCGGTTATGACACCACGCGCAGTGATGTGTTGATGAGCTATCAAAAGGGCTTAGAGCGTCGCGTTGACCGTCGTTTAACCGCGATTAAAACCTTTGTGGGGAGCACCGCGGTCAGGGAATACAATATTCAGTATGGGCAAGGTGCTACTGCGCGGAGCCGTGTGTCCAGTATACAAGAATGTGGCTTTAAGGGGAGTTGGTCTTGTTTAGGGGCGACCAATTTTACCTATAAGGCGGATGTTGCTGTACCCCTGACTAATCAAGATATCGGGGTGTGGGTTAAAGGTTCTGGCATAGCCGATGTGAATGGCGATGGGATAAGTGATTTATTTGACCGAGCTTGGGTCAATACCATTGCTTATCGGCTGGGTAATGGTACAGGCTTTGAAGAAGCGCAGCATGTGACTTATGACTGCCCTAATGGAACGCCTCCCAAACTGATGAATAGTTGTTTTCACATGTCCAATCAATCTCTTGACATGGATGCAGATGGACGCGCTGAGGTCATTGGTGTTCGCATTGCTGATTGGACTAGCACGGAGGGTAACAAATACAAAATTACGCTACTTAACCTGAATGCCGGGGGCGGAGAGGCGTCATGGATTAATACTGACATTGAAACTCAAATTAATGGCTTTTTTGAACCGACCATTTGGGTGCTTGATTTAAATGGCGATGGACATATGGATATTATTTCCAAGAAAACCTGTGGTGCGGGTTGTACAGGGAATGGAACGCTCTATTTTTACCTTTGGGATAGCAATACCACCACCAATGGTGGATTTACACAGCAATCGGCAACCTTACCCGCACCGGCTGAAATGAGTGGCATCATTCCCACGGATTTTGATGGTGATGGCCTTGGCGATATCATACAGATGTATCCAGGCCACTGGGAACTATGGAGAGGCGCACGCAGTGCCAGTCATGTATTGAGTTGGAGCAAAACGAATAATGACCTAATCCCAGACATGATTAAAGTGGACTATCGGGAGGGCGCAGGAACCCCCAGTGCGGCCGATTTTAATGGCGATGGGCTTTTAGATGTTTTATATAGTCAGGGTACGGGTGCCAATCGCACCTTAGTCATGCGTTGGAATACAGGAGGGAGTTTCAGTGCGAGGATCCCCGTTTTAAATGGCACCCAACCCATCCCAGATGCACATTTGCGAGTGGGTCAAGGGTTGCCACCAGAAAAGTCAGACTATCAACGCACGCTCAATGATTTTATCCAGATAGCGGATGTCAATGGAGATGGTAAGCCTGATGTACTCATTCCGAGGGAACGTGTCGTTAGAGGGCGTGATTTCGAGTATCTAGGCGGCGGGGGCGGCGGTGGATGCGGGGCGACATTCTGTGATCCGTTGGCCTTACCTCCTCCTCATTGCGGGGGCGACATTTGCGGTGAAGCATCGTTCGGTGGAAATTTATCTACTCAAGCTTTAGATGCCGATGAGCCAGAGCGCCATAGAGGTCAGGATGAACACCGTTGGGTGATCTATATCAACAAGTTGCAAACCAGTGCAACCGGTATGCAGTTGTCACTCGAGCCAGATGAACTGTTGAGTCAAGATGAGCAGGGGGAGCATATCACCGCGAGTCTAGGAAATTTCAGTCCTTTTGATTTAGGCGGCAATGCCTCAACGGATCTCATGATACAACATCTGAAGGATGATGATGGCAATGGGATCCAGGATGTGATCATCGTAGATGGTGTGAGTTCCATCCCCCAATGGGATCCCATAAAGTCATTAAAGTCGAATCTGTATACACAAGATTTCATGGAAAGCGCCACCGATGCCCTCGGTCAAGAAGTCAAATTCCAGTATCGCCCCATTAGTGAGGGCTCCACCGATGGTGGCACCACGGGTGATGCCAGTTTCTACAAAGTGACACATGCGAATGCATTCCCCTTTATCAACTTCGCCAGTGGTATGGCACTGGTCAGCAAAATGACGCAGAGTGATGGCTTGGGAGGCACACGCGATTTCACCTATGGCTATGAGAATGCGCGTTATCATCTACAAGGTCGTGGCTTTGCGGGCTTTGAGAAAACACGCGTCAAAGATGTACTTAAAAATATCGAAACCCGTTCAGAATACGCCTTGGCTTTCCCTTTTACGGGACAAGTGATCCATAGCCAAACGATTTATAATGGGGCACAAATACTCTCAGACACGATCTTAAGTAATCCGAGCACCTATAGTTATCTGGGGGCAGCAAATCCCAATTTTACGGGATATACGCCAAGCAGCGTACTGGCTTACTATAAAACCAGCACCACCGTCAGTAAAGATTTAAACAACTTGCTCATGAGCACAGCGGTGAGCAGTCAAACCCGAGAAACCGGCTATGGTAATGTGATCAGCTCGAGCCAAAATTTTACCGATGCCACAGGGAGTTATACCAGTGCGACCTCACGTATTTTCCATGCAGCGGATGAAACTAGCTGGAATGTCGCCCAACTAGATCAAGAAACCCAAACCAATACAGCTTGGGGTGACACCAAATCGTTGGTGAAAAATTATTATTATGGAGAAGGTGATGTCCCTGCTCGCCTGCTCAGCGCTGAATATGTGGCGCAAGGCACGGCTTTCCAACTAAAAACTGCCTACCAATATGATGGTTGGGGCAATCGGACTCAAGTGAGCTTGACAGGGGCTGACGTCACCACAGCTCGAACCAGCAAAAGCAGCTTTAGTGGCTGGGGAGATCCCACCAAAGAAGGTTACTTCCAACGTACCCAAACCAACGCCATCAACTTAGTGACGCAGTTTGATTATGACGCCACCCACGGACAATTGACTCAACAAACCGATCCCAATGGCGTTTGGGTGAGCAAGGGCTATGATGCTTTTGGGCGTTTAGTGGCGGAAAACTCCAGCTTAACACCTGCGGCGAGCCTCAGCTATGCCAAGGTGACAGGCGATGGAATGATTAAATATAAAATGACCAAAACCCAAGCGGGCGCACCAACGGAGACGGTGTATTTTGACCAACGCAATCGTCAATTACGCAGCACCACACAAGGCTTTGATGGTCGCATCATTCAACAAGACACCGTTTATGATAGTCAAGGACGCGTCATTCAACAAAAAGCGCCGTACTTTGTGGGAGATAACAGTGCCGATACGGCCACGATTTGGAGCAACTTTGATGCGCTGGATAGACCCCAAACCAAAACCACGCCAGCGGGTAATAACCGTCGCTTAACCACGACCTATAGCTATCAGGGACTCAAAACCGTCGTGAATGTGGGGCTTGGTTCAGAGATCAATCATTTTAGCGTCACCAAAGAATACAACTCGTTAAAACAGTTAGTGAAAACCGTGGATGCAGGCAATCGAACCATTGTTTATCGTTATGATGCCTTAGGCAATCCCACCAAAATAGATGGCGTCACAGCGTCTTATAATCTGTTGGGATATAAAACCAGCATGAACGATCCCGATCGCGGACTGTGGAAGTATACTTACAATGTGGTCGGTGAGCTTAAAACCCAAACCGATGCCAATCAACAGGCGGTGGAATATGATTATGATGAGATTGGACGATTAACCCATCGTTATGAGCGAACCAGCCCAACGGCGGCCAGAGTCCTAAAAGGCACTTGGGTGTACAACCCCCAAACAGGGGATGCAACCCATAGCAATACGGGAGCAGGTCAGCTCAAAAGCGTGACCAATGCAGGAGGGCCAAGCAAAAGTTATCATTATGATGCCAATGGACGCATCGTGGACACGACTTGGAGTATCAATGGGAGCAGCTATACGGCCAGTACCAGCTTTGATGGCAATAATCGCCCTCAAACCAAAACCTACCCCGGTGGACGCACATTACATTATGCCTATAACACCCGCGGTTATCTGGAGTCGGTGAAAAAAGGCGCGAGCAGCTATGCTTATGTCACAGTGAATAGCATGAATGCTACGGGTCAAGTGACTCAAAAGACACTAGGGAATGGACTGACCAATTATTATCAATATGATATCAACAGTGGACAACTGACGGCGCTTTGTTTAGATAGCGTGACGCGAAACTGTTTTGCGGCACCCGCAGCGAGTACACGCCAGTCAATTAGCTATCAATATGATATTTTTGGGAACCTCAAACAACAAACCAATGATTTACAAGGAGTTGTGGAAGATTTTACTTACGATAAGGTGATGCGTCTTAAAACGGCTACACGCAAAATGGCGCTGAGTGCGGATAATCATTACCAAAAAGCCGTCACCTATGATTATGATGGCTTAGGTAACTTCATCAAGAAATCGGACTTTGGACACTATAAGTTTGGCAGCGCAGCGGGTATAGATACCAAAACCAATAATATTGGGACAAATGCTGCTTACAAACCGCATCAAGTGGGTTATGTGGATAAACTCAACGACGATGGAACCACAGGGGATAGAGTCTATTACCACTATGATTTCAACGGTAACTTACAACAGGGCAATGGCCGCACAATGAGCTATAACTTTGATAATAAGCCCTTAAGCATCACCGATCTCCGCGATGGCGATAGCCGTAGCAGTGATTTTGATTATTATGTCACGGGCGAGCGCTATCAACAGGTGTCTCATGTCAATGGCAAACAGACCACCACGGTGTATTTGGATAAACTGGTGGAATACACCACTACCGTTGAAAATGCGGTGACCACCTCGGAAACGAAGTTTTATTTAGATGACTTTGCGGTG